>Ga0207681_10000764_pt1 | contig 21154 bp, 11 predicted proteins | sample KBSS53metaG_FD_184324 | JGI IMG/M metagenome (GOLD analysis project Ga0207681, IMG submission 184324) | Switchgrass rhizosphere microbial communities from Kellogg Biological Station, Michigan, USA - KBS S5-3 metaG (SPAdes) (version 2) | ecosystem: Host-associated > Plants > Roots > Rhizosphere... | reverse complement strand
GCCTTCTTTGTTGATCGTGAACTTCTCGAGCACCTTAGCAGCGCGCACCAGAGCCACGCCGCCACCCGGAACGATACCTTCCTCGACGGCCGCGCGCGTTGCGTGCATTGCATCCTCAACTCGCGCCTTCTTTTCCTTCATCTCCGTCTCGGTTGCAGCGCCAACTTTGATTACCGCAACGCCGCCAACCAGTTTCGCCAGACGCTCTTGCAGTTTCTCGCGATCGTAGTCGGAAGAGGTGTCATCGATTTGCGCTCTCAGGGTCTTAACACGACCTTCGATGTCGCTCTGTTTGCCAGCGCCTTCGACAATCGTGGTGTTGTCTTTGTCGATGGTGATCTTCTTGGCGCGGCCCAGGTCTTCAAGCTTGACGTTCTCGAGCTTAATTCCCAGGTCCTCGCTGATGACCTTGCCGCCAGTCAGGATCGCGATGTCTTCGAGCATCGCCTTGCGGCGATCGCCGAAGCCCGGCGCCTTGACGGCTGCGATGTTCAGGGTGCCGCGGAGCTTGTTGACAACGAGCGTTGCGAGCGCTTCGCCTTCAACATCTTCTGCGATGATGAGCATCGGTTTGCCCATCTTGGCTACCTGTTCGAGCAGGGGCAGCAGATCCTTCATCGAGCTGATTTTCTTTTCGTGAATCAGGATCAGCGGATTCTCGAGCGCCGCTTCCATTCGCTCCGGATCGGTAACGAAGTAGGGGCTGAGATAACCGCGGTCAAACTGCATACCTTCGACAACCTCCAGCGAAGTCTCCATCGTCTTCGACTCTTCAACCGTGATGACGCCGTCTTTACCGACTTTGTTCATCGCCTCGGCAATGATGTTGCCGATGGTTGAGTCGCCGTTGGCTGAAACGGTGCCGACCTGGGCAATCGCGTCGCCCTTGACCGGCTTGGCCAGGCGCTTGATTTCTTCAGTGGCGCGCTCGACGGCTTTGTCGATGCCGCGCTTCAGCGCCATCGGGTTTGCGCCGGCGGCTACTGTCTTCACGCCTTCGCGGAAGATCGCCTGTGCGAGCACGGTAGCGGTGGTGGTGCCGTCGCCGGCCACATCGGAAGTCTTGGAAGCGACTTCACGCACCATCTGCGCGCCCATGTTCTCAAGCGCATCCTTGAGTTCAATCTCTTTTGCGACCGTCACGCCATCTTTGGTGATGGTGGGGGAGCCGAATTTCTTGTCAATTACCACGTTGCGGCCTTTCGGGCCGAGGGTGATCTTCACTGCGTCGGCGAGCTGATTGATGCCGCGCAGAATCGCCGCGCGGGAGTCCTCGCCATGAACTACTTGCTTTGCCATTTCTATCTTCTCTCCTGCTCAAATGTGGAATGTGAGTTACAAACGAAAAGCGCGGGTCTTAAAACTACTTGCCGCCCTTTTTGCTGCCAGTGGCTGCGCCGGCGCGCTCGATGATTCCGAGGATTTCATCTTCGCGCATGATTAACAGCTCTTCACCGTCAATCTTGATCTCCGAACCACTGTATTTGCCAAACAAGACGCGGTCACCTGCTTTGACATCGAGGGCCTGTCTGGTTCCGTCTTCCTTGTACTTGCCCTGGCCGGCCGCCACGACCTCACCTTCCTGCGGCTTCTCTTTGGCTGTATCGGGAATGATGATCCCGCCACGAACCTGCTCTCCCTCCTCAATGCGGCGCACGATCACGCGGTCATGGAGGGGTGTAATGTTAGTTGACATACTTCTGAGATTCTCCTTTCAGGTTTCCTAAAAACTTCGTATTTTTCAGATATTACTGCATTGATGACTCAAATCTTAGCACTCTGGGCGGATGAGTGCTAAGAATAATCTCGTGTCGATGGAAAGTCAACTAAGCCGGTTCTTTTGCAGTTCTGGAGGAAGGACTTAGCGCGATCCGCTCCGGGCCGCGCGGGTGAGTGGGCGCTTCCCGTTTTGGCTGTTCGCGACGTGCTTAGAGATTGTGTTTCGGTGAATCCCTAGGGCTTTGGCGGTTTTGGACAGGTGTTGCTCGTTTCTCGACAGCGCCTTCTTGATGTAGAGCTTCTCAAATTCGCTGACTGCTTCGGCCAGCAGGATGTTGCCGTCCAGCATTTCGTCAATCAGGGCTTCAAGTCGCGCGCGCATAGTTTCGGCCGCCGGTAACGAGCGGGTTGACTGCATTTTTCTAAAGTTCCTGGCCGGTTAAGAGACGGTAAGCTTCTAGATACCGCGCGGTCGTTGCCGCGGCTACTTCAGCAGGCAGCGGCGGGGCGGGCGGCTGTTTATCCCAGGAAAGTGTTTCCAGATAATCGCGCACGAATTGTTTGTCGAAGGATGCCTGGCCCTTGCCGGGGCTGTAACTTTCCGCCGGCCAAAATCGTGAGGAGTCGGGCGTCAGCGCTTCATCCACCAGAATGATCTGGCCGTTTTGGTCGCGCCCAAATTCAAACTTGGTGTCCGCGATGATTATTCCGCGACTCCGAGCGTAGCTGCGCGCCTCTTTGTAAAGTTTGAGTGAGACGTCTCGAAGGTAGTTTGCCGTATCCGGGCCGAGTTGCTCACGCACTACGTCTTCGCTGATATTCTCATCGTGACCCACGTCCGCTTTCGTCGAGGGAGTGAAAATCGGCTCCTGCAACTCGGCGGACTCGACCAGATTTTCCGGCAGCTTGTGACCGCAAACTTCGCCGGTGCGTAGATAGTCCTTCCAACCTGAACCCACCAGGTAACCTCTGACGACGCATTCAACCGGAAAGACGTCTGCACGGCGCACCAGCATTGAGCGGCCCTTAAGTTCCGGTACTTGCCGGACCGCAGCCGGCATCTGTTCCTGATCAATCGTGACGAAATGGTTGGGGACGATATGCGCCAGCTTTTCAAACCAAAACTTTGAAAGCGAAGTTAACACTTCACCTTTGCGCGCGATCGCTGTTGGCAGGATGCAATCAAACGCAGAGATTCGATCAGTCGCGACTATTAACAAGTGCTGATCGTCAACTTCATATACGTCGCGAACTTTTCCGCGTTTTACGAGGTTCAGGTCGGCAACAGAAACTTGTGACACGGCAGCAGCAGTCATAGGTAGCGACAAAAATTGGAAGAGCAAAAAATTTACTGAGTAACGGTGACCGTGATTCTGCTCGCCACAAAAAACTTTGTCAAGAAACTGATCGATTTAATTTTCAACGACGCGATCGGCAGGCTGTTAGTCCCAGCAACTTTTAAGCGGAAGTTTTCCATGTAACAATGTTGACGACCAAAACCACAACAAGTCCTGGGTGAACGCCGCGAGTATTTTGCCCGCGCAATCCTCCAGCTTCGATAAGGTCGATAAGGAGTAATCGTTTTCATGAACCTAAATCGCTTCAGACGCAGCTTTCCGGTCTTATCCTTCATTCTGATCTTCGTCCTAACGCAGACTTCCTTTGCGCGTCACAATCCAGTTGTCGACAAAGTGCCTCAGACAGCGCAGCAGTCGCGCGTGTTGCCGCCAACCCAATACATTCCCGATCACGATTTCGACACGCGACATATTGCCCTGGATCTTAGTTTCGACTGGACGCGTGAAGAGCTGAAGGGTGCCGAGACATTCACGTTCCGGCCTTTGCTTTCCAATCTAAACAAGATAGAGCTCGACGCCGCGGAAATGACGATTTCCTCAGTAAAAACGGCGGAAGGCGGGGCTTTGAAGTATGAAATGGATTTGGCGGGGCAGAAGCTAAGAATTGACCTGGGGCGTCCATACCAGCCTGCCGATGAGCTAACGCTAAAGATCGAGTATCACACCAACGGCCCGCAAACCAGGATTGCTGGGTTAGTGGGCGCGGCGTTGAGGTTCATCAAACCGACGCCGGAGGATCCGACTAAGCCGCGGCAAATTTGGTCGCAAGGGGAGAGTGAATACAACCACTACTGGTTTCCTTGTTACGACCATCCCAATGACTTTTTCACTTCGGAAATTAAGGCGACGGTCGAGAAACCCTTTTCGGTAATCTCAAATGGAAAACTGTTGGAGACGAAAGAGAACAAAGACGGTACGCGCACCTTTCATTGGAAGATCGATCAACCACACGCCAGTTATCTAACTTCTATCGTCGTTTTGGCGAATACGCCGATAGAGAGTGAATACGAAGGCATTCCCGTAATCACATACGTTTATCCCAACGAAGTGAAGGAAGGAAAAGTTACCACGGCGCGCCTGACTGAAATGGTGAAGTTCTTTTCGGAAAAGACTGGCGTGAAATATCCGTATGCTAAGTATGCGCAAACAACCGCGCGTGATTTTGGCGGCGGCATGGAAAACATCAGCGCTACCACGCAGACGGACAACATGATCCACGATGCGCGCACTGAGCTTGATTCAAATAGTGACGGTTTGCAGTCGCACGAACTCGCTCATCAGTGGTTTGGGGACTACGTCACCTGTCGTAATTGGTCTGACATCTGGCTCAACGAAAGTTTTGCAACCTACTTTCAGGCAATGTGGGACGAACACAAGTTGGGTGGAGACGATTTTCTCTATGCTGATGTAAGAGCAAATCAGGAAGCTTATCTCTCGGCCTGGCGACAAGGTATTCGTCGTCCGATTGTTACCAAGAATTACGCCAGTCCCGACTCAGTTTTTGACAACTACGCCTATCCGCGCGGCGGCGCAGTCTTGCATATGCTCCGGCAGACCCTCGGGGAAGACAACTGGTGGCGAGCGATTAATTACTACCTGCGCAAATATGCTAACCAGCCGGTCGACACCGAACAGTTTCGAATTGCGATTGAGGAATCAACCGGCCAGGCGATGGACTGGTTTTTCGATGAATGGCTCTACAAGATGGGTCATCCGGTTTTTCGCGTCACGCAAACTTACGACGCGACGGCCAAACAATTAAATCTTTCCGTCGAACAGTTACAAACGCCGGATCCAAACTCAGCCTTTCCGCAGGTAACGTTTTTTCAGACGCCGGTAAACATTGAAATCGGCACCGCCTCGGGCACGCGAGTCGAGCGGGTGCAAATCTCGCCAAAAAAGCAGCAGAGCTTTTCGTTTGCAGTCGATTCAAAACCTTTGCTGGTCAACTTCGATTACCACGGCACGCTGATCAAGGAACTTGAGTTCGATAAGCCAACGGAGGACCTCGCGTATCAATTGACGAGAGACGACGATGTGTTAGGTCGCGTTTGGGCCCTTGGCCAACTGCGCCAGAGGTCAGCATCGGCCACAGTTCCGGAAGTTGAAAAGGAGCGGATAACGACTGAACTGGCAAACGCGGTAACGCACGACAAATTCTGGGGCGTGCGAAGCGACGCTGCTTCAGCTCTGGCCGCCGCCAAGGGGAACGTGGCGCGCGAAGCGTTGATCGCCGCCACTCGAGACACTGATGCGCGGGTTCGCGCCAAAGCTGTAAACTCGCTGGCTGCGTCCAAAGATCCATCGCTGGCCGGTTTGTATTTGAAATTGCTGGATGATCCGAGCTATGGCGTGATCAGGGCGGCGTCGCTGGCGTTGGGCGCGACCAAAAGCCCCGAGTCTTACGACGCGCTGGTTCGACTAATCGCCGCTCCGTCGTGGCGCGACAACATACGGGCCTCGGCCCTCAACGGCCTGGCGGAGTTAAGAGACAAGCGTTCGTTGGAATACGCGTTTCGTTACGTTGAAAAAGGTAACGAGACTCAGGTGAGAGTAGCCGCGCTCAACGTTCTGGGAAAGGCGGGAGCCGACAATCCGCGAGCGTTTGCGGTCGTTGCAGACAGCGCCACCCGTTCGTTTGCGGCCGGAGATTTCGCTCTGGCTACCGCTTCCGGGGAAGCCCTCGTGAACCTCGGCGACCGCAAAGGACTGACGATTTTGGAAGAATTGAGCAATAACAAGGCGGTTAGCGACCGCTTCAAGGGCCGGCTTGCCGAGTACACGAAGTTGCTCCGCGAAGCGATCGCAGCAACACCAAACCCGGGCCCGCAGCACCCGTAGAAAAGTTAACACCCGGCAGTTCGCGATGTAGAGAAAGCACTGACAACAGGAACCGGAGCTGAAGGGAAGTGGGCAAAATGCAGGGGCTTTCGGGGCTTTGCCCTTGAGCGTGAGAAACTTAACGCTTGAGTTTGGGGACTTTGTCCTGTACTATTCCTTCGCCCGACGTGGCGTCGCACCCCATGACGCCAACCTCCTAATCCCTGCTTGTCAGTTTCTACCAAGGTCATTCTGATGACAAATACAGCTACTGACAGACAGAAAATTTCCAAGGACAACGGCCATCCGGCCGAACCAACCGAGCGCAAGATTTCATTGCTTGTCGTTGAAGACGACGAAAATATTTCTAGCGCAATCAGCGAGTACTTCTCTCGCGCAGGTTACCACGTGAAAACCGTCGAAGATGGATTGATGGGCGTTAAGTCCGCTCTGGATGATCCTCCGGATGCGGTCGTTCTCGATCTCATGCTGCCAAAAATGGACGGGCTGGCGGTTTGCCGGGAGCTTCGTGAAAAGGCAGCCACCCAGTTGCCGATTCTGATGCTGACCGCAAAAGACGACGTGGTTGATAAAGTCCTTGGACTCGAGATGGGCGCGGATGATTACATCACCAAGCCCTTCAGTCTTCGTGAACTCGAGGCCCGGATCAAGTCAGTGCTTCGTCGCACCAAAACGCCAGTCCATGCTGACGGCGTGAAAGACGAGGCGCCGGTTGTTCGCGGTAGACTTCGCATCGATCCGGCAAGACGAGAAGTGACTATTGGAGAGCGCCAGGTGGATTTGACTCCCAAGGAGTTTGATCTGCTCCGTCTCTTTGCGACGAACCCGGGTAGGGTCTTCCCCCGCAAATACCTGCTCGAAAAGATCTGGGACTACTCTTACGAAGGTTACGATCGGACGATCGATTCACACATCAACCGGTTGCGAGCCAAGATTGAAGAGAACCCGGAGAACCCTCAGATGGTCCTGACCGTTTGGGGCATTGGCTACAAGTTTAGCGACGAGCAGTAATCCCGCGCGTCGTTCTCGCCGAACGCCAACTGCAGTCTTAATCCCGAGACTAGTAATTGGACTTCCTTCCAGCCGGCCCAGGCTATCCACGCCTAAGCATCCCGGCGCACCTTCACATTATGAAGAACGCTTTAAGACCAAGACATTTCCTGAACCCTCGTGCCAGTCAAAGAATCCGCGTGTCGCTTAGTCAATTGAAGACTGGCGGCGCGCTGGCACTTTTGTTTGCGTTTACCGTCCTCCCGTGTCAGGCGCAAATTTCTTACGGCTCAACGCGAACAGCCGACATCTCGGCCCAACCTTCGGGCGCGGGCGTAATCGTGTCCATTGCCGCCGATGCGCCGCTCACTCGCCCGCAAAGCTGGCAAGACAGCGAGGGCTATCACCTGGTGCTGCCAAACACGTCGGCCAACTCGCTTAAGACAGTTCGCGGCGTCAGACTTCGCCGCATCGGCAGCTCGCTCGAAGTGCTTTTGCAAACCAGGGCTGGTTCCAAGGTCAGCGTTCAAGCTGAAGGCAATCAGATAAATCTTTTAGTCGACAAGAAACTCGAGCCGCGCCCAGTTGACCCGGAATTCCTGAGCGAAGCCAAACCGGCAACGGAACAGCCAGCTCCGGAAAACTCCGCGCAACAACCTCAGCCCGCCGCCGGGCCCTTAAAATTTTCTACGCCCGCCGATAACCTGCCTTCTTCGATCACAACGGTGCCGGCAACGGACCCCGCCCATGCCTCAAGCACTCAGCCGGTAGCTACCAATCCGGCAGCGACGATTGTTCCGCAACGCGACGCCTCAGTGCCGCCTCCCGCGGCCCAGACTGAGGTGACGGTTGAGCCGCAACAGGAAAGCTTTGTCGCCTCGATATTTTCAGCGACCAGCGTTTTTGTGGTCATGGCGCTCGGTTTGTTTGGTCTGCTGGTCTCGCGAAAGATGCGCTCGCGCCAGGCGGCCCAGAAAGCGGATGTTGTGTTGGATGAAGATCCCGACTGGACGGAAGATGAAACGATGGAAGGAACTGTTCGGGCGAGCGAAGCTGCGGGTACTGCGTTGGTAAAATCCAACGGCGCCGCGGTAGCAAGCGGACCGCGCCGTTCCGCAGTGCACATGCCGGCGGTTGCGGGTCCAACCTCGCTCTTCGGCGCTTATCGAATCGATCAGGAAGTTGGAAAACTGATTCTCGGTCAGCCCCACCGCATGGACGTGCTTGCTTCTCGCGCCATCGACGATCGCCGGGCGATCGAAACGTCGCTGATCAAAGGCGTGAACGCACCTGAGATGGACGATACCGCGCGCGCTCGCGCTCGTGAAGCGCTCGAAGAATACGGCTTTGTCGCTCGCCAATGTGCGAATCTGCTCCTGGCGCCGGATGCTTTTGAACGAACGTCCGCCGCGCGCGCCCTCGGTGAGATCAAGTCAGAGGCGGCGCTGCCGTTCCTGCTCGAAAGCTTGTACGACTCGGAATCGATTGTTCGTAACCAGGCCGTCATGAGCATCGGCGAACTCAAACTGCCGTCAGCCATCGGCGCCTTGCTGGACATCGCGCGCACGCATCCTGATGTTCCCAGTGGCTTGTTGAGTCGAACGCTCAGCGCCTGCTCGGTCGAAGGTTTGGACTTCTTCGACGCTGTCGTTTCAGAACCGGCCCAACTCGGAAGTTTCCAGGACCTAAGCGTGGTCGATCAAATCACGCACCTCGAGCCGGCATCTTCTGTCGAGGAGTTACCGGCAACCAGCGACGACGAACAGTTAAGCTCGGCGTTGGACCTGTCTGCCAGTGACGACGTGCAAGCGCGCGCCGAAGCGTTGAAGACCCTCGCGCAGTTCCGCGTCCAAAGCGCAGTTGAGGCCATCACTCGCGTGGCGCGGCATGATTCGGAACCCAATCTACGTGCGAGTGCTATCTCGAGCCTCGGCGCGATGGATCATGAGTCAGTTTTCCCGGCGATTCTGATTGGCATGGCAGACGAGTCGCGCGAAGTTCGAGCCGCTGCTGCCCGCACGCTGAACCGGCTCAGTTTTGATCGAGCGGATGCTTACGTGCGAGTTGTAGAAACGAGCGACGAGGAGACTGTTGGCAACGTGGCCCGCGCCTGCGTGCAAGCCGGCATCGTCTCGCAAAATATCGACCGGCTGGCGAGCAGCGATTATCGTCAGGCCTATGAAACGTTTTCGCTGATTTGCCTGCTGGCGAAGGCGGGGTTGCATCAACCGATTCTCGACGCGATCGCCGGCCATTCGAATCTGGACGTTCGCCTGAAGGCGGTACACTTGCTCGCCTCGACCGGCGCGCCCGGAATCTTCGATCAGTTGCGTGAACTCGCGGTACGCGACGGCGTCGGAGAAGAAGTTAAGACCGCGCTCTTGGAAGCGATGTACAAGCTGGATCAGGAAGCCAAACAACAGCAGTTTGAAAGCGTGGAAGCTTCCGAAGCCGAGATTGAACCACACTTCGAACCGGTTCCGCCGGTAGAGCTGGACCTCAACGAGGATCAGGGACTCGCGTTTGCGTTTGAGCCGGCGGCTGAAGCGGAATTGTCGCCTGAATTTCTGCCGGAGGTGCAATCGGATTTGGACGAACTTGAAATGTGATTCTCTGGACGGAGCGCGTCCAGGATCGGATAATGCCCAGGCGCGTTGTCCACATCATTGCCCCGATGAAAATTAAGTATCTCAAGTCAATTTCGGCAATACATAGACGTCGTGTCGGCGTCGCCTTGCTATTTTTGGTCTGCCTGAATCTCGCGGTTTTCAGTCCATCCTTTGCTCAACTTAAGAATCAGCGACACGTAACCGGCTTGCAACTTGGGCCCGCTGCTGAAGGCTCGCGCGTGACGATGGTGGCCGACTCACCTTTGAACGACTACGAGGCATTCCGCCGTGGCGATCGTTTCTACGTGAGAATTCCCCTCGCTGACTTCATGTCGGGGTTGCCGCAGTTTCGCGGCGATGGTTTTGAAAGCGTGCAGGTTCAGAAAAGCGGCGACAGTCTGATTGTCTCTTTCAAACTGCAACCCGGCGCCACGGCTCGTATCAACCAGTATGGCAATCGTCTGGACGTAGTTTTCTCGGCGCCAAACCGGAGCAACAACGTCGCCGGTCCAACGTCGAATCCGGCTGGGAATTTATTGGGACCGGGAACAGCGAGTTTGCGGAATACTTCCGAGCGCGGCCCGGATGCTGCTGGGCCAACGCCGCCGGCGTCGCGCGGCTCACGCGAAGGAGTTGTCTCTGAGGCGGGCAGCGATCAAAGTGCTAATGCCTGGAGTCCCAGCTTTCAAACCAATCGCCGAGGGAACGCAGCCGCAAATCGACGCGCCGGCAATCCTGATGGTTTGCCGAATGCTTTAATCGCCACGGCTTCGCCAGTGCCGTCTCCCGCAACGACTTTTTCACCCGCGCCATCCAGCGCTCACACGCCGGTAACGACAAGCACGCCCGTTAATACGAACGCAGGTTCTACTGGAGCCGGATCTTCAAGCTGGAGCAATCGCAAAGCCGCGGCCGTGCGTTGGATGTTGGCAAATCGGCTGGCCACGCTTTTAGGCGCCTTGATTTTGCTCAGCCTGCTTCTTTACCTGGCAGCGGCGTTGCGCCGGCGAAAGAAAGATGCGGTTCAGGTGAAGTCGGCGAAGGCGAAGGTACAGCCCAAATTTTCTCCGGAGGAGAAGTTGGATGAATTACCAACTGCCCGAACGGATGAACAGTTAGCTAAACAAAAGAACGCAGTAGTGCCGCCGCTGGAAGCGCAAGCTGCAGCCGCCGGCGCAACTCATAATCAGCCCGGGGTTCTCACCAGGCCCACAATCGTTTCTCAGAAAGTCGCGGGCGACGAAGAACGGGCAGCCAGCGAACTCAGCACGGACCAGGAAGAGCGGGAGGTTTTCGAGTTATGACAACCGAAGCATTAATGCAAACATGCGCCGAGCTTGGCATCAAGCTCACCCTCAAAGAAGGCGATGACAACCGCCTGCTCGTCGATGCCCCTAAAGGCTCACTGAGTGCTTCGCTTCGTGAGGCGCTGACCGCGCAGAAGACGGATTTGATTGCCGCCCTCAAAGCAAAACGCGCAGCGCAGAACGTACCCGCTCCAGCTCCAGCCCAACCAGTTATTGAAACACCCGCCAGCATCGCGAAATCCCCGGAGGCAACCCCCTTGATTCTCGAACAACCCTTAACCAACTCACCGGCCCAGCCCCAGCTATGCGAGGCAGAAGTTGAGAAGCTTCTTTCCGGCAGCGACTACGACGAAAGCGTCGTGAACTCGAGCGATGCCGCTGCGCGCCAGGCCGTTTCGGCCAAACTGCTGACCGCAATCACCGGTAGAGACATGGAGCGGCGCAACCGTGCCCTCGATGCATTTGTTACGTTTGGTTTCCTCAGTGAAGCAAGTTTGCAATTGCGCACGGCGGATTCGCCGGCGGAAAGAGCTGCGGCGGCGCGAAAGCTGGGCGTGGTTGGCAACGTCAAAGGTTCTAAGCAACTGATTGAGTCGCTTGATGACAGCGCGCCCGAAGTTCGCCGCGCCTGCGTTGAGTCGCTTGGTCAAATTGGAGATGCGGCCGCGATCGCGCCGCTGAACAGTTTGTTGTTGCGTGAGACGAGCCGCCAATTACCGCTCGCCGTGATTCGTCACGCTATCAATTCCATCGCCGTCAACAATGCTGCGTCGTCAGTTTCTGAAGCTCCGGCTGTTCAGCCAGTGAAGCCGCCGGTTGTTGAGCCGGTCGAGATACACCACGAAAAACCCGAACCGGGATCGAGACGCGATCTGATCGCCGACTACCTGGCTTCGCTTGAACAGCGCGCGGCTTTGATCACACCAGTGGCTCCATCTGTACCCGCGGCTCCGGTTGAAACACCAAAGCCTGCGCCTGTTGCGGACAACTTTGAAGCGGCTGAACGACGGCTGCGCGAGGAAGAGGAAGCACTGCAACGAGCGGCCGACGCCCTGGAGCGCAAACGAGTGGAGGCCGAAGTTGCGCGTCGCAAGGCCGAAGAAGAAGCGCGCATAAAGGCGGAAAGCGAAGCGCAGTTGCGAATGGAGATCGAGGCCCGCTTGCGCGTCGAAGAAGAAGCGCGCCGGCGCATGGCTGAAGAAGCGGCGCGGCAAAAGGCTGAAGAAGAAGCGCGCGTTCGAGCCGAACTCGAAGCCCGCACGCGTGCCGAGGAAGAGGCCCGTCAACGCGCGGAAGAAGAAGCGCGATTCCGGCTCGAGGCGGAGACCTTGCGAAAGGCCGCACAGGATCTGGCGCGTAAACGTGCCGAAGCCGAAGCCGCGCGCAAGCAAGCTGAAGAAGAAGCGAGACTACGAGCGGAAGTGGAAGCTCGCGTGCGAGCCGAAGAGGAAGCGCGTCAACGCGCTGAAGCCGAGGCACGTTTGCGCGCTGAAGAAGAAGCACGAATTCGTGCCGCGGAAGAAGCTCGCCGTCAAGCCGAAGAGGAAATGCGTCGCCGCGTAGAAGCGGAGATTCGTAAGCGCGCCGAGGAAGAAGCACGTCGCCAGGCCGAGGAAGCGGAGAAAGCTCGCGCAGCCGAAGAAGCTCGCATGCGGGCGGAAGTTGAAGCCTTCATTCGCGCGGAAGCGCTGCGCAAAGCGGAGGAAGAGGCCGAGCGGGAGCGCGAAGCGGAACGAAAACGCGCCGAGGAAGCTATTCGCCTGCGTATGGCAGAAGAGGCGCGCCTGCAAGCTGAGGCCGAACTCGCGCGCCAGGAAGCCGAGGAGCGGCAGCGCGCGGAGGAAGCGCGTTTGCGCGCCGAGCAGGAAACGTTAATGCAAGTTGCCGCTGAGCTGGCGCGTCGTCGTTCGGAGTTAGACGAAGCCCGACAACGGGCGGAAATGGAAGCGCAGTTATTGGTCGAAGCCGAGGAACGCGCGAAGGCTGAACAGGAAGCCCGTCGCCAGGAGATCGAACGTCAGCGACTGGAAGCTGAAGCACGCCGTTTGGCAGAAGAAGAACAACTCGCTGCGACCCGCCGCCGCGCGAAGGAGGAGCGGCAACAAGCGGCCGAGCTGGCGCAGTTGCACGTTGAGGAAGAGTCAAGACGTCTCAGTGAACTCGAATCCCTTCGCAGTCAGGCCGAACAACAAGCGACCCGTCTTGCCGAGCAGGAGCAGCGAATCAAATCGGAAATTCTCGCGCTCAGTAAAGCGGAAGAGGAACAACGCCTGCGCATCGAAGCCGAGATAGCGCGGCGCAATGAAGCCGAAGCGCGTTTGCACGAGCGACAGCTTCAGGCGGAAGCCGAATCGCAGCGCGTCGCCGAAGAGCTTCGTCTCAAAGCTGAAGAGCAGGCGCGTCTGCGTGCTGAAACCGAAGAACGTTTGAAGGAAGAGGAAGCGCGGCTTCGCGATGAACAGGAAGCGCGCGAGCAGGCGGAACTTGAAGCGCAACAACTGGCCGAAGCAGCTCGACAAAAAGCTGAAGTGGAAGCGCAGCGTCGTGCTGCAGTCGAAGAGCGGTTGAAAGAAGAGGAAGCGCGGCTTCGCGAGGAACAGGAAGCTCGCGAGCTGGTTGAAAGAGAGGCGCAGCGCCGGTCTGAAGAAATTCGCCAGAAGGCCGAAGAGGAAGCGCGCCGACGCGCCGAAATTGAAGCGGACCTGCGTGAGCAACACGCCCAACTTCTGGCCGAACAGGAAACACGCGCACGCGTTGAAGAAGAAGCAAAGCGACTGGCTGAAGAGTTTCGGCAGCGGGCCGCGGAAGAGGCGCGACGTCAGGCAGAGCTTCAGGCGGAGTTGAAAGCCGAAGAGGCACGGCATCTCGCGGAACTCGAGGCGCGCGAAAAAGCTGAAGCGGAAGCGCGTCAACAAGCCGAAGAGAACCGCGCGCGAATGGAAGAAGCTGCTCGTCGCCGGCGCGCCGAAGCCGAAGCGCGATTGATTGAAGCCGAAGCCAAACTTCAGGCAGAACACGAAGCCAGCCTCCGCGTTGAACAGGAAGCCGAGCGAGTTGCGGAAGAGATGCGCCAGCGCGCGGAAGCAGAAGCGCGTCGACGTGCCGAAGCAGAATCGCGTTTGCAGGAAGAGCAAGCCCGTTTGCTGAGCGCGCAGGAAGCGCGTGCAAAAGTCGAAGGCGAAACTGAGCGGCTGGTCCAGGAGAATGCCAACCTGGTGGAGGATTCGAGCGCTCGGGCTGAAGTGGATTCCGGCGTGAGCGCGGATCAGTTTCACTTTGTGTCGGCCGAGCCGGAAGTAATGGCGAGCTTTGCTGAGCCGTCGCCTCAGGAAGTTGAAGACAATCAAAACTTCGCTGCCGACATTGCCTGGCCAGAGAGCGGCACGCATTACCAGAATGGCAACAACTCCGCGTTTGTGCGGATCGAAGATGAAGCGCCTGCGACTCCGGAGGTTCCGGAAGCGGTAAGCGAGGTCAAAGGCATTGATGTGGTTTTCGCGGAAAAAGGAATTGTTGTCGCGGAAGACGACGGCGGTATTCCGTCTGATGTTTTAAGAAGACTCGCGAGTCCCGATCCCGCGGATCGCCAGGCGGCCCTGGCTGAGGTGGTGCGCGTCGGCGGTGATGATGCGTTTCGTTGTATCAGCAAAGCTTTTGACGATCAGGCTGCGGAAGTGCGTAACGCAGCAGCGTGTGCCCTTTTCGACCTGCAACCGGATCGAGCGGCGACATTTACGCGCGCCCTTCGTGAAGGCACGCCCGAACGACGCCGCAAGATTGGACAAGCGCTCGCCGGCTCAGGTCTGGCGAAGGACGCGATCTCCAACCTTACCGGCGAGAGCCGCGAGAAAACTTATGACGCTTTCTCGCTCTTGTTTCTGATGGCGAAGGCGGGAGAAGTGCAGCCGCTGATGCAGGCGATTGAGGACTATCCGAATGTTGAAATTCGGATCGCGGTGGTTAAGCTGTTGGCGCTGAGTGGTCAACCGGAGATTGTTCCCGCGTTTCGACGCATGGCCGTGCGTGGGTCGCTGCCATCGGAAGTTCGCTCGGCGGTGATGGAAGCGATTTACCAGATTGGCAGCCACGCGAGGGAAAGCGCGCCGTCCGCGGCGTGAAGAGTAGTGAAAAGTGGCGAGAGTGACGGGTAGTAAATCGTAAGTCGTAAATCGTAAATAGTTAGGACCTGCGGCCGCGAAGAAATTTAGGTCGGGAAGAAAGAGATTGCGAAGAAATAGGCCGTGAAGAAGCTTGATCTTCTTCACGGCCTTTTCGTTTTTGAAAACTGCCTGTCGCCGGCCTCAAGTCAACTCCCGAGTTGTCGCTCAAGCTAACTACTGGGACCGGGGGCGTCCCGCCCGCCTCAAGCAACGGGTTCACTCCAGCCTCGGCCCGATTGTTAACTTGGAACAGAGTGGCATTCCCGGACGGCGGGCGGGACGCCCGCGGTCCCAGTAAATTACTTGCGTTGCTCATCCTTCGATAAAGCCACCGCGTCTTATCGTCACTTGTCACTCGTCACTCGTCACTGTTTTTCTATTTACGATTTACGATTTACTATTTACCTTCCCATGCCATTCAAACTTAATTCAACCTACGAACCGAAAGGCGATCAGCCTCAGGCGATCGAGAGTCTCGTGCGCGGCCTCAGTCAGGGGCTGAAAGATCAGGTGCTGCTCGGCATCACCGGCAGCGGCAAGACCTTCACCATCGCGAGTGTGATCCAACGGACCCAACGCCCCACGCTCGTCCTGGCCCACAACAAAACCCTGGCGGCGCAGCTCTATCAGGAATTCAAGTCGCTCTTTCCGGAGAATGCGGTCGAGTATTTTGTTTCTTACTACGACTACTACCAACCCGAGGCTTATATGCCGGCGGGCGACGTCTATATCGAGAAGGAAGCGATCGTTAATGAAGACATCGATCGGCTGCGAATGTCGGCGACGCGCGCACTGTTTGAGCGCCGCGACGTGATTGTGGTGGCGAGTGTTTCGTGTATTTACGGTCTCGGTGATCCGGACGCTTACTACGGCATGCTGCTGTTTTTGGAGCCGGGCACGCGTATGAAGCGCGAGGCGTTGCTGCAGCGACTGGTCGAGTTGCAGTACGAACGTTCCGACGTGAATTTTCAGCGCGGCACGTTTCGCGTGCGCGGCGACGTGGTCGAAATCTATCCGAGTTACCAGGACCAGGCGTTTCGCATCGAGCTCTGGGGCGACGAAGTGGATTCAATTTCCACTATCGATCCGTTGCTCGGCGAAGTAGTTACGAAACATACGAATCGCGTCCCCATTTATCCCAAAAGCCATTACGTGATGTCGAAGCCGACCATCAAGCGGGCGCTGCAATCGATCAAAGATGAGCTTGAATGGTGGGAGCCCAAACTAATCAATGAAGGCAAACTACTGGAAGCGCAGCGTCTGCACCAGCGCACCATGTTTGACCTGGAACTGATCAAGGAGATGGGTTTCTGTCGCGGCATCGAAAATTATTCACGCCATCTCACCGGCAAAAAACAGGGCGAACCGCCGCCCACGCTGCTCGACTACCTGCCGCGCGACACGATGATGATCATCGATGAATCGCACCAAAGCATTCCGCAAATTCGCGGCATGTTCGAAGGCGATCAATCGCGCAAGCGCACCCTCGTTGAGTATGGCTTTCGTCTGCCTTCAGCCCTCGACAACCGGCCGCTGAATTTCGGCGAGTTTGAAGCGCGCATTGGCCAGACGATTTATGTGTCTGCCACGCCGGGTCCGTATGAACTGACCAAGTCGGGTGGTGAAGTAATCGAGCAGATCATCAGGCCGACGGGTTTGTTGGATCCGGAAGTCGAGGTGCATCCGGTCAAGGGGCAGATCGATCACTTGCTTGAAGAGTGCCGGCAAAGAGCTGAGCGAAACGAGCGCGTGCTGGTGACGACGTTAACTAAGCGCATGTCGGAAGACCTGACCGAGTATTTCACGGAAGTCGGTGTGCGCGTCCGTTACCTGCATTCGGACATCGAAACGCTCGAACGAATAAAGATTCTGCGCGACCTGAGACGCGGCGAGTTTGATGTGCTGGTCGGTATCAACCTGTTGCGCGAGGGGCTTGACCTGCCCGAAGTTTCTTTAGTCGCAATTTTGGATGCGGACAAAGAAGGGTTCCTGCGGTCTGAGCAGTCGCTGATTCAAACGATTGGACGTACCGCGCGCAATGCGAAAGGCAAGGCGATTCTTTACGCCGACCGCATCACCGATTCGATGAAACGCGCAATGGATGAGACGCGCCGGCGTCGTTCAATCCAGGAGATTTACAACGAAGAGCAGGGAATTACGCCGACCACGATTGTAAAACCGATCGAGTCGACGCTGATTACCGCTTCCGAAGCTGACTACTTTAAAGTTCCGACTGAACTGGACGACATCGAAGACTATTCACCCGCGAATATTGAAGCGACGATTGCACGGCTCGAGGTGGAAATGCGCGGCTGCGCCAAGCGGTTCGAGTTTGAACGCGCCGCTGAGCTGCGCGACCGGATCAAAGTTTTGCGCGAGCGCGAGCTGCAACTCGCCTGAACCTTTCGAGATTGTTTAGAAGCTGGGCACCGCCCAGCGGCTCAACGTTGAAACGGCGGGCGGTGCCCGCCTCTAAACGTGCGAAAATTATTGATGCTAATCAAATCCGATCCTGCCGAAATCGAATCGTTCCTGTCTGACGCGAGTCACATGCGCGAGGGCCATGCGGAGCGCGTCGTCTTTCCCGAGAGCGAAGCCGAAGTAGCAGAACTACTGCGGACCGCGTCGGAAAGCAAAATTCCCGTCACCGTCTCCGGCGCGGGAACAGGTACCGTCGGCGGGCGCATTCCTTTCGCCGGCATGGTCCTGGCAACTTCCAAACTCAATCAACTCAAAAGCGTCGTTCACAAAATCCATCCGGGCGAAGCGGGCCGCGCCGTCGCTCAGTGCGGCGTCATGCTTTCTGACTTGCAGCGTTTCGTCGAGTCGCAGGACCTTTTCTATCCGCCCGATCCCACCGAGCGCAGTTGCTTTATCGGCGGCAATGTGGCGACCAATGCGTCCGGCGCGAGGACCTTCAAGTATGGACCAACCAGAAACTACGTTCAGCGTTTGAAGCTGGCATTGGCAACTGGCGAACTGATCGACTTAAGACGAGGCGAGTTGCATGCTGACGTCTCCGGCAGATTCCAGCTGCCGCTACCTTCGGGCCGCGTGATTAAAGCGCAGTTACCGAATTACACCCTGCCGCGCACGCGCAAGCACGCGTCCGGCTACTACGTGGAGCCGGAGATGGACTTGCTGGACTTGTTTATCGGGAGTGAAGGCACGCTCGGCGTGATCCTCGAAGTCGAAGTCTCTTTGCTGCCGAAGCCGCAAGCGTTGTTGAGCGGCGTCGTTTTCTTTGTTGACGAATCCGAACTGCTGGCCTTCGTTCGCGAGGCGCGCGAGATTTCGCTCGTCACTCGCGAAAAACATGAAGGCGGCCGGCTGGGACAGTTGATGGAAAAGGCTCTGGCGGTAACCGATCGCGGGTTGCGGGGACACCGCGCCACGCAAGACGCCGGCACGGCTGACAACCTGATCGATGCGCGCGCGCTCGAATATTTCGATGGGGAATCGCTTGGTTTTCTGCGCGCGAAATACGAAGCGATTCCCGCGGGCGCCGTGGGCGCGATCTTTTTCGAACAGGAAACGACGCCGGCGACGGAAGATGCGTTAATGACTGAGTGGTTGTCGTTGCTGGAACAGCACAACGCCTCAACCGATGCGTCGTGGTTCGCGACTAACGAACCAGACCAGGCGAAGCTGCGCGAGTTTCGTCATGCGTTGCCGGTGCTGATGAACGAGTGGTTTGCGCGTCACCACCAACGCAAAGTCTCGACAGACATGTCCGTGCCGGATGAAGCGTTTCCGGAAATGTTGAGCTTCTATCAGAACACTTTGCGCGCGAGCGACCTCAGGTACACGATCTTCGGGCACATCGGCGACAACCACGTTCATGTAAACATTCTGCCGCGAAACGATGAAGAAGCAGCGAAGGCCAGAGAAATCTACTTGCTCTTTTTGCAGCGCGCCGCAGCCATTGGCGGCACGCTTTCCGCGGAACACGGAATTGGGAAACTGAAACGCGACTACCTGCCGTTGTTTTATAGCGCGCAACAACTCCGCGAGATGGCAGCGCTCAAACGCGCCTTCGATCCGGCGGGGATTCTTGGGCGGGGGAATATCTTTTCAGAAGAACTGATTTAGCCGCGGATTAACGCGGATGCACGCGGATCAGAGCATAAACAAGAGTCAGACTGAATTGGTGCCGCTTCTTGTAATTTGATCTTATCTGCGTGTATCCGCGTAAATCCGCGGCTAAGACCCCTCCTTTACCATTCACTATTTACCATTTACGATTCACCTTCTTATGTTTCGTTTCACCACTGCCGGAGAATCGCACGGTCGCGCGCTCGTCGCGATTGTTGAAGGTCTGCCCGCGGGCATGCCGGTTGACGTTGCGTTGCTGAATCATGAACTGCATCGCCGCCAACTCGGTTACGGTCGCGGCGGGCGAATGAAGATCGAGCAGGACCAGGCCGACATTCTCAGCGGCGTGCGGCATGGTCTAACACTCGGCTCGCCAGTGGCTCTCTTGATTGAAAACAAGGATTGGGCCAACTGGACCGAAGTGATGGCGACTGAGCTTCCTGAGATCGCATCAGAAAAGCCCAGGCAATTGAAACGTCCGCGTCCGGGGCATGCTGATCTCGCCGGCGGACAAAAATTCGAGGCGCGCGATCTGAGAAATATTCTCGAGCGGGCGTCGGCTCGCGAGACGGCTGCACGTGTTGCGTGCGGCGCCATCGCCAAACAGTTGTTAACTCTGTTCGGCGTCGAAATTCGTAGTCATGTAATCCAACTCGGCGGCATTCCCGAACGGCCGCTGCAACTCTCCTGGGACCGTATCGCCGCGATACCTGACGACGCGCCGTTGCATTGCGCCGATGAGCCACTGCAACAACAGATGATCGAACTTATCGACGCCAAGCGCGAGGCTGGCGACACGCTCGGCGGAATCTTTGAAGTAGTTGCGCGCGGGGTGATGCCCGGCCTCGGTTCGCACACCGCCTGGGACCTGAAGCTTGACGGGAAACTGGCCCAGGCGTTCATGTCGATTCCGGCGGCGAAGGCGGTTTCGATTGGCGCGGGCAGCGAGGCGAGCGCGTTGCCGGGTTCCGAAGTTCACGACGAGATCGCTTACAACAACGAGACGAAAAACTTCATACGCGAAACCAACCGGGCCGGTGGACTCGAGGGCGGCATCACGAACGGCGAAGAGATCCGGCTGCGCGGACACCTGAAGCCGCTCTCGACGCTGCGACGTCCGCTGCGTTCGGTTGACATCGATACGAAGCAGGAGCAGTCGGCGGCGTTCGAGCGGTCAGACATTACTGCGGTGCCGGCGGCGGGCGTGATTGGTGAAGCGATGATGGCCCTCGTGTTGGCGGAAGCGATGCGAGAGAAGTTTGGCGGCGACAGTTTGGGCGAGATGAAGCGCAACTTCGAAGGCTATCGCGAACAGCTGCGCGGGTATTAGTACGACAGGCATTCCTGCCTGTCCGAATCCGGGCAATGTCGCAACTTCAGTTTTGCTCTGTGCTTCCTTTGTGCTCTTTGTGTCTCTGTGGTGAATTTGCCGCCGCAAACATCCACCACAGAGGTCACAGAGGCGCACAGAGGCTTCAAATGACGACACGAAGCCGCTGGGTTTTGGCAGGGCGCAAACTTCATCATAGAATCGCTATCAGAATTATCCTTTGATTGAACGTAGCGAAGTGGAAAATTAATTAATGGCGTTAATGGAAATAGTCACGTGGCCGAATCCAATTCTCGACAGCCCCGGTGATCCGGTTACCGATTTTGGTAATGGTCTGAAACAACTGGTCGCGGATATGTTTGAAACAATGTACTCCGCGCCTGGTGTTGGTCTGGCTGCGGTGCAGGTCGGCGTGGCGAAGCGACTGTTCGTGATGGACTGTTCCGCCGGCAAGGATCCGGACCAGCGCGTGGTGATGGTTAATCCGGAAGTGATTCATGTTGAAGGCGAGCAAAATGGCGAAGAGGGCTGTCTTTCATTTCCCGGAATTTTTACTCCGGTTGAGCGCAGCCTGCGAGCCGTGGTGCGCGCGCACGACATCAACGGCAACGAGTTTGAACTGGACGAGACAGAGCTCACCGCTCGCTGCATGCTGCATGAAACTGACCACTGCGATGGCATTGTGTTTCTCGACAAGATGAGCGCGTTGAAACGCGAACTGGTGAAGCGCAAGATCAAGAAGCTG
>Ga0207681_10000760_pt1 | contig 21210 bp, 16 predicted proteins | sample KBSS53metaG_FD_184324 | JGI IMG/M metagenome (GOLD analysis project Ga0207681, IMG submission 184324) | Switchgrass rhizosphere microbial communities from Kellogg Biological Station, Michigan, USA - KBS S5-3 metaG (SPAdes) (version 2) | ecosystem: Host-associated > Plants > Roots > Rhizosphere... | reverse complement strand
GCGGTGAGCCGGCCAACGATGCCTACGAGAATATCGCCAGACTTCAATCCCAGCTCATCGCGAAAAGCCTGACCGCGCTCGCTCCAGTTCGAAAACACCTGCAGGTCGAGTCCGAGCGGCACGATCGCAAACTGTTCCGCGCGCCCGACGCGAAAGTATTCATTGATCTCACTCCGCTGTTGTTGACTCAATACAACGATGCGATCGGTTATCAACTTCGCCAGCATGCGTTCAATCGACACGAACGCCCGCGTCTTCAACGGACCGTAATAGCTATGAAAAATGTGGCCGTGGTAAGTATGAACAAAACGACACGAGCGCGGGCGACCACGCAACGCGTTAAGCGTTAGCCAACGATAGAAGAAACCCGCGACTCTTCCAACCGTGCCGGCTTTGGCAGTGTGCGTGTGAATGATGTCGGGTTGTTCGCGCCGGAAGAGTTGGTAGAGTTTCCAAACCGTGAGCGCGTCCTTGAGGGAAATTTCGCGGCTCATCTCCGGAATGAAGACAGGGGTGACGCCCACTTCCGTCGCGAAGTAACCCATGTCGTCTTCGCCTGGCGGCACGGTGCCGGCGACGAGTAAGGTCTCGTATTTTTCAGCCGGCAACTGGTTCAACCAAACGACGTGCTTGGCCGGCCCCCCTACATTGAGTCGTGCAATAACGCGAACGATCTTCATGTTATGTTCGCAAACGCTCGCGCCATCGCATCCAGTCCCAGTCGCCGTTTAGTTTTTGCAGAAACACTCTTTCGGAATCCTGCGCCACTATTTCACAACGAGACAACATCAGCGGATCACGACGCGCCTTGTTTATATCGAAGAAGCTACTGCCTGCGAGCACGTAACCCGCCTGGCGCGCGGCCTCGCGCACGCGATCGTTCGTCGACCCATGCGGATAGGAAAGCGCGGTCACCGGTTTGCCGGTTACATCTTCTAGGTAGCGGCGACTCTCCACCAATTCCCAACGCAAAGTCTTGTCGTCACACTGCGCCAGCCGGCAATGCGTCACGCCGTGTGAACCGATGGTTGCGCCAGGCAAAGCTGCCAGCTTTTTCAATTCAGCCTGATTCAAGTAATCCCGAGAACCCGTTTGAATAAATGAGGACGTTACAAAAACCGTAAAAGGAATTTGCAGTCTGACCAGAACCGGCGCCGCCGCATACAGGTTGTCCTTGTAGCCGTCGTCAAACGTCACTACCACGCGCAGCTTTCTTTCCCTGTCCTCAGTTTCATCAAAAGACTGAAGCGCGCTTAGACCAACAACTTCAGCCGGCTGCTGCGACGCCAGTATCTCCATCTGCCGCTGAAAGTTTTCCAGAGAAATGCTGATGCCATACGGATCGTCGGCGAGCTGCGACCCAACCGCGTGATACATCAAGATGCGAACTCCCGGACTCGGGCGATTGCTTCCAACAAGCGCGCTTATTTCCGCCAGGGTTCTCCCAATCGCTCTTTGCCAGCTCACAATTTCCTGCCCCGGGACCAGACGCCCAAATTGAATACCACGCGCAGCCACGCGGGGCTGGCCCACTCCCATTCGCCCAGGTGTTCCACGGTTTCACCGCCGAAGCCCGTCTTGAACTGATTAACTCCAGCCGCTTTTGAGCCGTGCGGATCGAGGCCGCCAAAGTCGAACTGCTCGGTTCCTTCCGCTCTTAAGTATTTCAGCAATCGGTCGATCAAGCCATACGAGGCGCGCAACGCCCTGCCCTCTTTTCCGGAGGCGCCGATCAGATAGAAAGCCTTAGCGCCAAAGCGTAGCACCAGCGTTGAAGTGATTGCCCCGCCATCCAGGTACCCGGTAAAGACTAGCGCCTGTTCGTCGAGAATATCGCAGAGCGTGGCAATCTCAGTTGTTTCGATACGGCTCAACGACAACTTTTTCTGCGACAGCATTTCTCCGTGCAAGCTCACCAACTCGTGGACAAAACCGCCGTCGCTGCCAGCTTTCCATTCGATGTTTTGGTCCAGGGCTTTTTTTATGTAGGAACGGTGCCTCGACCGGATTTGTTTGGCCTGCACTGACTCGGACTGCCGCAAATCCAACATCAGTGAATACCCGGTGTTGATTCTAAAGTACGGCCTCACGCAGGCGGATTCTTGTAGCGCAGCAGTCAGTTCATCGTCTGCTGGTAAGTAACTGTCAAAACGGAAACTGGTTCTTCCCCTTAACGTCGCAAGCTGCTTTAACAACGAATCAATTAACGCGGGGAGTTCATGATTAGTTGTACGCGGGAACCGCACGATTGGCCCACCGGGCGCCCATCCGATAGTAATCTTGCCGGGAAGTGTCTTGACGAGAATTTGGACCATGGCGATGGTCTCGCCTGCCTGATCCCGCGCGGTCCAACGCATCGGCGTCCAGCCGCCGGTGCGTTTATATTCGCCCCAACGAAATGACTGAAAGACGTTGTAGTCCGCGCTTTGCAGCATCGCCTGGTCCCACTCTGCGCGAGTGCAGGAGGCTGAAAGAAGTTCCCATTTCACCATTGTTACGAGTTCGCTACCGGTTTGACGGCCCGGACGAGGATGGCCACTTCATAATTGGGATCACGATAGTCGAGCTCCTCCGGCTGCAGTTCCTCCGCGGCCAATCCGTAAAGGTAGGCAGTTGCGGTGCGCACGTTGCCGAAGACCGTGACGGTGACGTTCTGGGCGGGAAACATTTCTTCGCAGAGTTTGCGCGCAGACGCCGACGTGAAGCGCCAAAAATCGCCGGCCCAGGCAGCGTCGTCCGGACACCGGCTCGCGGTGGCGGTGAAGTGTGCCAGCAGCACGCCGCCTTCCTTGAGCGCGTGATAGCAGTTTGCGATGGCGGCACGAACGTCATAAATCAGCAGGAACGTGTTAATGACGATCATGCAATCGAATGCGTCACGGGGGATGCCGGCTCCCGTCGCCAAATCGCCAATCAGCGTTGCTTCCGGATTTCCCGCCACGAGATGCAGTACGTCGCTTTTGCTAACGCGATCGCCGCCGAACTTGCGCGTGTATCTCGCGTCGGCCATTTCCAGAGTCGCGCCGCGGATATCGGCAGTGTGCCGGGACAAAAATTTCTCGATGTAGTAATGGTCTATGGCGCTGCCGCGATCGAGACCCCAAATCCGACTCACCGGCTCCAAACCAGTCAGGAGGTCTGTGGGAATTGGCTTCCTTCGTAACTGTCGCCACCAGGTCAACAGCGGGCGATGGATGCGTGCCGGTATCCTCGCCTTGACCGCTGCCTGAAGCGATTCGGTTGTTCCAGTGTTAGACATAGGCTTTGCACCAAAAGTACCCAACATCAGAACCGGGAGCAGTAGCGACCGGCCCAAGACTCTCCTTTGGCGTTATGTGTTTGGGCAAACCCGTTGTTTTTCAAGTTGTGATCTTTGGCCGGTCGCTACCGCTCCCGGTTCTGATTTGCGATGCCAGTCCAGCCTGCTCTTTCGCCTGTAGCTCCTGATTGATTATCTCACTCATTGCCTCAAACCGCGTTTGCCAGTCGCCCAGCTTTGCCACCTCGCGCCGACGCTGAAGCGTGGCCGCGTCATTCGGCAAACTAAGCGCCAGTTCGATGGCTTCTAGAAAATCAACCGGCCGCGTAGTCGATGTTTGCAAAATGCTGTGCTCTCGGTTGAATTCGCTGACTGCCGGCAAATCAGTGGAGACTACCGGCTTTGCCAGGGCCAGGTATTCATTAATCTTGGTCGGCACCACCGTGGCTGTGTAATGACTGTTGACGTAGGGAACAATACAAACGTCGAATTCACGAACGTACTCAGCCAGCGAACGGTGCGGCCGTTGGCCCATAAAGTGAACATTCGGCAATTCGCCCAGTTCCCCTACCGGAACCTGCAACGCGCCCACAAATATCCAGGACCATTCCGGCTTGGCTCGCACCATCTCGATCAAAAGACCGAAGTCGATGTGCGCGTGAATTCCACCGACGTACCCGATGATCGGACGAGGTAACGACTGCAGAAATCCATTCGTCGAACTGCGACCGAAATTGCTGGAGTCATCACCGGGCTTCTTTGCCACGTCAGGCTCGAATGGAAATGCTTCCAGGTCGACGCCAAAGGGAAAGATGTGCACCTTGTCATTCCACGGCAGGCAATTAGCGGCGAGGTCGGGACAGGTAGTGAAAACCACGTCACTGATCCTTAGCATCTCGCGCTCGCTTTCTCGGAGCGCATGCACCTTGGGCGTCAGCAGCGCAAAATTGTCGACACAGTAATAGACCAAACAAGTCGTTGGGCCGCGTAACATGTGAACCAGATCGAGCGAGGTATCCGTCGGCAGATAGGTCCAAAGCACCGGGTTCTTCATCTTTAACAAGCGGGCGGAGCGCACGATAAGCGGCAGCAAGAGTCGCCGGTTAATTGCGCGTTGCCACCGGGTGCCAAATGGAGGCAGAACGAGCGGCGAGCAAACGTAGATGTTCGGCGCCACCTCACGCAGACCGTGCGACTTCAACGAGCGCAGCCAGTTTTTGAACCGCCAGCTGATTCTCTTCGCGTCGCGTATGCCGGGGGAGCGCACGCCGGTGTTCTCGATATAGAGGACGCGGTTTCCTGCCTGGGCCAGGCGCGAAGTGATTTCCTGATGACCTTGCCACAGGAAGTCCCACTCGATGCTGGATATGCAAATAATGTCGCGGCCACTAATCATTCAAGAGTGTCCAAAGATGTGCTCAGGCGCAATAGCTGAATCCGGATGAAACGTTTCTTTATAAGTTGCGCGAATAAACCGACCAAGCGCGAGTAACAAAACAACGACGGCGATTGCGGCCGCGGCCGACTTTGGTAGACCACCCAGTATCGCTAACAGGCCGACCCCGTAAGCGAGCAGACCGGCAAGGTACGGTCGAATGAGCGGTCGCAAATGAAACTCCATTCGCATTCCGTTCGCCAGCAGCAAACAACAAACAGCAAGCAAGCTCTCCGAAATAACCAGGGCGACAGCAGTGCCTTCCAGACTCCAGCGGCGGGTGAGAAAAACCAGCAGCAGGATTCGCGGGACAATCGTCAAACCCAACAGGTAAGTAACAAACCGATTTCTTTTGGAACCAGTGAGCACTGAAATAAAAGGGATACTAATTGCCGAAGCGAGCAGGCAGAGAGACATCATTGACAAAACTGGTCCAGCCTGAGCAAAGGCGGGTCCGAAAAGAAATTTCATAATGCTTTCTGCCGCCAACAACAGAATCACGGTTGTTAGAGCAGCGAACGCGCCAAACATGCTGAGGGTGATGCTGTTGAGTTTTTTACTTTTTTCTTTTCCGCCCAGGCTGATGCGCGAAGAAGCCGGAACCAGCAAATAGGCGATATGCGTTGGAATTCGCAGCGCCGTCTGCACCACGACCACCGCTGCGGCGTATGAACCCATAGCCACCGCGCCGAGTTCAGCACCGACGATCCAGCGGTCGCTCCACGAAGAAAAAACTGTGAAGAACGTAAACGTTGCGGCCGGCACCAAATCCTTGAAGACGTCGCTCAGTTCTCTCAGGCGCGCCGGACGACCCAACAACCGATCCCAGCCGAGCAAACAAATAGCGGTGAGACCCGAGGTAAGGTACAACGCTGCCACCGCTCCCCAGATGGGCAGGTTCATTCCCGAGCGTCGCGCCAATACATACACGAGGGCCATCACCGGGCCGGAGACCGTGATCCAGATAACCGTCCGCGGGCGCAGCAATCCATAATAAATTCCCTGAATGCAATCCGAAGTCACTGCGCAGAGCAATATCAAGGGAAACGCGAGAGCAAACCCGAATCCGAAAGTGATATTCAGATGTCGTTCGAGAGCCGGAACGCTATAGCTCACCGCGAGGCCGACTAACAGCGCAATGACGGCCAATAGAATCAGGACCGTGGTGTTGGCGTTCCTCAGCGATTCGTGACGTCCGACTTCTTCTTCGACCGCTACGTGCTTCGCCAGCGCGAGCGGCAAACCCAGGGAACAAAGAACTGATCCGACGAACACAATCATGTTAGCGGCGACAAAGATTGCGTAGCCGGAAGGGCCGGCATTTCGGGCCACGGCAATTCCCGCCAAACTGCTGGCGACGAGTGTCAACACCGAACCTAGTCCGGCGAACGGCACAGCTGAGACTAAACGGGTCGAAAGTTTAGGCGAGGTAGTCATTAACACTCGGTGTCGCGGCGAGGGCCTATTTCAAGTTTCCTCTGTGCAGCCTTTGTGTTTTTGAGCCTTTGTAGTGATTTCCCTGGCAAAGATGCACCACATAGACACAGAGAAACACGGAGTTCGCACAGAGGATTCAAACCTGCCTGGCGCTTTGGACCTCGGGAGCAAGTTTGTTCGCGCCGGTCTCGGCCACCAGGTTCGACGCGCGCAATAAACTTTCAAACGTGCCCGCGTCGGTCCACCAGCCGTCGAGTTCTTCCCAGGTCATTTCTTCACGTTGAATGTAAGCGTTGTTGACGTCTGTGATTTCCAGCTCGCCGCGGCCGGACGGTTTCAGGGTGCGAATGATGTCGAACACTTCGGCGTCGTACATGTAAATTCCGATCACCGCGTACTCGGATTTCGGCGCCGCCGGTTTCTCTTCGATACGCAAGACGCGCGAGCCGCTGAGTTCAGGCACGCCGAAGCGCTCCGGATCGGGAACTTTTTTCAGAATGATCTTGGCGCCTTTGCCGCGTTCGCGATATTCACGGGCCGCTTCGGCGATGTTTCCCTCGATGATGTTGTCGCCCAGCACCACGCAAACCGGCTCACGCGCCGCGAAGTGCTCAACGAGCGAAAGCGCCTCGGCGATACCGCCTTCGCCTTCCTGATAGGTGTAGTTGAGATGTTTGAGACCAAAGGCTTTGCCGTTACCCAAGAGCTTGAGGAAGTCGCCGGCAGAGTTGCCGCCGGTGACGATCATGATGTCCGTGATTCCGGCGTTCACCAGAGTTTGAATCGGATAATAGATCATGGGCCGATCGTATACCGGCAGCAGGTGCTTGTTGGTTACCGCCGTCAATGGACGCAGACGCGATCCGAGCCCGCCTGCTAAAACGACACCTTTCACAGATAAGCCTCCAATGTTTTGAACTTGGAACTTAGAACTTAGGACTTTGTGCTTTGTGCTTTGTACTTAGGTCTTTGGTCTTTGGCCTTTGTGTTCATCGGCCGACCCTGCTAGCAAACAAACTACGAAACAAAAAACAAAGACCCAAGACCAAAGACCAAAGACCTAAGTACAAAGTTCAAAGTTCAAAGTTCCAAGTTCAAAGTTCCAAGTACAACACTCTTCTAATCAATAAACCTCTGAAACCACAGCTCCATCATCAACAACGTCCAGAGTTGGTTCGCATAATCCCGCTCACCGCGCGTGTGTAACTCCACGATACGCTGGACCTCTTCCGGTCGCAGCAGTCCGCGCTTCAGGGCTTTGTCTGACAAAATCGTCTCGCGCAGAAACGGTTGCAGCTTACCTCGCAACCAATGACTAATCGGCACACCGAAACCCATCTTGCGCCGCTCGATGTTTTCCGCGGGCAATAGTTTCTGCAGCACCCGCTTCAACAAATACTTAGTCGTCAACCCGCGCAACTTATATTTCGACGGTAAGCTTGCGGCAAATTCCATCACGTGATGGTCCAGAAACGGCGAGCGCGCTTCCAGAGAATTTGCCATGGTAGCAATATCAACTTTAACCAGCAGGTCGTTGGGCAGATAAGTCATGATGTCGGTTAACAACACCGCATCGACGATCCCGCCGCCATTTGCGCGCGCAAACCACGGGTCGAGCATGCGCGTCGCTGCTGCTGCGTCTGTCTCCCTGCTGAAACTTTCGGTGTACAAATCCTGCTTCGCGTCGGAATCAAACACGCTGACCCAACGAAGATAGCGCTCGACTTTCGGCAACGACGCGGCTTGAACGAAACGCTTCACATCTTTCACGCGACCGCGCTCGGTGGGCGATGACGGCATCGCCTCGACCGCCCGGCGCAACACAACTTCGCGAAGGGCTGCGGGAATCCGGCGATACCTTTCCGCCAGTTGCATGGCCGCGTATCGCTCATAACCGGCAAACGATTCGTCGCCGCCGTCGCCATTCAGCGCGACCGTCACATGTTTGCGCGTCTCGCGGGCCACGTAGTAAGTGGGAATAGCAGACGAGTCGGCGTAGGGCTCGCCGTAATGTTCGACCAGCAATGGCAAGACTTCGAGTGCGTCAGGACGAACTATGAACTCGTGATGATCAGCGCCGACGTGTTCCGCGACACGGCGCGCATGATGCAGTTCACTGAAATCCTGTTCTTCAAATCCGATCGAAAAAGTTTTTACCGGCGCGCTGGATTCTTCGCTCATCAAAGCTACAACCGCGCTCGAATCTATGCCGCCTGATAGAAACGCACCGAGGGGTACTTCTGACATCAGCCGCACCTTCACCGCATCGCGCAGGATTTCGATCGTGCGTTCGCCGGCTTCCTGTTCGCTGATGTCGAGCTTGTGCGAAAAGTCCGGCTGCCAGTAGCGCTGGATCCTTATTTCGCCGTTGCGATAGCGCAGGCTGTGACCTGGCTCGAGCTTGCGAATGGCGCGATAGGCGGTCAAGGGCGCCGGCACGCACATGAACGACAGATAGCGGTTGAGCGCTTCGAAGTCGACGTCTTTGCTGACTGCGGGATGTTGAAACAGCGCGCTGAATTCCGAACCAAAAACAAACTGTCCGCTCACCTGTGCATACAGCAGCGGTTTTTTGCCGACGCGGTCGCGGGCCAGGAAAAGCTCTGCGGTTCGCTCGTCCCAGATGGCGAAAGCAAACATGCCGCGCAGGTGTTTGGGACAATCGTCGCCATACTGATCGTAAGCGTGAACGATCGCTTCGGTGTCGCTGTTGGTGTAGAAGGTGTGGCCGAGTTTCTCGAGTTTGTCGCGCAGCTCGCGGTAGTTATAAATCTCGCCGTTGAAAACGATCCACGCGGTGCGATCCTGATTGTGAATGGGCTGTTGTCCGCTCGCGAGATCGATTATCGAGAGACGGCGCATCCCGAGGCCCACCGCCCCGTTGAAATAAAACCCGTCCTCGTCTGGACCGCGATGGCGAATCGCCGCGCACATGCGCCCGACCACATCGCGATCCACGTCTGACTTGTCGTTACGAACTACGCCGACAATTCCACACATCAGCAACCTAACCCTTTTTTGAATGTCGCCCTCTCCGTTGGGAGAGCGATTGGGGAGAGGGACTAGCCGCTCCTAAACCCTCGACCCGACTCCCCCAGCGGGGGGAAGAAACACATCTTCAGCGCGAATATACAGTAAATCCTGCAATTGGCTGTTTGTCACGCCCAAGTGGCCACCATGATAGTGTCCTAATCTAAACTTTCTGCGTTTGTCTCTGCGACTCAGCGTCTCTGCGGTTAGTCGCTTTGCCGAAATGTTAACCGCAGAGCCGCAGAGTACACAGAGTTTGCGCAGAGATAGAGTCAAACCAGGACACTATTGGCCGCAATACTAAACACCGACAGGCGATGTGCCCTTCGCCCGAGTCCTGGCCGGCAACAAGATCAGCAATCCCTTCATACCAAGGATGATGATGAGTATGAAGTAGGCATAACGCATCCGGTAAAGGCTGCTGATATTAACGACTACGCAGCCGAGGGCAATGCATCCTGCCGAAGCAATACCCAGCAGCAGCAAAATTGAAAGACGACGATATTGCCTCAACAATGCTAAACCAGCCAAACCGATCACTCCATACAGCAATAACATTTCGGCTCCGGCGATGAGTCGCCCTGGTCGTCCAACCTGTTCCCCGCGGGTAAACCACATGTTTGGGAAAGGTGCGCAAAATCCAATCAACGCGGCGCGCGGCAAATACCGAATTACATCCGCCGCATCTCGCAGCTCAACTTCCGTATCGATGTTCGAACCCGCGAGGGGATAGCTGACAATGAATTTATGGCGCAGCAATGCAACTCGCCGCGCTATACTCCAGCGCGCATGGAATGCTGTATTCAATTCAGGTTGGCCCGATGTTGCTGAGGGCGCGGGATTGTCGCTTTGTCGGTAGTTGGGAACGAACCTGGGAATAGCGGCAGTCAGCAGCAGCATCAACGCAATCGCTAACGTTCCCCCAGCTGAGAAGCGTCGCTTTCTTGCCTGGGCCAGCGCAGAGACGGCGGCGCCGAGTATCACAATCGCCAGCACGATTTCCCACGAATCTCCTCTGCAAAGCCAGACCATAAGGACGCCGAAAGCGCCCGCTACAGCCACCAGCAATCCCTGTTTCAATGAGAGATCTCTGTTGACGATCAGCAGCAGCGCCAGCGCCAGCAGCAGCATAGACGGGATAAAGAGAGCGTCGCGCAGCAACTGGGTCGTATGCAAGAGCAGCGACGGCCATAAGGCGACTACGGTCCCGGCGAGCAAGGCCACCTTCTCATCGAACGCTTCCCAGGCGATGCCGTAAGTTAACGCGAGTATCAAAAGATAATAGAGCAGATTCAGTGGTTCAGCGCCCAGGATGTTCCGGCCCAGAACGTCCCCGGCCACCGCAAAAGATAACGAGTAAAGCTTAACGTGGAAGCTCGCGTTGTATTTGGCCCAATCGCGAATCCTTAGCTCGCGGAGCAGTTTTGCCATGTCCTCGGCTTCAATCCGGTAGCTGTGGGTATCTATCGCGAAAGAGAGGCCGATGCCATTGCGGTCGAGCGTATTGGGCGCGAGCTGGGCGCGGCCGACGACAAAAACAGCGAGGACAAAAGCGACGTGCCAAACCGCCGCAATCGCAAGGAAACGCTTGAGTGTTCTAAGCTTCTGAGACTCGCTTAGCAAATAACCCCCCTGAAACAGCTTTGCCTCAAAAGCCGTAGCGAATTCTACGCCGTCGTTTTCCGGGGAGCTGTGCGTCGCTGCGCGACCTCCCCGACGGTCGGGCTTCTGCAATGGCTGTCGGCTGGTGAACTGTTTTGTGTGAGTCGTATGCAGTTCGTGTATTTTCGTGGTCCGTTTTTTGACTAACAACGACTGCAACCACGAAGGCACACGAAACCGCAACGAAGCACACCAATCAGATCACTAATACCATTGAAAAGAAACTCTACGCCGAGCTGCGGCCCGGCCGTTCTTTGTAAGCCGTGGTCGCGCGAACGAGCGCCGCCCGGCGGTCTTCCGCGATCTGGCGTTTTCTTTCCTCGCGCTTCTCCTTCATCACCACGAAGCCGACCGCTACGAAGATAAAATAGAACACCAGCAACTGCGCGCGTTGGCGATAGGCGGTACCCACGTTGCCCTGGAACGCCGAATAAGCAAGCGTGAGCATCACTGTAAAAATCAGGATCGGCGAGATCATTCGCAAGCGATACTTGATGGTGAACCACAGCCCGAGCACCAGCATCGGAAACGAGGCCCACCAAACAATCATCTCCGGCAAAGTGATGCTCTGGCGCAGCGAAGTGATCTGCCAGGGAAACGGGGCAAATAACAAATAGAGTACGCCCATGGGGATTGTTGAAAGCGCTCCTGAAGTAGTCGAGACGTCTACGTCCTTGTTAAAACCGGTTTCCGCCAAACGAGCCTGATCACTGCGGCTGTTCTGCAAGACTTGCAAATTGCCGTAGTGCTCCATCTGCACGGTCGCGGAACGCGTAACGCCGATGTAGGTGAGCGCCAGGCCCAATAAGATCATCGCGATGAACTGCCGCGCAAAACTAGTCGCGGAAAGCTGTTGCATGCCGATAATGAAAGCCCCGCCGATGGCCACGGCGATCATGTAGAAAACATAAAAGCGCAGCGCAATTAGGGCCAGCAAAACGCCGACGAGAATCGCGATGTATTTCAGCGAGAGCTTTTCGCCGAGCTTCAGCGTCGCCAAAATAGCCATCGCCAGGCAAAACACAACCGGCCCATCCTTCAATCCCTGCGCCGACCACAAAACCAGCGACGGATAAAAAGCTACTGCGATTCCGGCCAACCGCGAGACTCGCGAATTCTGGAACACATGATGCGCGCACAAATAAATCACAACCGCCGTAGCCGCGCCGAAGACGCAATTCATTAGTTGCGTCGCAAGCATGTTGCGCCCGACAAGCTGGTAGACGGCGGCGACTACATAAACCATCCCCCACCCCGATCCTTCTCCGCTGCGCACGAATTGATTAGCAACCGACTGGTAATACTTGTCGCCGTTCCAACCGAGCATTTGCGCGTAACCGAAGTAATCGTAGGTAAGGGCGTCACCGCCGAAGAAGTTCTGTCCCCGGAAAGTGAAAATCGCCAAACCGATAATCATGCGCACCAGCAACCCGCCCACAAACAGGCGTAGCAGGAAGCGGCCATCGATGTCGCTCTTGAAAGAGTAAAAGCCGCAGATGGTCCCTAAGGCGGTACACAACAAAACAGCCTTGGCTGCGTCGAATACGGTGAAGATGCCATAGTCACCTACAAACGGCGCCACCAGCGGCGGCACAAAAATCACGACACCGACGCACAGCAGCAAATACAGCAATGTAAGCAGAGCATTCATATTTCACGAATTACCGGGCAGTAGCCCGACCGCCAGGGAGGGCTTTTTCATTGAGTCGTAAAGCCCTTCCTTACGGTCGGGCTACTGCCCCGATTTCACGGTTGGGCTACTGCCCGATTTCACGGTTGGGATACTGCCCAAGTCACGCTAAACATCGTCCGGCAAATCCAATCGCGTCTTGCGTTCAATCAAAAACCGATCTTCCTCGCCCAGCTCCTTAACCGGTTTGGCCGGTACTCCAGCGATCAGATAACCCTCGTCGGACAGTTTGCTCGTGATCACTGAGCCGATCCCGACGATGCATTTCGACGGCAACGAACCGCCCGGCGCGATCCGAATTTCAGATCCGATGTAAGCAAACGAGCCGATGTCGATCGGCCGCGTGCGCTGACGGTTGTGCGTCCATAAAGATGAATTACGTCCACCCAGGATCGATCTGCGGCCGATGGTCACGCGATCGGTAAAGTCTATCTTATGGCCGGCGGTAATAATGCTGCCATCGCCCAGCAGGAAACGCGGATCGATGGGGTTAACTACTTCCGGTTCGGCAATCGAATTGATCTCATTCATGCGAATGATCTCCGCGTAGCGTCCCAGATGAACTTCGTCGCCGCCGCGAATGATGTTGAGATGACCAATCCTCACGTGATCGTCCAACTGCAGTTTTTTCACCCTGACAATCAAATTAAGGTGACCGATTTGCACGTCGTCGGCAATGCTGCACTCGCCGACGTCAATGATGCTCACACCGATGCGCACGCGCTTGCCGATGCGATAACCGAAAAACCAGCGATAGCAGGAACGCTTCAGGAACAACGGCAAAAGAGCGATAAACGCCAGCACCGTCAGCCGGGATTTGCTTAGCTTTTGCATTCCTACGATGGCAACGATGTAGGGGCGGACCTGCGTGTCCGCCCCTGGGCACACCTAGATGCGCCCCAACCAATTGGATATTGCATAGTCAACAGGATACCAGAGTTGTACGGCGCGAACAGCAGCCAGCATCCAGCAGCTTTCCGCGTTGCAGCAAGGGGCACGGAATGCCGTGCCCCTACCTCAGGTCAGCAACGACGCAAAGCGAGCTAGCCTGCTGGTATGAATGAAAATGTAATTGTCTTCCACCACTTCATTCGCTTCGACCGGATTGAGCACTCCCCGCCCCGCTTCAATGCGGTAGTGGTAAAGCCGGTAACCCTGCTCGCTAAAGAACGCCAGTAGTTCGTCAAGTCGAATTCCAAATCCCTCGAGGAACCAGGGATTGATTTCACAGATGACTGATGGCAGGTGCTTCGCGATCATCTTTTTGGCGCCGCGAAACGCCAGCAGCTCGGCGCCTTCGATGTCACACTTGATCAGCGAGAGCGATTCAACTTCCGGAAGAAAATCGTCAAGTTTCACCACCTCGCAAACAACCTGCCGCGTACCGGCCCAACGCACCTGCTGCTCCTTGCCTTCGCGATCGTCACGACGGCCGCCGATGTAGGCCTGGCCCGCCGCGAACGCGCCGGAAGTTTGCACGGGCACTTCAAACGAGATACGACCCGCTTCCTCGGCGCATCCTTTTTCGAATAGCGTTACGTTGCGAAAGCCCAAAAGCTTTGCTACCAGCCGCAGCGTTTCAAAAGTGAAAGGCACCGGCTCAAACGCATAGATTCGTCCCGAGCGGCCCAGCACTTTCGCGAGGTGATAGCAGTAGAGTCCAAAATTCGCACCCAGGTCGAGCGCGGTTTCTCCCGGCTGCACCGCGAAAGGGATCAGGTCCAATTCCGGCTCCGACCAACTGCCATTGCGAATGTCCTTCGCTTTGGAAACGGCCTGAAAATATTTGTAGCTGGAATCGCCGAGGAAACCGTGCAGTACTTTTTTGGTAACGCGCCTGAGGGCGCTGTTGGCAGGCATGATGATTCTTGCGTTTAGCTCGCGCTGCTCGTCAGGGAAATGGGAGTTCTAGCTGACTCCGCCGCCAGGGCCGCTTCGAGTTCCTCTCGCGTGAAATTCGCGCGCTCGATGCCGTAGTGAGTCGCAGAGAGGCGGCCCTCGATTGTCTTGCCAGTTTCAAGACAGCGAATGAGATCGCGGAGCAGTTCGGGATTTTCCAGCTCCCGGCTGGCGTCGAGCTGTTGCCTTATTATCGGCACGAGACTGTCGTTGCCTGTTTCCTGAATGACGTGAAAGAGACTGTACAAATAGTCGGTGTTTGGCCCACGCTCGAATTCCTTGCGTTCCCTGATGCCGCGAAAGCCGGCGGCCGTGGGATAGAAATCAAAGTACTCCACCACTTTCAAGTCGAGCTGTTTGGCCATGCCGGCGCGCGATGCCAACTCCTTCAGCCGCGCGGAATTTTTTTGCAAGAGCGGAAGGCGCTTGAGCCTGTCTTTCCAGTTCGCCTGAAACTTGCTGCTCCAAAGCGCGTAGGTGATGGTCAGGCCGGCCGGGTAAAACGGCAGATGGGCCACGTAGCTGTCAACAAACGCGACGTGATTCAAAGGATGCGGAGCGTGATCGATCAAGCGAAGCGAATAACTTTCCGAATCTGCATCGAGCAGTTCGGGCTTCTTAAATGTCCAATGCTCGTAACCTGGCCCAAACGCGGTGACGGTAGACAACAACATGTCACCGTGATGATGAATCGCTTTGGTAGAGATGTTGGTGGCGCGATCAGGCAAAGGGATCCAGCAATTCGCGACCAGACCAAATAGATGGTTAAGTTCGATGTCGATGCCGACGACCGGATAGTGGCGCGTGTTTAGTGAACCGGCCGTGCGCAAATGCTTTTCCAGGATGCTCGTGAAGAACGTCGGATCGTTCGACATTTCTTCCAGCACCGGCTGGGAGCGATAATTTGCCTCGTGCTTGTTCGGCGCCTCGGCGAATATTTTCTTTAATGAATCGATGTACCGCATCATTACTTTTGGTAGGGGCACGGCATGCCGTGCCCCGATTGCCCGCGGAGCGGGCAAGAGCATAAAGCCTGGGGTGGAGCGAAGCGGAACCCCAGGTTCACTCACGCAAAAACACCGAGCGCGCGAAGCGTGCGATAGCGCAAAAGTCCCAATCGATCCTGGGGTTTCGCTACGCTCCACCCCAGGCTTTATGCTGCCGCCGCGCTTCGCGGGCTCTAGTTCACTGCAGCGCGGAACGCCTCGATAATCTTGCTCGTGTTGCTCGCCAAACTATACTTCTCATTCGCAGCCTTCGCCGCCGCCTGCGACATGCGCAAGCGCAGCTCCCGGTCGTTTATCAACAGTTTCAAATATTCTACCCACTCACTTTCAGAATCAGCGAGGAAGCCGCTCACACCGTGCTCGATAACTTCGGGATTCGACCCGAGGGGCGTGGCCACGGTGGGAATTCCCAGCGCCATGTACTGCGCCGTCTTCATATAAAACTTGCGCTTGTTCCACTCGTTAAGCGGCAGCGGCACCATGCCCACCTGCATCTTGCGCAGGTCGTCCACTTCAGTTTCCGCCGACCACTTTTGCGCCGTGTAAGGCACGCCGGGAAGATCAAACTCGGTACCGCCGATGAGATGAACGCGATGCGGGACCTGCTCGGCAAGCGTGCGCAAGGCCCCGGCAATCACGCGAATGTTGGCCATCGTCGTTGGGCTGCCGCTCCAGCCGATGCACACCTCGCCGGTTTTTTGTTCCAGCAAGTCAGGACGAAAAACATATTGCTTAGTGTCGACCACGCTGGGAACTTGCCAAATGTTTTGGTTGAACTGCGCCACGTATTCACGGATGTGGGTGGAGTTAACCATCACCACTTTGGCCAGCCGGCAGATTTCGGAAATCTTGCCGAAGAATTTCAGATAGGAAAGATAACCGTTGCTGGGGCTGGTGTAAGGAACGAACAAAGGATCGTCGAGCTGATAAATAATTGGCACGCCGCGACGCGCCACCATTTTTTCCAAAAGCGCTGGGCCAAGCAGCGCCGCTTCCCGGTAAACGAACACGGCGTCGAAACGTTTGAGATCTCCCATCAACTTCAAACGATCCGCGTAGGCGCGCAACATCTCAGTTATCTTGGTCGCGTAATGGCCGGGGCTGTAGAGCACCGAGCGCAACCGCTCAGTTTCAAAAGGCGCGTAATGGATGTTGATACCCACCGGCGCGAGCACCGTTTCCCACAGTTCAATGCTGCCGCGCTGGCCCGGCGCGTGGCCATACTGATTCGGGATAAGAGCTAAAACTTCCATTGACTAAATCTTCTCTGTGCCCCTTCTGTGTACTCTGTGTCTCTGTGGTGATGTTTCGCCTTTTTCACCACAAAGACACAGAAAACAAAAAGACGCACAGAGAACCGCGCTAACGCACGTTGTTGAGCAGTCGCTCGTACAACCGTCGATATCTTTTTCGTCCCACGCCAACCAAATCAAACTCGCGCCGCGCTACCTCGCGCAATCGTTCGGCTAGATTTTCCTCAGCGCGCAGCTGCTCGATCTCGTTCAGCGCCTCCACATAACCTTTTGGCGTGAACTCACGCAGCAGCGCGCCTGCCCGATTATCAACAATCAGCTTGTCGAGATCGCCAACTCCCGCATTGCAAACTATCGGTAATCCACTCGCCAGATACTCCGCCATCTTCGTCGGCGACGAAGACTGTTTTGAATAACACGGCTTAATAAACGAAATCGCGATATCGGCCGCTTTCAGATAACGCGGCACCTCACCCGGGCCCACCTGCGTAACCACAAAATCCTGCTCGGCAATACCCAGACCTGAGAGCCTTTCCACGACCATTTGCTTCGGGCTCTGCGTCAGTATCATCGAAAAGGTCGACGGGTCCTGCTGATGAGCAACGGACAAAAACTCCGTCATCTCATCCGTCATGTACCAGCCGCCAAACGACCCGACGTAAACAATCACGCGGCGCCCGTCAAGCTGCAATTCCTCCCTTAGCGAATCTTTCGATAGTGTCGCGACCTTTTCAAATCTTTCGAAGTCAACGCAGCATGGAATCACTTCGATCGGACGACCCTGGTCTTCCGACCCTTCCGCGACACTACCGCCGCTTTGGGGGAACACGATGTCCCTCGCCTTTTCGGTCAACAACACGAAGGCATCCGCCGACTTCAACAAATAGCGCTCAACGCGCTTAAGTCCGCGATACAAGTAACCGTTTTCGGGCCAGACACCGGCATCTGTGTATTCTTCCGGCATAAAGCCGCGAATGTCAAAAACCAGTCGCGCGCCCAGCCGTCGTTTGGCAATCGCGCACATCAGCGCGGGAACATGATTGCGCGCGTGCAGAACGCTGACGCCTTCGCGGCGCATTAGCCCCAGTATTTTGCGCGTTCCGGCGGCGATGTCGTAGAGCGTGGCCGGCAGCGAAGGGGTTTTGTGGTATGGAAGGTAATGCCAGGTAATTCCGTCGGCTGCCAGCGCCGCTCGCTCGCGCTCAAGCTCATCCGCTGACCAGGTTTCATTAAAGCGCGGCTCAAAGGTCAGCAGGCTGACGCGTAGGTTTTCCGATTGCAACTGTCGCAGGTAGGAAACGACCTGAGTTTGAACTAACGGCTCGCGGAGTCCGAAATAACAGACGTAGAGCGTGTGAACTGAATTCATTTGATAATCAACAACCGCAGGCTTGCACCTCAGGCGCCATTCGCGACTCGCTCGCCCGCCGTCTCGGCTTTAAGGGCGTCAGTAAAAAGCCATTGCAGCGTTCCAAGTATGGTGGCAAGGTCGAGCAGAGCTAACAGCGGCGCGAGCAGCAGGCTGCGCCTAAAGTTTTCCCAGACGCCCACCGGATAGCGCACGCGATTGCGGCGGAGCGTGACAACCGTGCGCGCCGCGAGCAGCATCAGCCAGAGCGCGAGCGTGACCAGAAACCATCTGCTGCCGAAGACGATCGCGGGAAGTAACGACAGCAACAGCATTCCGTATCGCTTGAACAACGGCGCTTGCCACTGCGACCAGAGTCCGGCGCGCATGTTACTGCGAGCGTAACGGACGAAGCGTTTGCCGGTGGCTGAAGCGTTCGGTTCAACTTGCCAGTGGACCAGCGCTTCCGGAGCGCGCACAATCCTGAAACCGCCACGCTCGATTTTTCTCATGAACAAGAGATCTTCGGCCGACCGCAAGTGTTCAGGAAAACCACCGACTGCTTCCCAGACGCTGCGCTTCATCAACGCTGAAACGATCGAACAGGGACGAATCTGTTTCCTTTCAAACTCAAACGGCGGCGCGACGTAAGCCATGACCGCGCAAACTTTGAAACGCGTCTCTGTCATCGGTTCATAGGTCCCGTAAACTACGTCTACCTCTTTAGTCACCGCCCCGGCCAAACGCTCCAGCCAATCTTTTTCCGGCAGCGTGCCCGCATCGATAAAAGCGAGCCATTCGCTCGCGGCTTGAGCGGCAGCAAGATTTCGCCCGCGCCCAGGCAAAGCCGCCGACTCACGAATCAGGCGAATCGGTGCTCCTCGCTCGATGTACCCGGAAATGATCGCCGCAGTCTCATCGGTCGAGCCGCCGTCCGTTATGACAATCTCGGCCGGTGCGAGAGATTGAGCGAGCAGACTATCGATCAGCGCCCGGATGGAATCCTGCTCATTGCGAACCGGCACGATGACGCTGATCTTCATTGGAAGCGATTCTAGTGAATGTGCGGGGACAAACTACTGAATGCCAAACTTCTAATTCGTGTGCTTTCGTCTGTCCTTCGTGTTACTTCGTGGTTGGTCCTTATTTGGAAAGCTAACCACGAAACTACACGAAAGGTAAACAAACTTACGCAAAACGGTTGCTCAATCGAGCTTGAACTTCGTCTTCCAACTCCGATCGTCCGCGAACGCCGGTTGGTCCTTCTTATCGAGCACGCAGGTTTCTAAAACCAGGAAATCCATCTCTGTCCTCATGAAGCAGCGATAGCTGTCTTCGGGCGTGCAAACGATTGGCTCGCCGCGCACGTTAAAGCTGGTGTTCACCACCATCGGGCATCCGGTCTTACGGCGAAACGCTTCGATGATTTCCCAGTACAGCGGACTCGTCTCTCGTCTCACTGTTTGAATGCGTGCCGAATAATCCACATGCGTAACCGCCGGAACTTCCGAGCGCTTCACATTCAACTTATCAATTCCAAACAGAGACTCTTCGGCGGGCGTCATCTGCCGGCGTCTTCCTCGCGCAACCTCGGCGACCAGCAACATGTAGGGACTATCGGCGTTGAGATCGAACCAGTCAGCCACTTCTTCTCTCAACACGCTGGGCGCGAAGGGACGAAAACTCTCGCGGTACTTGATCTTCAAATTCATTGTGGCCTGCATCTCGGGAGATCGCGGATCGCCGATGATGCTGCGGCCGCCGAGAGCGCGCGGGCCAAATTCCATCCGGCCCTGGTGAAGTCCGATTATTTTGCCTGCGGCCAACAACTCTGCCACTACATTTGGTAATTCTGTTGCCGAATATTTTTTATACGGTAGACCGCGCGACTGGAGAAACGTCTCAATTTCGCTTTCGCTGTGCCCAGGACCAAGATAGGAACCTTTCATGGCGTCCGCATACGCCGCCAGGACGTTAGCTTCAGTGGTCCCGTCGCCATTTCCAGACAATGCGTTCGACCGTGCCGGCTTCCATGTTCCCGCCTTTTCCGGGCTTAAACGCGCGTTTCCGAGATAACGGTGCCAGATGGCAAGCGCGATTCCGAGCGCTCCTCCAGCGTCTCCCGCGGCTGGCTGAATCCAGATATCTTCAAACGGTACTTCGCGCAGCACCCGGCCGTTGGCGACGCAGTTCAACGCCACACCTCCGGCCAGGCAAAGCTTTTTCATGCCAGTTTCTTTGTAGGCGAACTGCGTCATTTTCAGCATCACCTCTTCGGTGATCACCTGAATGCTGCGCGCCAGATCCATCTCTCGCTGCGTAATCGGCGACTCGGCTTTTCTGGGTTTCCCGCCGAATAGTTTGTCGAAAGCAGTGTTAGTCATGCGCAGCCCGTGAGAATAACCAAAGTAGGCGTGGTCCATTTTCAAACTGCCGTCGTCGCGCACCTCCAGCAGTTTGTCCTTGATTAGCGAAACGTATTTCGGTTCACCGTAGGGCGCGAGACCCATCACTTTGTATTCGCCGCTGTTGACTTTGAATCCGGTGTAGTAAGTGAACGCGCTGTAAAGCAGACCCAGGCTGTCGGGGAAGCGAAGTTCTTTTAGCAGCGTCAGTTCGTTTCCTTTTCCGATTCCAATCGAGCTGGTGGCCCACTCGCCCACGCCGTCAATCGTCAGGATGGCTGCTTCTTCAAACGGTGAAGGATAAAACGCGCTGGCGGCGTGGCTCTCGTGATGATCGCCAAACAACAACTTCCACTCGAATTTTTTGCCGAGTTTTTTTGCGGCTCGTTCATCGTCTTCGCCGCCGGCCTTCGCGAGTTCGCTGCGGATCAAATCCGGCATCCAAAGTTTTTGTTTCATCCAAAGCGGAAGCGCTTTGAGAAACGAACTGAAACCGGCAGGCGCATAATCGAGGTAGGTCTCCAGCAGACGGTCGAACTTCAACAGCGGCTTATCGTAGAAGCCAACGTAGTTGAGCTCGTCGGGTCTAATCCGTGCTTCGCTGAGGCAATAGCGGGCGGCGTTCACCGGAAAGTTGTGATCGTGTTTGAAGCGAGTAAAGCGTTCCTCCTGCGCCGCGGCGATTATTTCGCCGTCAACGACGAGGCAGGCTGCGGAATCGTGATAGAAGGCGGAGATTCCAAGGATACTTACCACTAAAAACCGGCTCCCAAACTAAAACAACG
>Ga0207681_10000758_pt1 | contig 21226 bp, 17 predicted proteins | sample KBSS53metaG_FD_184324 | JGI IMG/M metagenome (GOLD analysis project Ga0207681, IMG submission 184324) | Switchgrass rhizosphere microbial communities from Kellogg Biological Station, Michigan, USA - KBS S5-3 metaG (SPAdes) (version 2) | ecosystem: Host-associated > Plants > Roots > Rhizosphere... | reverse complement strand
GCACACACCTAGGGAAAAACCTTACATGACTATCGTCCAAAACCCGTAGAACGCTCACTAGGCAAACTTTCCGACGAAGTGCACATTGTTCGCCCTTCCGCAGATGTCTGACGAGTGTGCTGGGAGCTAGATGAGAATTGCTGAGAACCGTATGTCCGACCACGATATTTTGAGCGATGCCGAGCGTGAGGCGCTGAGCGCCGTGATGCTGGAGCCTGATTTACCGCCACAACGCGTGTTGATTGTTGACGATGACAAGGACGCGCGTGAACTGCTGGCGGAAATCCTGGGGCTGGACGGTATTCGCTGCATGACCGCTGACAGTGGTGAGGCGGCGTGGGATTTGTTGAAGTCCAGCAGCTCTATCGGTTTGTTGATCACTGACCTGCGCATGGCGCCCAGCAATGGCCTGGAACTGATCCGACAAGTGCGTGAATCCACCCGGGCGGCGTTGCCGATCATCATCATGTCGGGGGACGCCGAAGCGCCGGATGTGATCGATGCGATGCACTTGAGCGTAGTGGACTTTTTGCTCAAGCCGATTGATAGCGTGAAATTGGCAAAGATGGTGAAGCGGGAGTTGGGGATGGCGTCCTGATTCTGCGGTGTCTATAACGGCCTCATCGGGGGCAAGCCCCCTCCCACATGTTCTATTAGTTGGGGGAGGGGGCTTGCCCCCGATAGCGCCAGTTCAGCCACCACAACCCCAAAGAAAAAGCCCCGATCTCTCGATCAGGGCTTTTTCATTTACAGGCCGTTTTTAGCCTTGAACTCCCGACGCCGACGGTGCAACACCGGCTCGGTGTACCCGTTCGGCTGTTTGGTCCCTTCAATCACCAACTCCACCGCTGCCTGGAACGCGATGTTGCTGTCGAAATCCGGCGCCAGCGGACGATACAACTTGTCCCCGGCATTTTGACGGTCCACCACCGGCGCCATGCGCTTGAGGCTTTCCATCACCTGGGCTTCGTCGACGATGCCGTGGCGCAGCCAGTTGGCGATGTGCTGGCTGGAGATACGCAGGGTGGCGCGGTCTTCCATCAGGCCCACATCGTTGATGTCCGGCACTTTCGAGCAGCCGACGCCCTGGTCGATCCAGCGGACGACATAACCCAGGATGCCCTGGGCGTTGTTGTCCAGCTCGTTGCGGATCTCTTCGTCAGACCAATCGGTGTTGCTGGCCAGGGGAATGGTCAGGATGTCGTCCACCGACGCGCGCTCGCGCTTGGCCAACTCGGCCTGGCGGGCGAACACGTCGACCTTGTGGTAGTGCAACACGTGCAGCGCCGCCGCCGTAGGCGATGGCACCCACGCGGTATTGGCGCCGGCCAGTGGGTGGGCGATTTTCTGTTCGAGCATCGCCGCCATCAGGTCGGGCATCGCCCACATGCCTTTACCGATCTGCGCACGGCCTTGCAGCCCGGTGCTCAAACCGATATCGACGTTCCAGTTTTCGTAGGCGCCGATCCATTTTTCCGCCTTCATCGCCGCCTTGCGCACCATCGCGCCGGCTTCCATGGAGGTGTGGATCTCGTCGCCCGTACGGTCGAGGAAGCCGGTGTTGATAAACACCACGCGCTCGCTGGCGGCCTTGATGCAGGCCTTGAGGTTGACCGTGGTGCGGCGTTCCTCGTCCATGATCCCGACTTTCAGCGTATTGCGTGGCAGCTTCAGCACGTCTTCGATACGGCCGAACAGCTCGTTGGTGAACGCGGCTTCTTCCGGGCCGTGCATCTTTGGTTTCACGATGTACACGGAACCGGTGCGGCTGTTCTTGCGGCTGCTGTTGCCGTTGAGGCTATGGATCGCGGCCAGGCTGGTGATCAGCCCGTCGAGAATGCCTTCCGGCACTTCGTTGCCGTCTTTGTCGAGGATCGCGTCGATAGTCATCAGATGACCCACGTTGCGTACGAACAGCAGCGAACGGCCATGCAGCGTCACGTCCTGGCCATTTACGCCGGTGTACACGCGGTCGGCGTTCATGGTCCGGGTGAAGGTCTTGCCGCCCTTGGACACTTCTTCGGCCAGGTCGCCCTTCATCAGGCCGAGCCAGTTGCGGTAGATCACCACTTTATCGTCGGCATCCACAGCGGCGACGGAGTCTTCGCAGTCCATGATGGTGGTCAGCGCGGCTTCCACCAGCACGTCTTTGACGCCGGCGGCGTCGGTCTGGCCGACCGGGGTGTTGGCGTCGATCTGGATTTCGAAGTGCAGGCCGTTGTGTTTCAACAGGATCGCAATCGGCTGGGCGCTGTCACCCTGGAAGCCGATCAGTTGTGCGTCGTCGCGCAGGCCGCTGTTGCTGCCGCCCTTGAGGCTGACGATCAGCGTGCCATCGACGATCTTGTAGCCGGTCGAATCCACATGGCTGCCGGCGCTGAGCGGTGCGGCTTCATCGAGGAAGGCGCGGGCGAAGGCGATCACCTTGTCGCCACGGACTTTGTTGTAGCCCTGGCCCTTCTCGGCGCCGTCGGCTTCGCTGATGGCGTCGGTGCCGTACAGGGCGTCATACAACGAGCCCCAACGCGCATTCGAGGCGTTGAGGGCAAAGCGCGCGTTCATCACGGGCACCACCAGCTGCGGGCCGGCCATGCGGGCGATCTCGTCATCGACGTTTTGGGTCGTGGCCTGGAAATCCGCGGCTTCTGGCAGCAGGTATCCAATGTCTTGCAGGAAGGCTTTGTAAGCCACCGGGTCGTGCGCTTTACCTGCGTGAGTCTGGTGCCAGGTATCGATCCGCGCTTGGAAATCGTCGCGTTTGGCGAGTAGGGCTTTGTTCTTCGGTGCCAGGTCGTGGATGACCTTGTCGGCACCGGCCCAGAACTGGTCGGCAGTGATGCCGGTACCGGGAATGGCTTCGTTGTTCACGAAGTCGAACAGGACTTTGGCGACCTGCAGGCCACCGACTTGAACGTGTTCAGTCATTGCTTGCCTCACTCTGCGGAGCTTATGCGCTTTTTCAGATTTTCATTATGTAGTGCACGGTTGGGCATACTACATGATGACTTGCGGTTGTGAAAATTAGACTAAATACGTCGTTTAGCGACCCACTTTGGTCGTACGGTCACAGCGGAGAACCGGATGTTCTCAAAAAACTATTGGATTGTTCCAGATAAATATAAAAATGGTACACGATTTGTTTTCGAGGGCTTCCGAGTCCACCTTGTAGATTGAATTCAGAGGGCTTCGCCATGGACCATCTTGTACTCACAATTATCGCCGCCGACAAACCCGGCCTGGTTGAACGCATCGCGCAGAATATTGCCACCCACGGTGGCAATTGGCTGGAAAGCCGCATGGCGCACATGGCCGGGCAATTTGCCGGGATCCTGCGGGTCAGCGTTCCAACAGAGAACCGTCAGGCGCTGGTCGGCGCGCTGGAGGACTTATCCACACACGGCATTCGCGTGCTGGTGGGCGAAGGCAGCAGCGGGCAGGCCTCGGCCTCCAAGTCGATCATGATGACGCTGGTGGGCAATGACCGTGCGGGCATTGTGCGCGAGATTACGGCGCTGCTGAGCAAGCAGGGCGTGAACCTGGAGAGCCTGAGCACGGACGTGCGCCCGGCGCCCATGAGCGGTGATCCGTTGTTTACTGCTGAAGCGCTGCTGCAGGTGCCGGCAGCGTTATCCCTGGATACCTTGCAGTTGTCCCTGGAAACCCTGGCGGACGACCTGATGGTGGAACTGCATCACGAGGAATAATTGGCCCACAGGGTTATGCATGGAAATCTTGCATGGGCCTGTGGATAACCTGTAGAGACCCGGCGCCAGGCCACGCCGTGCGGGGTTCTTCGCTACTTGAGCAAAAAACGAGCAGTTTCAAGGGCTTGTGCACAAATGGCGGGGATCAGGTTGTGGATAACCTTGGGGTGGATGTCTGCAAGCCACGTAGATTATGGCTTGCAGAGGTTTGTACGTTATTTGATCAGCGTTTGCGTGCGCTGAGCCAGATATCCACGCTGTACACCACCAGGCCCGCCCAGATGAACGCGAAGGCGGTCAAAGTGCTTGGTGCCAGATGCTCGCCGAACAGCAGCACGGCTTCCAGCAATACCAGGGTCGGCGCGACGTACTGCAAAAAGCCCAGGGCGGTATAGGGCAAATGCCGTGCGGCGGCGTTGAAACACACCAGCGGGATCAGTGTCACCGGGCCGGCGGCTACCAGCCACCAGGCTTCGGAGGTGCCCCAGAATTCCATCTGCGCACTGTGGGCGGTCGGGTTGAACAGCAGCCATGCAACCGCAATCGGCACCAGCATCCAGGTTTCCACCACCAGCCCCGGCAGGGCTTTCACCGGTGCCTGCTTGCGAATCAGCCCGTAGAAACCAAAGGTCAACGCCAGTACCAGCGATACCCACGGCAGGCTGCCCACTTGCCACACCTGCTGCGCCACACCCACCGCAGCCAGCCCAACGGCGACCCACTGCAAACGGCGCAGGCGTTCACCCAGGATCAACATGCCCAGTACCACATTCACCAACGGGTTGATGTAGTAACCCAGGCTCGCCTCCAGCATGCGCCCGGTGTTGACCGACCACACGTATGTCAGCCAGTTACCCGCGATCAACGAACCACTGAGTGCCAGGATCGCCAGGCGCTTGGGGTTGTCGCGCAGTTCGCGGAACCAGCCGGGATGTTTCCACACCATCAACAGCAAACCGCCGAACAGCGCCGACCACAGCACGCGGTGCACGATGATCTCTGCGGCGGGCACGCTGGCGATGGCTTTGAAGTAGAGCGGGAACAGGCCCCAGATGACATAGGCGCTCAGGCCCAGGATGTACCCCTTGCGGGGGTTGGCGGCGTGCATTGCAAAAATCCTTGCTCAGGCAACTGACAAAGTGGCGATTGTAGGGAAATCCGTGTCCCGGTCAAAACAGCTTCAACGGCTCTTCATTCAAGGCTGACAATTGCTCACGCAGCGCCAGCACCTGATCGCCCCAATACCGCTCGCTGCCGAACCACGGGAAGCTATGGGGGAACGCCGGGTCATCCCAGCGGCGTGCCAGCCAGGCGCTGTAATGCATCAGGCGCAGGGCACGCAGGGGTTCGATCAGCGCCAGTTCACGCGGGTCGAAGTCGTGGAACTCCTGATAGCCGTCCATCAATTCCGACAGCTGCCCCAGACATTCCTGGCGATCGCCGGCGAGCATCATCCACAGGTCCTGCACCGCCGGGCCCATGCGGCAGTCATCCAGGTCGACGATGTGGAACATCTCGTCGCGGCACATCATGTTGCCGGGATGGCAATCGCCGTGCATGCGGATGTTCTTGTGCGGCGTGGCCTTGTACACCTCTTCCACACGCTTGAGCAGGTCGCGGGCCACGGACTCGTAGGCCGGCAACAGGCTCTTGGGGATGAAATTGCCTTCGAGCAGGGTGGTGAGGGAGTCGTGCCCGAAATTCTTCACGCCCAGGGCTTCACGGTGTTCGAACGGGCGGGTAGAGCCCACCGCATGCAAACGGCCGAGCAGCTGCCCGAGGCGATAGAGTTGGTCGAGGTTGCCTGGTTCCGGCGCGCGGCCGCCACGGCGCGGGAACAGGGTGAAGCGGAATCCGGCATGTTCGAACAGGCTTTCGCCGTTGTGAATCAGTGGCGCGACCACCGGCACTTCGCATTCGGCCAGTTCGAAGGTGAAGCGGTGTTCTTCGAGGATCGCCGCGTTGGTCCAGCGCTGCGGGCGGTAGAACTTGGCGATCAGCGGCTCGGCGCCTTCGATGCCCACTTGGTAGACGCGGTTTTCGTAGCTGTTGAGTGCCAGGACGCGAGCGTCGCTGAGGAAACCGATGCTTTCGACGGCGTCGAGGACCAGGTCGGGGGTGAGTGTTTCAAACGGGTGTGCCATGCGAACTCCTGCGCGCAGCAGGGCGCCGCGTCCGGCCGGGTATGGTAACGCACCGGGGCTGAGATAGGGGGTGGCTGTGCCATTGCTATCGGGGGCAAGTCGAATCGTCGCACCGCCCCTCCCACATTGACTGCATTCACATATTTTGACTGTGAACACAGTCAGTGTGGGAGGGGGCTTGCCCCCGATGAGGCTTTGTCAGGCGCCGACGATACCGCCGTCATCCCGCCGAATTGCCATCACTGACGAGCGCGGCTTGCCATTTGGCAGATGTTCCGGCCAGGTCGAACCGCCGGTTTCGCCTGGGTGCTGAATCCCCACAAACAACGTCTTCTGATCCGGCGAGAAGCTGATGCCCGTCACTTCACACGCTACCGGGCCGACCATGAAACGGCGGATTTCCCCGGTGGAGGGGTCGGCGCAGAGCATCTGGTTGTTGCCCATGCCCGCGAAGTCACCCGCGTTGCTGTAGTCGCCATCGGTGAGAATCCACAGGCGTCCAGCCTTGTCGAAACCCAGGCCGTCCGGGCTGTTGAACATGTTCTGCGGGTTGATATTCGACGAGCCACCCTTTGGCGTGCCAGCGTGCACGCCCGGGTTGCCGGCCACCACAAACAGGTCCCAGCTGAATTCGGTGGAACCGTGGTTATCCGCGTCGGCCTTCCAGCGCAGGATCTGGCCGTAGACGTTTTTTTCACGCGGGTTGGGGCCGCCCACCGGCTGGCCGTCTTCACCGCGCTTGGCGTTGTTGGTGAGGGTGCAATAGACCTGGCCATCGGTGGGGCTGACCACGATCCATTCCGGGCGGTCCATGCGCGTGGCCTTCACCACGCTGGCGGCCAGGCGCGCGTGGATCAGCACTTCGGCCTGGCTGGCGAAACCGGTGCTGGCGTCGATGCCGTTCTTGCCGTGGGTGAGTTCGACCCATTGGCCCTTGCCCTTGGGGTGATCGGCGTTGCCGTCGCCCGCGTCGAAGATCGCCACGTACAAGGTGCCGTGGTCGAGCAGGTCCTTGTTGGCCTTGGGGTTGTGGTGGTTGATCGGGTCGCGGCTGACGAACTTGTAGATGAACTCGCCGCGTTCGTCGTCGCCCATGTACACCACGGCGCGGCCGTCACGGGTTTCGGCCAGGGCGGCGTTTTCGTGCTTGAAGCGGCCCAGGGCCGTGCGCTTGACCGGCGTGGACTTGGGGTCGAACGGGTCGATTTCCACCACCCAACCGTGGCGGTTGAGTTCGTTGGGGTTCTTGGCGATGTCGAAGCGCGGGTCGTGCGGGTGCCAGTTGATGTCTTTGCTGGCGGCCACCACACCGTAGCGTTTCTGCCCGGCGTCGAAGGTTTGTTGCGGGTTGCTGCTGCCAAAGCAGTCGGTAAAGTTCTCTTCGCACGTCAGGTAAGTACCCCACGGCGTCTTGCCGTTGGCGCAGTTCTGGAAGGTGCCGAGGGCTTTCTTGCCGGTTTTGTCGGCGCTGGTTTTCAGCCAGGCGTGGCCAGCGGCGGGGCCGCTGAGGTTGATCGGCGAGTTGCCGTGGATGCGCCGGTTGTAGCGCGAGTCCTGCACGAACTGCCAGGTGTCGCCCTTGCGCCGTACTTCGATCACCGACACGCCTTCGCTGGCCTGGGCCTTGCGCACGTCTTCGGCCGATTGCGGCGCGCCGCCGTGGGCGAAGAGGTAGCGGTAATTGGTGTATTCGTTGTTGATCGCCATCAGCGCACGGTTGTCGTCGCCCGGGAAGGCGAACAGGCTCATGCCGTCGTTGTTGTCACCGAACTGCTGCTCCTGGGCCTTGGCCGTGCCGTTGCCGGACGGGTCGAAGGCGGGTGCGCTCTTGCTCAGCGGTTGGCCCCAACTGATCAGCACCGAGGCGCTGTAGCCTGGCGGCAAGGTGATGGCGTCACTGGTGGCGGCGGCGATGCTGGTAAAGCCCAGCAGCGGGCTGCTGGCGCTGGCGGCGTTGACGGCCAGGGCGCTGCGGCTCAGCAGGTTGCCACCGAGGAACATTGCGGCACCGCACAGGGCGCCAGCGCCGATAAAGCGGCGGCGGGTGAGGCCGACCATCTGTTCAAGGTCGGTGGCTTGGTTTTCTTCTAATAGGCTCATCTCAGGCTCCCTGCGGTTTTTGCAGACACCATAAGGAGCGGGCGTGACGAAATGGTTGCAGTTTGAAGGCGGGCTGCGGCTACACCGGCGTACCGAGCAGCACATTGCTCGGCGCGAACTGCACGGTGATGGTTTTACCTACGACGGCGCCCACGTCCTTGAGTGCGTCGGGCCGCGCCAGGGCGCATAAAACCTGGCCATTGGGCAGGGCGATGCGCACTTCGCCGGGGCCGTCGTCGGCGTCGAGAATGGCGTCGACGGTGCCGCTCATGCAATTGTGTCCAGGTGTTGCAGATTGCTTGGATGGGAGCAATTCCAGCCATCCGGCCTTGATCAATGCGACCACTTCCACACCGGTTTCCAGCTCCAGGCGCTGCGTGCTGTCGTGGGTGATCTGCGCGTCCAGGCTCAGGCCGCCGGCCAGTTGCAGGCGGATCAGATCGTTACGGCCCTGCTGCTCGATGGCGATGACCTGGCCATGCAATTGGTTGCGCGCGCTGGTGCGCAGCATCAAGCGGCCGAGCAGGTTGAAGTCGCTGGCGGCTTCATCGGAGCCCAGCACCTCGGCTTGCAGCGCTTGCAGACGCTGGTACAGACGCAACACGCGCTCACCTTCGGTCGTCAACTTGGCGCCGCCGCCGCCCTTGCCGCCCACGCTGCGTTCTACCAACGGCTTTTGTGCGAGGTTGTTCAACTCGTCGATGGCATCCCACGCCGCCTTGTAACTCAAGCCTGCGCTTTTGGCCGCGCGGGTGATGGAACCCTGCTCGGCGATATGCGCCAGCAAGGCAATGCGCTGGGGGCGGCGAATGATGTGTTGGCTGAGGGAGGCTGGCAGAGACATGGGATACGCTTCGATGGGATTGGCCGAACGTTGCGGGCACGGTGGGCTGGAGTCAAGTCAACTGCCCGGTTTGGGCGTGCGGGCCAGGCAATACACATCGACCTGCTTCGCACCGGCGTTCATCAATAACCGCGCCAGGCTGTGGGCCGTGGCGCCGGTCGTCAGCACGTCGTCGACCAGGGCGAAATGCCGGCCCTGCACCTGGGCGTCGGGCGCCAGGGCGAAGGCGCCGAGCAGGTTGCGTTTACGGTTCTTGGCGTCAAGGGCCTGTTGGGCCACGGTTTCATGGGGGCGTAACAACAGCTGTTCATCGTGGGGGATGTTCAAGTCGCTGCCGAGCCAGCGTGCCAGCATCAACGCCTGGTTGTAGCCGCGTTCGCGCAGACGCTTGCGCGCCATGGGCACCGGTAGCAGGCACTCGGGGCGTACGAGTTCGGTATTGTCAAAGCGATGTTGCAGGTGTTGCGCCAGGAGCCGCGCCAGCATCTGCCCGAGGGGCCAGCGTGCCTGATGCTTGAAGCGGCTGATCAGGCTGTCGATGGGAAAGCTGTAGGACCAGGGGGCGATGACCTGTTTAAACGCAGGGGGATTTTTTTGGCATTGCCCGCAAATCAAACCCTCCATCGGCAGGGGCAGGGCACACACATCGCAGTGCTCCATGAGCCAGGGCAGCTCGGTTTCGCAGACGTTGCACACACACTGGGTGGATTGTGTCGCTTCATCACAGATTAAACAGGTCTGTATGTTATTTAACCAGATGTAAACCTGGTGTTTGTATCTCGGTTGACAGTGCATGAATCTTCCTTAAATATGCCGAGCATCCGTGTCGTGCCTGTGGGTATTGCCCTTCCCGCAGCGCTTGCCAAAGCATAATCAAGGAATCGCCCATGAGCGCCAGCACCACCGCCACCTTGCGTCACGATTGGTCCCTCGCCGAAGTCAAGGCGCTGTTCATGCAGCCGTTCAATGACCTGCTGTTCCAGGCGCAGACCGTGCACCGCGCGCATTTCGACGCCAACCGTGTGCAAGTGTCGACGCTGCTCTCGATCAAGACCGGCGCCTGCCCGGAAGATTGCAAATATTGTCCGCAGTCGGGCCACTACAACACCGGCCTGGAAAAAGAAAAGCTGATGGAGGTGCAGAAGGTCCTCGAAGAGGCCGCCCGCGCCAAGGCCATCGGCTCGACGCGCTTCTGCATGGGTGCCGCCTGGAAACACCCGTCGGCCAAAGATATGCCCTATGTGTTGCAGATGGTCAAAGGCGTAAAGGCCATGGGCCTGGAAACCTGCATGACCCTCGGCCGCCTCGACCAGGACCAGACCGAAGCCCTGGCCCAGGCCGGCCTGGACTATTACAACCACAACCTCGACACCTCGCCGGAGTTCTACGGCAGCATCATCACCACCCGCACCTACAGCGAGCGTCTGCAAACCCTGGCCTATGTACGTGATTCGGGGATGAAGATCTGCTCCGGCGGCATCCTCGGCATGGGCGAGTCCCTCGACGACCGCGCCAATTTGCTGATCCAGCTGGCCAACCTGCCGGAGCATCCGGAGTCGGTGCCGATCAACATGCTGGTGAAGGTGGTGGGGACACCGCTGGAAAACGCCGAAGACATCGACCCATTCGACTTCATCCGCATGCTCGCCGTGGCGCGCATCCTGATGCCGAAGTCCCACGTGCGCCTGTCGGCCGGCCGTGAGGCGATGAACGAGCAGATGCAGGCGTTGGCGTTCTTTGCCGGTGCCAACTCCATCTTCTACGGCGACAAGTTGCTGACCACCGCCAACCCGCAGGCTGACAAGGACATGCAACTGTTCGCGCGCCTGGGCATCCTGCCGGAAGCCCGTGAAGAACATGCCGATGAAGTGCATCAGGCGGCAATCGAGCAGGCGTTGGTGGAGCAGAAGAGCAGCGAGCAGTTCTACAACGCTGTTGTTTGATTGAAATGCCAGCCAACTGTGGGAAAGGACTGGTGTGGGAGGGGGCTTGCCCCCGATTGCAATCTGTCAGTTGATGTAGGTGTCGACTGACCCATCGCCATCGGGGGCAAGCCCCCCCCACACTGGATCCCCTTCACATTCTTTAGCGCGTACATCCTGTTTAATCGAGGCCAGCATGTCTTTCGATCTCGCCGCGCGCCTCGCTGCCCGTCGTGCCGAACACCTTTACCGCCAACGCCCGCTACTCGACAGCCCCCAAGGCCCGGAAGTGGTGGTGGACGGCCAGCCGCTGCTGGCGTTCTGCAATAACGATTACCTGGGCCTGGCCAATCACCCGCAAGTGATCGAGGCCTGGCGCGCCGGTGCCTCCCGTTGGGGTGTGGGCGGCGGCGCTTCGCACCTGGTGGTCGGGCATGCCACGCCGCACCATGAACTGGAAGAGGCCCTGGCCGACCTCACCGGTCGCCCGCGTGCGCTGCTGTTTACCACCGGTTACATGGCCAACCTCGGCGCGGTCACGGCGTTGGTGGGGCAGGGCGATACGGTGCTGGAAGACCGTCTCAACCATGCGTCGCTGCTGGACGCGGGCTTGCTCTCGGGGGCGCGTTTCAATCGTTACCTGCATAACGATGCGCAGAGCCTGGCCAAGCGCCTGGAAAAAGCTACCGGCAATACCCTGGTGGTCACCGATGGTGTGTTCAGCATGGACGGCGACCTGGCCGACCTGCCCGCGCTGGCCCGCGAAACCAAGGCCAAAGGCGCCTGGTTGATGGTGGATGACGCCCATGGTTTTGGCCCCCTGGGCGCCAACGGCGGCGGGATCGTCGAGCATTTCGGCTTGAGCCAGGAGGACGTGCCGGTGCTGGTCGGCACCCTCGGCAAGGCGTTCGGCACGGCCGGGGCGTTTGTGGCCGGCAGTGAAGAGCTGATCGAAAGCCTGATCCAGTTCGCCCGCCCGTACATCTACACCACCAGCCAACCGCCCGCCCTGGCCTGCGCCACCTTGAAAAGCCTGGAACTGTTGCGCACTGAGCATTGGCGGCGCGAGCACCTCAACCGCCTGATCAGCCAGTTCCGCCAGGGCGCCGAGCAGCTTGGGCTGGATCTGATGGACAGCTTCACGCCGATCCAACCCATCCTGATCGGCGACAGCGCCAAGGCCATGCGGCTGTCGCAGATGCTGCGCGAGCGCGGCCTGATGGTCACAGCTATTCGCCCACCGACCGTGCCCGCCGGCAGTGCGCGTCTGCGCGTGACATTGACGGCGGCCCACAGCGCGGCGCAGGTGCAGCTATTGTTAAACGCATTGGAAGCGTGTTTCCGCTTGTTAGGCAGTTCGGAGCCCAACCATGCGTGATCGACTGATATTGCTGCCCGGCTGGGGCCTCGGTGTATCGCCGCTGGAACCGTTGGCCGCCGCCTTGCAAGGTTTGGACGAGCACCTGCAGGTGCAGATCGAACCGTTGCCCGCACTGGATTCCAGCGACCTGAATGAGTGGCTCGACGAACTCGACGCCACGCTGCCGGACAACGCCTGGCTGGGCGGCTGGTCCCTGGGCGGCATGCTGGCTTCGGAGCTGGCGGCGCGGCGTGGCGAACGTTGCTGTGGCCTGCTGACCCTGGCGAGTAACCCGTGTTTCGTCGCCCACGCTGGCTGGCCAAGCGCGATGTCCTCCGAGACCTTCGACGCGTTCCTCGCTGGCTGCCATGCCGACTCCCAGGTCACCCTCAAGCGCTTCGGCCTGTTGTGCGCCAAGGGCGCCGAAGACCCGCGCGGACTGTCGCGCCTGCTGGTCAGTGGCGCGCCGAACACGCCCTCCAGTGTGTTGATGCCCGGCCTTGAGCTACTCGCCCAGTTGGATACCCGTGAAGCCTTATTGGCCTATCGCGGCCCGCAGTTGCACCTGTTCGCCGGCTTGGACGGGTTGGTACCCGCCGAAGCCGCCAGCGACCTGCTGGCCCTGCTGCCGGATGTTGAAGTCGGCCTGATTGAACAGGCCGGCCACGCTTTTCTTCTGGAAGACCCTCACGGTGTAGCGGGGGCCATCCAGGCTTTTTTGCATGAGTGCGTCGATGACTGATTTATCCCACGCCCCGCTGCCGGGCGCGTTGCCGGACAAGCGCCAGGTGGCGGCGTCCTTTTCCCGTGCCGCCGCCAGTTACGACAGTGTTGCCGAATTGCAGCGGGCGGTGGGCAGCCAATTGCTGGCGCGCCTGCCGGCCAATACCGCGCCGCAACGCTGGTTGGACATGGGCTGCGGCACCGGGTATTTCAGTCGCGTGCTGGGTGAACAGTGGCCCGCCAGCGAAGGCATCGCGCTGGATATCGCCGAAGGCATGCTCAACCACGCACGCCCCCTGGGTGGCGCCGAGCACTTCATCGCCGGCGACGCCGAACGCTTGCCGCTCAAAGCTGAGAGCGTGCAGCTGCTGTTTTCCTCCCTCGCGGTGCAGTGGTGTGCGAATTTCGAGGCGGTGCTCAGCGAAGCCTATCGGGTGTTGCAACCGGGCGGAGTGCTGGCCTTCGCCAGTCTCTGCGTGGGCACCCTGGAAGAACTGCGCGAAAGCTGGCGTGCGGCGGATGGCCTGGTGCACGTCAATCGCTTCCGCACCTTTGAGGCGTATCAACACTTGTGTGCGGCCAGCGGCCTGCGGGTGGTGAGCCTGGAGCGCCGTCCTCATGTGTTGCATTACCCGGATGTACGCAGCCTGACCCACGAATTGAAGGCCCTGGGCGCGCATAACCTCAACCCCGGTCGCCCCGGTGGGTTGACGGGGCGCGCGCGGATTGTTGCACTGGTGCACGCGTATGAGCGGTTCCGCCAGGCCCAAGGCCTGCCGGCGACTTACCAAGTGGTGTATGCCGTACTGGAGAAACCTCTATGAGCGCCGCCTACTTCATCACCGGCACCGACACCGATGTCGGCAAGACCACCATCGCCGCCGGCCTGTTGCACGCGGCGCGGCAAGCCGGTAGAAGCACCGCGGCTGGCAAGCCGGTGGCCTCCGGTTGCCAGGTCACGCCCAAGGGCTTGCGCAACGCCGATGCACTGGCGTTGCTGGCTGAATGCTCGTTGCCGTTGAGTTATGCCGAGGTCAACCCGGTGGCCTTCGAACCGGCCATCGCTCCCCACCTGGCGGCGCGGGAGGCAGGTTTCTCGCTCACCGTGCAATCGTTGTTGAAGCCCATGCAGCAGATTCTGGCACGGCAAGCGGATTTCACCCTGATCGAAGGCGCCGGCGGCTGGCGGGTGCCATTGGCCGATCAGGCGAACCTGTCGGACCTGGCCATGGCGCTGAAGTTGCCGGTGATCCTGGTGGTGGGCGTGCGCCTGGGTTGCATCAGCCATGCCTTGCTGACCGCCGAAGCCATCGCCCGGGACGGCCTGCAGTTGGCCGGGTGGGTGGCCAATATCATCGAGCCCAAGACCTCCCGTCTGGAAGAAAACCTCGCCACCCTGGCCGAGCGCCTGCCTGCGCCATGCCTGGGGCGTGTGCCGAAACTCAAGCACGCCGGGGCTGAAGCGGTTGCCGAGTACTTACAGTTGGACCTGCTTGACTGATTTTGGCTATCGATAAGGCATTATGCCATTAGTGTTTTTGACGAGCCCTTTGACGGGATATCTGCTTCAATTCAACTTCACGATTCTCTAAAGGCAGGCTTACGCCATGGAAATCTCTGGAAGCAGCGCGTTTTATTCGGGCCTGAGCAGTATTCAGTCCGGACAGAACCGTGTCGATCAGGCCGCCGGCAGAATTGCCAGCGCCGCGACTACCCAGCCATCGGATGCGCAAAGCGACCGTCTGCAAGCCAACGACCGCGCCCAGCCGTCCAACTCCGCCAGCAATATGGTTGAAATGGCCCAGGGCAAATTCCAAGTGGAGCTCGGCGCCAAAGTCGCCAAGGCTTCGGATGAAATGCTCGGCACCTTGATCGACACCTACGCCTGATCTGCTGGCGCTAAAAAATGTGGGAGGGGGCTTGCCCCCGATAGCGCCATGTCAGCCATACACACATTGGCTGATCCATCACTATCGGGGGCAAGCCCCCTCCCACATTTTTACTGTGCCGTCCTTCTGAACTTCTACACTCCCGCAGTCATGTGGCGTCTTGCCACAAGCGTTGCCGTGCGCGCCATTGATTCGCGTCATGACAAACGGCATCGGGACGACGCTTGACATCCCCAAGTGGTAAACGTATGTTTCAAACACCTGTTTGACCGCCCCAACACTTCCACGCGGTTGTTCATTCCAGATACATCAGCAGAGGTTTATCGCTATGCCTGACTACAAGGCCCCCTTGCGTGATATTCGCTTCGTTCGTGACGAACTGCTTGGCTATGAAGCGCACTATCAGAGCCTGCCGGCTTGCCAGGACGCTACCCCGGACATGGTTGACGCCATCCTTGAAGAAGGCGCCAAGTTCTGTGAGCAAGTGCTGGCACCGCTGAACCGCGTGGGCGACATCGAAGGCTGCACCTGGAGTGAGTCGGGCGTCAAAACCCCTACCGGTTTCAAAGAAGCCTACAAACAGTTCGTCGAAGGCGGCTGGCCAAGCCTGGCCCACGACGTGGCGCACGGCGGCCAAGGCCTGCCGGAATCCCTGGGCCTGGCCGTGAGCGAAATGGTCGGCACCGCCAACTGGTCGTGGGGCATGTACCCGGGCCTGTCCCACGGTGCGATGAACACCATCTCCGAGCACGGCACCCCCGAGCAGCAAGAGGCCTACCTGACCAAACTGGTGTCGGGCGAATGGACCGGCACCATGTGCCTGACCGAGCCACACTGCGGCACCGACCTGGGCATGCTGCGCACCAAGGCCGAGCCTCAGGCTGATGGTTCCTATAAGGTCTCCGGCACCAAGATCTTCATCTCGGCCGGTGAACACGACATGGCCGACAACATCGTCCATATCGTACTGGCCCGCCTGCCGGACGCACCGGCCGGCACCAAAGGCATCTCGCTGTTTATCGTGCCGAAGTTCCTGCCCAACGCCGATGGCTCCATTGGCGCGCGCAACGCCGTGAGCTGTGGTTCCCTAGAACACAAGATGGGCATCCACGGCAACGCCACCTGCGTGATGAACTTCGACGCGGCCACCGGTTTCCTGATCGGCCCGGCGAACAAAGGCCTGAACTGCATGTTCACCTTCATGAACACCGCTCGCCTGGGTACCGCGCTGCAAGGCCTGTCCCATGCCGAGATCGGTTTCCAGGGCGGCCTGAAATATGCCCGCGACCGTCTGCAAATGCGCTCCCTGACCGGCCCGAAAGCACCGGACAAAGCCGCCGACCCGATCATCGTGCACCCTGACGTGCGCCGCATGCTGCTGACCATGAAGGCCTTCGCCGAAGGCAACCGTGCGATGGTGTACTTCACTGCCAAGCAAGTGGACATCGTCAAATACGGCACCGACGACGAAGCCAAGAAACAGGCGGACGGCCTGCTGGCCTTCATGACCCCGATCGCCAAGGCCTTCATGACCGAAGTCGGCTTTGAATCGGCCAACCACGGTGTGCAGATCTACGGCGGCCACGGTTTCATCGCCGAGTGGGGCATGGAGCAGAACGTTCGCGACAGCCGCATTTCGATGCTGTACGAAGGCACCACCGGCATCCAGGCCCTCGACCTGCTGGGCCGTAAAGTGCTGATGACCCAGGGCGAAGCGCTCAAGGGCTTCACCAAGATCGTGCACAAGTTCTGCCAGGCCAACGAAGGCAACGAAGCGGTCAAAGAATTCGTTGCACCGCTGGCTGCGCTGAACAAAGAGTGGGGCGAGTTGACCATGAAGGTCGGCATGGCCGCGATGAAAGACCGTGAAGAAGTGGGGGCCGCCTCGGTGGACTACCTGATGTACTCCGGTTACGCCTGCCTGGCTTACTTCTGGGCCGACATGGCGCGCCTGGCGGCCGAGAAACTGGCTGCCGGCACCACCGAAGAAGCGTTCTACACCGCCAAGCTGCAGACCGCGCGCTTCTACTTCCAGCGCATCCTGCCGCGTACCCGTACGCACGTAGCCACCATGCTGTCGGGCGCCAACAATCTCATGGACATGAAAGAAGAAGACTTCGGCCTGGCTTACTAAGCCTTACCGGGGTTCACTTGCAGAGCCGCCGCTCCCTTGCGGGAGCGGCGGCTTTTTTGTACCCGATAAAAAACCACAGCGCAGCACTCAGGGATTACTGTCGGCTGCCGTTACAGTGATGGCAATGTGATACATGTTCGACGGGTTGTGTTTAACTGTCTGCATAAAGGCACAGTGCCATCATTTTTTGCGGGTCGGAGTTTTACCCTTGTCACGCGTGTCCGCTGTACGTTTCAGTCACTTTCTCCCTTCGTTGCTGCTCTTGCTGGCCGGGCTCTCGGCTGCGTACGTCAAGGACCTCAACGTCTTCTTCACCTCGCTGTTCAATGTATTGCCGACCCTGGTGCTGTTGCTCGGTGGTTCGTACTGCGCGGTGTACCGCCGCCAGCGTGAACTGTTCCTGATGATCACGGTGTACATCGTCTACTTCCTGCTCGATACGCAGACCGACTTCTACCGCGACAATGGCCGCGTGCGCGAAGACGCCGCGGTGGTGTTTCACCTGTGCTGCCTGCTGCTGCCGTTGTTGTTCAGCATCTACGCTCTGTGGCAGGAGAAGACCCACCTGTTTCGTGACTTCGTTGCCCGTGGCGCGGTGTTGCTGGCGGTCGGCAGCGTAGCGCTGGCGCTGGAGCAGAGTTATCCCCAGGCGGTGCTGAACTGGCTGGCGGAGATCCGCTGGCCGACGCTGCATGGTACTTGGATGAGCCTGATCCAGTTGTCTTACCCGATGTTCCTGATCGGCTTCCTGACCCTGGCAGCGCAATACTGGTACCAGCCGCGCCCGCTGCATGCGGCGCAACTGGTGGGGTTGCTCGGCCTGTTCTGGATGTTGCCGCAGACGTTCATCCTGCCCTTCACCCTGAATATCATGTGCAGCCAGGTGATGCTGATGATCGCCGCCGGTGTGGCCCACGAGGCTTATCAAATGGCCTTCCGCGATGAGCTGACCGGCCTGCCGGGGCGTCGTGCGCTGAACGAGCGCATGCAGCGGCTGGGGCGCAACTATGTGCTGGCGATGAGCGACGTCGACCACTTCAAGCGCTTCAACGATACCCATGGTCATGACGTGGGCGACCAGGTATTGCGGCTGGTGGCGAGCAAGCTGTCAAAGGTCAACGGCGGCGGGCGTGCGTACCGCTACGGCGGTGAAGAATTCGCCGTGGTGTTCGCCGGCAAGACCCTGGATGAATGCATGCCGCACCTGGAGGAGATCCGCGAGATCATCGCCGACTACGACATCAAGCTGCGTCATTCGGACCGCCCCCAGGACGATCAGCAGGGTCGCCAGCGCCGTTCAGGCAGCGGCGCCTCCAGTGTCTCAGTGACCATCAGCATCGGCGTGGCCGAACGCCAGGCCGAGCAGCGCACGCCCGAGGAAGTGCTCAAGTCCGCCGACCAGGCGCTGTACGCCGCCAAGGGCGCGGGGCGCAACTGCGTGGTGGCGTCCGGGCAGACCCGGCGTGGCGCGGTGCGCATGGAGAGCGCTGCCGGTTGAGTGATGGCGGTGTATTCAGCGGTTCTACAGTGATTGTTCCGGGCGTTGGCCGGCGGTAGGTTGAAACCATCTGCTGACGGAGACATTGCCATGCCTGAGTACAAAGCTCCCCTTCGCGACATGCGCTTTCTGATCGACAACGTGTTTGATTTCCACGGCCACTACGCCGCATTGGGCGCCACCGATGCCAGCCCGGACATGGTCGCTGCGATCCTCGAAGAAGGCGCAAAATTCTGCGAGAACGTGCTCGCGCCGCTCAACCGCAGTGGCGACGAAGAAGGCTGCCATTTCGACAATGGCGTGGTCACCACGCCCAAGGGCTTCAAGGAAGCCTTCGCCCAGTACGTTGAGGGCGGCTGGCACGGCGTGGCAGCGGACCCGGCCTACGGTGGCCAGGGCTTGCCGCAGTCGCTCGGCCTGGTGCTGAGCGAGATGATCGGCTCCAGCAACACCTCCTGGGGCATGTACCCGGGGCTGACCCACGGCGCGATGTCGGCGATCCACGCCCACGGCACCGCCGAGCAGAAAGACACGTTCCTGACCAAACTCACTGCGGGCGAATGGACTGGCACCATGTGCCTCACCGAAGCCCACTGCGGCACCGACCTGGGCCTGATCAAGACCCGTGCCGTGCCCCAGGCGGACGGCAGCTATGCGGTCACCGGCAGCAAGATCTTCATCTCGGCCGGCGAGCACGACATGAGCGCCAATATCATTCACCTGGTGCTGGCCAAGCTGCCGGATGCGCCGGCGGGCACCAAGGGCATCTCGCTGTTCATCGTGCCCAAGTTCCATGCCGACACAGGCGAGCGCAATGCGGTGCACTGCGGTTCCATCGAACACAAGATGGGCATCAAGGCGTCCGCTACCTGTGTGTTGAACTTCGATGGGGCCAAGGGTTTCCTGATCGGTGAGCCGAACAAGGGCCTCAACTGTATGTTCACCATGATGAACCATGCGCGCCTGGGCACCGGCATGCAGGGCCTGTGCAATGGCGAGGCGAGCTTCCAGGGCGCGATCACCTACGCCAACGACCGTCTGCAAATGCGCTCGCTGACTGGCGCCAAGGCCCCGGACAAAGCCGCCGACCCGATCATCGTGCACCCTGATGTGCGCCGCATGCTGCTGACCATGAAGGCCTTCAACGAAGGCAACCGTGCGCTGACCTACTTCACCGCACAATTGCTCGACACCGCGCACCTGAGCAAGGACGCGGCGCAGCGTCAGGAGGCCGAAGACCTGCTGGCGTTCCTCACGCCCATCTGCAAAGCCTTTATGACCGACACTGGCCTTGAGGTGACCAACCACGGCATGCAGATCTTCGGTGGCCACGGTTACATCCTCGAATGGGCATGGAGCAACTGGCCCGCGATGCGCGGATTGCGCCGATCTATGAAGGCACCAACGGCATCCAGGCCCTCGACCTGCTGGGGCGCAAGGTGCTGGGCAGCCAGGGCAAGTTGCTGCGTGGGTTTACCAAAATCGTGCATAAGTTCTGTACCGCGAATGCCGAGCATCCGCAGCTCAAGGGCTATGTGGCGCAACTCAATCAGTTGAACGGGGAATGGGGTGAGCTGACCACGAAGGTCGGCATGGCCGCGATGAAGAACCCCGATGAAGTGGGCGCGGCGGCGGTGGATTACTTGATGTACAGCGGTTACGTGGTGCTCGCGTACCTGTGGCTGCGCATGGCGATCGCTGCCCTTGAACAGCCAGATGGCGATTTTGCCAAGGCCAAGCTGGCCACGTGCGAGTTCTACTTCAAGCGTCTACTGCCGCGTACGGCTACCCATCGCGCGGCCGTGGAAGCGGGCAGCGAATGCCTGATGAGTCTGCCTGCGGAGGCGTTTGCGTGGTGATGACTTAAAAATACCAATCAGTCACAAGTGGACCCTATGTGTCTGAAAAGTTGTTCGGGTACACTCTGAGCCTGTAAAACCGACTCTTACCGAATTACTTTTCACGTTCTCACGAGGTTTGCCATGGCTGATTACAAAGCGCCGCTGCGTGATATGCGCTTCGTCCTCAACGAAGTCTTTGAGGTCGCCACCACTTGGGCCCAGTTGCCGGCATTGGCAGACACCGTTGACGCCGAAACCGTAGAGGCCATCCTCGAAGAAGCCGGCAAGGTCACCGCCAAATCCATCGCCCCGCTCAGCCGTGGTGGCGATGAACAAGGTTGCCGTTGGGATAACACAGCGGTATTTACGCCGGACGGTTTCCCGCAAGCCTACAAAACCTACGCTGAAGGCGGTTGGGTGGGTGTAGGCGGCGACCCTGCGTTCGGCGGCATGGGCATGCCCAAGGCCGTGTCGGCCCAGGTCGAAGAGATGATCAACTCGTCGAGCCTGGCGTTCGGCCTGTACCCGATGCTGACCTCCGGCGCCTGCGTGTCGATCAACACCCACGCCAGCGAATCGCTCAAGGCCGCTTACCTGCCGAAGATGTATTCCGGTGAGTGGGCTGGTTCCATGTGCCTGACCGAGGCCCACGCCGGGACCGACCTGGGGATGATCCGCACCAAGGCTGAGCCGCAGGCGGACGGCTCCTACACAGTCAGCGGCACCAAGATCTTTATCACCGGCGGTGAGCACGACCTCACCGATAACATCATCCACCTGGTACTGGCCAAGCTGCCGGACGCGCCGGCGGGGCCCAAGGGGATTTCGCTGTTCCTGGTGCCGAAGTTCATGGTGAACACCGACGGCAGCCTGGGCGCACGCAATGCCGTGAGCTGTGGTTCCATCGAGCACAAGATGGGGATCCAGGCGTCGGCGACCTGCGTGATGAACTTCGACGAGGCCGTGGGTTACCTGGTCGGCGAGCCGAACCGTGGTCTGGCGGCGATGTTCACCATGATGAACTACGAGCGCCTGGGTGTCGGTATCCAGGGCCTGGCGTCCGGCGA
>Ga0207681_10000754_pt1 | contig 21284 bp, 20 predicted proteins | sample KBSS53metaG_FD_184324 | JGI IMG/M metagenome (GOLD analysis project Ga0207681, IMG submission 184324) | Switchgrass rhizosphere microbial communities from Kellogg Biological Station, Michigan, USA - KBS S5-3 metaG (SPAdes) (version 2) | ecosystem: Host-associated > Plants > Roots > Rhizosphere... | reverse complement strand
CAAGTTCTTTACTGTTGTTCCCAGCGAGTCTTGGTCAATGGGTAGGAAGTGCAGATGCAAATGCTGGATTAATTAAGCGTAGCTTACAAGATTTAGCTTTAGTATTGTCGCCTGGACAGCCTTTGTATTTGGTGCTCTTTGGTGCGTTAATTATCTTTTTCTGTTACTTTTATACGGCTTTAGTATTTAGCCCTAAGGAAGTATCAGAAAATCTAAAACGCAGCGGAGCTTATGTGCCTGGTATTCGCCCAGGTGAGCAAACTGCTCGTTACTTAGATCATATTCTTAATCGTTTGACGTTTATTGGTGCGATTTATATTACGGTCATTTGTTTAATGCCAATGATTCTACAAAGTTCTTTTGGGATCCCATTCTCTTTGGGTGGTACATCATTACTAATTGTAGTTGTCGTTGTTATGGACTTTATGGCTCAGCTACAAGCGCACTTAACATCTCATCAATATGATAATCAAACATTAATGAGAAAAACGACTGCTCATCCTAAGGGATAAGCGCACTTAGAGGTTTCATCATGAAAGTACAAGCTTCTGTAAAGAAAATTTGTGGTAGCTGTAAAGTTATCCGTCGTAATGGGGTTATTCGCGTAATTTGTAGCGCAGAACCTCGTCATAAGCAGCGTCAAGGTTAATCTAATCAAGACCTGTTGATTTCAGTAGGCGAATTGGGTTAATATCCGCCCCTCAAGATTTTGTGGGGCGGTTGATTATCTCTACTGCCTTTTTGGAGAAAGTGAATGGCTCGTATTGCCGGTGTAAACATTCCGGATAACAAGCATGCTGTTATCTCCCTCACTTACATCTTTGGTGTCGGTCGCCATACTGCTAAGAATATCTTAACTGCAGTTGGTATTACTGAAACTACTAAGATCCGTGAGTTGGACGATGCTCAGCTTGATGCGATTCGTGCAGAAGTTGCTAAGGTTCCTACCGAAGGTGACTTACGTCGCGAAATTTCCATGAACATTAAACGTTTAATGGATTTGGGTTGCTATCGCGGCCTTCGCCATCGTCGCAGCTTGCCTGTCCGTGGTCAACGCACCAAAACTAACGCACGTACCCGTAAAGGTCCGCGCAAACCGATTAAAAAGTAAGATTTCTGGAAGCTAAAAGATGGCTAAAGATACTCGCACACGCAAGAAGGTCACCCGTACCGTCTCTGAAGGTGTTGCACACATTCACGCGTCTTTTAATAACACCATTGTTACGATTACTGATCGTCAAGGTAATGCATTGGCTTGGGCCACCTCTGGTGGACAAGGCTTCCGTGGTTCACGTAAATCAACTCCGTTTGCTGCTCAGGTAGCTGCTGAAGTTGCTGGTAAAGCAGCTTTAGATTACGGTTTGAAAAATCTGGATGTCCTTGTAAAAGGTCCTGGTCCAGGTCGTGAGTCTGCGGTTCGTGCATTAGGCGCAGTGGGTTATAAAATTAACAGCATTACCGATGTGACGCCAATTCCTCACAACGGTTGCCGTCCACCTAAAAAACGTCGCGTGTAAGGAGAAACATTCATGGCTCGTTATATTGGTCCAAAATGCAAACTCTCTCGCCGCGAAGGGACAGACCTGCAACTTAAATCTGGCGTTAAACCTTTTGACGTCAAAACTAAAAAAGCTAACAAAGCACCTGGTCAACATGGTCAGGCACGCGGTGGTAAGCAATCTGAGTATTCACTACAATTACGTGAAAAACAAAAAGTCCGTCGTATTTACGGTGTGTTAGAACGTCAATTTAGTAACTACTATAAAGAAGCAGCTCGTGTTAAAGGCGCAACAGGTGAGAACTTGTTGAAATTGCTTGAAAGCCGTCTTGATAACGTTGTTTATCGCATGGGTTTTGGTTCTACACGTGCAGAAGCTCGTCAGTTAGTAAGTCACCGTAGCATTACTTTGAATGGTCGTCGTGTAAACATCGCATCTATTCAAGTTAAAGCTGGTGATGTAATTGCGGTTCACGAAGGTGCTAAACAACAATTGCGTATTAAAAACGCGATTGAGTTAGCTGCACAACGTGGTATTCCAGCTTGGATGGATGTTGATCATTCTAAGCTTGAAGGTACGTTTAAAGCTGCACCAGATCGTGCTGATTTACCTGCTGAAATCAATGAAAGCTTGATTGTAGAATTGTATTCTAAATAATCCTTGAGGTAGCAATAATGACGCGTACTGCAAACGAGTTTCTAACTCCGCAAGCGATCAAGGTCGAAGCGGTTAGCGGGACCTCGGCAAAAGTGATTCTAGAACCTTTAGAGCGTGGTTTTGGCCACACTCTAGGTAATGCTTTACGTCGCATTCTATTGTCTTCTTTACCTGGCGCTGCTGTGGTTGAAGTTGAGATAGAAGGTGTCGAGCACGAGTACAGTACTTTAGAAGGCTTGCAGCAGGACATCGTCGAGCTCTTGCTGAACCTAAAAGGATTGTCTATTAAGCTGTTCGATCAAAATGAAGCATATTTAACATTAGAGAAACAAGGTCCTGGCGAAATTACTGCTGCTGACCTTCGTTTACCTCATAATGTTGAAGTGGTTAATCCAGAACATTTAATAGGTACTTTGAGTGCTTCAGGCTCATTAAAAATGCGCTTGAAGGTTGCTCAAGGTCGTGGTTATGAAACATCTGATTCTCGTTTCCCTGAAGGTGAAACACGTCCTGTTGGTCGTTTGCAATTAGATGCTTCTTATAGCCCGATTAAGCGTGTTTCTTACACCGTTGAAAATGCGCGTGTAGAACAACGTACCGATTTAGATAAACTGGTAATCGATCTCGAGACAAATGGAACGGTTGATCCTGAAGAAGCAATCCGCAAAGCGGCAACAATCTTGCAACAACAAATTGCAATTTTTGTTGATCTTCAGAAAGACCAAACTCCGGTTGCTCAAGAGCCTCGTGAAGAAGTTGACCCAATCTTGCTTCGCCCAGTAGATGATCTAGAGCTTACTGTTCGTTCTGCTAACTGTTTGAAAGCAGAAAATATTTACTACATTGGTGATCTTGTTCAACGTACTGAAGTTGAGTTGTTAAAAACTCCTAACCTTGGTAAAAAATCGTTAACAGAGATCAAAGATGTTTTGGCATCGAAAGGCTTACAACTCGGTATGCGTCTTGAAAACTGGCCACCAGCTAGTCTTCGTATGGACGACCGTTTTGCCTATCGTAGCCGTTAATTAAGTAGGACTATCACCATGCGTCATCGTAATAGTGGTGTGAAATTAGGCCGTACAAGCAGCCATCGTAAAGCGATGTTCCAAAACTTGGCTAATTCTTTATTTGAACACGAGTTGATCAAAACAACTGTTCCTAAAGCTAAAGAATTACGTCGTGTTGCTGAGCCTTTAATCACTCTAGCAAAAAACGATACTGTAGCAAATCGTCGTTTAGCATTTGCTCGTACTCGTAATGCTGCAACTGTAGGTAAGTTATTTACCGTACTCGGCCCTCGTTACAAAGAACGTAACGGCGGTTATCTACGTGTTCTTAAAGCGGGCTTCCGTGCTGGTGATGCAGCACCGATGGCTTACGTTGAGCTTGTAGATCGTGAAGTGAATACTTCAGCTGAATAATTGATTTTATTCAAAAAAGACCGGTTTTATACCGGTCTTTTTTATTTTTATTAATTAATAAAATTATAAAAATGTCCCCAAGTGACATAAAAAAACGGATAAACGGTCAAACTTGACATTGTGTATTGTCAAAATTGTGCTTTAATAAACTTATATTCTCAACAATGGGTATAAAAATAAAATGGAAAAGCAAGTTGATATTTTAATCATTGGCGCAGGTATCTCAGGAATTGGAATTGCTGCCCATTTATCAAAAAATTCTCCACAACGCGAATTTGAAATTTTAGAGCGTCGCGAATCTTTTGGTGGAACATGGGATCTTTTCCGTTATCCAGGCATTCGCTCAGATTCAGATATGTCCACATTTGGTTTTAATTTTAAACCATGGTGTAAAGCGAATGTATTAGCTGATGGTGCTTCTATTAAAGGGTATTTAGGCGAAGTCATTGATGAATATAAATTAAAAGAAAAAATTCACTTTGGTCATCGTGTGCTTTCTGCTAATTATGATTCTGAATCAAAGAAATGGCAGGTTGTAATTGAAGATGGTAAGAAAAAACAACAGACTTGGATTGCTAATTTTGTTGTAGGTTGTACTGGTTATTATAATTATGATCAGGGATATGCTCCTTCTTTCCCAAATCAAGAAGCTTTTAAAGGGCAGCTTATTCACCCACAGCATTGGCCTGAGAATTTAGATTACACAGGCAAAAAAGTCGTTATTATTGGTAGTGGCGCAACTGCAATTACTTTAGTACCGGCAATGGCTAAAGGTGGCGCTGGTCATGTCACTATGTTGCAGCGTTCACCAACGTATATTGCTAGTGTACCGTCTATCGACTTCGTTTATGAAAAAACGCGTAAATTTATGTCTGAAGAAACAGCTTATAAATTTACCCGCGCACGTAATATTGGTATGCAGCGCGCTATTTATGCATTATCGCAGAAACATCCAAAGACTGTACGTCGTTTACTCTTAAAAGCAATTGAAGTGCAGTTGAAGGGTAAGGTAGATATGAAGCATTTTACACCTTCATATAACCCTTGGGATCAACGTTTGTGTGTGGTGCCTGATGGCGATTTGTTTAAAATTTTGCGTGAAGGTAAAGCAAGTGTAGAAACTGATCAGATTGAGAAATTTACCGAAAAAGGTATTCTACTTAAATCTGGTAAACAGCTTGATGCTGATATTGTTGTTTCTGCAACAGGCTTACAAGTTCAGATTATGGGTGGTGTTCAGGCGACTATTGATGGGAAAGCAATTAATTCATCTGAGCATATGCTTTATAACGGTGTGATGTTAAGTGATGTACCAAACATGGCTATGATTATTGGTTATGTAAATGCATCGTGGACCCTTAAAGTTGATATCGCTGCGGAATATATTTGTCGCTTGTTAAATTATATGGATAAAAATCACTATGATGAAGTGATTCCATCAGGTGATAAAACTGAAATGGAAGAAGATACTGTAATGGGTAAATTGTCTTCAGGTTATATTAGCCGTGCGGCACATGAACTTCCAAAACAGGGTAAGCATGCTCCATGGCAAGTGACTAATAACTATTTAGAAGATAGAAAGTCGCTGAAAAATTCAAAATTTGAAGATGGTGTTCTACATTTTCATAAACGTTCAGAAGCTAATGAGCGTAAGCCAAAATTAGTATCTTAATAGATATTAGATAAAGAAAAGGGGCATAATGCCCCTTTCTTATGTAGGTATTAAAGTGTTCTTGAAATTAACTCTTTCATGATTTCATTGGTGCCTGCATAAATTCGATTTGCTCGGTGGTCTATATAGGCACGTGCAATTGGATATTCAAGCATGTAACCATAACCACCATGTAATTGAAGACACTCATCTACAATTTTTGAGAACATGTCTGAAATTTTATATTTAGCAGCTGCAGCAGCTTCCACACTCAATTTTTCTTCAAGTTGTAATTCCATACAACGATCTAAATAAGTACGGCAGAAATCTATTTCTGTTCTCAGTTCAGCAAGTTTAAAACGCGTATTTTGAAAAGCACCAATATGTTTGCCAAACGCTTTACGGTCTTTCGTGTATTGAACCGTATGTGCAAATGCCGCTTCAGCTCCTGCCTGACAAATAATAGCAACTAGCATTCGTTCCCAAGCTAACTCTTTCATGAGCATAATAAAGCCCATGCCTTCCATACCTAAAAGATTTTCTTTAGGAACACGGACATTATCGAAAAACAATTCGCAGGTATCTTGGCCTTTCATTCCAATTTTATTCAGAGGCTTACCTTTGCTAAAGCCAGCTCTGTCTGCTTCAACAATAATGAGTGATAAGTTCGCTGAACCTTTGTCGTTATTACCCGTTTTACAAACGACTACGACCATGTCACATAAATAACCATTAGTAATGAAAATTTTAGAACCATTAATCACATAATCATCACCATCAAGAACGGCTGTGGTTCTTACTGCTTGTAAATCAGAACCAGTGCCTGGCTCAGTCATGGCAATAGCTGTGACCACTTCTCCTGTTGCCATCTTTGGTAGCCACTTTTGTTTTTGTTCTTCATTACCAAAGTTATTCACGTAATTGGCAACAATATCCGAATGCAAAGAAAAGCCAGTACTAGAGTCCATAGCATAAGCTTGTTCTTCGATTAAGATCATACTGTACAAGCGGTCTACTCCAGAACCACCATATTGCTCTGGCATTGTGGTACACAACAGGCCTAATTCTCCAGCCTTATTCCAAAGATCTCGATCAACATGTTGCTGTTTTTCATATTTTTCAATATTGGGAACAACTTCTTTTTCATAAAATTTACGGACTGTTTCGCGGAAGGCCTCATGTTCTTCGTTAAATAATTGTCTCGGTAACATATTTGGAATGGGACGGATAGCACCAGATTGCATTTGTATTTCTTCCTTGGTTCAGGTGTGATGTTATGAACTTAAACATACGGAAGCCTTGCTTATGTAACAATGTGATGAATGCTCAATTATGAGTACAAGATGATAAATTTGGTCAATTTGATATTTTTAGCGATCTTTGGAATGTGATCAGGTAAACTAAGCGCACTATCAACGCAGATGGGGAAATAAATGTCTGACGAAATGACCTTGGAAGAACGTAAAGTAATTTATCGAGCACGCCGCGGCTTAAAAGAAATTGACGTCTATTTTGACCCTTATGTAAAAAACTATTATCTAAAAGCGGATTCGGCAGAGAAGGCCTTATTTGCAGAGTTAGTTGAACAAGAAGATCCTGATTTACTCGATTGGTTCATGGAAGTTTCTGAACCTCCACGCACAGAGTTACGTGAATTTATTTATAAATTAAAACAGTACGTTCATGGCTAAACTGTTTTGATAAAAGAATTTAATTTTGAGCTGAAATATAGTCGTTTCTCGATAATATTTCAGCTTTTTATTGGCTTGAGTTTAGCCATCCTATTTTATCAATTGTTATCACCTATTTGGTGGTTGATTGCTTTCATCCTTTTATTTATTAGTTTTCTATTTTTTTTAAGACAATCACAAATTTCTCAAATTGCATATTTAGACCAAAAATCGTGGTCAATTACATACTCCTCGCAAAAGATAATTTCTCGTGTGGAAATTTCTAAAATAATTGATTATCAGTTGTTTATGGTTATTTATCTTGAGGGGGCGCCTATAAAGGTAGCCATAATTTGGTTTGATCAACTTCCTTTACTGTATTGGAAAAAGTTAAAAGTCTTACAGAAACTTCATTAATTGTTAGACAATTCTACATTTGTATATTTATTTAAAAATTATAAAAAACAATAATTTAATCTTTATTTTTTTGCTTGAGTTTAGGATTGTCTAATTAAAAATTAGAAAAAAGCTAAGGAAATACAATTGTCTGACAATTTCACCTATGGGTATCTAGTTGATCGGTTAAAGTACAAACACCAACGTAAAGTGTGTCGGAGGTCTCAAAATGGAGATGCCAACATGGTCGTTCTTGGTCATTGCCATCATTTTGGCAGTGGTGATCGGAAGAGCAGGAACTTTACTCAGGGAACATCTTAACAAAGTTAATTTTAACAAAGTTAAGAGACAGAGGATGCAAGGTCGTCGATCAGTCAATTATTAAATTGGGTAGTCGATTAATTTCATCAAGTGTCCAGTTTATAACTGGGTGCGATTGTAGTAAAGGAGGTCTCTCATGGAGATTTCAATGTGGATGTTTCTGTTAATTGCAGTGCTTATGGCTGTGGTAGTAGGAAGAGCAGGAACTTTACTTAAGGATTATCTAGAACAAAAATAATATAAGCCGTTAAAAGCTTATCTCAGTTAATAAGTAGCATGTGCTGAACCGTCGCAATGCTACTTTTTTTTGCCTAAAATTTCTGTTTTCTGAAAAAACTGTCAATTTTATCTACTGTGAAGTATGTCAAAGTATAAGCGCGACAATTAGAGTAATTACTCTTTTATTCAAGATATGCATCTGCTAATGTACATCTGAAAAGGAAAAAACAAATTACATAGAGGACAGGAAGATGTCTAAAGTCCAAAAAATAAGCCAAGGTTTGGCGGTAAGTTTGCTTGCAGCTTCAGTTTTATCAGGTTGTTCATACGTCGTGAAAACCGGAGCAAATGTTGCTTTAGGTTTTACGGAAAAGCACGTCGTTCCACCTATTTTAGCAATGCAAGATGCTGAAATGGTTTGTAATACGGGTAGTGCATTAACACCTGCAATTATGTCTACCAAAGGTATGGGTGCAGATCCAACTCGTGTTGCTGTATTAATGTATGCCGCATCAGGTGTATGTGCGGAAAACCAAGCGTTAGAACAGGAATTACGTTATTTACGTGCATCAAAAGCGGGTCAAGTAACCGAAGCTCAAGATGCTCGTATTGCACAGAAACGTTGGGCAGCAATTGCTGCTGAGCGTCAATATACGGGCTATAAATTGTTCGCTGACCGTTGGGAATCTAAATATAAATATCATTTAGGTGATTCTTGTCCAACGATGCGTAGTGATACTGATCAAACTGTATATTTACTTGGAATGATTAGTGGTCTTCAGGCTGTAACCAATGATATTAACTCTGGTGGTGCAGTCAATGTTCCAAAAGATATTGCGGCTATTGTAGAGCGCGGCATGGTTTGTCTAGATAATGAAAAATTCTGGGGCGCACCTAATGCAACACGTGCTGTTATTTGGACCTTACTGCCTGGGGCTGATGAAGGGAAACCTGACCCATATCAAACTTTAAAGCAATCAGTTCAAATTGGTGAACAAAAGGGTGTTCGCCTGTCCCATGCTTTGTATGCGGTAGCTGCCCAAGCAAGTGGTGATGATGCAAAAATCCGTGATGCATTAAGATCATATGCCGCATCTCAAGCTGATGATAAGCCTGTCAATCCGAACTTTAAGTTAATCGATAGTATGGCTGGCTTGATTGTACGTGGTATTTCTGACCGTTACTGGACTGAGCATACCGGTGTGCGTACCGGAGATGATGGTATGTCACATTTCTGGGATGATAAGAATGAAGGTGCAGCAGAGTTAGATGAATTGTTTGATGGAGGGGCCGCATCTGAAGCTCCTGCAGACTCATCTGCTCCACCAGCAGCGCAGTAAAAATATTTGAAAGGTTAACTTCTTGCGAGACTGTTGTTAAGTTTTACAATGGTAGCAAGAAGTTTAATTTCAAGGAGTGTGCCATGAAGGATCATGTACTGAATCATAAAGTGCTTTTGGTCGCAGTGTGCATTTCTGTGTCTGCCTGTCTACAGGTGTTTCCTGATACATTTATTTATTGGCGTGAAAGCCTACTTGGCGAATTCTGGCGTTTGTGGACAGCGCACTGGGTACACGTTGGGTGGATTCATTTCCTTTTAAATATGATGGCATTCGCCTGTTTGCCTTTTATCTTCCCGCATACCAAAGCGTGGCATCTTTTAAGTCTGCTTCTGCTTTTGCCACCGTTCATTAGTCTGGTGTTCTATTTCTATTTGCCTTATATCGAAGCGTATGCGGGGCTGTCTGGTGTGTTACATGGGCTCTATACAGCAGTTGCTTTAGTTTACTTGCAATATCGTAAAGAACGGAATTTTGCTTTTCTGGTTTTAGGATTAATTATTGCAAAACTGATATGGGAAAATACCTTTGGGCAAACAGGAACGGCTCAGTTAATAGGAAGCCCAGTTTTAACTGAAGCTCATCTCTATGGCGCGATTGGTGGCGCAGTTTTTGGGGGATGCTATTGGCTGGTACAGAGATTAAAAAAGAAATATTGACAATACGAACTGTTAAAAAAGTGATTTTAGTCATTCTTTATTAATAAAGTTTGATGCAAATTTGATCGTTGAATAAAGGGATTGGTAGAAGGGGTATGGATTTAACCCCTGACCAAGAAAATTGCATGACTTAAGTCTTTGTTTTTTAAGGATTTGAGAGAACAAAATTGGAATATTTATGCAAGAATATCAAGAAAAAAGATCTGGATTAGGTCTGCTGGGTTATATCTGGAACGAATGGATCTCAACATTTGTCATCCTCACTCTGCTATTAATGACTTTAATAATTGGTACCGGGGAAATGATCCACGGACAATTATTACGTATCGGGGAGCGTCTTTATGGTGACCCTGCTATAGGCATGCAATATTCATTTTTGCGTGCTGAACCTGAAAAGCCGACTTGTGATCGACATCCAAATATCGATGCCCAAGTAAAAGAACAAATGAAAGCGAATGCATCTGATGATTTTTCGAGTTTCTTTGGTGCAGCATCGGAAAGTGATGTCCGTGCATCGCTACTCGCTGCGCAGCAACAATGTGACGAGAAATATCAGGCATATGACAAGACAATTAAATATATCGAAGCTAACCCAGGGGTGCGTACTTACCGTGCTGTCGAAACAGGTTTCTTTGGTATTTTTAAATTTGGTACAGAAAATCGCGCAATTTTACTGATTTTTATGGTTTTGATTTCTGCGATTACAGCATCGTTAAAATTTCACCATATTGGCTTACGTAATCCGGCAACAAAAATAGATTACAAAGTCTATTCCATCTTTATGGTGGTTGCTAATGCGCTACTCAGTTTCTCTGTAATTAGCCAGTATCGTTCAGTTATTAATTCTGGGGTAACACCAACCTACGAAACAGTAACTATTTACTGGATATGGATGATTCTATTTGTTGTTCTGACTTTAATTAGTCTTTATCAACTATTTGTTTCACCTCCACCAAAACGTGAAGGCGGCAATATTGGCTTAGCCTTACTAAGCGTGCCTTTATATGCTTATATGGGGTTGATTACGGGTATCGTATTCACATTCTTTATGGATTATCCAATGGGGCAAGGGATTTACCTTGGTTTATTGGTTGAGTTTTCAGGTATTTTCTTAAACCTTGCCTTGTTTATTTGGGCAGGTATGCTCCTAACTCAAACACGTGTTATGGATTTATTCCTTAATGTGCTTCGTCCATGGAATTTGGCACCAGAAACCTTAACATGGTTAATTCTAATTGCAGCTGCGGTACCAACGGCTTATACAGGCGCATCAGGTATCTTCGTTATCGCAGCGGGTGCAATTATTTATAAAGAAGTTTGGAATGCGGGTGCTCGCCGTCAATATGCTTTGGCTGTATCTGCAATGTCAGGTTCTTTAGGTGTGGTTGTACGTCCATGCTTACTGGTCGTTTTAATTGCCATGCTTGATAGCCGTCATGTAACGTCCGATGAATTGTTTGGCCATGGTATTTATGTATTTTGGCTAACAGCATTTATTTTCTTGGGTGTGTCATTACTATTGGCTGAAGAAAAATTCCGCGTGAATTCACCAAAAGTAGCGATTCCGGGTATGTTACGTGCCTTTGTACCCGTGATTCCATACATTCTGATTACTGTTGTTGTTCTTGCGATCTATAAATATGCGCTAGACACAGGAATGAATGAATTTACTGCACCAGTAATTTTGCCATTAGTCCTGATCGCAATGATCTTGTATGACAAATTGGTGTCTACAAAAGAAGCTCCTGCAATCAATATTCATGAAGCAATTGTTCGTGAACATGAACAAAAATCACCATTCTTGCAGTCACATGATCCGCATAGTTCTCAATACCGTCTTGGTTTTGGTGGAGCCCTTCGTTTTGCAACCTCAGAAACAGTCGGCCATATTGGTGCACTAATTATCTTGATGGCATTGTCTGCAAGTGTAGGTGGTTTAATTGAACGTTCCGAAGTGGTTGAATTATTGCCGACTCATTTAGGCAGTATCTATATATCACTGGCATGTATTGCACTATTGCTTGCCATTATTGGTATGTGTACCGATCCATTTGGTGCTGTAATTTTAGTTGCTGCAACCATTGCGCCTGTGGCATACGAAAATGGTATTCATCCAATTCACTTCTGGATGATTGTATTAGTTGCATTCGAGTTTGGTTATGTAACGCCACCAGTTGCCTTGAACCATCTACTCACGCGGTTGTCCGTCGGAGATGATGAAGTTAATGCGGCGGATGCTGAAGCGAAAGAGAAATATACAAGTTTCTACTTCCGTTATGAGCGCTGGTTACTACCAATTATTGTCTTGTTCTCATCATTGGTATTGGTTACTTATGTACCGTATGTGTTCAAGTTATTCGATTGGTATAAATAACTTAAATTAAAGTATCTGTTATACAAAAAAGCCCTCCTAAATGAAGGGCTTTTTTAGTAGTAGAATTCAGTAAATTTAGGAAAAAGATGACTGGAATTATTTTAATTAGAATAAAAAAGCTAAAGATGAATAACTTTAGCTTTTTAAGTTCCCATTGAAAAACTATTGCTGTTTGAGCTGAGCTTCAAGCAATTTAACTTGTTCTTCTTTGAGTTTTGTTAATTGATCTGCATCTGCATGCTGAGCTTTTAATGAACTTTCTTGATCTTGCAACTGACGGTGGATGTCATCGAGTTTAGACACTTCTTCTTTAGCTAAAGATTCTTGAGCAGGTACAGGCTGTTTAAGTACATCTTCATTCACCAGTTGTTGTGAACTCGCAGCCTCTGCTATGGGTTCAGAACCTGATGATGGATCATTGGTTTTAGCAGGCGCAGGTGTCGAAACAGGATGAGGATCAACCATTGGTGTGGATGACTCGGTTTTTTTGAAAAACCATTGTGCAGCGAAAAAAAGCACTACGAGAATGCTTAAGCCCCCAATTAAAATCCACAATAGTTTTGAGTTTTGTTTTCTTTGTAGTGGCATCTCTAAGACCTTTAGTCAGGACGACGAGGCTTGAACTGTATTACTCCAACTTCATCAGGTACAGCAGGTGCTTCAGGCTCATCAATATGAGTCGGACGATTTTCGCTATAACCGCATTCGATACATTCAATCCATTCGTCTTCAGCGGTGGTTAGCATGACAATCCGATCTGTTGCTTCACATTTTGGACATTTAGCCCCAGCAATGAAACGTTTTTTCATCTTTATCACCCTAACCACACGATCAATTTAGGCCCATAGTTTAAGCGGTTTTGCTGTCATTCGTCCAACCTTGATGACGTAACAATGCATCAATTTTAGGTTCACGGCCACGGAAATTAACAAATGCTTCAAGAGCAGTGTCTTTTCCACCTACAGCTAAAATCGCCTGACGGAATTCTTTACCCGTTTGAGTATTGAAAATGCCTTCATGTTCAAAACGGTCAAATGCATCGCTAGCTAACACTTCTGCCCATTTGTAAGAGTAATAACCAGCCGCATAACCACCAGCAAAAATATGGCTGAAGCTATGTTGGAAACGGTTGTATCCGACAGTAGGAACGACAGCATATTGGCTACGTATTTCATTTAAAGTCTGCTGAATTTGCTCACTGTTCAGTGCTGGTGTTTTGGTGTGAATTGTTAAATCAAACAAGGCAAATTCAAGTTGACGTAAAGTCTGCATGCCAGATTGGAAGAAGCGGGCATTTAATAAAGCATCGAGCAATTCTTGCGGTAAGGTCTGTTTACTCTCAATGTGCTCACTTAATACATCTAGACTTTCTTTATCCCAAGACCAGAATTCCATGAACTGACTTGGAAGCTCTACCGCATCCCAAGCAACACCATGAGTACCTGCAACCGAAATGTTATCTACTTCGGTCAGCATGTGATGTAAACCATGTCCAAACTCATGGAATAAGGTGATGACTTCATCATGAGTCAGTAAAGCAGGCTGATCACCTACTGGAGGTGTAAAGTTACATACCATGTAGCAAATTGGTTTTTGCAGACCGTGAAGAGTCTGCATGCGTGAGCGGAAACCATTCATCCATGCACCACCACGTTTGCCCGTACGTGCATAGATGTCAAAGAAGAATCCACCAATTACTTGGCCTTGGTCTTCTAACTCAAAATAACGTGCATCTGGGTGCCAGACAGGTGCTTGTCGCTCAATGATGTTAATACCATATAAGCGCTGTACGATCTGGAATAATCCTTGAATGACTTTAGGCGCAGGGAAGTAAGGTTTTAACGCTTCTTGAGATAAGTTGAACTGTTGTTGTTTAAGCTTTTCAGAATAATAAGTGGTATCCCAAGGTTGAAGTTCATCGACACCATCTTGTTTGGCAATATCTCTAAGCTCAGCAACTTCTTGGAGAGCAGGGGCACGTGCATGTTCGGCTAGATCAACCAAAAACTCATGTACTGTTTTTACATCTGGTGCCATCTTGCTTGCAAGAGAATATTCAGCATAGTTATTGAAACCGAGTAGCTTCGCCATTTCTTGACGAAGACTCAAAATTTCTTCCATAATTTTGCTGTTATCAAACTCAGCTTGCTCAGACTGATCAGAAGCACGAGTGACATAGGCTCTGTAAAGCTCTTCACGCAATGAACGGTCATCTGCATAGGTCATAATGGCAAAGTAAGCAGGAAATTCGAGTGTCGCTACAGCTTGATCTAATTCACGTTGTTTACCGTACTGTTTCAACAACTCAACATTACTTTCTGGAAGACCTTTTAACTCAGCTTCTGTAAGTGGTTTAAAGTAAGCTTGTGTTGCATCAAGTACATGATTAGAAAAATCAGAAGAAATTTGTGACAAACGTGCAGAAATCTCTGCATAGCGTTTTTTCTCTTCGCCCTCTAAAGCCACACCTGAAAGTTTAAAATCACGTAAAGCAAGGCGAATAGCACTTTGTTGGGCTGGACTAAGAGACGTATAGCCCTGACCATCATGGATATGTTGATACGTTTGATAGAGCGCCGTGTGTTGACCAAGCTGAGTATAGTATTCACTCAACGCTGGTAATAACGATTGATAGACTTCTCTGGTTTCAGCATTGTTCATCACAGCATTTAAATGTGATAAAACACCCCATGATTCACTGAGGTTATTTTCAAGTGTATCGACTTGTTCAAGTACGGCAAGTTGTTGAGCGGTATCGCTAGGTACAACTGTAAGCGTATTTAAAAATTCTTGACCTGCTTGAATCGCTTGTTGGATATCTTGTTTTAAATTTTCTAATTCAATTTGATCAAAACGCGGGGTTGGTAAGGTCGCTTGTTGAAAAGTCATTGCTGTTAGCCACATTATTTTTTAAACATGTTATTAGATGTAGGTCCTCTCAAGCCAGAAATCAAGTTTAATGTGCAAAATAAGCTTTTTAAAAAGAAATAAGCTCCGATTCGGAGCTTATTTCTAAATTGGCAACATCTATTGTTTAATTATTCAGCCTTTGATTTTGCATTCGCCTTTTTCTTTTTGGGCTTAGACTTTTTCTTTACTTTTTCTGGTTTACTTTCGGCTTTCGCAGAAGTTTTTTTACCAGGTTTTTTAGTATAAGAACTAGGCTTGGCTTTTTCTTTCTTTTTGTGAACAGGCTTTTCGCCATCATTACTTGTTGATTTGCTGAAAACTTCTTCAGTTGCCTGTGAAGGTGTTTTGGTTGTGCGCGGAGCTCGGCTACGAACTACTCGTCCTGCATGTGTGACTTGTTGAAGAAGTTGGAAGTCAATTTTACGTTCTTCAAGATTTACGCCAGCAACCTGAATTTTAACTTCATCGCCTAAACCAAAAACTTGCCCTCTATTTTGGCCTACAAGATTTTGACTCGCTTGGTCATAAATAAAGAAGTCATCACCGAGTTGGCTAATATGAATCATGCCATCGACATATAAGTCTTTTAGTGTCACGAACAAACCAAATTCAGTTACGGCACTTACGATACCAATGAATTCTTCGCCTAAATGCTGTTGCATATAGTGACATTTCAACCAAGTCGTTACACTACGAGATGCTTCATCTGCACGGCGTTCAGTTTTAGAGAAATGTTCACCAGCGTCATCTAGTGCAGCGCCAGAAAGTGGAGAAGGTTTTTGTTTAAGATGAGCTTTAATGGCACGGTGTAACAATAGATCTGGATAACGACGGATTGGCGAAGTGAAATGCGTATAGGCTTCATAAGCCAAACCATAGTGCCCCGCATTTTTTGCGCCATAATAAGCTTGCATCATCGAACGTAATAACACGGCATGAATGCTTGGTGCATCAATACGATCTTTGGTTGCTTCGATGACTCGTTGATAATCTGCTTGAGTTGGTTGGTCAGGGAAGGGTAGACCAAGTAATTTAACAAAGTCTTTTACTTTCTGAATACGTGAAAACTCAGGAGCTTCATGTACGCGGTACAACATTGGAATATCATTTTCTAATGCATATTCAGCAGCTGCTACGTTAGCAAGCAACATGCACTCTTCAATGAGCTTATGTGCTTCATTACGTGTACGTGGCAAAATTTCTTTAATCCCGCCTAGCTCATCAAAAGTCATGTACGTTTCAATGGTTTCAAATTCCATTGCATGACGGTCAGCACGTAAGTTTTTCAAAATTTGATAAAGCTGGAAAAGCGTATTTAAGGATTTATGAACATCGCGATCTTTTGGAATCGCGTCTGTTGCCCCTTCAAAATATTGTGCTACTTGTGTGTAGGTCAAACGTGCTTTTGAATGCATGACTGATGGATAAAACTCAAATCCAGTCACACGTCCAGTGCGCGAGAGTTTAAGGTCACAGACCATACATAAGCGGTCTACATGCGGATTCAGAGAGCACAGACCATTTGATAAGGCCTCTGGCAGCATTGGTAATACAAAGTGAGGGAAGTATACAGAAGTACCTCGTTCCTCAGCTTCTTCATTGAGTGCTGAGTCTAAGCGTACATAATGACTTACGTCGGCAATTGCTACCACAACACGGTAACCACCACCCGGACGTTTTTCTGCATAAACTGCATCGTCAAAATCTCGGGCATCTTCACCATCAATCGTAACTAATGCTAAATCTCTTAAATCAATGCGGCCTTCACGGTCTTGAGCTGATGGCTCTTTAAAGCTTTCTGCTTCTTTTAGTACCTGATCTGGAAACTCATATGGCAAACCAAATTCAAGAATGGTTTGTGGAATGATAATTTCTGTATCAGCTTTATCGGCCATAGACTGAATAATATGCGCCGTTGAAAATTCTTCGCGAGTCGGATAGCTATCAATTGCAACACGTAGCATATCGCCAACATTTGCTTCAGCGTGTTTTACGAGTTCTTTTTCTAAAGGAATAGGTTGGTGCTGATTAGGACTGTTGGGTTGAATAAAATATTCGCCATCATGAACTGACAATTTACCGATCATTTGTTTGACGCGATGTTGTAAAACTTCTGTAATAAAACCCCAAGGTTTACCTTTACGGTCTACCGAAGTCTGGCGCACTCTAACTCGGTCACCATTAAATACTAAACGTAATTCACGTTCAGGAAGTAAAAGGTCAGTTTGACCATCAATATGTGCTGTACCTAAACCTTTACTATTAATATAAACAGTTGCTTCATATGTTGGTTGATCTGCCACCAACTGAAATTTAAAACCGTCTTTCATGATTTGACCATCACGAACCATAGCACTTAAACGATGACTTAACGCTTCGATACTTTTTTGGTCATGAATATTAAAATGATCGACAAGCTCTGCATGAGATTGTGGTGTTTGCACCTGCTCCAATGTATCTAAAATAAGAGTACGGCTTGGAATAGGATTGTCATAACGTTCAGCTTCAGCTTTCGCTTCAGGGTCAGCCCAGTTTTTTGTCATGTCGTTTGGTTTCACGCTTGGCAGATAAGTTTAGCATAAGCCATGCAGACCCGAACTGCACGTTTAGGTTTGCAATAATGTGTTATGCACTACAGTATTTTGATGAAGAAATAATATCTATCTTAACAAGCGTTTGATCGAAAAAGACGAAAATAATGAGTAAATTGCTTAAAAAGTAATTCATTGAACTAAAAAACAAGAAAATTTCAGTATGATGACTTGATCAATGTGGTTTTAGTTTGTATTATGGCGGCTCGTTCCGGTGAGGTGGATGAGTGGCTGAAATCACTTCCCTGCTAAGGAAGCATACCTATTACTGGTATCGAGGGTTCGAATCCCTCTCTCACCGCCATTACTTAATGCGCTCATAGCTCAGCTGGATAGAGCACTTGGCTACGAACTAAGGGGTCGGGAGTTCGAATCTCTCTGAGCGCACCAAGTAAAATAGAACGAATCGCTGAAAGGCACACAAGTTACGCGCTCATAGCTCAGCTGGATAGAGCACTTGGCTACGAACTAAGGGGTCGGGAGTTCGAATCTCTCTGAGCGCACCAACTTGAAGAATTAACCGCTTTTATAGCGGTTTTTTTGTGCTTGTTTTTTAGTAATTTTAAAAAAATCTAAATTTATAACTTTTTAATTATATTAGAGATAATCATAAATGAATCTAGCTTTATTTGATTTTGATGGCACGATCACTCACAACGACACATTTAGCTTATTTCTTAAGTTTTCGTTGAATAGAAAAACTCAAATCGTCGGTGGTATCCGACTTGCGCCGTATATAGCAGGTTATAAACTTGGTTGGGTAACGGATAAAACTATTCGGACTAAGCTCTGTCAGGTAGGGTATGTAGGCTATGATGCGAACTCCATAAAATATATGGGACAAGAGTTTGCAAAAAAGGTGCTTCCTACATGCGTTCGTGAAAATGCTTTGGAGCGTATTCTTTGGCATAAAGAGCAAGGTGATCAGATTGTTGTTGTATCTGCATCATTAGGCGTTTATTTAGAAAGTTGGTGCCATTCTTTAGGTTTAGATGTTATATGCAATCAACTTGAAATACATAATGGTATTTTAACGGGTCATTTTATTGATGGTGATTGTGGTTATTTAGAAAAAGTAAATAGAATAAAAAATAAATATGATTTAAGCCAATATTCTACAATTTATGCCTATGGTGATACGCCTAATGATTATGCAATGTTAGAGTTAGCACATAAAAAATATTATAGATGGCAAGAGATTGATTAGTATTAATTAACATTTAAAACTATATTAAGGCAGAAAGCCACTTATAAAAGTGGCTTTCTTTTAATAATATTAAACAGTATGGAAAGAATTATCTAAGAAGTTATCAGTAAGTAATGACTGAGGTACGATAGTATGCGTTGTATTTGTTACGCTAGATACTGTAGAAGTTACTCCACCGAGTAATCCGCCACTCGTTAATCCACCAAGTAAATTAGAAATAACATCTAAACCACTTCCACCCGTAACACCACCAGTTAAGCTACCCACGATATCTGTTACGATACCAATTGGACTGTCACCACCCACACCGCCGGTAATTCCGCCAGTTAAGCCACCTACAAGGTCAGTTACTACACCAAGAGGACTGTCACCGCCAGTAACTCCTCCAGTTAAACCACCGAGAAGATCAGTTACTACGCCAAGAGGGCTATCACCACCAACGCTACCAGTTGCGCCACCAATAGTTCCTGTCACTCCTCCAAGGATTTCTGTTAATAACCCCGTTGCAGTAGAGCCATTAGTAATAAGTGTACCCAGAATGCCAGTCGCGGATTCAGTTGCACCTTGAATATCACCACCGACTAAATCAGATACAACTTCAAGTGCACCATTTACCGTGTCACGAGAAGTTTCGAAAGTTAATGTACCAAGGTCTGCAATTTCAGAAACAGGATGCTCTACTTGTGGAAGAATACCGATAATTGTATCTGCTACTGTATCAATACCAGTGTTGATGATTTCAGTTTTTAAGCTTTCTACACCCTGAAGAATATCAATACCGCCTTGAACTACGTCAATCACTGGAGAGATTGGAGATGTCCCACCACCAATACCGCCAGTCACGCCACCGATGATGTCAGTCACGACTTCAAGAGGGTTACCACCAACGCCGCCTGTTACACCACCGATGATGTCAGTCACGACTACAAGAGGGTTGCCACCAACGCCGCCAGTTACGCCACCGATAATGTCAGTCACGACTTCAAGAGGGTTACCACCAACGCCGCCAGTTACGCCACCGATGATGTCAGTCACGACTTCAAGAGGATTGCCACCAACACCACCAGTTACACCACCGACTACATCTGTAACACTTCCAACAACGCCAGTGATAATACCAGCAGCAGTTGTACCATTAGTGATAAGCGTATCAAGAATACCTGTTGCTGATTCAGTTGCACCTTGAATGTCACCACCGACTAAGTTAGAAACAGTTTCGAGAGCACCATTTACAGTGTCACGAGAAGTTTCGAAAGTTAATGTACCAAGGTCTGCAATTTCAGAAACAGGATGTTCGGTTTGTGGAAGGATGCTAATAATTGTGTCAGCAACAGTGTCAATACCTGTATTAATAATTTCAGTTTTTAAGCTTTCTACACCCTGAAGAATATCAATACCGCCTTGAACTACATCAATGATTGGAGAAATTGGAGATGTGCCACCGCCGATACCGCCAGTTACACCACCGATAATGTCAGTCACAACTTCAAGAGGGTTGCCGCCCACACCACCTGTTACGCCACCAATAATATCTGTAACAACTTCAAGAGGGTTACCACCCACACCACCAGTTACACCACCGACTACATCTGTAACACTTCCAACAACGCCAGTGACAATACCTGTAGCAGTTGTACCATTAGTGATAAGTGTATCAACAATACCTGTTGCTGAAGTAGTTGCGCCTTGGATGTCACCACCAACTAAATCAGAAACAACTTCAAGTGCACCATTTACCGTGTCACGAGAAGTTTCGAAAGTTAATGTACCAAGGTCTGCAATTTCAGAAACAGGATGTTCAGTTTGTGGAAGTACTCCAATTACTGTCCCTGCAACAGTGTCGATCCCAGTGTTGATAATTTCAGTTTTTAGGCTTTCTACACCCTGAAGAATATCGATACCGCCTTGAACTACATCAATGATTGGAGAAATTGGTGAAGTTCCACCAGTCACACCACCTGTTACGCCGCCGATAATACCAGTGACAACTTCAAGAGGATTGCCACCAGACACTCCACCAAGCAAACCGCCAGTTACGCCACCCACCACATTGGTTACAGTTTCTAAGGGATTTGTAGAACCGACAGTACCTGTTACCGTACCAACCACATCAGAAACCAAGCCTGTTGTTGTGTGGGTAACAGTATTAGTTACTGTTGAAATAACATTTGAAAGTAAGCCTGATGTTGAAACATTCGCATCAACAGAGGAACCCGTGTTTACAGTGGTAGTTACCGATACAACATTACCCAAGTCTTGAGTAACTTTTGATATCGAAGATACGAGATTTTTTAGTAAAAACATGTTGGTCTATTTCCTATATAATTATGTATTTTTAAGTAAGTATTATTTATTGCGCTACGTAATTA
>Ga0207681_10000753_pt1 | contig 21284 bp, 17 predicted proteins | sample KBSS53metaG_FD_184324 | JGI IMG/M metagenome (GOLD analysis project Ga0207681, IMG submission 184324) | Switchgrass rhizosphere microbial communities from Kellogg Biological Station, Michigan, USA - KBS S5-3 metaG (SPAdes) (version 2) | ecosystem: Host-associated > Plants > Roots > Rhizosphere... | reverse complement strand
GGCCTTCATTCCAACGTAGGCCCACAGCTCATCACATTCAACGTCTAAGACTGCACTATCCCTGATCAACGCTTCTGACAGAGCCTCACACTTGCGGCCAGCGAGCGTAAGCAAGTCGAGGATCGTGTCACGATGTACGCCGGTCAATCTTTCAGTGCTACGGACGGAGCAGCCTTCCACAAGGTGAGTCAGGACAGATAGAGCCTTACCTTCGGCAAGCCGCATGTCATCAAGCATCTTGATCTTCGGCTCGGTAAAAGTCTTAGCACAGGACAGGCAGCGGTAACGCTGTGCGCCCGATCTGTCTTTGCCAAACTTCTTTGATTGAGATTCGCATGTTGGACAATTCATTCTAGTTGCTCTCCGTAGCAACACAAGTATACTTAGGCATAATGAGGAAGTCAATAGCCAAGTAGTAGAAAATCGTCATTTTGTACAAATTCGATATTGACACGCGTTTGGCTAGGGTGTAAAGTCCTTTTTATTCAAGTAATGGATTAAATCAGGAGGGCGAACGATTGGCAGATCAGAAGTCCGGCGATAATGCCCGAACTCGCGTTTTCCCAGTAGTTAAGCACATAAAGGATGCCTTAGAAGAGCGCGGCTGGACGCAGAAGGAATTGGCGTTTGTTATGGGCCGCAGTCCAAGTCAGATTAGCAATCTTATGGTTGGTAGAATGGAATTATCCCCGGAAATCGCACAGGAGCTTGGCGTTGTGCTTGGCGGCGGCGGGGAACACTGGCTCGGTCTTGATGCGGCTTACAGGCTTTCACAAACCGAGTACGTCGACAACCAAGTGGTTTTGCGTTCAAAAATTTTCAGCTATCCAATCAAGGAAATGCAAAAGAGGCGATGGATTGCCGATACGAAGGAGGTTTCGGAATTGGAATGTGAACTCAAGCGTTTTTTCGGAACTGACGAACTCGACGCTCCGCTTTCACTGGACGCAGCGGGTGAACTACCTTTTGAGGCTTCATTCAAACGCACGATCAAGGAATCAGAACTAAATAGAGCGGAAAAGGCATGGGTTGCCAGAGCGCGACAACTTGCGACTGTTTGCCCGGCCTCGCCGTTCAACGAAGCTAATATGGATCGGCTTCAAAGCGACCTACGCCGGTTCGCGGCAAAATCTGGCGCAGTTCATCGAGTGCCCGAACTGTTGGCTAAGTGTGGAATCCGTTACGTCATTGTTGAGCCTTTACCCACTGTTAAGATTGACGGCGCGGCCTTCTGGCTCGACATTAACTCCCCTGTCATTGCGATGTCACTCCGCTATGACAACATCGGATCGTTTTGGTTTGCCTTGATGCACGAAGTCGATCACATTAAACACAAAGACAAATTCTCCTTCGATGATTTGGAAACTCGAACCGGAGTCGAAATTGACGAGGACGAAAAACGCGCGAACGAAAACGCCGCGAATATACTTGTCCCGCGCCAAGAACTAGAGGCATTCATTAGGGCCTATTCGCCTCGTTATTCTGAAGCCCGAATCAATAATCTCGCTACTCAGCTACAAATACATCCAGGAATTATAGTCGGCCAATTACAGCACAAAGGCGAGATCACTTATGCCGCATTTCGCAAGATGATGGTCAAGGTTCGCCATTTAGCTATCGCTATGGCATTCACAGACGGTTGGGGTCAAGCAATTCCGCAACCGAGCTAAGGAGGCTTTCGGGGAATGAATTATCTCAATTTTCTCAATGGCGTCATGGACGAGTGGGCTGAGGGAGCCGGTACTGACGTTATTGACGTTGACAAGGCATCAGATTACGCGATTGAGAACAATCTAGTTGATCGAGTACAGATGACTTTGAAACAGCAAGTCATGCGCGACATGCGCCGTGCCTTGCGAACTCAAACCTACATCGATCCTCAGGGCAACAAAGTACGCGCGAAACACGCGCTGAGAAAATATGTCGGCCAGCAGTTAGAACTTCCCGTAGAGTTTCCCAATGTTGTGTACATTGACTCAAGAACGGCACAGCCGGAATACATGGACGAGGCCTTCAATCAAACGCTGTATGGCGTCGAAAACGTAGTCAAACGTCATGCGATTGAGAAGCAATCCTACAACCTAAACAATCCCTACGGTGCTACTCTCAGGCCCTCCAATTATGACTTCACACAGGCTGCGAAGGATGCGACATTGTCGGGCGAGTATGACGATAGTTATAACGACGATGACGACGATGACGATCTGGATTAGGACGAGTGTTTCCAGCGTGCCTTAGCGGCTTTCCGTGCTATTTGCCGAAGGCTATTTAACAGCTTTACTTCTCTGATTGAATCTTCCGTGCGCGGCGACGGATCGGGGTGCGCTCTTTCAATAGTTCTTGGTGGTGGGTTTCAATCAGATAGGCAAGCGCCTGATAACTCATGCCCAATAATTTAGCGGCGCGTGTAAGACTGCCATTCGCTTTTGTTAGAGCCTTCCGAATCATTTCCCTTTCAACCAGCAATAAGTCTCGTTTGAGGTTTTGCGGTTTGTCGAAAAGAATGTCGGTTTCGACTTCCCCTCTTGTTTCGTCGCGTAACTTTAGGGCGAGTTTCTTTCCCGCTGCTTTGAACCTCAGCAATAAATCTTGGCTCTGACATTCAGCTAACCATTGTCCCGCTTGCTCATACGCGCCGGACAACAATTCCGGCGAAAGATCGTCTAATTCTTCGATCATGGTAAGGGCGGCAATGCCCGCTTGATTCAATGCGCCCGCTTGGTGAGCAATCTCGATAGCCTTTTGAAACGTGAATTGCGCTTGCTTAACTTTGCCATTGCGGGCTAAGGCAATGCCCTGAGTAGTCATAGCCTCAGCTAAGAAAAGCTGGTGGCCGCTCTTTTCAAACGTTCTGGCCGCTTGTCTGGCTGCACTCTCCGCCTCTGCAAATTTCCGCTGCTTAATGAATAGTTGCGCCCGGCTCTCGTCAACTTGAGCAGTCTTTACTTTGTCTCGAATGCTAACCGTCAACCGGCGGGCGTGATCGAGATATGATTGTGCTTCATTGAACCGCGATAGATCACTAAGAGCATTGCCAATGTTATTCTTGGCATGTGCCCGAAGGGGAGTATTGTGCGCTAGTTTGAACTGGCGATCCGCCTCCAGGTATTCATTGAACACTTTTCGAAGTTGCGTGTTCTTTTCCTCTGACATCACTAGCTTCCGCAGGACCATCGCCAGTTGCATGTGGTAGACGCCTTTAAGAGTCCGATTAGGGATTTTCTTAAATAGGGGCGCGTTGTCAGTGAGAATGTTCAGAGCTTCGCGGTAGCGTGAGGCAGACCATTCGACGACCGACAATCCAAACAGAGCATTCGCTCGCGTGTTTCCTTCAGTGGTTAGTCGCTCTAGCGCCTCAGTGAACATGATCCGTGCTTCATCTAACGAGCCCGCTTTCCAGTAGCAGTAAGCTAATTCCGTTCGGGCCTCTGCAACCTTTTTCAAATCTCCGATAGATTCAAAGTAGGTAATCGCTTCGGTGATAAAGTCTCTGGCCGCTTCATTCGCTTCCGCAATCTCATTCTTACCGCCGATCCAACGAGTCAGCACACCAACGCAAAGCAACACCTCAGCCGCGACTGAGCGATAGAGTCCGGCAACGTCCGGCCGTTCTCCGACTCGTTTCCAAAGCGGGAGCATGATTTCCTGCGCACCCGCATAGTCACCTCTGTCTTTTAGCTCTAAGGCAATCTGGCAACGGGATCGTGCCTGCTCGTTTACGGGTAGGTGGGATAGCTCCGACTTCAGAGACGATATTCGCATGAACGCTTGAACTTTCGAGGGCGTGAGTAATTCCGAGACCGCGAGGGGATATTAGTGAGTAGCCAGCTTCCTTGCAAGAAAAGTTTTGTTCCTATCTACTGTTTTTGATGTAAAAATTTTTGCATCGCCTCAGCCTCAAAGGAGAAAACCCATGAAACGATTAGTGATGATAGCTGCGCTTACTTTGGCGCTTTCTGGCACAGTCTTAGCCGGAGATATGCCCGGTGTGGACACTCCCGCGCCCGGCAATACACAAGGGCCAAGCATCACAACAACGGTGATCCTGACGATCCTTAGTATCGTTAGCTAGAAATCCGTTTGATTTCGGTAAGTCGAAAAACCGCTTTTGGGCGGCAGGGTAGGGGTGTGCTTGTCAGTCCTTAGACCAACGCGCCTTTGCTGCTTTCTTCGCTATCTGTGACCGCTTCTTGGCTGTGAGTGTCTTAGCGCGAGCGTGACCGCCCTTAGAGCCGCCCCTGAGTCCAGACGCAACCTTCTTCGCGTCCTTCCCCTTAACTGACTCTGGATCATGCCTGGCAATGATCGTATCGAGGATTCCACGGGCAAACTCGTTTGGGTCTTTCGCCATGCCTTCGATCATAGCATGACAGATTCCGGCCTGAAAAATAAATCAGAGTTAGCAACACACTGTTAGGACACTACCCGAGCTATCGTCTCCTTGACAATCCGTGTCTGCGGATTAGAATGATTTTCCGCCTGTGCAGGCTGCGGAGATGTGGCCGAGTGGCTGAAGGCGGCGGTTTGCTAAACCGTTAAGGGTCTTAAAAGCCCTTCACAGGTTCGAATCCTGTCATCTCCGCCAGTTTCAGTGGTCAGTAGTCAGTGGTCAGTAGTCAGTAGACAGGTTGCTGCTGATTACGGATTACAGACTACTGACCACTTTTATTATTCGCACTGACAACTGACCACCAACCACTGACTATGGTTCGCGTCCGCTTTGCTCCATCTCCAACCGGCTATTTGCATATTGGCGCAGCGCGTTCAGCGCTCTTCAATTGGCTCTACGCACAAAAGACCGGCGGCAAGTTTCTGCTGCGAATTGAAGACACCGATCTGCAACGCTCCACCGAAGAGTCCACGCGTTCCATCATCGAGGGCATGCAGTGGCTCGGGCTGGACTACGACGAAGAGATCGTTTTTCAATCTGCCAACGCCGACAAGCATCGCGCCGCCGCTTACAAACTGGTCGACGCCGGCAAAGCCTATCGAGATTTCACGCCCAAAGCGGAACGCGACGATGCCACAATCAAAGAAGGAATCGCCGCCCGCGCGCGCGCCCAGTCGGTTGAAGGCGCCGATCATCGCAGCAATCCCTTCCGCGATTTGGCGAAAGAAGAGTCAGACCGGCGGGCCGCGGCCGGAGAGCCCTTCGCCGTTCGTCTAAAAATTCCGCGCGAAGGCCAGACCCACTTTGCCGACATCGTCTATGGACCGCAGGAGCGTGATTACAGTGAAATCGAAGACCTGGTCTTGCTGCGATCAGACGGCCACCCGCTTTACAATCTTTCGGTCGTCATCGATGACATCGAGATGAACATCACGCACGTCATTCGCGGCCAGGACCACTTAACGAACACGCACAAACAAGTGCTGCTGTATGAAGCGCTCGGCGCGAGCGTGCCCCAGTTTGCGCACCTCCCTTTAATCCTCGCGCCGAACAAGGGAAAGCTCTCGAAGCGCAAGCACGGCGAAGTGGTTTCGTTAACCACCTATCGCGATCGTGGTTTTCTGCCGGCGGCGTTTCGCAATTTTCTGGCCCTCCTTGGTTGGGCGCCCGCAAACAGCAAAGAAATGCTGACGGTAGACGAGCTGGTCCAGGAGTTTACTCTCGAACACATTCATCGCTCCCCTGCTGTTTTTAACTTTCAGGAAAATGATCCGCGCCACTGGACCGACGAAAAAGCGTTGTGGATGAACGCCGAGTACATCCGCACGTTGCCGGTCGAGGAATTATTTCCCTTTGTAAAAGCCGAACTGCGAGCGAGCAAATTGTGGCGCGAGGAATATGACGACGACGATCGCGAATGGTTTTTAAAGACTCTGGATCTAATTCGCCAACGCTTTTTCACGTTGAAGGATTTTTCCGGACAGGGCCGCGCCTACTTCTCCGACGACTTCGATTTTGAGGAAGCGGCGGTCAACAAGAATCTGCGCAAAGAGCCGCGGCTGAAAGAACTGCTGCCCGCGCTCGCCGATCGACTTGAAGAAACGGATCCGTTCACGTTGGAATCCGCCGAAGCGGCGCTCAGAAAGTTCGCGGAAGACTCGGGCGTAAAAGCGGGACTGTTAATCAACGCCTCGCGCACCATGCTGACCGGCCAGGCGGTTGGCCCATCGATGTTTGAAGTCTTTGAAATACTCGGACAAAAACGTTCTGTCGAAAGACTACGCAGTGGGGTACCATGGTTCGACGCGATGAATGCGCTGGGTGATGTTTAGCAATCTTTGTAGGGGCGGACCTACGTGTCCGCCCAGAGTTCCGTTTAGAAAGCGGACTTCTCCGCCTGTATTCCTGCGTTTAGAAAGCGGACTTGTCCGCCTGCATACGAGGGGCACAAGTGCCCTTTCTAAACGGGCAGTGTTTAGGCCGGCACAAGTGCCCTTTCTAAACGAGCAGTGTTTGAGTTCAGCGACGATTATTTCCAGAGGAACAAACAGCATGATTCATAAATTACTTTTCGCCGCATTCATTTTTTCCATTACCAGCCTGACGGCCTTCGCGCAAAATTCAAATTCGTCGCAGACCGTGCGGCCTCGCGTCACCGTGACGCCAACGAATTCGAACAAAACAGCGCAGCCGCAAAAGAGTACCGACGTCCAGGAACCGGCGACAACGCAGCCCGCCGCTCGACGCACAGAGACGAAACCTAAAATTGCGACGAGCGACACGCCAGGATCGCAAAGCGTAGTCGCAGCTTTCAATTCGTTGATTAACGGCATCCGGCACGCCGACGTGAAGGCCGTGACGAGTGTCTATCTAAATTCGCCGCGCTTGATCCTCTTCAACAGCAACGGCACAGTTACCCGCGGCTGGGAACAGATGCGTAAGAACCGCGAGAGCTCGTATCCGGATTTGAAAGATGTGAAGCTTGACGTGCGCGACGTTTCGATCACGATGCTGGGCCGCGACGGCGCCGTGGTTAGTTGCTTGTGGACGCAATCGCAAACTTACAAAGGCACTCCGGAAACCGCGACCGGCCGCATGACGCTGGTTTTCAAACGCGTGGGAAAGGATTGGAAAGCAATTCACCTGCACACGTCGCCGGACAAGCCCGATCCTTCGCGCGTGCTTCCGTCGGAACAATCACCCGCGAGCACACCGTCACCCAATCAGTAGTTAATTGGCCGCGGATTTACGCGGGTGCACGCGGATCAGGTCGAACAGGAGAAAAGCAAGATGCTGAGATTGTCCTGTTTTATTGCTAATCCGCACTTATCCGCGAGACCCGCGGCTAATTTTCGGCGCACCACGAAAAGGCCAGGAGATGCGGCTCAATGCGATCCCACCCAGCGCAGAAAGAAATGGAAAGGTTTCAACCACGTAGCGCGGTTCGGGATTTTCGAGCGTGGCAAAAAAACCGAGCCTGATGAAGATCAGCAGCGTCGCCAGCAGCAACCAGAGTCGCGCATTGAACTCGCGCGTTTGCCACAAGCTCCAGCCTCCGGCAATTCCCAGCAACGAATAAGCAAAAGCCAGAAACGCAAAAAGCGGCAGCCAGTATTGTTGCTGGATGTCGTAATCGAGATCCGAGAGCGGCAGCAGCTCGCCTTCAAACGGATAATAGTCGGAGTGGGTGTTGAACCAGAGCGAGTGGGCGCGCTTGAGCGGCAGCAACACGTAATAACGGAAGGGGTGACGAGCGATACGTTCACGCGCGACCTGTGCAAACCCAGCGTCGATCTCCGCAGTCATCTCAACCGGCGACTCTCCAGACTGATCTGACGCCTGATCAGCTGTCTCGCTATCTTTATCCTGATCGCCACTATCTTCCTCGTCGCTCGAGTTGTCGTTATCAGATTTATCGGCCTCGTCGCTGTTGTCGTTGTTATCTGCCTCGCCCTCATCGCCGGGCTTTGCATCCGGGGACGACGCGTCGGGCTGGTCCGTAAAGAGCACAGGTTCGTCGTTCGCGTGGTTGTACTTCTCCAGCAGCTCGGCCACTCGCTGCTTTTCTTCAGCGGAATCAAAAGCTCGCTCGGGTATGTCAGTGACCTTGATTGGCGCGGAATCCAGAGACCAAAGCGCTGGGCCAATGTAACGGCTGTCGTCGATCCAACTTCGTACCCAGGTTAGATAACCGCGCGGCACAAATTCACCCGGCATCTCGGCGTGAGCCGGTGCGAGCGGCTGGAAAAGATGAAACACGCGATAGTTGCGAACGGCCCACGGCACCAGCACCAGGCAAAACGCGAGCGAGAAAGTTGCGCCGAGGTATGAAGCCCGCGCCGTGCGGTACAACATCTCGTCTCGCTTCGTGGGCAACTTCACATCGCCGGCGCGACCGAGGTTTGCGACGACGAGGACAATGCCGATCGCTAATGCGAACAAGCCACTGTCCGGCCGGAACAAAACGCCGGCGCCGGCTAGCAGACCGGTAACCAGCCACCACCATAATGTTTTCTTCTGATCCGTCGCTTTGAGCGCGAGCGTCGCCGTCAGCGCTGCTGCGACTGCGAGGAACATGGTGGAAACTTCAGTGAGGATGGTGGCCACGTAGATCGTGGTGAACGGACAAACCGTAGCCAGTGCGAGAGCAGCGATAGAGCTCGCTCGTTTTCTTTTAGCGTCAGGCTCCCAAGAGAACGCAAGCAGAGCGATGAGCCCGCAGGTGGCTGTGTCGATTAAAGCTTGCAGCAGGCGTACGGCCGCATTGTCGCCATGACCGAAGATTGCATAGACGCCGGCGAGCAGAAGCGGATAACCGGGAAGTCGGATTAGCGTGGGCGCGAACGGCGCTGCGGCGTCGTGCGAATAGACATGCTGTTCGAGCAGGTTTCGGGCAATCTGTGCGTAGACTCGGCCGTCGTCAGGGGCGTCGTTCGCGAGGAAACGTGCAACTGCCAGGCGAAAGGAAAAAGCGACGATGAAGAGCAGCAGGTAGACGAGGATTCCGTTCCGCTTGCTGCTAATCCTGGTTCGCCTCCCGGCGTGCTGCTTCTTCGCCATTGATTGATTTTCCCGCTTTGGAGTTGTGCACGGGGCAGTAGCCCGACCGTCAGGGAGGGCTTGGATTGAAACCATGACAAGCCCTCCCTGACGGTCGGGCTACTGCCCGGTGCCCTTCGTCCTTCTACTGCGCTTCCGCGGTCGCTTTGCGTTCAAGCTTGCCCCAGCCGACAGTCGTTCCGCGTATCGCGACGGCCACCGATTTGATCATGACGTAATACATGATCTGCCGGTAACAAAAACGCTGCAGGAACAGCCACCATAACAAGCGCCAGCGCTCCTTCTTTTCCAACAGGAAGGCGAAGCAAGCGGCGGCGCAGTCGATGGCCAAAAACAGCGCGTAGTAAAAGAGCACCTGGCGAACGGCGGTTGATTGGTAATCCGCAGGCTGTTGCAGCCGGTCGAGACCCGCGACCACCAAAGTGTAGACCAGCATCAGGTCCATCACCGGCGAGATCAGCGGAAACAGAATTTGAAAGATCCAAACGTTAGGCAGAGCGACGAAACCCAGGGCGCCATAGCGCGGACGAAACAGTGCGTCGATGTGTTTGCGCATGCACTGCAAGGTGCCAAACGCCCAACGAAAACGCTGCCGCGCGAGCGTGCCCAGTCGATCCGGAGCTTCAGTCCAGGCGATGGCGTCTTCTTCGTAACCAATACTGTGGCCCAGGCGACGAATGCTGAGCGTTAAATCCTGATCCTCGGCGAGCGTATCCGCCTGAAAGCCTCCCGCCTGTTCGATCAAATTCCGACGCCACGCGCCGACGGCGCCCGGCACGACAGTAATGCAATTCAAACTTGCGAAGGCGCGCCGATCCATGTTTTGAGAAGTGATGTACTCGAGCGCTTGCCAACGCGTGACGATGTTTATGCGATTGCCGACCTTGGCATTGCCGGCTACTGCTCCAATGTGAGTATCGTGAAAGCGATGCGCGAGCGCTCCGATAGTCTGCGGCGCAAACAACGTGTCAGCGTCGAGCGCGATCACGATCTCGCCTTTCGCGTGTCGCAGTCCGAAGTTAAGCGCCGCCGCCTTGCCTTCATTTGCCACTGAGAAGAGTTGCACGCGGCGCTCGGCGCCAAAGTTGTCGCGCACGACCTCCGCCGTGCGATCAGTGGAGCCGTCATCAACCACGATGATTTCGTAGTTTTCATAATCCGACGCCAGCAGACTATTGATCGTGTTGGTGATTACCAAGGCTTCGTTGTAAGCAGGAACGATCACGGAAACGAAGGGCGCATAACTCGCGCCGGCGTGCGTTCGTTCGCGACGCCGCGAACGGAACCACTGCGCCAAAGCCAGCGCGCCAATCACGATCAGACGCCCGAGACCCAGCATGATGCCAATCACAAATACCCACTGCAGTATCCAGCCCATCGTCGTCAGGAAAAAGAAGGCAACGGCGTTGGAACGAGTAAACACCCGCTCGCCCGGCGAAACCGGCGGCATCACCTGGTCTCGCGACAAGCCCGCCAAATCGGAAACAGCCACAAAGCGAAAGCCACGCGCGCGCAACTCGTGAATCAGGCGGGGCAAGGCCGCGATGGTGGCGGTGCGATCGCCGCCGGAATCGTGCAGTAACACGACCTGGCCACGCGTTTCCGAATTGTTGTCGGCAGCGCGCTGCAGCGTGCGCTCAACAATCGCATCAGGCGTCACCGGCAGTTTCCAATCATCAGGATCGATGCGCACGCCGACCACCAGGTACCCGAGTTTTTGCGCCTGAAAAGCGGGTTCAACTTCCTGCGGCTTGTCGGCTTCGGCGTCACCAAAATAGGGCGGACGAAAGAGCACGGTAGAGCGGCCCGTCTCGGATTCAATTAAGCGCTGGGTTGCGTTGAGTTCGAGTTCTGCCAACGATGCGGGAATTTCGCCGAGGTTGGGATGCGTGAAAGTGTGATTGCCAATCTCATGGCCTTCATTCACGATCCGCCGCAGGAGGTCGGGATAAGCCTGGCCGTTTTTTCCGATGACAAAAAAAGTGGCCGGCACCTGTTCCTGCTTGAGTATGTCGAGAATGCCAGGTGTCCAGCGCGGATCTGGTCCATCGTCAAACGTCAGCGCGATCAGGCCCGGATGATCGCCGCTTCTCTCGATCACATAAGAAGAAGGCACCGCCGTAAACTCTTCGCTGCGGATGTAGCCGTCAGCTGGATTGACATCGAGGTTTCGCCAGCCATCCTGAGGCCGCGAGTTGACCTTTAGAATTTCGCCGGTGCCCTCGAAATCGACCTGGTAACCATAGATGATTCTTTTGAGCGCGTCCGGAGAGGTCTGCGGCGAGCCGCCGAGGATTGTCCAGATGGAAGGATCTTCCGAGCCGAGTCGCCAAACGCCGAAGCCTGCCGGGCGAAAGCCGCTGGCCGCGCGCATCTGGTTGAAGGCGGTTACCGCATCGAGAAACCAAACCGAGTGATGCGTATCCTCTTCGTCGTCGTACTCAAACATTGGCGTGCGCGACGCTGGATCGAAAACGATCTTGGCTTCGGAGTCGTGCGCGGAGATAACTGCTTCCTGAAAAGTTAACTCCTCCGCCTCAGTTTTTCCTTCGGTCCAATCGTAGCCGTAGTTTCCCAGCGCCACGATTGTTTTCGACGGCTCCAGGTCATGCATGCGGTTCGCGAGGTGGCGCTCGAACCAATCCTGCGCCGCCACCGTTCCCGCGTCGCTGCCGGCCCAATGCTGATCGTAAGCCATCAGCATCGTGTAATCATCGACAGCGCCAAACTGTTTGTAGTCCCAGTCGGGATCGTCAAACGGCAAAGCCTGCACGACGAGCAGGCGTTGCGGCTGAAAAGCTGCGTGCAGCTCCTGGATAAATGTGAGCAGGGCCGGACGGGTCTCGGCCGAAGGTTCCTCAAAGTCGACACAGATGCCCGCAAACTTATTGGTTTGAACGAACGAAGTGAGCGCCTGGATGAGTTGTTGACGGCTCGACTCATCACCAATCGCGTGGGCCAGCAGTTCGGGGTTCCACTTCTCGTCGATGAGATTCTGCACCATCGGAATCACCTGCACCTGCGGTCGGGTGGTGCGGATGAAATTGAGCGCCGGCGCATCGATGTCGATGGCAAGGGGACTGCCGCCGTTGGCGGTGTCTTGCAGGTGCGACCACTCGCCCACCACCCAATCAAGGTGGTCGAGATTTCTTTCGAGCGACGCCAGGCTGGATTCATCCCAGTTGACGTAAAAACCGACCGCGAGCGGACGCGAGCTGGGAATAACCGGCGGCGGCACGACCGGCGGCGGCGGCACGACCGGAGTTTGCGAACGGCGTTTTGCTGGTACGACGCGCGGCGTTACCGCGAGCGCATGCTGCAATTCAGCCTGCGCCTTTTTCGCTTTACGTTGAATCGGATTCGTCGGGACGGCCAGCGGTTTCGGTTTGATGTCCGTGGCCTGCGGCAAACTGGCAACCGGATGAATGTTCAGACTGGGGAGCGCGGGATTGATGAGGACGCTGCCGACCAGCACGGTCGTCAAAGTGGTAACGATAATCGCGAGCGCCAGCCAAACGCGACGCACCTGCTTCCACCGGCGACCGGCCGGATCGTAGAACACAGGGGGATCAGCAGATGACAACGAAAGATTCTCCTCGCGGGGATAGTGAAGTTAATTTCTCACCGCCTCTGATTGCGGTCAAGCGCACTGCAGGTTTATGGTCGCGGATTTCGCGGATACTCGCGGATAAGAAGGAAATCAACTTCTAAACTGTTTAGTTGTCTGATCCGCGTGTATCCGCGAAAATCCGCGGCCAGTTTAGTTCCAAAAATTAGAGAAGCCGCCCACGCTTGCACGTGAACGGCTTCCGGTGAACTGTTGGGATTGGCCTGAGGTTCCGCTGCTGCTTTCCTGAAAGGAGGAGCATTAGCAGTGAGACGACTAAACCTAAATCCTAACTAGTTGCGATTAGGTTCAGAGGTCAGGCCGCAGCCACCTCACTGTGATAAAAACTCATATATTTACAATCACCTCCTTTCCAGTGTTGCCGCGATAATAAAATACAAGTACGGCCTCGTCAAATAAATTATTGAAGCACCGTGCGGTTCAGCTAACCTACCGCGTCGTGAAGTCAGCACCAGTCAGTGGTCAGTACCAGTCAGTGGTCAGTGGTCAGTTGTATCCGGCCGGCCACTGACCACTGACCACGGGCCACTAATACCTGGTACTGACCTCATTGCCGGCGGCAAAAACTTTCCACGGGTGTTCCACGCCGAAGAAATACGCAAGCTCGCGGTAATCCTCGCAGTCGTGGATTACAAAATCCGCAGCCTTGCCCGGCTCCAAAGATCCAATACTCTTTCCTCTATTGAGTGTGTAGGCGGCGTTAATCGTCGACGCGGTGATCGATTCCGCCGGCGTCATTTTCATGTGGGTGGACGCGAGCGACAGAACCATCGTCATCGAAGGAGTGGGCGACGAGCCCGGGTTGAAATCCGTCGCCAGCACTACCGCCAGGCCCGCTTCGATCATTTCGCGAGCCATAGGATAACGAGTCGAACCGAGCGCATAGACTGAGCCCGGCAACAGCACCGGCTGTACACCGGCGGTCTTGAGTGCGGCGATTCCGGCATCGTCAGTGTGTTCGAGATGATCGGCGGTTGTCGTGCCGAGCTCGGCAGCTAACAACGCTCCGCCCGAGAGCGACAACTGATCCGCGTGCATGCGCAGACCCAACCCGTTCTCTCTGGCTGCCACGAGAATTTTTTTCGATTCCACGATCGTAAAAACTTTTGCTTCGCAAAAAACGTCGCAATACTCCGCCAGCTTTTCTTTCGCGACGCGCGGCAACATCTCCTCAATCAACAACGAAAGATAAGCTTCGCGGCGCGATCGGTATTCAGGTGGAACATCGTGAGCGCCCAGGAAAGTCGGGACGTAGTTAAGCGAAGTTTCCGAGTTGAGCTGCTGGATGGCTTTGAGAATTTTTAGTTCGTCTTCGAGCGTCAGTCCGTAACCTGATTTGGCTTCAACGGTGGTGGTGCCGGTGCGCAGAAACCAGTCGGCGTAACGCTTCCCTGCTGCGACCAGTTGATCGAGCGTGGCGTCGCGCGTCGCCCTGACGGTCGATTGAATGCCGCCGCCCCGCGCCGCGATCTCCTGATAGGTAACTCCCGAAGCGCGTTCTTCAAACTCATTCACGCGTGTGCCGGCGAAGACCGGATGAGTATGCGCGTCGACAAAACCGGGGAGGACAATTCGACCACCGGCGTCGATCACCTCGCAGTCCGCATCAATCAGAGCTTCGATTGTTTCTCGAGAGCCTACGTGAGTAATTCGACCACCGGCTGCCAGGATTCCGCCATTAAGGATGATCGACAGCTCCCGCAGTTCCGGGCCAACTCGCGGACGAGCAGGCCCGGAAAGGGTCACCAGTTGTGAGCAATTAATTACGGCGAGTGAAGTTGGCAAACTGCAAGTTCCCACCTGAAAAGTGTAGCGGCCCAATTCAATTCTCTCTGTGCAATCTTTGAGTCCTTTGTGTCTCTGTGGTGGATTTGCTTGACAAACATTCACCACAAAGACACAGAGAACACGGAGGATGCACAGAGGTTAACACCAGGTGCTGCAGTAAACGCGGCATCGCTTTAAGCTTCTTTGTACAGCCAGGCGCCGGCAATCGCGGCCAGCGCGTATTCGATCAGTCCCCAAACAATAACCATCATCATGGTGTTTGTGGGAATCCCGAATAGAACACCGTTAATGAGCCCGCTGTAAAAGTAGACGCCGAACCAGGCAAACAGCCCGGCAATGATTGCGGTCTTAACGCCGGGACCGAGCCGGGTTCTGATGCAGGCGTAGCCCAGGACGAGCACGATACCCATCACAAAAGTTAAGCCCACGGCGAGACCGACGAAGCTGCCCGAGGGTTCCGCAAAATTGTGCCTGGTCATGAAGTCTTTCATCTGCGCGCCCAGCACTTTGTCGTTCAGCAGAAACTCACCGATGTTTAGCACCAGCCCGGCAAGCAAGCCGCCCAGCACCACGCGTCCGAAGTTAATCGTATTCATGTCAGACTCCTTTAGGGGGGTTAGGATGCAAACTGCGCCGCAGGGTTTATCACAGGATCGACTACAAGGGAAGACTAATCAGACTGTAGGGGCGGCCCCGCGTGGCCGCCCTCTCGAACGCCACGCCGCAAGGGCGGACACATAGGTCCGCCCCTACGGAGCCTGCGGCTTGCGCCAGCGGTAGAGAACAACGCCAATCGCGTTCGCCAGTACAACCACAACGATAATCTTCAGCGCGAAGCTGATGCGACTGTCCACGTGCGTAATCGGAATCAAACTGAAGACTCCGGCCACAACCGAAACTACAAACCCCGACAATGCCGCCAGCTTTATCCACAGCGGCGCGCGCACGCCGAAACGTCTTATGGCCACGAGTGGAATTGCAAACAGCACCATGTAAATCAGCGCATAGAAAGTAGTCGCGGCGTTGTCCTGTAATTGAAATGCCTCTTGTTCGTTTACGCCGACCAGACTAGCGAGGCTGAACGCGAGCGTTACCAGCCCCACAAACAAAATTGAATTCACCGGCGTGCGATGTCGCTGGTGCAATCGCGCGAACCAGGCAGGCAAAAGGTTGTCCCAGCCCGCCACCATCGGCAGGCGCGTGTTGCCCGCGAAGTAAATGCTCATCAGCGCGATCTGTCTCGCCGCCACGCCAAAAATAGTTAGCGAGACGAGGGTAGACACCCAGCCAAAAGAGCTGAAGCCCAGGCTGAGCACTTGGGGGATCGGTCCGATCAAATCCACTTTATCTGGCGACACGAAGGCGAGCACTGAACCAGTGCCGAGGATGAACATCAGCGCAATGATCGGCGCGGAGATCATGACCGAGCGGCTGATGTTTCGCGCCGGCGCGCGACACTCTCCGGCGAGAATGGCGATGTACTCAAAACCTGAAAGAGCACCCACGGCGAGTTTGCTGAAGACGTTGATGTTGTAAGTACTCAGCTCCGGCATTGCGGTAGAGAAGGGATGATAGTTTGCGAGTGTGCCGCGTCCGGCCGTGATGAAAGGAAGCAGGAGCAGCGTCGCGAAAGTTATCAGCAGGAAGGCGCCGCCGACATTCTGCACCCACTTGCCGAGCGTCAGTCCACGCCGCGACGCCGCGATCATCATCATCATCAAGAGGGTGCAGATGAGCGTCGTCACCAGCTTGTTGCCGTGCATCCACTCGGCGCGCGCGCCAATGGCGTAGGTTATATTCTTCTTGATGATTAGTCCGATGCCAGACATCACCAGGATGCCGAAGATCCAAAGGTTCCACGCCACCATGAAGGCTATGAAGTCGTTGAACGCGAGCTTGGCCCACTGATAGAGACCACCCTCGAGCGGCATCAGGCGATTGAGATAGATAACAACGGCAGCGAGCGGCAGGTAAAAGGTCAGAATCGCCAGCAACCAAAACATCATCTGGTGGTTGCCGAGCTTCGCGGCCCAGCCGACCCAGATCGTTCCGACTACGAAAACAATTTGCGTTAGAACGAGATCGAAAAGACCGAGTTCCTTCTTCAGGACACCGCTGCGCGCCTCGACGCTTTGTTCGAGTTGAGCAAGCTGAGAACGAGGGTTTTGTGTTTCGGCGTTCACTGGGAGTAGTCGGAATCCGAATTCAGTTCGGCCCGAGGCATCCAATGAGTCCGCAGAGCGGACGGTAGAAAGTAGCACCGGGCGTAAGCCCGGGGTTCGCGTTTAAGAAAATTCTGAGCCCCGCAGGGGCGACAGACTATATCGCCATGTGCTTGGAACGACATCTGTCGCCCGCTTTGCGGGCTGGTTTGCCTTTCGTCATGATCCCCGGGCTTACGCCCGGGGCTACTAACTTCCGCTCCTTCGGAGCTCTGTTTTGTAGTCCCATCCAGTCGAAGGGTAAGTCTTTAGGCAGACGACGTGTGGTCGTGCACGATTCGCCAGCCTTGCTTTGTCTTTCGAAAAATCAAAGTGAATCTTCCGTGTGGCTCGTCTTTGGCGCGTTGCAGGTGCCAGCGCCCCAGGACGACGGCCGTATTGTTACTGATCGGTCTGATCTCCAGATCAGAAAACGTCAGCGTGCCCATCTTTTCGCGTGAGTTGTAATTCTTCTTGTAGCGGTCGAGCACCGTTTGCCACCCGCGCGTAACACTATCGCCGGAAATAAAAACTGTTTCCGGAGACCGCCAGTAGCCAGCCATGTAGCCTTCGATGTCGCCGCGGTTCCAGGCTTCGCTTTGAGCTTCGAGGACTGCTCGAATGGGGGCGACTATTCTGTGGTCGCGTTGGTTTGGCTTCGATGAATTTTGCGCAGTGAGCGTCAGCGGAAGAACCAGCATGACGGCGGCCGAGGCCAAGTTACGCCACATTCTGTGCGACTCCTCTATGCCGAAGGCGTTCGATACTTTAGCCCGGGGTAACACCTCGGGGAAAAGCAAACCAAAATTCCAACCCTGAAAGGGTTCAAGAGTTCCTCTATATTGGTCCACATGTCGAAATAGTCCACCCTTTCAGGGTGCTCTCATTGACTGAGAATTCTACCCAGGGTGTTACCCTGCGCTGAGATATGTAACGCCTTCGGCGTACAAGTCAGAATCTTCACTGAAAGTACCTGTAGTGCCCGATTATTTTCCACGCCATCAGCACGTCTTCTATTCGCGCACCCGCGCCGATGTTATGCACGACCAGGTAATGTTTGTCAGACACGGTCGCAAGGTTGGTCACGATACCGATATGCTCCACCCCGTCGCTAAGCTCCCACGCCACCACGTCGCCCGGTAAATAGTCGGCGCGGCTGTCGCTTATCGGCAGAGATTTTCCCTGGCGCGTGAAATAAGTGTCCAGGTTCAACACGCGCCGGTGATCGATATTTGAATCCGTGCCGCGCGCGCCCCACTTTTTCGGATACTCCGACCAGGCGCGCGTCATGTCTTCATGTAGTTCTTTCTGTAGATCGATTCCCACCTTTCGGAAAGCACGCACCACCACGTCAGAACAAACTCCGGTGTCGCTGGGCACGTCGCCGTTGGGATAATCAAGCTTGACGTAAGCAGGATCGTAACCAGTCGTAATCTTGCTCTGCTCGATGGCCGCTTCGATGAATTGTTTCAGTTGCGGTGAAGCCGCGGCGGGTAACGGTTGCGCAAGCGATGCGGGCGGTGTGTCAGCCACGCGCTTTGGAAACGTACGCTGACAACCGGGCGCTATCAGTAAGATTAAACCGAGCGGTGCTAAACCGCTGTATCCAAGAATTCGACTAGCATTCCTCATGTGGAACGTTTCACCAGCCATGTTCTGACGTCTTCGCGCATCGCGGCGACGATCTCATGCGCTGCATCATAACTTTTGAACTCCACTTCTGCAGCGCACAATCCCAGTTGCGCTTTATAATCTTCCACGCGTGAAGGCGGGTAAAATTCGTCGCGCCCGCCCGCCAGATGAAACACTGCGGCCGGGGTTGGCTGGCACCTTTCGCTTTTCTCCCAATCGCCCGGTATGCCGCCACAGATTCCAATCACGCCGCGCAGTTTATCCGGATAGGTGAAAGCGAAACGATAATTAAGCGCGCAGGTTTGCGAGAAGCCGAGCAGAAAAATTTGTTTCGGATCAGCGATACCTTCGTTGGGAAGTCTGGTAATCAAATCGAGCAATGCCTGGTGATGAATCGCAACCGAGTCTTCGGGATGAAAGTTAGTCAGCCAGCCGAAACCAAAACGCAACGGCCCACCCGGCTCTCTCGGTTCTTTGATATGCTGATGAAAACCCTGCAACGAGGCAATCGCAAAATTCTCCGGCGCCATCTGCTTCGCCTCGCGCATCATCTGCCGCTTGTTGGCGCCGTAACCGTGCAGCGCAATTAGCAAAGGCGCCGGCAATTGAGGCGGCAGATCGAGATCGTAGTAGAGCTTGATCTGGCCCGCCAGCGTCTCTTCGCGCGCGCTTCGGTCGTCGTCATTCGCCATATGTATCTTCGATAGTCCTTTGGACCGCTAGTCAGCTTATATCACACCTCTTTTCATCGATGCCGGCAGTTCTCTGTGCCGCCTCGGAGATTACACAGAGTCAGACGGCTTCTTTGCATTCATCCTCGCTCCCAGTTACGATGCTCCGGAAACGCGACAACAAATCAAAGAGGTGGACGCAATGAAATTTCCGGGCGGGCTAAACATTCAGCAGATGATGAAGCAGGCGCAGGTGATGCAGGAAAAGATGTCAAAAGAGATGGAAGAACTGCGCACCGAAGCTTCTGCCGGCGGCGGCGTGGTGACGGTCGAGATGAAAGGCAACCACGAAATCGTGTCACTCAAGATTGATCCGGAAGCGGTGAAGGAAGGCGACGTCGAGATGCTGCAGGACATGATCCTGGCGGCAATTAACGAAGCGAACCGCAAGGTAGACGAAGCGATGAAAGGTAAACTCGGCGGCATGCTGCCACCGGGGATGGGCGGCTTGCTGGGATAATATTTGCTTTCGAGTTTCAAGTTTCAAGTTCCAGGTTTCAAGTCAGAATGAAGCGGAATTAACTTGAAACTTGAAACCTGAAACCTGAAACTATGTTGGAATACGCCGAGCCCGTCACTAAACTCATCGACGAACTAAAGCGCCTGCCCAGCATCGGCCAAAAGTCGGCGCAGCGTCTGGCGTTTCACATCATGCGCACGCCGGACAGCGAGCTGCAACGTCTCATCTCAGCTATCCTGCAAGTCAAAGAGCGAATCGTTTTCTGCTCAATCTGTAACAACCTGACCGACGTCGAGCCGTGTCGCATCTGCGCCTCAACCTCACGCGATCATTCGGTCATCTGCGTCGTCGAAGAACCTCACAGTCTGGTGGCGGTGGAAAAGACGCGCAGCTATAAGGGCGTCTACCACGTGCTGCACGGAAGTCTCTCACCGATTCGTCATATTGGTCCAAACGAACTGCATCTGGCGAATCTGCTGCCGCGTTTGAAACCTGAAAACAACGACGGCATTGCGGTGAGCGAAGTGATCCTCGCGACTAACCCGACAACCGAAGGCGAAGCGACCGCGAATTACATCGGCCGACTACTCAAGCCGCTCGGCCTGCGCGTCACCCGCATCGCGATGGGCATGCCGGTGGGCAGCGATTTGGAGTACGTGGACGAAGTGACGATGGATAAGGCGCTCGCGAACCGCCACGAGATATAGGACGAGAAGGCAGTAAGCAGAGAGCAGAAGGCAGTGCCCGCGCGTTGACAAGTGCAGATCCAGTATTCAATCGCAAGCAGGTCCGAAGGACCGGGAGTTAATAGCCCCGTCCGTAAGGGGGGGAACTATTCTCAATAGCAAAGGAGGCCCAACGGGCCGGCACAATTGTGGCGCACCTTCGGCGCTCAGGCAATTAAACGTGATACTCACCCCGCCCTCACGGGCGGGGCTACTAACTCACGGTCCTTCGGACCTTGGAAGATTAGAGAAGTGTCGAATAGTTATGACTCAGCTGGGCTCAGACTTTAGATGGGGTGAATGTCTCTATGCCACTCGACATAGATCAGATGACCATCGCGGAAAAGCTTCGCGTTATGGAGCAGCTTTGGGATGATCTGCGAAAGGCTAGCAACTTTAGCCTCTAATGTCGTGAGTCGTTGATCAAGTGCCTCGAAGGCTGGACGAGTATCGTAGCCTCGCTCAATAAATTTCTTTTCCAGAGCGGTCAGTCGCTCCTCCCAATCTACCAAGGCTTTTGGAAGTTTCTGCGTCGTCTCTTCTGATCCCATTTTGTTTTCCCGTTCAAATCAACTTCAACCGACTTCTAAAAGCGCACGTGCTCGACCGGCGCCCCTTTCACGCAGTCGCTGCACTCATCACCCTCGTCGTACATGTGGGCGTCAAAATCTACCAGTGATCGGATCGGCACTTCACCGAGTTTGTCCGGTGCTGAAGTAAACCGAACTATCGCACCGCAGCCAATCACGGGCGCTCCTAACTCCTTTACCAGTTCCGCCGTTTCCTCAATCGCGTTGCCGCTGCGAATGATGTCGTCAACAATTATGCAGGGGTTCACTTCCCCTTTGTTGATGTACTGGCGAAACCTGCGTTTGTCGCCTTCTTGCTCCGCCCAGTAAATCTGTTCCGCGCTCAACGCGTCGCGCACGCCGAAGGCTACCGGAATGCCGCCCGAGCTGGGGCTGATGATCGAAACCTTCGGCAGCTGGCTCGAGATGTCGCGGTCAACACGAAACTTTCGGCTTAATGCCACTGCCAGCACGCGCGCCGTGTCGTAGTAACGAAACGCGAGGGGCATTTGAAAGTAGTGGGGCGAATGTTTGCCGTTTGGATAGACGAAGTGGCCTTCGCGAAAAGCGCCGGTGCGCTTGAGAATCTGCATCACGGTC
>Ga0207681_10000749_pt1 | contig 21335 bp, 15 predicted proteins | sample KBSS53metaG_FD_184324 | JGI IMG/M metagenome (GOLD analysis project Ga0207681, IMG submission 184324) | Switchgrass rhizosphere microbial communities from Kellogg Biological Station, Michigan, USA - KBS S5-3 metaG (SPAdes) (version 2) | ecosystem: Host-associated > Plants > Roots > Rhizosphere... | reverse complement strand
ACGTCGTAAGGCTCAGACTTCCTGCCCAGTCTCTCGCGCCGGGCCTTTACAATGCCAGCTTAAGTCCGATCGCCAGCGACGGCACGCCCGGCTCGGCGGAAGAATACGATTTCGTCATCGGCGGTTAGCGATTTAATTCTCACGCCCTCCTGAGTAACGTTTCCGCATAATTTCCATAATCGACGAAAGGACAGGAACAGGTCTGCACGCGGGACTCCCATGCCGTTGGTATGACCCGACCTAAGATTATTCAGATGTTCGGTAGGAGTACTTCCGGGTCAAGTTGCGACGACCGCTGGAAGATCCGAGCAGCTCGGCAAGATATGCCTGGAATTAGCAAGATCAACGTTCACAGTTTCGTTGAAACGTCGCCTGAGGTGGGGTATACGGTTGCGCCACCGGTGGCCGCAATACCACGCCGACGCAAGCCAAATCAGGTTCCTGCACTTCTCGATACAACAAGCGAACTAGTAACTCGCCAGAGCTTGAGTCGTTAATAGTTCTCGTTGTTTCTCGCTATCGATTAAGTCCGCGTGCAGGATAGTTCTCATACTTGATCGGGAGCCTTGTTGGACAAAGTAGCGGGCCGCCGCCTGAATCTGTATCGCCAGATGGACCCACGAATCGATTATGTAGCTTCTCTTATTCGAAACAATTACTACCGAAAGCTCACCTTGACCGAGATGGCAGGGGCCGTGAATTTGTCACCCTGGCGGTTGTGCCACCTCTTTACGGAGAGTATGCACATTTCGCCGCAGCGTTTTCTTACAAGGGTTCGTCTGGAGAAAGCCAGGAAGTTGCTGGAGACTGAATTTCTTACGGTGAAGGAAGTAATGAATCAGGTCGGGATGTCTGATGCGAGCTCTTTCGCGCGTAGTTTCAAGGCAGCCTATGGAGTAACCCCGAGCCAGTTTAGGTATGCAAAGGTCCATGATTCGAAGAGAAGAAAAGCAACCTAAGACAAAGCACGCCAGAGTTTTTTGAGTAAACAACGAATACGCAACGCCCTTGTCTCCCGACCAAGCGGCAATCACTTACATCATTCGTTAGCGAAGTTGGTGAACCCGAAATAGCTCTCAAGCCGCGCGAACTCTCGCTAACGGGCCGGCCCAGGAAGGTAAAAATGTATTCAGATTTCTCTCACCGTGGAGTCTCCGCGTCCGCAAAACAGTCGAGCCTTGCCCCTCCCCGTAACGTCCGCGCGAGCGTAAGAAACACTGAGCTGAATTTTTCGCGATCGCTTGACCGACGTATTCAGGTCGTCGTGATGCTACTCGAAAGCAATTCGCATCAGCAGATTGGGATCGAAGACATGGCCAGATTAGTAAACCTATCGCCGGGGCGTTTGGCCCACTTGTTCAAGAGCGAGATGGAACTATCGATTCAGCAGTACCTCACGCGACTGCGCCTTGCAAAAGCAAAAAGCCAATTGGAGTCGAGTTTCCTTTCCATCAAAGAAATTGCCGCCTCCGTAGGTTTCTCCAGCGCTGCGCGCTTCGTTGTCTGCTTTAAGAATGTTGTGGGCGCCACGCCTGCTCACTACCGAAAACATTTCCTTAATGCGTCGTACCGCCGGCACGGAGAACTTGCCTTAGCAAGATCAGCAAAGACATAGCAGAAACCATGATCAAATAGCAGAATTCGATAATAGAAAGTGGTTGCTCTCAGTTTTCTTTGACATTACAAGTGCGCCTTCAGTTTTTTAGCAGGCCGACTCAACGACCCAAGAGAAGGAAATGACCCGTTTCCAACAAGAGGTGGATCGGGACGAGCAGGAGTAAGAGGAGAAGGGCGGGCGGATGCCAAAGAGAATCACAGTAGTTCAGGAAAGCGATACCGGTCGCAACTGCAAAAGTTGAACATGCTTCGGATCAATCACAACCAAGTTTCTCACCCCGGCGCTTCTAACGCTCGCACCGGCGTTGGAAGCAACCTCTGACCAAGAGCACCCGGAACAATTTGAACGGAGCTGAACTTATGGCGACCAACCGCGATAAGAAAAGCGATGGGACTTCCTCACCCGATCGGCGCAAGACAATGGGCGCCAAAACCCGCGACCGAAGAGTTCAAGTTGTCCGGGTGCTCTTGGAAGGTTCTTTTGAGAGGAAGTTGGGGTTACGCGATATGAGCGCGGAGGTGAATCTATCACCCTGGCGACTGGCGCACATTTTCAAGGCGGAGACGGGGATGTCTCCGCAGCGTTATCTGACCTTAGTGCGCCTGCAGCGAGCCAGAGATCAATTGGAAACGAGCTTTCTTTCGGTACAGGAAATCGGCGCCGCGGTTGGGATTCCAAATCCGAGCCAGTTCACCAGGAGTTTCAAGGCTGCCTACGGCATGACACCGGTGGAATACCGGAAAGTTCATTTGCGGATTGTGCCGGAGAAAGAAGACAACCGCGGACCGCGATCGATCGAATGATTGTTTGAAAGCTGGTTAGCAAAGTGATTCGGTTACCGGTTGGTTGGAAGGACGTTGGGGCAGTGAGTGGGTGATCACCTGCATTCTGATTGTTTGAAATGGTCATCGTCTCATCGACTATCGTTCTCCACCCGTTGAGCGCACATCACACTCTTACTCTGTAAGCGACGCCGGCGGCGCAGGCAGTTTTCGTAGAAGTAACTTATCCAACCTCAGGAAGGAGTTTGCGGAAATGTCGGAATGCAAAGGCTGTAATGGAACCGGCAAGTGTTCCAAGTGTCATGGCAAAGGCGGCAAGGAAGGCATGTTCGGTAAGTCCGTTTGTTCAAAGTGCGGCGGCTCAGGCAACTGCACCGTTTGCAAAGGAAGAGGGCGGACGTAAACCTGCAAAGCACGATGAATCGCTGACTGTTTCTCTCCAGAGTCTAAGGTATCCTGAAAGATTCTATGCGGTGAGCAATTCATACCTCGCATTCATGCGCATTATCACAAAGCATATATCCAGCACCTTTCGCGTGCATGAGATTCGCGCGCTAACAGCTCTAACCTTGTTTTGCTTGCTGACAGGGATGGGTTTTTCATCGTGTGCTAGCAAGCGATTGCCACCCCCCGCCGAACCTGAACGTCGCTTTTCGCCAGTTTCTGAAGCATTGAAGGTCGACTTATTTTTTGATGCGACGCTCTCGATGCAGGGCTTTGTTCGAACGCCGGAGAATAGCTACTACCAGCGAATGATTCCACTATTAGAACGCGGCGTGATCGAAGGGTGGAGGGGTGGAGAAGCTTCGTTTTATGAATTCGGGGATGACATCGCTCCGTTACCTGGCCGTGACTACCTCGATGCCGCTCGGCCCACCTTCTATTCGAACAGCAAATACAATAAGAAAACTTTTATCGAGCGGGTGATCGACCGCGCACAGCTGGACCATCTGACTATCATCATCACTGATCTTTTCCAGGATAACGCCGATGTAAACCAACTCAGTGAGAAGCTTAAACAGAAGTTTATTGTCAATAATCTTGCGGTTGGGGTAATGGCTGTTCGCAGTCAATATCTCGGTGTTGTTTACGACGTCGGCGCCGAGAACTATTCATTTGGTTATACGAGCAAGGAAAAGCCCGAGACCGGCAGGCCTTTCTATCTCCTCGCCTTCGGCTCGCATGCGAATATTGCGCATTATTTCGCGACGTTAGGCAATAGCGGGCTAAATGCCTTTCCCGAAAAGCATGTACTGATTCTGTCGAGCTTTCTTACGTCCGAACCAAGTCCCTTTACTTCAACCAAGCTAAAGATCGCCGATAAGCTTAGCGAGATTAGTAGCAGTAATGTCTTCGCCAGGAACTATTCCGGCGAGCAAGTCAAAGCTTTTAAGATCACAAAGGGACAAGCCAAAGCAAAGTTCAGTACTGATTGGGCCTATCAGCCGCTGCCTGATGGGTTGGATCATTCAAGCGAACTCACTCCAATCATTCAAGGATGGAAAGGGGAAGACACCGGCGCCAGGGAATTGTTTCCGTCGGAGAATTTGCAGGCGCTAAAAGCGCTCACCATTACGGCAAAGCTCCTTCCCGAGAACGCGCCCTACGACAGACTGCAGGTCGCGGGTGATATCAACGTTGTCAACTTCCCCTCAGCGGGCCTCTACTTTTATCGAATCCTTCTCCGTCCAGCACGATATTCGCTGCCGCACTGGGTAGCTGTATGGAATATGGGTGAGGGCGAGATCGAAAAATGGCATTTGCATCCAGCTGATTTCGATGGATCGAAGACCTACAACCTAGAAAATTTTCTTGGCACGTTGCAAGGGGCCGTACTTAATACGACACCACCTGAAGTTAGCGAAATCTACTGTTACATCCGCGTTGATAAGTGAATTTCGTGGGCTAAGAATATGGACAAACTAAAACATATTGGACTGATTGTTGGGATGGCCTTTGTCTTTTTCATTTTCGCTCTATTGATCATTTACGTTGAGGATCCTTTCCTTGATTCAAAGGTAACTACAGGAGCGAACATCCTTATGGATGAATGGCGGCAGCTATTCCGCTATTGGGCCGTCTTCGGAATCTCGACCGCCGTTTTGGCTGCTTTGATTTGGTATGCGTGGGGTCAGTGGACCGTTAATCTCAACGATTGGACCAAGGCAAACAAGAAGCGGATTGTCTGGCTGCTGTTCCTTTTGCTGCCATGCTGTGCATTTCTAATGGGTTGGCTGTTGACACCCCCGATACAGGAAGGGGCGATCTTTGTTACCGCATTCTATCTCGCGAACAACCTCGCGGTTTACTTGCTCGCGACGGTGTTTTTCTCACCATCCTCTTTCAAGTACACGCCTTGGGGCGCGGTCACCTTGCGTCGTGGATGGTAGTGACCGAGCGGTAGAAAGGAGAACCATGAGCTATTACGTAATCGGCGTCGGCGGAACTGGAGCTAAATGCATTGAGTCCTTCATTCATCTATGCGCGGCTGGCCTCATGCCGGACAGCAAGTCGCTGTTTTGTTTGTTCGTGGATCCAGATGGTGCTAACGGCAGTCTTAAAAGGGCAGGTGAACTACTGCAGACCTACCACGATTGTAAGCAGCTTCAGCTTGGAGCCACTGACTTGTTTAAGAGTGGAGTGCGAATAGCGCAGCCTGACATATGGTCACCCTTGCAGGACAAGCCTGCCCGACTGGACGAATTTTTCAACTACAACATTCTCGAACCGGCGGCAGCGCATCTGTTCGATGTGCTCTACAGCCCTCGCGAAAAACAGACCTCGCTGGAGTATGGGTTTCGCGGCCACCCGTCGATCGGCTCCGCGGTCATGGCTTCAGCAGTAAAGCTTGGTGGGGAAGAACCGTGGGCCAGTTTACGGAATCAGATTAGTCTCGACGTGGGTACCGGTGAAGGCGCGAAGGTCATCTTGTTTGGATCGATCTTCGGTGGTACCGGCGCCTCCGGCGTGCCAACCATTAGCCGGTTGGTGAGCAATGAGTTCAAGTCGTCGAAATTGCGACAGGATCGCTTCAAGATTGGCAGCGTACTCATGTTGCCCTATTTCTCGTTTGATCCGGTCAAGAGTGAACGATTGAGAGTCGATGCCGATACGTTTCTTCTCAGCACTCAAAGTGCTCTGAACTATTACCACAGCCAGCACGAATTAAAGGTTTGCAACGCCGTCTATCTGCTTGGAAGTGAAACGTTAAAGCCGATGAGAACTTCAAGTATTGGGGGCCAGGGCCAGGAAAATGAGCCCCACTTGTTGGAGATGTACGCTGCACTGGCCGCCCTAAACTTCTTCGGGCAAGAAAGTGTTGAAGGTTATCCGCTCGTTGCGCGCGAGTTGCAAAGCAAAACGAGATGGTCGGACCTGCCATATGACAGCGGATTTGCTGATCTGAAAAAGAGAATTAATCAACTCGCTCGCTTTTCCTTTGCATACCTCAGCTCTTACTACCCCATGCTTGAGAGTATTAATGACACGGGCAGGGGTTACCGAGCGCCCTGGTACATCAATTTCTTTTCACGAAGGGGGGTTGACCTGAAGGACAGTATAACAAAGGAATTGAAGCAACTTAAATCTTACTGCGAGAGTTTTCTATTGTGGCTTGCAAACATCGAACAGTCTCAGACTGGAGACAATGTGGATGAAGGGGGCCACTTGATTAACTTCAATGCGTTTGCAACTACGACCACAGATGAAAACGGGAAGCCGACCGTCGTCCTCAGAGATCCGAACGACTTCAGCCTTTCGCATTACTGGAATTTACTTTTACCGATCACTGCGAACTATCCCAAGGGCCTGAGCGAGTTATGGGAGACCATGAGCGATATAAGAATAAAGGACCCGAAAGCGGACGGCGTGGGACGGTTTGTCCGTGCTTTGTACGACGCTTGCGGCAAAGTGAAAGCTGAAGACTCTTAGCAGTAACCGAAGGCAAAGACCATGACGTATCCGATCCTCCCAAAGCTGAAAGCAAACCATAACGTTCAAAACATAAACGACCCTGGAAAATGGGCTGTGCGTACTCGGGATGCGCTCGACAAAGTTGCCAGCGGATTGAAGGTTGACGAAGTTGAGACCGAGATTAACTCGATCCCCGACATGTGGGCGCGCCCAATGTTGTTTGAGATGGCGCTCTTGGACCCTGAGCACGTGCTACATAATCGCATTCTCGGCGAATGGCGCGGCCTGCTGGCAATGATCGCTCTGAAGGAGGTCGGCGGGCTAAATCAATTGACAGCCGTGCCGGTGAAATTGCCGTTAGTTATCAAGCCCAGGGAGGACGAGCCTGAAACTGCCGCCATGTCGCGCGATTTCCTGCGCACGCTTTCTAAGCTGCTTCCAGTAGCCTCGCTCGCGAATGATACAACCTGGCAGACATTGTATTTATTTCTCTACAACGGCCAAGCGGTTGGCATGACCTCGCCGACAACCCTGGTTGCCACGGCCGCCGACTACCTGAATCGCATCAGTAGCCAGGAAGTGTCCTGGTATAACGGCACCCATCTGAAAGATCCAGTGCCGCTTCTCCCACCGAGGCAAAAAGAAGTCTTGTCGGGCTGGCTATCGAAATTGATCGCGAAGATGAATACACATCCGCGGATCAAGAATGATGAATGGAATCCTTTATCGGGTTTACTTGGTGAGTTCAGAACCGCCTTGGGTCCCGGCAGTTGCAGTCTCACTCAATCGGGGTTCGACATTGAGGGCCCCGAAGCGGGTATTTTCAAGTACTTAGATAAACCAGCCGATGGCAATCTGCAGGATGCCTCCCACGTAAGGCTAATTCCCTCAGCGGGCCGTGCCCCAGCCAAACATTTATTAGTATTCGAGAGGAGTATTGCGGAGCAATGGAACATGTTGCCTCAAGATGTGACCGTTGATGGCGCGCAGACCCTCGTTTCAGCGAAGGTGAATGTCCAAAACGCTGACGTGTGGAAAGCCGCAGACTTTTTCACCAAGACGTTGTTCGTAATCTTTCAGGAAAATGCGTTTCCCGGAACGCAGGGACCAGGCAATCAGTCACTCTCGCTGCCAGGCGGAGGCACCACCATCACGCCAATCCTACCGGTCAGGGGGGAGTTGTTACAGCATCTAACCGCCACGGATCTGGCCAAGAGAGTCCGATGGGATCAAACGCCTGAGGGTCTCCGGCTTGAACTGACTCTTAATCTTTCCGGGCCTGACACAGAGAACGCTGCCGGCCGGACAATCAAACTCAGCAAGTCGTATCGACGCGAGGAAATTCAGACTTTAGACAATGTGCCGATCCTTGAAGTTTGGCCTAACTTCGAGGCCCCGGAATGGAAGGCCTACTACACTTGCTATTCGACGGAGGATGTTGCTGGCACCTTTTCCGCCCAACCTTTTGTCCTGAGTAAATCGGTTGAAAGTGAAGTGCCTGTGAAGGTCCGTGGGAAGCGCCGTTATTGGCGAACGGAAACCTACCCGGAAGCGATGATTTGTCAGGCCGCGGTCGCGAACGCCCAGAGCAATCAAATAGAGCAGCAAGAAGCTGGCCTTCTGCTATTAGCTCAACCTGAAAAAGTTCGCGCGCGTGGCAATTCATATAAAGTCGGCGTTGATTTTGGCGCCGCGAGCACCACTGTCTGCGCCCGTTTGGATGATCACCGGTTCGCCGTGAAGTTTGCGAAAAGGACGGTTAGTGTCACAGCCTCGGGGAATGTCGCACAGGCAGAACTTTTTGATTTCTTCCTGCCCAATGTAGAGAGCAAGATGCCCGTTCTCAGTATCTTCCACAGCTTCGATAACAGTTTCAAGGGCCAGGACATTAGTGCGTTTTTAAATGGCCATATTTATCTCCTACTGGGAGCCAACTTCGAGGGGCTGAACCAAAAAGGTATGGCATTTGACCTTAAGTGGTCCTCGATGAACCGCGACCGACTGATGGTCAAGGCATTCCTAACTCAACTATGTTTGCAAACTGCGGCTGAATTGGTGGTCGAAGGCGCGACCAGTGCTGGTTGGGCATTTTCTTATCCGACCGCATTTAGCGACGAGCAAATTGAGGGGTTCCCAGGAATCTGGAATCAGGTAACTACGAACCTTATCGCTCAAACAGGACTGGCTCGCACTGGCCCGAACACAAAACAAACTGAGAGCATTGCGGCGGCACAATACTTTGTCCGCCAGCTTAACGCTGCCACACAGGAAGGGACTATCTTCATCGACATTGGCGGTAGCACGTCGGATATTTCCGTGTGGCAAGGGAAAAAACCGATTTGGCAAACATCAGTTCTTCTAGCTGGCAGGAACCTGTTTTCTGACTATTTATGGCATAACCCTGAGTTCCTGGCATTGTTCACTGAAAACGCTTCGCGACTCGTTGATAAGCGGAACAGTAATACCGATCGGAAGCCTTATTACGCCTTAACCGATGCGCTTTTGAGCGATAACAGCGCACTCATTTTCCAGGCGCTACCCGTTCAAGCTGGTTCGCCAGAAGTAAAAGCCTTGCGGCAACACTTAGCCCTTGGAGTCTCGGGTCTCTTCTATTACGTGGGTCTGTTACTGCAGGACCTTGTGGCCCGTGGTGTGTATCGCGCTAACGTGCCGAATGTCTATGTAGGCGGAAATGGTTCCCGAATCTTCCGCTGGCTCGACATCGACGGTGAACAGCGACTGAACGCGTTATACAAAGCGGTCTTTTCACAGGCGGCGGGGTGGACGGACGAGGATGCATTCCAAGTGGTGCTAAGTCCGGATCCCAAGATGGAAGCCGCTTATGGGCTCATCTGGGACCCCCCCCAGGAAGGCGAAAATCTTACCCACGATGTACTCGCGGGCGAAGGCTTCACTGGCGAAAAATCAAGCGAATGGGGCGACGTCGAAGGTGCACATGGTAAGGATGAGGGCTCAATCAAACTTCCGTGGAACACAGTCCTTACCCCAGAAGCGTTTACGCGACAGTTAGCGGCACCTTCTCAGTTGGACAAGTTGAATGACTTCGTCGCCGCCTTTAACCAATTTGCAAAGAACCGCGGCCTGGTTTCGGCAGTGGATTTAGGCAAGGAACAAGCGCGGGAGATTATCAAACGCCTGGGCCAAAGCTTAAGCATGTATCGCGGCTCGCAGACAACCGCAAATGTAGTCGTCGAACCGGTCTTCATCATCGCGCTCCGCCACTGGCTCGAGATTCGGCTCGGCGGCTGAGACATCCCCGCAAGCACGTGACGATTTGAAGCATGTAATCGTGAGTTCAATAGACCTTCTTGTCTATGCAGGAATCCTTTGTTTCGGCATGTTGCTTACGCTTGTGCTCGGATATTTCTGGGGAAATCGCCACCGGCGTCAAACTACACCAACTTCTGTTTCGAGCATATCTGATTCAACTCACACTCAACTGGATTCTTTGAGCGAGACAGTTCGAGGTGTCCGCGCTTCGGTAAACAAATTATTGGGAAGCAAGAATGTTGAATCAAGAAAGGTGATACGCAACAGGAAAACGGTTGTTGATAATTCAAAAGGACCAGGAGCGATCAAAAGCCTGGCCGTGAAGATCAAAAGGTTTCTGTTGAGGTCGCGCTCAATGGAAGATGGGCCGCCGGACGTTCCAGTTGATTTTCTGTCTGAGCGACTAAAGGAACTCCTGGAAACCATGAGAGGTATAAAGACCGATTTAGCAATTCTCATGACACGGCTACAGGAAGCACGCGGGAGATACGCGCTCGAAGGGGTGGTCGGGGATGCGCGAGAGAGTTTTGGTTACCCCGAGTCTGGTCCCAGTTCAACCGATCTGACGATTCAGGAGCTTGACGACCAGTTCGAAATGCTGAGGGAGGCTGACGTTGAAGTCTATCCTACCGGAGCAAATAAGTCGGAACAGCCAATTATCGTCAGACCGTCTCGCACAGAGCACACAAACACCGGGTTGAACCTCATCGACCTCTATAACCGAGCGGTAACAGATAGTGTTGCACGCGAACGATTCCGTGAAGCACATCAACCGCTGAGAGTGGGAACGGTCAATGCTGTTGAACGCCGACAGAATCCGACTGCCACGATAAACCCGGAATTCCAAGAGACTACGGACGGAGATTTTTTCGCTTTTCCAACAGCGCGGGCGGGTGAATTTGCGGTCGTCCCTCGTTTGGGGTTGACCATAGGGGCCGTCAGCTACCATGCCGGCGCTTTAGGGGAAATGTTTGGCAATCCAGCTTACGACCCGACGCGATCATACTCATGCTATCAGGTGCGGAAACCGGCGATTTTCAAACGGGAAGGTGACCGGTGGCAACTGCAATCACCCGGTGAACTGGATTTGGGAGCAGGAGACTAAACAGGCCGGGGCCTGAAGCTCATCAATCCTTATCACTCACGAAACATAGGACAAATCCAGCGAATGAGGCTTATCGATTATCTAATTCCACAGAATCCTATTGCGCTATGGATAGTTTGTCTGTTGCTTGTGCTGGCGGCGTTCTGGCTCGGTCTACTCCTCGTCAGTTTATGGCGACACATTCGTTACACCCTTCAAATCAGACGATGCGCGGATGTAAGTGAACTGCGATGGCCAGACAGCGACCTCAGTGTTATCACCCCCTCCGATTCAGAGGAGACGGAATCACCGGAAGAGCAATTTCGTGCCTTTCGACAAAACAAACAACTTCCACAAAAGAGTCCCATCGCCAGACACTTGTATGCTTTATTCGAGGCGGGACGACACGAAAGCCAGCTTGACGTTCGCGGTCTCCTGAAGAACACAAGCGACGAACTCATCCGCATCAACACCTTACATCGTTCGCTGCTCTCAGTTTTTATTGTCCTGGGGCTACTCGGAACACTGTTTGGTCTTGCGGACACGATGTCTGCCCTCGACGAACTGTTGCGCGGCACTTCTAAACTCAACAACGACACGCTTAGCCTGAGCTTGCAGCAGTTGCTCGGCACCCTAAAAGGAGCCTTTGCTCCCAGCATTCTGGGAGTGTCACTTACGGTGTGGGGCGTTTTGCTTTTCGCCTTTTATTTACGTGTGGTCGCGCTGCCCCTGAGTGGTTTGCTGGAGCGCATGACCTTGACTGTTTGGGTTCCGCAACTTGTACCCACTCCGTCGCAGAAAATCCGCGAACGACTGCAGCTCAGCAAGCAGCAAATGGAGCGCAGCGTGGAGGCAGCTAAGCAAGTCACTGAATTCGCAGACGACATCCAGAGCAAAACGGGTTCTCTCAGGGAAACACTCGGGCTGACAACCGAAGCATTCAAAAAGATGTCTGATGTGGCAGACAGCCTGGGGTCCTTCTCACTCCACTTCCAGGTTGGCGTGCAGGCCCTTGTTCCATTCCAGCGAGATTTGCAGTCCCTATACCAACAGATGAAGGATGAATCGAGAGTGTTCCAGGAGAGCGTTCAGCGAAACATCGCCGGCTCAGAAGATTTCCAGCAACGCATCCAGGGACAACTAACCAGTCAGCACGAGCAACTCGTCAGGGTTATGAACGCTCTCGAGATGTATGAAGCGGCTTACCTCGAGAGTCGAAAAGGCATCGATACGAAGTTAGCGGAAGTGTTGGAGCAAGCGAAACATGCGTTCCAAAGCCTTGGCCACCGAAATGAAGAGATTAGCCACACTTTGGAAAACGCCCTGGGCAAACCCTTGCGAGAAGATCTGGCAGTTGGTCTCGCCGGGGTACAAGCTGAATTGCAAAAACAGCTCGGCGAAATCGCAGGCTCTTTGCAGATCCAGCTTAGCAGTCTGGGCGAAAGACTCCGCCAACTGGATGCGCCCCTGAATACGGCGGCTGGTAAATTCACCGATACGTTTTCGAATTTTGAGGGAACGACCCGGGAGTGGCTAACAAAGCTACAAAGGGAGTTCGTTCAGCAGAACGAAACCAACCAGCAGCAATTGCAAAGACTGGAGAGTCTGAGCCAGGAAATCCCTAGGCTACTTATACAACTCACAACCAGCAGTAACAATTTCTCGGACACTAGTAGCAGTTTTGCCAACCATGGACAACAACTCACTGAGAATACCCATACTCTCTCACAAAGCATTGCCGAGTTGGGTCGTGGCGTCAACGCGCTCAGCGAACAGGTTCGCAACCAGCCGGATGGCAATGATCGAGCCGCGACGCTACTCGCCGAGCAAATTACTCTTTCGCAGCAATTGACAGAGAGAATAGAGAACTTACGAGGCAGGCAGTAATGCAGGACGAAGAACTGCTCAGTTTCAATTTCTGGCCTTCGTTCGCCGACATGATGCTGGCGTTAGTGCTGGTTCTGTGTCTGGCGCTGTTCCTGGTAACCGCTGTTGTTGCGGTGGGAACCGTCAACTTAAAAGAGGTTGAGCTCAATCAAACCAGCATGATCAATTCTATTGCGGATGACTATAAGGTGAAACCTCGCAAGCTAGCTGAAAGCAACTATGGCATTTTCTTTCGTGACAGCAAGGACCCCGATATTGAGATTCACAATGATCTTAACTCTCAACGCATAACTTTCAGCGACAAAATTCTATTTGAGCCGGACCACATTGAGATCAAGCCTGAGGGCCAGCAGGTTTTGAGCATTGTGGGCGCCAGATTGCGAGCGCAGCTTGCGCTGATAAAGGAAGTTCAGATTCAGGGTCACGCCGACACCAAGCCGAGTCAACGGTATGACTCAAACGTTACCCTGGCCGCTAATCGAGCGATTGCAGTATTCAGTTACTTACAAAACAAAGTCGGCATTCAACCGGCCGAGCATTTGATGTCGGTCACATCCTTCGGTGAATACCAGTCCGTACAGCGCAGCACGGCCGACACCGGGTACAACCTGGACAAATTGCAAGCGGACAATGGCACTGACGAACAGCGACGCCGCAACCGCCGGATCGAGCTGGTTTTGATCTATCGAAGGTGAATAACACATTCGAACAAGTTCGTGACTGCATAATGAATTTCTAGGCGAACTCTCACGCGAAAGCGCCTCACCGTGAGCCCTATTGAAATCGAATGCTCAGTCTGGGGACACACAATCTGAACCTTCGAGTGGCTAACAGTAAGAGGAATTCTCACATGCCTATGAATAAATCGACTTCCGAAGCGGTAACCGATTATGTGAAGCTGCTTAGCCTGACGGTCTGTCTTTGGATGTTAGTAACTGTGGCTATCGGGGGATTCGCAACTTATAACTACGCTAAAAACGCCACCGTGATCGAGAACATCTCCAACCGAAGTATTTCGCAGTGGTGGACAATAGGCTTGTTATGGATCCCCTTGGTATTACAGTTAGTAGTGCTTTTCTTCCTTGTAAGACAGGTACGAAAGCAAAAGCAAGATGAAACCATTCGACACTATTTTAAGTTCTACTTCAAAAAAACCTTTATCGCGTCCTGCGCCTACATATCACTATGGTTGTGCTACACCATCTGGATTAATGGAAACGCAGATGCAAGTGTTGTCTATGGTCTTCGCTGGATCTCATTGTTGGCCATAACCCTGTTAATTTCTTTTGTTGTCCAGGTTACTTACCTGATCACCAGATCCTCGCCGCGTAATGAGAGGCGCCTCTTTACGGAGCACGATATTGATGAGAAACGGCTAGTCTCAATATCCGAGAAGCTGAGAGCAGTTGCCCACAGCCGCCGGAACAAAGCGAACGGGGCTTCTAATGAAGCGTCTTTGGAGGATCCGGATCCGCTGAAAAACAAAGGTTCGGTCAGCGAAGAGGTTGACAAAATATACGGGTGGTTGCTCAAGAGCAGAGACTACAAGATTCATCGAGTAACGTATAAGGGAACGCTTGAGGACCTCGACAGCCAGCACCTGGTCGAAGCGCTCAATCGATTGGTCTGCAGCCGAGGTTTTTATAGAGACTGGTATGGCACCTCCTCCGGAAATTACGAGGAAGTGCCGCTACATGTCAGGGAACTCGCGAATCGCCGGTACATCGAAAAGAATTTGCTCGACCCCAAGAATGAGAGCGAAAGCCCAAAGAATGAAACACCGGACGTTATTCTGGGTGCAATAAAAACTTGGACACGGCAAAAACTCGAAAGTCTGATCGGTACCCAAAAACGGATCGACCGGCAAATAGGTCAACGCGATGGGATTGGAATGTTTCCTTTTTATACCCTCATCTTTTTCTTCAGCATCTTCCTGTGTACGGCTTACTTATTTGGATTTGCATTTGCCTTTGAGGACAAGCATGTTCAACTACTCGATGCGAAACAACACGGCGCACTCTTCATGACTGATGAGTTTCTCGAGGATGTCCAGCAGACAGACCCTTCGTTGATTCGTGTAGCTGACATCAGGGACGCCTCGAGATTCGTTCATAACTTGTTCGCCCCTGGCAATACGTTGTCTCAATATCTCAACCATCATCTAACGCCTCGCACTCAAGCACTACTGAAATCCTACGACGACGAAAAACCAACGGCGCCATCGGGCCAGTTGTTAAATGCATTGATTTATGAGCTTAACGGAATGCTCCAACAACAATCGCTATTTGAACAACATCGTTTTGATAACGTCCGATTGCGTGAAGAGACCAGCACGCTACTTAAACAAAATCCAAGAGACAAACAACTTACTTATCTCAATCGCTTACTCCTGGAAGACATGTTTCCGGACGAGTTGGCTCGAATGTCCGAGAACTACAAATTGCGGAACTTACGAGAAAAGTTCTTCTTTGGGTCGGGCGGCGCGGGGATTCAAGTCGCTGTTAACGCTGAAGCAAAGAATGCCGAACGATATATTGCTCAGATCAATGAGGCCAGTCTGCTTGCTGTTGTTAACGACGTGAGGAGTGCTATTGAACAACAGAAGCTTGTCCGCATCGAAATCGTGGGACGCGCGGACGACAACGCCAACCGAGGAAATTCCTACACTTCCAACGATGAGGTTTCCGCCGCGAGAGTGCGATCCATCCGCTACGCTATTCAAGAGAAGTTGATTGGCCAAAACCTCTCGTCCGAGCAACTAGCTGGTCTTCAGTGGGTCGAGATGCCTATGTCAAATGACGTTACGCTCCTGCCAAAGCGTCGTAAATCTCAAAACCACAATGATGATAGCGAAGCTGAGAATAATGCATTCCTCGTCTTGAATAACGGCTCCTCACGATCGACTTCATCGAGTCAGCCCCGGACGCAGCTATCGATAGACAGACACAAAGAAAAGTGCCTTCAGGACAATGGGGGTGCGTCTGCAGAGCAAGTCGATCAAGCCGTGGAATGGTGGAAACGCCTTGGCGACGCCGCCAAGAGAACGCCTGTCTCCGATGCCACGATTGTTTCCTTTTATCAGGACATCAAGAATTGGCTTGGGGTGTCCGAACGGAGCGAAATTTCAAAAGCTCTCCAGGACAAGATTTCAAGAGAACTCTACCAACTTGAAGATCTCGAAGGTAGCAAACGGGCGGTTGAAGTATTCATCTTCGAATCCGCGCTTCCGCGGCCAGATCCGGAACAAGATCCCGCATCGAAGCACATGGCTCTGATGGATTACGTCTATTTTGCGATGTATACGATCACCACTACTGGTTACGGTGATATTAAACCAATAACACCGTACACAAAATTCTTGTGTACTTTGGCAAACATGACTGAATTTTTCTTTATCGTGGTGTTCTTCAACACGCTGTTGTCATTGAAACGAAGAGAGCGCGACTAGTGTGTTCTGCCCGGTTAACTGAACACCCCGGGCTCATAACCAATTAATCCTAGATTATTACTATGAGCATACGAAAGTACCCACGCTCCTTCCTCGATGCTTTAACATTTCGAAATGATGACAACTGTGAATTCAAATATCGACGCGCCAAGTAGCACAGTCAGCTGGTAACGGCTCAGCCAGCCGCCAGGTGAATTAGCAGTTTCCCCTGCGCTTCATGGATGGGTGAGTCTTAGAAATAGTTGAAACCGTCCGTCGCTTCTTTGCGGTGTGAAACCCGTATGGTGGCCCTCAGAGATTCCTCATTGGATTTCAACCGGGGAAAAACGGTATGCATAATAAGGACGTGTCTGAAACGAAAATTGAAACGGATGCCCTTCATACAGCGATAAGAAGAGCTGAAGCTGAGGTGGAGCGTGTGAAGAGGTGGCTCGCAAAAGAGCAGCCCGCGGCTGCATCGTCGAAGAATCCAGGTACCGCCGTCCCCAAAGTTGACACCCATTCCTTCGGGACACGAAATGCACCGCAGAAATTCCGAACCGACAAACCGGAGATGCCGGACGACCTGGCGTATGAACTAAAGGCTTTGAGATCTGAAGTCCAAAGTTGGAAGGCGGAATCCCGTCAGATGCTGATAGACAAGAATGCCGTCGATAAGAAAGGGCAAATCTTAGCGAGTCTGGCCATCGTTGTCACCATCATCTTCGGATCCGTTGGCTTGTGGCTAGCTACCAACCGGCAAACGGAAAAACTGCAAAACCTGATAGAGGCGGGTCGCTTTGTCCTGACCTCGCCATCAGACGGTGCCAACGTCGGCCCTGGACAGAAGGTCAAAGGCAAGACGCCATTCACCCAATTGAATCACTACATCGCGGTACGCATAGTCAGAACTGGTGGTACAGATATTCGACCCGCATCAGTCAGCCCTGACGGTACCTTTGCCGGGGAAGCGCGATTTGTTGAATCAACAGCCAAAGAAGACAATCAGTTTACAATTCGCGTACTTGCCACCAAAGCTACCTTAGCTGCGGGAAACCTAACAGAAGTACCCGGCGACGCTGTGTGGTCTGATTCTGTTAATGTTAGACGGGTTCAATCTTCGCCTGCGCACGCAGGCCAGATTGTGCTGACCTCTCCAACTGACGGGGATGAAGTTGACGCTGATAGTACAATTAGCGGCAAGACGTCCTTGCCTGATCTAAACCACTATATCGTTGCAACGCCAACGCAAATCAAGACTAGCTTTGTTCAGAAACAGCCTGCATTAGTGAATCGCGATGACGGTTCATTTACCTGGAGAGCTACCTTTGGCGACGCTCCGCTCGGGTCAGGTGAACAGTTCACTATTCGAATTCTCGCTACCAAGTCCAAACTTCCGCCAGGGCCTCTAAACCAAGAACCAGCCGATGCCTTGTTTTCAAATCTGATTACCGTCAAGCGCAAGTAGAGCCTCCATTTGTCCAAGTTCAGGAACCGAAATTCCCAACGAGAAGTCTGGTTAGCAGATGCACTGCAGCTCGCCTCGTTTCCAATGCCTTGATCCGTTTTCACGATCGGAGCTGAAGAAATGATGACCAGCCTTCAATGACAATTTCTCGCGGCTCTATAGCCGGCCTTCTCTGCTTCGACGCGGTCGTGAAAGGGAACGCGATTGTGAGGTGCGATCTTGTCGTAATCCGGGCAACCAGGCCAGTGGTAGATCATGCTGCGTTTGTTTCCACGGATGGGACCCGAACCCGAATTATTACCCAGCGAAGCGCAGGCGATAGTTATGCTCACCGAGAGAATGAGGACGAATAGCGCGCGTGTTCTGAGGGTGACAGACATGACGCAAGCGGGTTTTCGGCCCGCAGAGTATATCAATCGATAAGACTCTAGGGGCACCACAGCGAAAGCGTTTTCTTTACTTCGTCCGACAGACATTCGCTCTGCCACGCGTCGGTTGTTCCCAAATGATCCCAGAAGGGTTCATTCGCCAGCGACTTCTCTTTAACGTACGCTCGCCAACGGTAGTGTTCATAGGTCGCGACACAGGCAACCGCATACGCTTCGGCCACCGCTCGGTTGCCACGAATTACCACAAAGTTCTCGTCATTCTTTTCGCTGGCAGATTTTGAGAAATTGTGTGAGCCGCTGATAACCTTGCAGTCGTCGCTGAAGGGGTCGATGACGATCATCTTCGCATGCGTAATGGCATGCCCAACACCCGGATGCTGCGGCGGAAAAAGAAATTGCTGCCGCGTCACTTCTTCCACCCAGGCTGAAAAGTCTTTGCCGATTCCCTCCGGCTGAATCAAAGCGGTTTGATAGGCCCGCGATTCACGGTCAACCCCCAACAGCGTAAAGTTCTCTTCGTTTTGAGATGTGACCGTACTCACCACTCCTTTCACTATCACCTCTGAATTCTGGGCTTTCAGAAGAATGCTTCCAAGCGGCTCGAGGCCGGGTTGAAACATCACGTAGAGAATTACGCTCTGCGCACTGTTTACGAGTTCGATTAGCGCTTTCAGGTCGGGACCGGGCTCTTGCGGGACAGGGTTTTTGATGCGGGTAAACCAAACGTCGACGTTGTCCGCAGACCGCGGCGACTCGGCGTTTGCCTCAACGAGTGCCGGAGGAAACGCGTTTTCAGCATCAGCCAGGCGCTGCCATTGCTCGAAATACAGTTTGGCGATTGCGTCGTTCTCAATCAGAATGCCGTTGTTAAGTTGCGTGCACAGTCCGGTGGCCGCCCAGTTAGTGCTGCCAGTCCACGCGCTGAGTGCTTTCTTGTCTGCCGTGCGAACGATGACGGCGAATTTGTTGTGACCCAGACCCTTGCTTCCGAGCATGCGGTTGTCGACATTTACTTCCGCTTCGAGAAGTTGGACGCGAGCATCGGCATTCCCGTCGCCGGCGGTATCCGACCCGTTGGCTAGAACTATATGGGCGCGCCCGCGAAGCAACTGCAAGCGTTGAATAAGTTCCGCGTCGCCCAGCTCATACAGGGCTGCATAAAACGAGAGCTCCGGGTTCTCTATTACCTGATCCAGAATGCGGAGCAACTCTACGCGTAATTCGCCCGAGAGAAACCGGCGCAGTGGCTCTTCAAGTTCGCGGATGTGTTCCTTGATTTCTGTGGGACTCCAATTGTTCATGCGGGCGATACGCGAAACATACTGTGACATCACAGCGCCACGATTGAAGAAAACTGAAATTCCATCTGCGGTAGTGCCATTAACTTTAATCGCTTCAGTCCAACCGGAGTCGGCGAGGGGTTGAAGTTCAACATCGCCTGGTTGGCCCTCTGACAGTCCCACCGCCACCACCCGGTACATCACAGTTTGGCCATTGTTGGCGCCGTGATCCGTCCAGTCATATCTCTGATACGGCCACACCGACGATGGCTTCGTAAGGTACTGAGGTGAACCATCAGCGCCGATCGGTAATTGATTGGAGAAGCCGACGCGGTTACGCAGAACTTCGGTTGCGCCCCACACGTCGTCGGAATTCTTCCGCCGGCGCTCGATCGAAAATCCCAGACAGCCGGGAACTGGAACGTCAGGTTCACCGTTAACGCCGGTGCGCCAGAAAAGCTGAACGTCGTCGCAGTTGTGGTATGCAGTTAATTTGAGCTCGACGCCATTGGTGAGATTTGAAATTGAAACGGCCATATGACCTCCAGGGGCTAAAGATTTGTTCCGCAGTCTTTGAAAGGTTGAAAGCCGAGCGCTGAGCCAGGAAGCGCCTTCGACTAAAACGAAAGAAATTACCGTTGATGAAGATCAGGCCTCACCCGCGGACCGATCAGGCGAATGCCTGTCTTATCGTTCGGGTGACGCTTCGATTCCTTGCTGAAAACTTCTGAGCATCAGTTCAGCCACGAGATTGGGTTCAGGCGGAGAGCCTAATTCTGGGTCACTTAGATGTCAATATTTAATGCGGATGGAAAGGCGTTGGCTCACGGCTAATCCAGGCGCGCGCTTGATGTAACTCCATAGCAATCTGGAAACTTTAGAGCAACACGTTAGCAACTCTCACACAGTTTCAAGTATCCAAGCTGCGCGAATGCATTCACACAAAGTGCTTGACAGGATCGGTGGTCCTACTTTATACAAGCTCTGCGCAATCTTTTTGAATGCGTGTCGTGAGGAAGAACTTTCAATGATTATGAATTGGACATATCGAAAACATATCGCCGAACGGCAGTCCTATGCTGGCATGACGGCGGTGTGTTTATCGGACGGCCTGACCACGGCCGCCGATAGTTTTGGCGTCATGCTCGGACAAAGACCGGCAGCGTCCATAGATAATCGTCGTATCAGGCAATAATCAGCGGGAGCGGACTCCCGCTCCCAAATCTCAAAGAAAATTCGCGAGAGTGTAAGGAGCGGGCAGCTTCCCTGGGAGGCTTAAAGCCCGCTCTTTTTGTTTTTTGACAATCGAAGTACCTATTTGGAGAGATGAAGGCAGGGAGCCTTCAACGGATGACGACGCCGTTGCTTTGCGAGAGTGTCGGGCGTCGCCATCCTTCGGAGAAGTGTGCCTCGAAGTGTGTTCGCGGTACGTTTCTCTCTGCCTTCATCTATTTTTTAGCACGAAGCGATCGGAAATCTGAAATCTCAAATCTGAGATCCTGAGATCTCAAATCTTAGATCTGAAATTTCACTTCTGTATGCGTGGCTGAGCAGCAAAGGCACCTGACTGTAAATCAGGCGGACTTTTTGTCCTTCGTAGGTGCAAGTCCTACCGCATACACCAAAAGTTCTTAGGGATGTAGGCTAACTGGCAAACCACCGGTCTCCAAAATCGAAATTCTCGGTTCGAATCCGAGCATCCCTGCCAATAACTGCGCAAAGAGCGAAGAGGTAAGAGCCAAGAGCGAAGGGCAAACGGGGCAAGTTCGAATCGGAAATCCGCAATTCGCAATCGGAAATTTTTCCTTGGAAGGGTAGCCTAACTGGTAAGGCAGTAGTCTCGAAAACTACCGCGCGTTTGTCGCTTGCAGGTTCGACTCCTGTCCCTTCCGCCAACCCTCTTTCCAAAAACTTTCTGGAGGCGTCGCCTAACGGTATGGCAGCGGTTTGCTAAATCGCCGCGCATTGCGTGTGCAGGTTCGACTCCTGTCGCCTCCGCCAAAAAAGCAAGGATGAAGGATGAATTAGATAATCAGGAGTGCGCGTCCATCCTTCATCCTTCGGCCTCATCCTTGCTCTTGGACCTGTAGCTCAGGGGAATGAGAGCGCGACTCTGCGAAGGTCGAGGACGCACGTTCAAATCGTGCCAGGTCCACCAAATTGATTTTGAATTGCGGATTTCGAATTGCGGATTTCG
>Ga0207681_10000741_pt1 | contig 21437 bp, 16 predicted proteins | sample KBSS53metaG_FD_184324 | JGI IMG/M metagenome (GOLD analysis project Ga0207681, IMG submission 184324) | Switchgrass rhizosphere microbial communities from Kellogg Biological Station, Michigan, USA - KBS S5-3 metaG (SPAdes) (version 2) | ecosystem: Host-associated > Plants > Roots > Rhizosphere... | reverse complement strand
GAATCAGCAGCTGTTCGTAGTGTTCGATCCGACAGTCTTAGATCTGTTTCCAAGTGTACCGCCAATAAGTTCGCTTTCGAACTTCGCCGCGTCGCAGACCTTGAAGACAGTGACAGGTGATTTAGAGTCGCCCTATACGATTCAATTCAGTTTTAGCGTTGAGCGCCAGTTGCCCTATAAGTTCACGCTGAGTACCACATTTATCAACGCGCGCTCACTTCACGTATTGCGTTCGCGCAACGTCAATGCGCCCGTTCTAGAAACACCAACGTCAAGCGTAGGGATCAATATTGTTCGCCCGCTAGGGAACTTCGGCAACATTTATCAAGTCGAATCAAGCGGACGATTCGATCAGAAGCAGTTGATCCTGAGCGTCACAAACCGTTTGACTAAGAAATTGACTTTGTTTGCTACGTACGTATTGAACAATGCTAAGAGTGATACCAACGGGCCGCTAACATTTCCAGCATATCAATACGACCTTCGGAGTGAATACGGGAGGTCCTTATTGGATGTCCGCAACAGTCTCACTGTAGCCGCTACAATAATCGCTCCATGGGATCTCCACTTAAACCCCCTTATTATGTATCGGTCTTCCGCACCATTTAATATCACCACTGGCCGCGATACCAATGGCGATACCTTATTTACCGAACGGCCGGCTTTCGCGAAAGATCTCACGAAGTCAGGGGTGATCCTTACCCGCTTCGGGGCATTTGATCCTAATCCGACACCGGATGAGCAAATCATTCCACGCAACTTCGGCGAGGGACCAGGCTATTTCGTTGTTAACTTGCGAGTCAGCAGAACCTTCCGATTCAAGGATCGAAACTCACCTTCACGTGTGTCATCCCCAGTGCCAGTTGGTGCCCAAGGGCAAACTGTCAATAAGTCCAACCCTGGTCCTTCACGAGTGCCGACAGCGGAGAAACAGTATTCATTGACAATCGGTGTTCAGGCTCAAAACTTTCTTAACCATGCGAACCTGGGCCCGACTATTGGAAACCTGGCGTCGCCATCTTTCGGACGATCGAATACGACTGCCGGGAATTTTGGCACCGGAGCCAGTAACCCAGGAGTCGGAAACCGACGAATCGAGCTGCAAGTGCGTTTAAGTTTTTGAATCAGTGATCGGCAAATGAAGCTAGATCGTTGGCTCAGTCTCTTCAGCCTGCTTACGACTCCTGAGTTGGCGGCCAAGTAGCGGATGCGATGCTTTTTTCGGGAGGTCTGCCGACGGTTTACCTGCTTGATCGTTCTTCTCTTTCTCAAACCAACAACGCTCGCGCTCGAATGGATAGGTGGGCAAGCTAACTTTGTTTCGGCGGTAGTCAGCGTCGAAGGCATCCCAATCGACCTCAATACCAGACACGTATAAAGAACCCAGACTCTCAAGCAATACCCGCCAGTCGCTCCGCCCGGGTAACAACGATGGCAGCCACTTGGTGTTGCTTTGCTCAATACAACTTTGACCCATCCGTAGCAATGTGGTCCCCGGACCTATTTCCATGAATATCTGATTTCTCCGGGAAGCAAGTTCCTTCATTCCTAGTGCAAATTGAACAGTCTCTCGGGCGTGACGCCGCCAGTAATCGGGACCCATTAGCTCTTCGGAATTTACTGTCCTGCCGGTTAGATTAGACACCAATGGAATAGTGGGATGGGCGAATCGTATGTGGCTCGCGAACTGCTCGAATTGATCTAGCATGGGTTCCATGAGCGACGAGTGAAAAGCATGAGACACCGTCGTCAACCTGTGCGTCGTGATTCCTTCAGATTTCAGTATATCAAGCGCCTCGCTAACAGCTTTGTCCGAGCCCGAAATCACGGTGTTTGCCGGACCGTTAATGCTGGAGATCGACACTTCGGAACTAACGAAGGCACGAACTTGTTCAGCACTTCCAAAGACCCCTGCCATACTTCCCTTCAATGTTGTCTCCTGCATTAGCCGACCCCGTTCGGCCACGAGTCTTAACCCATCCTCCAGCGTAAATACACCGGCCACACAAGCCGCCACATACTCTCCCACACTATGGCCCATCACCACATCAGGTTTTATGCCCCATGAACGCCATAGCTCAGCAAGGGCATATTCAAACGCGAATAGCACAGGCTGAGTCAGTCTCGTCTCGCTTAATTGACTATCGGTAACAGAGTCACCATAGAACAGCGAAGTAATTGGACGGTCGAAGTATGGTTGAAGAATGTCACTGCACTGGTCCAACACGCGGCGAAATACCGGGTGAGTCTCATAAAGTTCATGACCCATCCCTACTTTCTGTGCACCCTGCCCTGTGAAGAGAAACGCTATTCGAGGTCGGCTGTTTATTTCTGAACGACCAGTCACCAACCCGGATGCGGGTTCCGCATTAACAAACGCGTCGAGCAAACGAGAGAGGTCCTCGGTCGAATTTGCCACGGACGCCAAGCGGTGAGTGAAATGGTTCCTGCCGGTATTAGCAGTGAAACAGATGTCTGCCAGTGGTTCCGTGGGACACTTTCGCAAGTGCGCTGCAAAGCGAGTCGCTAGTTTCTTAAGTGCAGTCTCAGAACGACCAGAAAGCGTGAGGATATGACAAGGCCGCTCCACCGTTATCTCATCTCGTTCGGCTAGCATGGGGGGCTCTTCGAGAACGACGTGCGCATTCGTACCTCCAAAACCGAATGAGCTAATCCCCGCATAACGTCGTTCCACTCCGGAAGGCCATGAGCACCGGCTGGTGGGGATCATAAGGGGTGAGTGTTCGAGCGAGATCTGTGGATTCACGTTCTCAAGATGAAGGTGGGGTGGGATCTCGGCTTCGTTCAAAGAGATCACGACCTTTATCAACCCCGCTATGCCTGCCGCCGCCTCGAGGTGTCCGATATTGGTCTTCACGGAGCCAAGCGCACACCGAGGAGTCGCGGCTGTTCGGCCTCTCCTAAGGACACTTTCAAGCGCGTGGAACTCTATTGGATCGCCTAACGATGTGCCGGTGCCATGCGCTTCGATGTAGCTGATCTGGGAAGGAGAAAGTTCAGCGCTCTCAAGGGCTTGCTTGATGACTTCTTCTTGAGACAATCCGTGTGGTGCAGTGAGACCATTGCTGCGGCCATCTTGATTTACGGCCGTACCCCTTGCCACTGACAAGATTCGGTCACCATCCCTCAGCGCATCAGATAGACGTTTAAGTACGACTACGCCGCAACCCTCACCACGAACGTAGCCATCGGCAGAAGCATCGAATGGCTTGCAGCGTCCGGTGGGAGACATCATTCGGGCCTGTGAGAGATTGACGGTGAGGTCGGGCAACAGAATCAGATTTACTCCGCCCGCTAACGCGAGGTTGGACTCACCGGTATGCAGACTTTGGCAGGCTAAATGGAACGCCACGAGAGATGACGAGCAAGCCGTATCGACGGCAATGCTCGGCCCTTTAAAGTCGAACACGTAAGACAAACGATTGGCGGCGATGCTTATGGAGTTTCCGGTGCCATCGTAAACATCCGCCTGTGAAAGATTCTTCAGTAACATCCGCGAGTAGTCATTACTGCTGATCCCGACGAACACTCCCGTTTTTGTGCCAGCGACTCTTTCGGGCGCTAGCCCAGCATTCTCAAGAGATTCCCAAGCTACCTCTAACAGCAGCCTCTGCTGGGGATCGATACGCTCCGCTTCTCGGGGGGAAATGCCAAAGAACTGTGAATCGAAGAGGTCGACGCGCTCGAGAAAGCCTCCCCAGCGGCTGTTCATCTTGCCCGGAACTCCGGCCATAGGATCGAAATAGCTATCAATGTTCCACCGGTCCTTGGGCACCTCGGTGATGGCATCTACGCCGTTGTATAAAAGATCCCGGAAGGCGTCCAAGCTCGGCGCCATCGGAAAGCGACAGCTCATTCCAATGATTGCGATAGGGTCGGAAGAATATAGTCGGTCAGCGACGGGAACGTTCAGAAGTCTATCTTTTTTCTCAGGGTCGTTTGCAAGGTAGCGCGCCAAACTTCTTATATTTGGATAATCCCAGGCCAAAGTCGGTGAGAGGCGACGGCCTAACTGAGTCTCGAGTTCACCCGACAGCCCGACGGCTGCAAGTGAATCCAACCCATAGCTCGCAAACGGCCGCAATACGTCGACCTCAGAAGGTCTTAGTTGGAGCCTTTCGGATAAGCCCGAGACCAACCAAGCCTCGAACTCAGCGGCTGTTCGGTACCGTTCTTGTAAAAGGTCGCCGCCCGCTGGAGCATTTTCAGTCTGAACATCCGCAAACGACAGATCGTTCACGACAATGTTATCGCGCCAACTGGCCACCTCTACCAGCTCACCGGCCAGGAATTTCTGGCGGCATTCGCGGCGTTGAATCTTCCCGCTGCTGGTCATCGGCACGCTACCATACTTCAACAGTACGACAGCGTAGACCTCCACCTCGTGCTGGTCGATGATAGCTTGACGAATTGCGGCCATGATCCCAACGTCATCTGGTTGAGCCGCAGAATCCAACTCGTGTGCGACTACGAGTCGTTCCTCTTCACCAACTTCTACCGAAAACGCTGCGCCGCAGCCGGGTCGCAGAGCCACGTGGCTCTGCTCAACGGACTGCTCGATGTCCTGCGGATAGTAATTGACTCCCCTTATGATAATTAAGTCTTTCAGCCGACCAGTAATATAGAGCTGGCCTTCCTCGACGAAGCCCAAGTCTCCGGTACGCAAGACGACGGTACTTTTGTCGACCAGCGGCACAAAGGTTTCTTCAGTTTCGTGAGCTCGATTCCAATAGCCCTGGGCCACACTTGGACCAGCGACACACACCTCTCCTTCCTCTCCGGGAGCACATCGGAGGCGCGATTCGGGATCGACTACGCTGACTTCCTGGGCTCGCAAAGGATGCCCGCAACCAACAACTGGCAGATCCCCTGACTGAGCAGTGTCACCTTTTTCGACTTCAACTTTTCGCGGGGACTTGGTTGCGATGACCGGGGATCGGGGGCCGCCTGACACAATCAGGGTCGCCTCCGCCAGCCCATAGCATGGATAAATCGCCTCCCGTCGAAAACCAATAGTTGAAAACCTCTCGATGAATCGCTCAAGGGCCGCAAGCCTTATCGGCTCAGCGCCTACTGCGGCGAGACTCCAACTGCTCAGATCCAGTGCTTCAGATTCCTGCGCAGTGATTTTGTTAACGCATAGGTTGTAAGCAAAGCTAGGCGCCCCGCTATAGGTGGCCCGGTAGTTTGAAATCGCCCTAAGCCACCTGACGGGATGCTGAAGAAAAGCGAGCGGTGACATTAGGACCATCGGAAATCCAGCATAGAGGGGATTGAGCACCATCCCGATTAGCCCCATATCATGGAACAAAGGCTGCCACGCAACACCCTGGCACTGCTCGGAAAGTTCAAACCTCTCGCAGACCGCGGCCATATTAGCGATGAGGTTTCCATGACTTAGTATTACGCCCTTAGGAGTTCCTGTAGAGCCGGAGGTGTATTGAAGAAAAGCAATATCGTCGGGCTCCTGGGAAACTTGCTTCCAGTCATCAGCGTTCGCGGGCGGGCCATCGGTCGCTATCCAGTTCATTTCCGCAAGCGCCGGCGCGACAGCAAATAGGCGCTTGGCTGTTGACTTGATGGTGGTGGTGGTCAAAGCGAATGCCGGCCGAGAGTTTGCGGCAATGCCAGCAAGTCGCTCCAGATTGCGATTGAGCAAAGGAGGGTAAGCGGGGACAGCGATTACTTGTGCGTACAGGCACCCAAAAAAGGCAGAAATGAATTCAAGGCCTGGCGGATAAAGCAAAAGCGCCCGCTCCCCAGTGCCACTTAGCTCTTGAAGAACGGCCGCAATGCCTCTAGCCCGACGGTCCAGCTCGTGATATGTGATGGTGCTTTTTTCTGCCTCACCGTCGGTAAGGAATGTGTAGGCCAGTCGATTCGGTTGATATTGCGCTCTCCAGCGCAGCAAGCCGACCAGGTCAGCAGGCTCGAAATCGAATCCAGGTTTATTGTTCGTCGAAAATCGCATGCAGACTGATCAGGGGGAACCTATTACTGACCGCAGATACTCGTTTCAATTCCAGTAAGCAATCGATTGCAGTACCCTGTTTGAAGTGACATTCGATTTGCACTCAAGTTGATCGAAAGCTGAGTCCTGGCAATCAGTTGGGAATCGCGAAACGTGACGCCTCATCGTCAATAGCTGAGGCACAATTCTACCAAGGCCGCTCCCAACAAGAGTGGTGAGAAATCAAGCCAATGAAATGGAGTCAGCCGCCGTCGAGAATGTCTCTCACGGGACGAAGCAACCGGTTGGTGGGACATCACTGAGAACGGGCCACTATCTTCTCAGTGGCACATGAACCTTTATGGCTTTGCCTGCGGCATTGCAAACATATCGTCGCTGACCGGCTGATTGATCTTTACTTCCTTGACCTTGTATTCGCCGTAAAAGGTTCCCTGGGGAGATTCAATACCCTCGGTATAACTATCAGGCACGAGAATGCCGTCCATCGATTTCCATTTCTTATACTCCGTACCATAAGTCAGGCGGCGATAGACCGCGACTTGGCGCCTTACTTGCCCGTTCGCAGGATCAATATAAAAGTCTGTTGCGTTCCCTTCTGCGTCGGTGATGCGAAAAGCCCTCGATTTGTCTTTGTCAGGCAGTGCGGTTACGGAATATCCCGGCTGATCGAACTTGGTAAGCACGAACATACCGAATTTCCCCGGAGGGGGAACACTGATTCCTCGGAGTGAGAAATATGAATGCGTGCCATCATGGATCTGCCTTACAAAAGAGGTGGCTGAAGTAACCTCTTTACGCAAGCGCTCACGGGCGCTGATATAAATGAATGTGCTGGGTGTTGCGATAGTCGAGTTTGGGATATAAACGTCAACCGTTCCGCTCAAGATCATGGTTTTCAGATCACGAAATTTTTCGCCACCCTGGGCGAGGTAAGCCGCCCGCGCTAGATCGATAGGGCTGGTATTCGCGGTGATTTTGACCACCCCACTCTTTTGGATGAAACTGGTGACACTCGCGCTTTTTTGGCCATAACCGTAACCGAAGACTATTAGCATGAGAGGGAGAACGATTGCTTTAAGACCTTGATTCATTTTCATAATCTGTTGTCCTTTCGAGTTCAAGTAAGAAAGGTAATGACGTTCTTGAAACACTGCCGTTTGGGAGGAGGCGAACGCGGACTATTCACAAAATCGTTAAATCGGTGGGTGCTTAGAACCCAAATTAGCAGGGTGGTTTTTGCCGAAATGCCCGCTATGAGAGATACGAGCCTTAAGCATTATCATGACATTTCCTGCGAAAAGGAGTTGTCGCAAGCCCCACACACTGAGCCTTGAGAGTAAACGCGGTCTGGTCGCTTGTCAATATGTCTCCTGCGGGTGAATCGATCGGATAATCGTCCCTTTGTAGGAGAGCGTGATCGCTTGACGGCGCTACGTTCGCGAGGAATCAACAAGCAATGTCCGCTTCATGATGGAGCAAGAGTGATAATCAGCTTGACATCTATGACCGGGTCGTAAGAGGCTGAACTGCACCAACATGAACAACCTAACAGCCGACCAACACAGTCCTATTGCTAACTCTCTCCCGCCTGATTTTGATTGGCTCGCGTTCCAGCAACTGCTACTAAATTTTTCCACTCAGGACTTTACTCGCGGGTACCAAATTATCAATCAAAGAGCCCTCTCGCTTTGCCTGAATGTTGTTGATCATTATGGGTTATTTAGCGATCAACCGCCGGTCGAGACAATGGAATCATTAACCGCCAAGATCGGTTTCGTTCCAAGGGCTCGATACCTGGTTCAACGGATGATGGCTTTGCTGACCGAAGAAAACTATCTCTCAAATCTTGGTGAGTCGTGGATGGCAATTCGTCCTTTCCCTTCTCGATCACAGCCACAGCAAGAGCCCAGTTACCCGCTCGGATTGTCCCAAGATCCGATCTTCGAATATTTCTCGCGGGTTGAAGTGAATATCTTCGCTTTCTTTAGCGGAAAAAAAATCGGACCTGGCATTGTTTTTGACAAGGGTAATCGGTCGTTTTGGGAAAGCCTCAATAACGACAGCATATTCTTCGGCCCATATGCCGAGTTGGCGGCATTCGTTGCTTCAAGTTGCCTTCGCGACGGCGCGCGTATTCTGGAAATAGGTGCGGGAACCGGCGCAGCAACGGCGCGGTTGCTTGAGATTAGCTCGCCTCACTTGATCTCGAATTACCTGTATACCGACGTCAGCACCGTATTTCTTGATAAGGGTAGAGAGCGATTCGGCCAGTATCCTTTTATGGCATTCAAGACCTACGATATAAACCAGCCACCTGAGACGCAGGGAATAGACGAGGGTACCTTCGACCTCGTTCTGGGCGTCAATGCTCTGCACGTGGCTCGCGACGTACCTGCGTCGTTAAGATTCCTCCGCAGTCTCCTAAGACCGTCCGGCCGACTTATCATCGGCGAAGGTTCCCCTCCTGACCGTCATCGCATGTGGCGACCTGATCTCTTGTTCGGTATTTTGGAGGGTTGGTGGAGTGTCACTACAGACTCCATCTTGAGACCACAACCTGGGTGGCTATTACCAAGTACGTGGAAGGCCCTTCTTGAGGACGCCGGCTTCGCTGGCATCTGCGCTTTGCCGGAAGAAGGATATTTCGGACGTGACAACTACGGTGGTGTGATTGTCGGCCAAAGCCCCGATTGATGTGAAAGGAAGTTAACCTTCTAAGTCTTGTTGAATCTGCGCGGCGGCATCTTTACCAGATTTGATTACTCCATAGACACCGTGTGTTCCCCGTGTCCAATGGCCAGTCATATATAGACCTGTCACCGGTGTCCTTGGCCCAAGCCGATAGGGCCATCGCTGGTCCCAGTATTTACCCCATCCAAGCGCAGATCCTCCTTGGTTTGAGGTGTAGCGAAACAATGTTCGGGGCGTTGCTACTTCGCACTTTTGTTCAACCAGGCACGACCGAATTTCGGGGAGAACACGTTCGGCAATGGAAAACAGTTCGTCTCGAATTGCTTCTTTCCCTTGATTGTCTCGAAACCGTTCCACAACTTCCGGAGAGTCGGTGAAGGTGTTGACAGCCATCACATGGGAGCCTGGGGGTGCGAGACTGGGATCCAACAGCGAGGGCATGGTAATAGAGGCAAAGGGTTCTTGATTGCTATTAGGCCGATAGAAGATTTGCCAATCGCGTGGATGTTTTTCCGATAGGGTAAAGACTTCGTGATTTGTGAGCCCCGGGTTATTGTTCAGAGCCAGGTAGAGGTTAACAGCGGAGACCGCAGGTCGTAGTCGACGAAATCGCTTCACGAAATTTTCGGACAGATAGCCCTCTCCCACAAGATCAAATAGCGTCTGAACACTATCGGCATTGGAAACGATCGCCCGAGCGGTAAACTTTCCTCCTTTGGCTAGTTCGATCCCGCAAGCTCTTTCGCCCTCCATCAAAACTTTGATCACCCGGGAGCGCAGCATTACCGTCCCGCCTGCAGCTTTGATCGACTTGACGAACGTATCGGCTAGTGCCTGCGAACTACCCATCGGATAAAAAGCTCCGCGATGATAACTAATAAGAATCGAGATCATCAGACCTGCGTCCACCTCGCCCGGCGGCAGTCCCGCGTAAACTGCCAGCCCTGAAAGAAGCGCCAGAGCTCGCTCATCGGTTACGTAACGCATCATAAATTCGAGATAGCTACAGTTGGCCACTCGCGCCAAAGCTCGGAATGAGTCGTCAGGACTGGGCGCGCCTGCAAACCCAAGCAGAGTCGAGCCAATGTCGTAGATTTCATCTATGAGGCGATTGATTCCCTGTTCGCGGGGAGCGTAGTTTGAGACCACTGACGCAAATTCATGCAAATCGGAAGGTATCGGGATGCGATCGTCGCCTCTTACGGCCAGATACATTGGAGCGACTTGCTTAAATGTGATCTTGTCCCGCGCTTGAACTGACCGTAGCACTTCATCAATCAAACCACCTTCTTCGCACCCGCCGATTAGGTGGACAGCTACGTCGAAGATGAAACGTCCGCGTTGAAACGTGGAACAATAACCGCCAGGTTTACTATGTTGATCGACTATAAGAACGTGCAGCCCTCGGCTCGCCAGCAGCGCCGCCGCCGTTAACCCGCCGATGCCGGCGCCGATGATGATTACGTCGTAGTCAGACGCCATATCGTGGCTTACCTGGATAAACTAATTCGATGCGCGGTCTCAGACAACGAAGGTGAAAAGGAAGTGATGGCGGGGTGCGTCTTTATCGTAGGAATATAGAATCTTCTTGAGGCGGCATGGCCCGGATACGGGGTTGTGGGAACGGCCCCCATCCCACGACGACCTAGCCACATCCGCCAGCGCAATCTGTGTCGTAAGCTCCGATCATTTCGATGACCTGCTTTGGGATGCCATCCAGCGTTGTGTCTTCCACGGCTGCTCCCGCGGTTGGGTCTTCCTCGCTGCTCATAACAAGACGGGATTCGGGATCTGGTGACGTTGACTCATACTTCTCAGCCGGAGTCTCAGATCCAGGCAGGGTCATCTCCGAACCATCGAGGAGAGGCTCTAACGGATGATGTTCAAGCATAGCGCTTCACCTTGTCTCGCTAGATAAGAATTATTCCGCAGCATTAGTCGCTCGATTTAATGCTGCTACAAACATATCCACGCGGTCAACCCCCCAAAACTTTTCAAATCCGACAATAAAGAAAGGCACTCCAAAAACGCCATCGCGATAACAACGGAAGAGCGCTTCAGCGCCTTCTAACCTAAGAGCGGGGTTCTCGGGGGCGCTGGCGATCGTGTCAGGATCAAGATCGAGTTCCTTAGCGAGAGATCTTATTATTTCGGGCGAACAAATGTCGCGCCCCTCTTCCCATCGCGCCCGATAGACACTCCGGAAAAACTCTCGCCCTTTTCCCTCTTGGTGTGCCGCCAGATAAGCAAGACTGGGCAATTCCCACCATGGCTGATGATCCACAGGCCAAGTCATTGGATATCCAAAGTGGGCCGCCAGACGTTTAATGTCCTGCAAGACGTACAGGTGCTTTTCCCGACTCATAGTCGGATAAAGCACCTTCCCGCCGCGTTCCTTTAAAAGCTGAAGCGTTATGTCATCTGGCTCCCAGGTCGGAATATACTCCAGCCTGGTATGGTCCACTCCGTGTCTATCCTTGAGCACCCGCGCGGCTAGCCACGAATAAGGGCTGCGGAACGAGAAGTAGAAGCGAGGAGGCTTTCTTTTCACTGTGTGTTTTCTTTTCCGCTTAAAGCCCTCAACGTTGGCTCATCGAAGCTGGCCAGATTCCAATCGCGACGGCCCTTTATTTCCAGATATCCATGGGTGATCATTCCCCTGCCAGTCAATAAGAGTTCAGTTCCTCGCAACACGTAGAAGTCTACACGTGCTCTATAGGTAAAGCTCTTGAAGATATTTTCGACAGTGAAAACGACATACATATCTTCTTCGATGTAGGCTTCACGGACCATCTCGATTTCAGCCGTGGTAACAATGGGGACCCAAGCTTTTGTCTCGAGCATGGTCCGCATCGATATGCCGCGATCATCGAGAAACAGAGAAACAACCTCTTCCAACAAGCGAAGGTAGCCTGAATGTTGCAGCCGTCTGTTGTAGTGACAGTAATAGTAGGGAATGCGCCGCCTCCAAAAAAAAGCGTTGTTGCCCTGGAGCAAGAGCCCGCTAATAGTTGACTCCATATCCTGGTCATCTCGTCGTATCGAGTCTGACAAAAGCAACGGCGGAGGTGGACAACGATCGATCTTCTCGGTGACGTAGAGGGCCAGCGCCGAGGGAAGACTTTCATCAGACGAAATGACTTCCTGTCTCAATAAAACTCTCCAGTGACCGGTGGCTGCCCTGACGTCACGCCCAGCCCGAGTTACGAACATCTGGACTGCGAATGATAATTCTCGATCGGCAGGCAAGTTTGTCGCGCTTACTTCAACGCGGACGAGATCGTCAAGATTTATCCCAGTGAGAAGTCGGATATCGGCATGAACAATCTCGAGACCCAGACCATGGCTCTCATATAGCGTCTGCGGTCCCAACCCTCGCTCGCGGAAGTGATGGATGACGCCATCCTCCGCCAGGTACATAATATGTTTGAAGCCGATACCAGTGGCTATATTCGCACCTTCGAAAGACGGGTAGCGGTTTAGGATCGTCACATCGCGATCAACTTCTTGTGCCATGTCCGTCATGGTTAACTCCGTCGCCCTAAAATCTTGAGATGACAAGAGGGGCTTAAGTCACGAATGGTCGATACCGCGTATGATGATGCTGGCAGTTCCCTCGCCCCAACAGGCGCCTGATGTCGCTATTGCTTTAGCGTTGGCGTGACGCCGAAGCCATAAGCAAGCTCCTACACACTGGAAAACACCCAAGGCGCCGTACGTTTCTCCAAGTACGCCAGTGAGGTCCAGACAGGTGGGCGGCGTATCCTTCCATAACTCTAATCCCTCGCTAACGGCCTCCGACGATGGTCCAGGCGGCGAACTCGGCGTGAGCCACAGTTCAGGCAAGCCATCGCTACCACCGTTGGCTCCAAGGATTGTTTGTGAAAGATGGTTCGATGCGCGATAGCTATAAGAGGCCATTTCCGCATACACAAAGGCACCACGTTCAGCGGCAGATTCAGCGTCCTCAAGAACAACAGCTGCGCTCCCGTCTCCTATGTGTAATAGGGCTCCCCGGGATGACCAATTGCTAGCCGACGCCTTCATGATTTTCTTAACAACTTCATTCGAGGGTTCAACTCCAACTACTAGAATCCGCGTGGCGCGCTGGCTCCGTATTGCGTTCGCTGCCAGGTACAGTGCGTCAATACCCGACGTTTCGCCATTACACACCATCAGATTGATCGCCTTGCATCCGAACCGGATAGCAAGGCTGCTGGCGATTACGTTACTTGAAAGATTGGGCATGTCCAAAGGGCTGGTGTTGTCAGCCCCTTCATTGTGGACCACGTCAACTACTTTACAGACAGTATCAAGATTTCCAAGGTTGGAACTGACCACTACTCCGAAGGTCTCGGATGAAAACTGTTCCCCGGCCGAAATCGGCAAACTGGCATCTTGAAGTGCACTTTGAGCAGAACAAAGTGCGAGCTTGGTGGCGCGATCTTTGTAACGCAGACCCTGCCGGCCCAACTTTTCCGCTGGGTTAAAGTCTGCGTCGGCAAGATTCGGGACACTGCCGTCCGTCAATTGCGCAAGGTCGTTGATTCCTGGAACCTCGATCCCCAGACCCGTAATTACGATCCGGGGAACCTTGTCAGGTAGACCTTCCAAGTATGGCAACCGCGTTTACTCCTCCAAATCCAAAAGCATTTACTTGTGCAGTTTCTATTGGACCAATGCGAGCTTCGCCGGCAACAATGTCGAACCCTTCCGCTTCGTCTATCGGCGTCGTGAATCCTATCGTGGGCGGCACTCGCCCTTGGCTAATGCATTCGATCGCAGCGACGGTGGCGACCAATCCAGACGCTCCAGATGTATGACCGATCATTGACTTAAGGCCGGAAATCAACACTCTGCCGACTCTAGTGCCAAACACTTCGCGGATCGCGCGCGCCTCAACCTGATCATTTAACGCGGTTCCGGTGCCGTGGGCCATAAGAAGATCTATATAATCCGGTGACATACCTGCTCTTGATAGCGCATCCATCATCGCGCGCACCATGCCGGCCTGATGCGGTGCCGTTTCGTGAAAAGCGTCGCAACTCATTCCCACACCGTGTAAAAGAGCGCGCGGCAACGCCTTTCTTCGGGAAGCATGCTCGGACGACTCCAACACGACGGCAGCTGCGCCCTCGCCGAGCAAGGCTCCGCGCCGTTCTCGTTCAAACGGCTGCACTCGCTCCGGCCGGAGCATGCTGGCCCGATCCCCTATACCGAACATGCTCTCAGATATCGAATCAGAGCCGGCAACGATGACCACATCGGCTTCTCCGAGCCACAGCAGATCGTCGGCCAAGCCAAGGGCGAAGCTTGATGCGGCGCACGCATTGGAGAGGGTGATTATTGGACCGGGAATGTGGAAGGTTCTTTGGAGAGCATTCGCAGAGTGCAGTTCCGAGACGTTGAACGGTAGACCATTGGCCCACCAGAGCTCAAGGCTTCGCAGTTCGCGGAGACCAGTACCGATGAGAGCCGCAATACGGCTCTCACCCGGTACTAGTCCCGCTTCTTTGACCGCCTGGTTGACCACCTCGCAAAGCCACTTTGTCGCTCGCCCTGTAACATCAGCCTGCTCGGCGCCTCGATCTGCGATTTCATAAGTGCGAGTTATGTTGAAGAGTTTTTGGTCGAAGGCCTGCAGAGGCTTGTTACCTGTAACACCCTGACAGAAGGCATCGAAACAGTCGCCCGGAGTGACGCCCACACTCGTAATCATGCCGGTTCCAGTGATCACTGCTGCCACTTAGCATTACCCCTTACCACTGCGCAACCAACACTTCCGTTATGAGCGACTGATGTCATGAGCGCTACCCTGTCGCTGTGTTCCGGAAACCTCTCAAAGAAAGAGAGTAAAGCCGATAGTTGGAATGCCCCTGCGGCGCTGAAGCAGTCCCCAACCAGTTGGCTAACCGCCAGTCGATGAAGCGATTCATATTGCGGCAGGCTCTGGTTCAACGCTTCATCTTCTATGTTCTCAAGTTCCGGGTCTGCACAATGGTGAAGAAAAACTGCGCAGACATCTTCAGTACGCGCTCCAGAGCGTTCAAGCGCTTTTCTAATACAGGAAGCCAATCCCGACACCTGTAGCCCGGTCGTGCGATCGTCGTTCGACTGATAAACGCCCACTTCGCAACCCAAGATCTCGGCCAACACTTTTCTTCCCTGCTCTTGCGCAGTCGCCGCTCGCTCCAGCGCAAACATCGCGCACCCCTCACCAAGCGGGATGCCAGCTTCAGGTCCGACTCTTCCCGCGTGGTAGAACGCCCATGCGGTTTGCTCACAGAATTCTTCCACCCCACCAGCGAGTATCGTATCTACATTGCCAAGACGAAGCGTGAGACCTGCGTACCTCAAGGCTAACAGACCCGCCATGCGACCGCCGGAGATCGTTGCATTGATGCCTTTAAGCCTATGCCAGATCGCTGACTGGCTGGCAGCACAGTTCATCACAGCGTTTGGGAAGTGCATGGGGTTGACCATGTATGGACGCGCGTGAATCAACGTGTCGCGCATGAAGTCACCGATGCTCTTAATGCTGCCGACATTCGTGCCTAAGACGACTCCGATGCGAGCCTGATTGTCAGGAGTGACGGCAATCTGTCCGTCGTCAAGGGCCATACCAACGGTGGCGACTGTGAGCCTCGTCGTACGGTCTAAAAACCGGGTGCCCTTCTTCCCAATAAAATTCTCAACGTCGAATTCCGGAATTTGGCATGCCTCCGAAAACGGTATCTCGCCATTGGCATAACCGGTGACAGGTTTGCGCCCCTGCCGACCCTCCGCCAGGGCGGAGGTAAAGGCTGCTCTTCCGATTCCGATCGGAGAGATTATTCCCCAACCAGTGACTACTAACGGCTCAACCTGGCGATTCACTACCGCCTCCCGAAGATCGTAATGGCATTGTTGCCGCCAAACGCAAATCCGTCGTTCTGGACAATGCTGAGTTCTGCCGTTCTTGCTTCATTCGGAACACAATCCAATCCGCATTTTGGATCAGGTGTTTGAATGTTAATAGTAGGCGGCATGAAGCCGCGATGGAGAGCCAGTGCACAAGCGATACTTCCCAGCGCACTTGCGGCGCCCATTGTATGTCCGATCATTGACTTGATCGCGCTGGTGGGGGGCGGCTGGTTACCGAAGACTTCGCGAATTGCCTCTGCTTCAACCGCATCGTTGAGCGGTGTGCCGGTACCATGAGCACAAATATAGTCGATGTCCAACGCAGAAATCCCGGCGTTCGAATGGGCCAACCGCATACAGCCGGCAATGCTGCTGGGATCTGGAGCAGTCATGTGTTGAGCATCACAATTCGTCCCGTAGCCTAAAATCTCAGCGTATATACGCGTCCCGCGACGCTCAGCGCTCGCCAGGCTTTCCAGAAAGAGCAATCCCGCGCCTTCGCCGGTGAGGATTCCTTGCCGATTCGCGTCAAAGGGCTGGCAGATCTCAGGGGCAATCGCGCCCACACGGTAAAATCCTGCTAACGCACTGCGCGAGAGTGAGTCGACACCGCCACAGAGCATAAAATCGGTTTCGCCCGTCTTGATCAAGTCATACGCATGTCCGATGGCATAGTTTCCCGCAGCACACGCCGTCGAGAGAGTCATCGCTTCGCCATGCAGGTAAAACTCTCGGGCTACGGAAACGGACAAGCGGTCGGCGGGAGTTTGGGTAACGAGCGAGGCGTCGAGACTCGCTGGGCCGTCGCTAACCCATTGTTGGACCAAACGAAATTCCAGCTGCGATTCGCCCTCTGTGGTGCCGATGGTAACGCCGCATTCACTGTGGGATAGAACTTCGGGATCAATCGCAGCATCTTCGATCGCCATCCGAGCCGCAGCAACGGCAAACTGGCTGCTGCGACCGAGCGCGGACGGGTTGAGTTCTCGGATCCATCTATCCGGATCAAAGCCCTTGACTTCACCGGCGCGGGTAATGTGAAAGCCGGTCGTGTCAAAGCCCTCTATTTCCGAAATGCCGCTTGTACCTTTACGTAGCGCATCGCAGAAGGAGGCAGCTCCCAAGCCCACGCTCGTTACCGCACCGAGTCCAGTAATGACGACACGCTGATAGCTCATTTCAATCGTCCCAACCGGCATACTCTTTGACGACTTCGTAGACCTCGGTAAGGTTGGTCATCTTGGCCAGTTTGTCTTGAGGTATTTCTATCTTGTATTCCTCCTCAATCCGAGCCAGAATTTCGATTGCCCTAAGCGAGTCGGCCTCGTGATCCTTTTGGAAATCGCTCGTATCAGTGACCTCAGACAGATCTACCTCCAAAATATCCGCGACCATTTCGCGCATTTTGTTCATGCGTTCGGCAACTATCAATGATGTACTCATGAGTTACTCTCCTCTTGTATGTACCGTAATGTGGCTAAATAAAAATAGTCTAGGATTGCGGCCTTCCTTTAGAGGTGCTGGATCAAGTGTTGCCAGCGTTGTCAATAGGACGACTTCCCTTCACCGGTGGTTAAGTTTTCTCAGGGTGCGACTGCTGCGCGAATTGCGACAATAAACTGTCCGACCTCGACCACTCTTCTGTTGTTTACCCAAACGTCTCCCGCAAAGATTGCCGCATCGGAGAGACTACGTTCCAAACGAGCGTGGTGCTCCATGGTATCGCCAGGAAAGACATCGCCGTGAAAGCGGCAGTCCCTGGCCGATCCAAAAAGCATTACAGCTCCGAAGTCACTCGCTTTCTGTCGGCCCAGCGTATAGATGATACTCGCAGCCTGGCCAAAAGACTCCAGAATCAAAGATTGAGGGTATGCATACCCGTATGGCTTAGTCGCGTCAGAGAGACCGGCAAAACAAGGCTCATTGCCAGTCACATTCTTGATAGCAACAATACTTTCGCCGGGTTCAATTGATCTTACCGCATCTACCAACAACATTGGATAGCGGTGAGGGAGAACGGTCTTAATCTCGGCGTGGCTGAGAATCAAGGGCTTTCTCCATACGATAGGTTAGCTTCACTGAAGCCACTTTCCTCGCCTCGCAACGGCACAGCGCGTCGACCATCAAGAGTTCTCCTTTAGGAGAGCCTACACATTGACAATCACACTGCAGCACGTCGCCTGGCAATACTTGTGAAAAGAACCGAACAGAACGGATTTCAGTCATCCTGAGTCGACCAACATACTTAGACCCGTAATAAATGGCGGCTTGATTGACAGCCTCTATTATGAAGACCCCGGGGAAGATCGGGTATGTCGGAAAATGTCCGAGAAAAAACGGTTCGCTGGGAGACACAAGTTTTTTGATCGTTATGCCGAGAGTGTCGATGCGAACCACCTCGTCAATTGCTTGCAGGGGCGCGGCGACGTCACAGGTTAGCTTGATACTCAAGGGACGGACGCTCCGCGCTTCTCGATCAGCAGTTCATGAACATTCTTTAGACAAGTAATTTTTCGCAGTTCTGGCTCGAGAAACTTGACATGGTATTTTTTTTCGACGGCCACCATGATTTCAAGTGCCATTAGAGAATCGACTCCCACTTCTTCTATAAAGTGAGATTCGTCCCCGAAGCTTTGAGCATCTACATCCATGACCTCCGCAATCAACTGACGGAGTTCTTCGCGTTCTTCTGTTTCTGTTTTTTGAGACATCGAAGAATTCTCCCTCTCGGAAAATGAATCATAAGCGGAAGGTGCAAATGATAACCAAGTTTGGTCTCAGCTTATGAACCTGAGATAAATGTCTCACCCTTACAGGTACCAAGAGTCGTGTCGTAACGTGTTGTCAGAGGCCGAAGGATACTTGCTGGTATGAAGCTTGCTGTGGTCCTTGACAAGGGAGATCTGTTATTAACATCCTAACCGACTAAATTACTATTCCTCCGTCGATCTGAATAACTTGGCCTGTTATGTAACTAGCCCGTTTTGAAACTAGAAACGAAATCAGGTCTGCTACTTCCTGCGCCTGTCCGATTCTTCGAAGAGGAATACTCGAAATGATCTTCTCCATCATTTTCGGATCTACGTCCTCTATAATTTCCGTTTCAATCGCTCCTGGGGCCACCACGTTTACACGAACGCCCATAGAGCCAAGTTCTTTGGCAAGCGCCTTCGAAAATCCTATGACACCAGCTTTGGAAGCGGAGTAGTTCGTCTGTGTTGCGTAGCCGTAAACTCCCGCAACCGATGAGATGTTGATAATACATCCGCTCTTGCGCTTCATCAAATTAAATACTGTGCTGCGACAAACGTTAAAGACTCCGTCCAGATTGGTAGCAATTACCGCCTTCCAGGTCTCCTCCTCCATTAAAACCAACGGATTGTCTTTGATGATCCCAGCCGAATTAATCACGACCTGCGGCGGTCCTAATTTGTCTTCGGTTGCCTGAACAAAAGCACGAACGGCAGCTAAATCCGCTACGTCACACTGTTGGTGATACACGCGACGACCTAACTCAAGAATTTTCTTCTCGACCTCCAGCGCAGCATCTGCTGCCTGCCGGTAACAGAAAGAAATGTCGTACCCATCAATTGCCAACTGGATGGCAACGGCTCTACCAATGCCGCGCGAGCCCCCCGTTACCATGGCAATCTCTTCGGATCGTCCAGACATCAATACCTAGCTTTCACAATCGCAAAGATTCTCGGTCTTGGGTTCAGAAAAAGGCTAATGATTTTCCGGCAGAGAGGTAAATCTCGACTCTTACTTACTCCCTAGATTATGACCGCCGAAATTACAACATTGCGTACTATCGCGCTTACCAGAACATACACTGTATTATGTCTTACCTGGTTCTCAACCTTATACCCTTGTGAGATCCAAAGGAAAGTTTCGAGGCGTCGCACCTCTATCATCTCTCGGAGATTGAACGATGGCGGAGCTATCAAATTCTGATGACATTATATACGAGTCCCAGCTCGATACTCATTCTCCCGCGTATCTAAGCGACTATCAGCAGGTTCAAGGAGTAACAGTCCTACCGATTTCAGTCTATTTGGAGATGGCCTTAGCGGCTGCCAGCGATGCTCTTGGAGATGGGCACTATGCGCTCTTCGACGTTGACTTTTTACAGTTGCTTTTTCTTCCGGAAGCGAGTCCGCGCACCGTTCGGATTGTCATCTCTCCGAAAGGACCGAGTGAGGCAACGTTCCAGATTCTCAGTCTGTCATTGAACTCCGACACTCTCGAGCAGGATCGATGGAGCATCTATGCCGCGGGACGGATTCAAGGACAGGACATACAGAGAGAATCTTCAATCAAACGCCTGGTCCACCCCGAAGCCGGTTCCAAGAGTGCCAATGCTACTCAATTCAGTCTGTCGTATTTTGGCAGTAGCGAAGCTGCTTTTACGCCTGATCGATATCAGCTTCTAGTTGACGGCGCAAAGTTTGCTGACCGGCACGGCTACGCCGCCGTGTGGACGCCTGAGCGCCACTTCAACCCCTTCGGCGGTTCCTATCCCGCGCCGGCGATCTTAGGTGCCGCACTCGCGACGATTACCCAGCGCGTTCACTTGCGCGCTGGCAGCGTGATCCTACCATTACATCACCCAGTGCGTATCGCGGAAGAATGGTCCGTTATCGACAATCTGTCTCAGGGAAGGGTCGGGATCTCTGTCGCAACAGGGTGGTCCGCGGATGACTTTGTAATGCGACCAGAGAATTTCGAGCAGCGAAGAGAGTTGATGTTCGAAAGCCTTGAAATGCTCAAGAAGTTCTGGCGAGGGGAAACCCTGATCTTGCCCGGCGGGAGTGGAAAGCCAACTGCTATCAAGCTTTTCCCAATGCCGAAACAACGTGAGTTGCCAGTATGGATAACCGTTGTGAAAAACCCGGATATGTATGAAAGAGCCGGAGCGATTGGGGCCAACGTGTTAACCAACCTGTTGAGCCAGACGTCCGAGGAACTCGCCCGCAATATTAAGTTGTACAGAGATTCTTTGGCGCGGCATGGATACGATCCCACCGCTGGGCAGGTAACCCTTCTAATCCATACCTTCATCGGTGAAGATCTCGATCGTGTACGAAACACAGTTCGCAAGCCATTTTGTGATTACCTGAAATCAACGGTCGGCGTCATCCAGAATGTCATCACGAGCCTGGATCTCAAACTCGATCTGAAAAGTCTGACCGAGAAGGACATAGACGACCTGCTGACATACGCCTTCGAGCGTTATTTCCAATCCAATGCGCTAATGGGCACGCCGGCAATAGCACTGGATAAAATCGCGCAGCTTGAGGAAATGGGTGTAACCGAGATTGCTTGTTTTGTGGACTTTGGCGTCCAGCCACGTTTAGTGATGGAGAGTCTGTCTGTCTTGAACGAAGTGCGTGAGCGTTCGGCCATGACCAGCCCCCGCCCGCCGACTATCCCGATCAACGGGGATTTCTTGACGAGTGCCCGAGGGCGATGTTCTGAAAAGATCTCAGGCACCGATCATTATCAAACTCTGCTTGAAAGAGGAATGGCTTTCGGACCCAGTTTCAGAGGCGTGCTTAACATCTGTAGGGGAGAAGCCGAGGCAGTCGGCGAGTTAGATCTTCCTGCCATCCTCGAACCCGAGTCCGACGCCTATCAATTCCATCCCGCAATGCTCGACGCCGGCCTGCAACTCTTTATGGCAATTCTGCCAGCTAGCAACGATGCGAAAGTTCAGACGCGAACCTTTGTTCCTGTGGGAATGGAACAGATGTCCGTCTATGCTAAACCTGACAAGAAGATATGGGCCCATGTCTGCCTACAACCGTCCCCGGGTGCGGGCCGACTGCTTATCGGTGACCTTCGAATATTC
>Ga0207681_10000739_pt1 | contig 21437 bp, 33 predicted proteins | sample KBSS53metaG_FD_184324 | JGI IMG/M metagenome (GOLD analysis project Ga0207681, IMG submission 184324) | Switchgrass rhizosphere microbial communities from Kellogg Biological Station, Michigan, USA - KBS S5-3 metaG (SPAdes) (version 2) | ecosystem: Host-associated > Plants > Roots > Rhizosphere... | reverse complement strand
TGTCGGCCCGGCGATCCACCGCGACGCCCGCGCGAGCTGCGCGAGCAGCACGAACAGCGCCCAGCCGACAGCGCCTCGGGTCACAGCTCCACCGCCAGCCGGTGCAGCAGGTCGTGAAGCTCGCCCAGCTCGGGCAGCGGTTCGCGGCAGCTCGGGCAGCGCACCAGCTGGCGGCGCTCGGCGGCGCGGGCCAGGGCGGTGGTGGTGTTCAGCCACAGCTGGCAGTCACGCAGCGCGACCACCGCGGCGCGGTCGTCGGCGGTGCTGGCGGCGCGGGCCAGGGCGGTCAGCACGGCGCCGACCTGGGCGGTGCTGAGCCGCCCGGCGGGCGCGGGCGGGGTGCGGTCGGCGCGGGTCACCAGGGCCGCCGCGTTGACACAGAACTGACACGCAGGCCCGCGCAGACACCCGCAGGGCACCGCAGGGTCACGCGGCCTAGACCACGCGAACCCGCATGGTTACGCGGAATCCCGCCGACGGCCGCAGACACGCGCGGGGCCGTTTCGGTGTCAGACACCGGAACGGGAACGGCCCGATCCCGCATGGCTGCAGGGATCGGGCCGTTGGCCGCGGTCAGGGTTGACACAGAATTGACACCGGGCGCGCTCACAGCGGGTGCTCCGCCAGCTCGGCGATCGCGGCCCGGATCTCGGCGGCCAGCTCGCGCTGCCGCGCCACCCAGGCGGCGACCCGATCCGGCGCCTCCCGTTCGGACAGCAGCTGGAACGGCTGGTCGGCCAGCTGCTCCACCGCCGCCGCGTGGGCGGCGGCGGCGAGCAGGACGGTGCTCAGGGCCGAGCGCGTCATCGGGTAGCCTCCTCGGCGGTGGCGGCCGGAATCGTGTCGGTGACGGTCGCCACCTCTGCCGCCGCGATCGCCACCAGCTCGCGCTGCGCCCGCGCCAGGCGGCTGCCCTTGTCGTAGACCGAGCGGATCAGCTTGGCGTCGGCGTGGCCGACCCGCAGCTGGCAGGTCTCCTCGGAGATCCCGCGGTCGCGCATGATCGTGACGGCGGTGGCGCGCAGATCGTGCGAGGTGAGATCGTCGCGCCCGGCGGCGGCCAGCGTCGGCTGCCAGACGTGGCGATTGAAGTAGCTGTGCGCCACGCGGCCGTGGATCATCGGCCAGGCCGAGCCGTCCGGCATCGGCCACACCAGCTCCGACTCGGCCGGGGTGCCGGGCAGGTGCGAGGTGGGCGTGGCGCCCGCCACGCGCAGGGTGGCCAGCTGCTCGGTCAGCAGCGCGATCTCCTCGGGCAGCAGCGGGATGATCTTGGCGCCGATCCGCTTGCCCGACTTGTGCGCGGCGGGCGGGATCGTGATGGTGCCCTCGGCCAGGTCGATCCAGTCGCGGCGCAGCTGCAGCAGCTCGCCGATGCGACAGCCGACCATGCCCTGGAGCAGCACCAGCCGCGCGTAGCGGTCGGGCGCGCCGAGCGCGAACGCGGCCAGCTCGCCGTCGCGGTGGATCGTGACGCGCTCGCGGGTCTCCCACACCGGCGTCGGCAGCTCCAGCAGCGCGCCCGGCACCTTGGCGCCGTCGGCCTGCGCGGCGCGCAGCACGGCCTCCAGGCCGATCCGCTCGTCGTTGGCGGCCTTGGGATGCTTGGCGGCGCGCTCCAGGTGGGCGGTGCGGATCTTGGCGACGGGCAGCAGGTGCACCGGCGTGGCCGCGTGCGGCCCGTCGATCAGCGGCCGCAGGATCCGCGCCCACCACTCCAGGCCGCCCTCGGTCAGCCCGGCGATACCCTTGGCGGCCAGCACCTCGCGGGCCATGTCGCCGAGGGTCACGAACCGGGCGCCGTCGCTGGGGCCTTCGCCGCGCTTGCGGATCGCGCGCAGCTCCGAGGCGCGGGCGTTGGCCACGTCCAGGTCGCTGTGCCACTCGGTGTAGATCGTGGCCATGCCCGGGAACCGGAGGCGCACCCGGTACTGCGTGCCGGGGCCGCCGGGCTGGTCAACGTGCTGGGCGAACGTGCGGGTGGCGGTGGTGTCGGTCACCGTCGGCTCCTCGTGTCGGTGCGGGCGATCATCGCCCAGCAGCCCCATGGTAACACAGTTTCCACCTAGCGGGTGCTGTGGTGGAGACGCCGCAGGTACTCCGACCAGTTCACCCACCGCACGTGGGCCGAGACCGCGACCACGGGCAGCAGCCCGCGGGCGCCCCAGTCCTGCATCGTGCGCTCGGATCGCGGCGCGCCGTTCCGCTTGGGGATCCGGCGCCCGGCCTCGGCGAACGAGATCAGCTCGTCGCCCGTCTCGGTCAGGTGCTCGTGCTCGCTCACAGCCATGCCTCCGAACCTAGCGCCGCACGATCGGCCCGCCAACCGGGCCAACCTGCGCGTAGGTGCGACAGCCTGCGGCGGTCTGCGCGACCGCTGCGCATGCCCGCGCCTCCCCGCGGATCCCCGCGCCTCCCCGCGCTCGTTGGCGCGGGTCTGCGGATCTCACGTAAGTGTCGCAATTTGCGGCGAATGCGTGGCATGGGACGCCCCCCTAGCAGGTCAGGGTCGTCCCCTCCGAACGGCCCGGTTCAGACCGACGGCGGGGTGCCGCGCCCGGCTCGCCCGCTGCTGTCCTCCGCCGACCAGGCCACCGCCGTAGACGGGGCCGTACCGGCCCCCGATGGCCTGGAAGCAGGCCCACAATCTAGTTGACCGCTCCACCAGCCGTCCAGTGGCGGCTACCACCCACCCGTCGGGGTGCGCGCACCACTGCGCCAGGGTGGTCTACGCCGGTGCGCCGCCCAGCACCGCCTGCACCTCGGACAGGATCATGCCGTCGGTGATCACGCCCGGGTCGGCGCCCGGATCCTCCACGTCGGCCGCCTCGGCGCTCGCCCACGCGTCAGCCCAGCCGGGCGCCGCGCACAGCACCCAGCGGTTGACGCCCGCCCAGGACTCGGGCTGGTCGGGGATCAGCACCGCCCCGGCGTGCGCCTCGCTGGCGGCGGCGGCGGTGATCCGGCGCGACAGCGACTCGCTGGCGGCCATGTTCGCGATCTCCAGGTAGCCCATGCTCGTCTCCTTCTCAGATCCGCCAGCACAGCGCGTGGGCGGTGACGTTCAGCGACACCGAGGTGTTCAGGGTCAGCGTGCCCGCCGAGGTGGCGGAGATCTTCCAGCTGCAGAACTGCAGGTTGGTGGCGGCCGTCCAGCGCACGAACGCGCCGAAGTTGCGGCCGGGCGGCGCCGACGCGTCCCAGCCCGCGTGGCCGGTGCCGTGGATGATCCCGTCCACGCCCAGGTCGGCGGCGGTCACGTTGATCAGGCCCGACGCGTCGGTGGTCTTCGCGAACGAGGCCATCACGATCGTCTCCCAGCGGTTGGCTGGTGCGGCCACGCCGGGCGGGGTGTACGTGAACGCGGCCGCCCGGAACGTGTAGGTGCGGCCGTCGTCCAGCGTCACCGCCTGGAACCCGTCCGGCGCGGTCGGGTACAGCGCCTTCAGGGTGGCGTAGTTGGGGAACGTCGGCGGCGACCCGTTGCGCATCCTGCGGTCGGTCAGCGCGCCCGCCGCCATGCTGGCGATCGCCAGCTCCCAGGTCACGGCGGTCTGCGTCGGCGGCAGCACCGCCGCGTCGCGGAACAGCAGCTCGGCGTGATTGTCGGCCGGGGTGAACCGCACCACCAGCAGGCCGTTGGCGGTCGCGGGCACGCTGGCGGGCGTGGTCAGCTCGGCGTAGTGGCCGTCCAGCCAACAGCCGCCGATCGCCACGTTGATCGTCGGGCCAGCCACCAGCGTCGGCGCCAGCGCACCCGCGCCGCCGACACCGAGCGGCGACACGTCCACGCCGCTCGGCACCCACAGCCGCGCCATCTTGCGCCATCGCGCCTCGGAGGAGACGCTGCCGTCGGCGCCGTCGGTCGGCCACACTGCAAGATCAGCCATCGGTTAGATCCTTTCCAGCTGCCGGAGTCGTTGCGCCTGGCGTTGCGCCAGCCGCCACTGCGCCAGGGTCAGCGAGCTGGCGCCGACGGTCGGGCGCACCTGCAGCGGCCGGTTCGGCAGCAGGTCGATCTGCGCCTCCACGATCACGTCGGTGGTCACCAGGTCGCCGACCACCACGGTCGCCAGGTCGCCCACGTTCCAGTCGCGCAGGAACTGCTGCCCGTCGGTGTCCATCACCTCCAGCGTCACCATGATCGGCCGCACCCCGTCGGCCAGCGCCTCGGCCCCGGCCTGGTCAAGCTCGGCGGTGGCGCTGGTGTCGCGCCGGTCGATGAACGTCTCCACCCGGCCCCACTGCAGCACCGCGCCGGTGTCCTGGTACTCGCGGATCAGCCGCGCGCTGCCGACGCCCGCCCCGGCCACGTACACGTAGTTCAGGTCGGGCGCCTCCAGCGCCGACTGCCAGCTGGCCAGCGTGCCCAGGCCGACGTTGAACACCGCCGCGCCGGACGGCTGGAACACTTCGAACGCGAGATCCCGGACGCGGATCCCGAGCCGGGCGGCGGCCGCGATCGGCTGCAGGAACGCGAGCAGGCCCTGGTAGCGGGCGCTGGTGGTGATCGTGCCGCCGAACGCGGCCGGGGTCGGCACCGTCAGGCCCGCCACCTGCCGCGCCGCGATCGCCGACGGCCCGGCGTTGCGGTCGACGTAGCCCGCGATCACCTGCGACGCGGCGCCGGTGCGGGTGTCGTACGCGCTGGTGGCGTAGGGCGGCGCGGCGGTGCCCGGCTCGGGGTGCGCCAGCCGCCGCGCCAGCCACACCAGGTCGTCCACGCCGTTCAGGGTCACCATGTCGCTGGTCGCGTCGCGGGTGCGTTCGATCCGCGTTACCGGCCCCGATCGGTACACCACGTCATCGGTGAAGATCAGCAGCCTGGGGCGGTCGGCGGCGAGCAGCAGCTGCGCCGCCTCGGTGTCGGCGGGCAGCTCCAGCTCATACGTGGAGATCTCGTTGTACCGGGCGATCAGCGTGCCGTGGTCGTAGGTGTCGATCTCGGCCAGCGGGGTCTGCCAGTCGCACGCCCACAGCCGCACGGTGGGGCCGTGGAACCCTACGCCGCCAGCCACGTCTGCCTCCAGGTCAGCGTCGCCAGCGTCGCCGCCGAGGTGGCCGCGATCGACAGCTCCACCTGGTTCACGCCCCGCTGCAGCGCCCACAGCTGGGACGGCGCGGTCAGCCGACTGAACACGTTGGCGCCGTCCAGCCGCACCGCCTTGCGGCCCGGCCGGGTGTCCACCACCAGCGTCGATCCGTCCGGCACCAGGCCGGTGACCGTCCACGCCTGGCCGGTGGTGACGTTGCGGGCGGTCACGTCGGTGCCTGGCCCCAGCACCGTCAGCACCGGGTAGGCGGGCGCGTCGCCCAGGTTGGTGATCGTGAACAGCCCGTACGCGTCGGAGGCGCCGAGGATCAGCGGCAGGAACGGGAACCAGCGCCGCACGGCGCTGCCCTGCGCCACCGCGATCGACTGCTCGGTGCCGTCCAGCCAATACGGGAACCCGGCCCGGAACAGCAGCGCGCCGACGTTCACGTCCGGGCGGTGCTCCTCGAGGTCGTCCAGGCCGGAGTCGTACGCGCAGCGCAGGAACCGGCCCGGGTTGGCGCCGTCCACCACCGTCAGCGTGCCCTCCCCGCGGGTCGGATCCAGCACCCGCGCCCACTGCCGCAGGTCGCTGCGGCCATCGAACGATCCCGGGAACGCGACGGGCATGGAGACGATCCGCTCCACGTGCGCGGCGCCCAGGAACCGCGACCCGTTGGCGGCGGGCACCGGCAGCATGGTCAGCGCAACCGGCGGCATCATCCGGGCCTTGGCCCCGGCCAGCATCAGGAACCGGATCGCGTCGCCGTCGGCGCTGCGGTACTCCAGCGTCTCGCAGCCCGGCCACGGCGCCCACTTCCCGGCGGCCATCTAGCGGCCCGTCCTCAGCAGCTCCAGCCGCCGGAACGCGTACGCCACGTCCTGGGCGTCGGCGGTGCGCGGCTGCAGGAACAGCTGGTAGGTGGCGCCGTGCTCCTCGCGCAGCAGCTGCCGCAGCAGCGACTCGGGCGCCACGATCTCGCGCCCGGCCTCGCCGCCCACGAACAGCGTGGGCCGGGTCAGCACCCCGCCGCGGGCCAGCGTCGGCAGGTTCGGGAAGTCGATCGACTGGCCGCCGAACGTGAACTTGGGGATATCGACGCCCAGGTGCGAGCCGCCGCCGACGGTGAACTTGGGCACGTGAAAGACGATCCCGTTCCAGGCCCGGATCACCGCGTTGATCGGATCCTTGATCGCGCTGGCGACGCGGCCCGCCTCGCGGCCAACGGCGTGCACCAGGCTGGAGATCTTGCCCGGGATCGCACCGATCGCGTCGCCGACGGCGCGCAGCGCGTCCTTGGCGCCGTCCACGATCCCGTCCTTGATCGCGCTGCCCAGCTTGCCCGCCTGCGTCGCGACGCTGTGCACCAGGCTGGAGATCTTGGCGGGGATCTGACCGAGCGCGCCGCCGATCGCGGTGACGGCGCTGGAGACGGCCGCCTTGATCGCGTTCCAGGCGGCGCTGGTGGCGGCCTTGATCGCTGTCCAGGCGGCGCTCAGGACGGTCTTCCAGATCGTGACTTCGAACCGCAGCAGCGCGGTGATCAGCTTGACGATGTTCAGCACGATGGCCTTGGCCGCCGTCCAGGCGGCGCTCCAGTCGCCGCGCAGCAGCGCGGTGACCAGCTTCACCACGTTGGTGATCACCGCGACGGCGGCCTGCAGGGCCGGGAGGATCGCCAGGATCACCGGCCGGATCGACGGCCAGGCGGAGACGATCACGTCCACGATCTCCAGGAACAGCTGCGCCAGCGCGACCAGCAGCGGCTTGACCGTCGCGGTCACCTTGGCGATCACCAGCGAGATCTCGGGCCAGTGTTCGCGGATGAACGAGACCACCGCCAGCAGCGCCGGGATCATCTTGGCGACCAGCTCGCCCGCCAGGTTGTTGAACGACTGCTTGGCAATGTTGATCATCCCGGGAAGCGTCTTACCAGCGGCCTCGGCGGCGCCGCCGTATCGCTTCTCCACCTCGCCGAGGATGATCTTCTGCGCGCCCGCCACGTCGCCCGCCTCGGTCATGGCCTTCACCTGCTTCTGCTGGGCGTCGGTGAACGTCACGCCCAGCTTGGCCAGCTTGGTCAGGCCCTTGGCGGGATCGTTCAGGGCCTTGCCCAGCACCTTGGCGGCGGCGGCCGGGTCGGTGCCCATGCGCGCGGCCATGTCGGTCATGGCCTTGGTGGTGCGATCGAACACGTCGTTGCCCGCGCCCGCCTCGTTGCGGATCTTGGTGAACTGCAGCAGCAGGTTCTCGCCCGAGGCGATCGCCTCGTCGTCGATCCCGGACTTGCGCATCAGCGACTCGGCGAGGTCGCCCACGTGGTCGGCCGAGACGCCCGCCACCTGGCCGGTGGACTTGATCACGGCGTTGGTCTGCGCGGCCACCTGGGAGGCTTCCTGGTACTCGTCAATGCCGACCTTCAGGGTGGCGACGACGGCGCCGATCCCGGCCGCTCCGGCGCCCAGCGCGGCGGCCTTGCCCATCGACTTGAAGGCCGATCCCATGCGGCTGCCGTGCGCCTCCACGTCCTTGGCGCCCTTGGCCAGGTCGGTGGTGTTGGCCAGGAACCGGACTACGACGCTGGCGCCACCCGCCACGGGTCACCGCCTCCGGTTGGCGCGGCGCTGCTCGGCCTGCTCGCGCACCGCGTAGCGGGTCATCTCGTCGTACTCGGCGGGCGTCAGCTCGTCCACCTCGCGCGGGGTCATCGACCAGAACCGGCAGAAGTTGACCAGGCCCACTAGCGCCCGCCGTTCGAAGGGTCTACGGCCTCCGGCGTGAAGTCGGGCGCCACGTCGCCCGCCTCGTCCCAGCTCGGGCTGTGCCCGTCGCGGCGCAGCTGGATCCAGACCAGCGCCTGGATCCGGTCGGGCGCCGCGTCCAGGTCTTCGGCGTCGCCGCCGCCGAGCAGCTCGGACAGCGGGCGGCCGGTCTCGGCCTTCAGCCGCCGCATCTCGTTCGGCGTCAGCGACATGGACTGCGAGATCGCCACCGTGGCGGGCAGCGGTCGCAGCTCGGTCACCTTCTCGGGTGTGGCCATGGGAACCTCTCGATCTCGGTCTCGGTGAGCCGTTCGGCGAGGTCGCGGAACGGGCCGCGCTCGCGGCGCTGGGTGGGCACGAAGTAGCGGCCCCGCTTGACCTGCGGGCGGCCGCGCGAGCCGCCGAACTCGATCCACCCGGCGTAGGGCAGGCCGCCGCCCATGGTGGCCCTGGCGCCCTCCCCGACGCCCGCTGCGGGCAGCGCCGTGATCGACCGTGCCAGCGCGCCGGAGACGCGCGGCACGATCGACCGGGCCGACTCGCCGCCGTGCCGGGCCGAGGTGGCGGCGGCCTCGTCGCCCGCCACCTGGACGCGGTGGGCGAACGCGGGCACGTCGTGGATCAGCTCGTCCAGCCCGACGATCTGCACGCGGGTGGTGTTGCGGCGGGCCATCCGCTAGGCGGGCGCCGGTTCGGCGACCACGGCGCCCGGCTCGCCGGTGGTGGTCGGCTCGGTCGGCAGCTCGCCCTCGGGCGGTGCGATGCCCGCCATCACGGTCAGCGGCGGCAGCGTGGTGGTGGTCTTGGTGGGCGCGCCGACCACCGACCACTCCAGGTCGATCGTGGACTCCGCCCCGGCGTCGCCGTTGATCGGGCTGTACGGCTGCGGGATCACCTGGCCGTACCAGGCCGGGTTGGTGTCCGAGATCGGGTCGTCGCGGCGCGCCTGGATCACGAACGCCACCGGCACGCCACCGGCCACGGCGGCCGACAGCACCTCCTCGGTGGCGGCCGCATCGAACGACTGGTACAGCGTCGCGACCAGCGACCACTTGACGGTGCCCGGGTAGTCGATCTCGCCGCACAGGCTGGTCAGCGTGATCACCGAAACGTCGGGCGTCAGCTCCAGGTGGTTCACCACGCACGCCAGGCTGTCGCCGCCGATCTGCAGATCGGCGTTGTCCAGGATCAGCGGCTTGGGGATCGTCGGCATCGGGTCAGTCCTCCTCGGTTGTCACGTGCACGCCGTACACCAGCGCAGCGGCCAGGTAGTCCAGGTTGCCGATCGCCCACGGCGCGGGCGCGCTCACGTCCGGCAGGCCCCAGCTGTACGGGTCGGCGCGCAGGCGGCCGATCGCGTACGCGACCAGCTCCTCCAGGTCGGCCACGCCCTCGCCCGGCTCCAGCCGCGCGGCCACGCACAGCACCTGCAGCCGCGCCACGTACCGGCAGACGCCGGACGGCTCCAGCCACGGGTCGCTCCAGCCCAGCATGATCGCGGGCGGATCCAGGCTGTCCACCAGGTTGATCAGCACCGCCGGGTCGGTGTCCAGCACCGGCGCCAGGGCGGCCGCTGCGGCCTCCCGGGCGCCGGTGATCGTGAGGGTGCCGGTGGCGCTCACGCGATACCCCACTGCTGCTTGAGCGGTGTCAGGGCGTACGCGTGCCTGCTGAACCCGTCGCGGGGCGCGGTCAGGGTGCCGGTCTGATCGAACCCGATCACGCCGAACGCGGCCGCGTTGGACTTCCACCACTCCACCGCCCGCACGATGTTGACGCGGTTGGCCAGCGGGTCGCCGTCCGCGATCGGATCGGTGTCCAGGCGGTCGGTCTCGTGGTCGATCTCGGCGGCGGCCGCGTCCAGGCACGCCTGCATCGCAGCCGTGTTGGCGGGCGTCAGCCGGACGTTCAGCGCCTCGGCCAGCTCCTCGGGCGTGGCGTACGCCACGGGTCAGCTCCCGGCCGCGTCGATCGCGGCCCGCACCTCGGCCTTGGTGGCGCTCGGATCGACGGCCACGCCGAGCCGCTGGGCGTGCTCCAGCAGCTCGGCCTTGGTCATCTGATCCAGGTCGGTGGTAGCGGACTTGCCAGGGTCGTAGTCTCCGGCCAGCAGCCGGTCACGGTGCGGGGTCATGGTCACACCGGCGGGGTCAGCTGGACGAACGCGCCGGGCAGCACCGCGACGGCCGCGAACGCACCGATCACGCCCACCTCCAGGCCGCCGATCGACGGCTCCACGGCGCGCATCTCCACCGGCGCGCCGGGCGTCTCGGCGCACAGCAGCTTGGAGCTGTCGCCCACGATCGCGGTGGACGCGGCGAACCCGTCCGAGACAATGAACCGCAGCCCGCCCAGGTTGCCGGACGCGTCGCCCAGCGAGCCGGGGCCAGCGGTCAGGAACACCGGGTTTTGCGCCGTCACCAGGCCCAGCAGGCTGTAGCCGGTGATCGCGTCCAGGTAGATCGCGTTGGCGCGGCCACCCGCGGCGCGCACCTGCCCGGCGGCGGCCGCGATCGCGGCCATCCAGCCCGCCAGGTCGTCCGACGCGACGGTGCCGCCCGCGGCGGCGGCGGTGTCCACCACGGTGCAGGCGGCGCTCTCGGTCTGCTCGGCGTACGCCTCGGCCATCAGATCGAAGAACAGCGTCAGCGCGTCCGGGCTAGACCACTGGATCGTCTGCCAGCTCAGGTTGCCCGCGCCCAGGTAGGTGTCGGCCACCACCTCGCGCATGATCACGGCCATCTTGGAGTAGGCCGGGTTGGTCTTCTCCGTGACCTGCTTGGCGACGGTCGGGCGGGCGGTGATGGACGGCCACGTCAGCTTGCCCGAGGTGAGGCCGACCTGCCGCGAGCTGGCGACCACCGGCCGCGCGGTGTTGATCACCTCGAAGATCTGCGCCAGGTGCTGGTCGGGGATCAGGCCCGGCACGTCGCTGGTCAGGGTGTGCACCTGGGCGGCGCGCTGCAGCCGCTCGGCGGCGCGCTGGCGCAGCTCGGGGCCGACGATGTTCCCGATCTGCTCCACGCGGGTGATCAGCGCGTCTCGGGCGTACTGCGCGAACGTCCGGTAGACGATCTCGCCGGGCGCGTCGCCGCGCTCGGCGGGCGCCTCGCCGCCCTCGCGGGCCGGAGCGCCGATCGCGCGGGTGATCCGGGCGCGCTGCTCGCCGCTGCGGGCGCGCGTCTCCTCCAGCTCCAGCAGCTCCTCCACCTGCGGCTCCAGCTGGGTGGCGCGCTCGCGGTTGCGGCGCAGCAGCTCGCGCTCGGCCTCCGACGGGTCGCGCTCCTCCTCCTCGGCGCGCTGCAGGATCTGATCGTTGGTGTCCAGCAGCTGCTCGCGCTCGGTCACGAGACGCTGCAGTACGACGTTCGGCATGGCGACGGCCCCTCCAGGGATCGGGTCAGTGATCCGGGGTGCCGCGATGCGTGGGGCGGCCCTAGTGGCCGGGTGGCGCGGTGCGGGGTGCCGTCGCCGCCAAGGCTAGCACCGAGGAGAGGCGCCGCGACGGTGGCCCAGCGGCGCGGCCCGTGCCGCCCTGCGAGGTGCGGCCGGGGAGGTGGTGGCGCGGCCCGCCCGTCGCGGCCTGGTCAGCCTACAACGGCCGACGGCCGCCCAGGGTACTGGACGGCCGACGGTGCGCCCTTCGCGCTGGCGGGGATGCTACAGGCCCGACAGCGTGGTGGGGCGGCGCTCCAGCGGGAACCGCTGGGACTGTTCGATCAGGGCCAGCGCCTCGCTGTCGCGGTGGCCGTTGCCCGCGGCCACCAGCTCGCGCTCGCCCTCCTCCTCCTCGCCCTCCAGCTCGGCCAGCTGCCGGTCGATCTCGGCGATCCGCAGCTCCAGCTCGGTCAGCTTGTGCGCGTCCGGGTGCGGCTTGCGCTGCTGGACGCCGAGCCATCGCTGGGCGGTCGCGCGCTGCAGCCGCAGCTTGCCCTCGGGCGTGAAGTTGCGCTTGCCCGGCACCCCGCCGCGCCGGTTGCCGGTCGCGGCGCGGCTGGTCAGCGCAACGTCCGACGGGTCTGCTAGTGGCGGCACCGCGCCGTCCACGTGGGCGAACCCGCCCTTGCGGATCGTGCGCGCCAGCTGCCGTAGCTTGGTCGCCACTCGGTCGGCGGTCTCGGCGTCACTCCAGGCGCCGATCCACTCCACGTGCGGCGGCAGGTACGCCAGCAGCGCGTAGTAGGTGTCGGCCACCAGCTGGTCGCGGGCGGCCTGCGGCTGGATCGGCTGGGACGTGCGGTGGAGCGCGTCCAGCACGTTCAGGCCCGGCTCCGCCTCCACCAGCAGCGCCGCCGCCTCCAGGTTCAGGGCCACGTCGGTCTGTGCAGGTGTGATCACTAGCACCTCCTCGCAGGAGTGATCACCAACGGCCACAGACCCTAGCACCGAGTGTCCCGGGCTACACGTCGATCCCGACCGCGCGCAGCCGGGCGTCCAGCTCGCCGGTGTCCGGCCGGACGGCCAGGTCGATCCAGTCGGGATCGGGCGTGCGCGATCGGCGGCCGGTGACGGCGGCGCCCGCGTAGGCCGGTTCCGGCGTCAGCGACACCTCCACCAGGTGGCACCGCTCGCGGATGATCGCGCCGTCTCCAGCGCGCCGGTTGCGGCGGGCGAGATCCTGGAAGCCGACCGACACGCCCCGCAGCATGCCCTCGTCCACCAGCGTCAGGGCCTGGTCGCCGAACACGCCCGGCAGCACCCGCACCGAGCCGTCCAGGCCGCCGTCGCCCTCCGCGAACTGGACGCCCCGGCCGATCCAGTCGGCCAGGCCCTGGCCGTGGTGGTAGCGGAACTGCACCCGATCGGGCGCCCGCACCGCGCGAGCGAACGCGCCCGGCGCGAACTGCTCCAGGTACGGCTCGGCGTCGGGCGCGTCGCGCACCTGGGCGCTCACGTTGTACGGCACCACCCGCAGATCCAGGATCCGGCCGACCGGGCCGCCGTCGATCGCGGCCCGGACGTGCACGTCCTCCACCTGGAACACGCGGGTCAGGATCGGCTGGTCAGGCACTTGCCACCACCTCCAGGGGTGCGGCCGCCGGTGGCGGCGCGGGCAGGTCGGGCGGGGTCGGGCCGCTGGCGTTCGCGCCGGGCGGCTCGTCGATCAGCTCCAGCGCCTCGCCGTCGGCCAGCGGCGGCAGATCCAGCACCGCCGCGCGGCACTCGTCCACCGTCACCACGTTGGCCGCGAGCAGCGCCAGCCACACCTCGCTGGCGGTCTTCAGATCGGGCCGCAGCAGGATCGACGGATCGAACTCCACCCAGCTGCCGCGCGGCAGCCACGTGGACAGCGCGGCCTCCACCCGGCGCGCGGTCGGGTACAGCTCGGTGCGCCACCAGGTGTCGAACAGCATCTCCGGGTTGGAGTAGTTCAGGCCGCCCGCCTGCTCCATGTTCAGCATGAACGCGGGCACGCCGTAGGCGGCGGCGATCTGCTTGGCGTCCCACTCGCGGGTCTCCAGCAGCAGCAGGTCGCGCGGCGCGAAGCTGAACTGCTGGAACGTGACATCGGGCGGCAGCACCGCCGGGGCGCCGCCGCGCAGGCCGACCCGAGCTGTCCACTGCGCCTGCAGCGCGGCGGCCTGGTCGGCCTCCAGGCGGCGGCTGGACTGCAGCACCGCCCACGGCACGCCGCCCTGCTGGTAGAAGTCGGTCGCGAACTTCTCGGCGAAGTAGGCGCCCTGGACGTTGGCCGAGTAGCCCTGCAGCGCCGAGGTGCCGCGCAGCTGCCCGTTCGGATCGCGCGAGATCTGCAGCACGTCCTCGCTGCGCAGGTCGTACTGCTTCACCCGGTACGTGCGGCCGCGGCCGTCCGGGTCGGTGCCGACGGTCACCTGCTGCGGATCCAGCACGGTGTAGGCCCTCGGGAAGCCGGTCACGTAGCGGTCGGTCACCAGCAGGAACGCGTCGCCCCAGCCGTAGATCGACGCCATCGTGGCGAACGTCGCATCAGCGGCGCCGTTCGGGAACCACACCGGGTCAGGGTTGGCCACCCACAGCGGCACCGGCGAGTCGCCGCGGAACCGGATCGGCATGGCGGCCACCTGCTGGCAGACCAGCTGCAGGCAGCGCACGGCGGTGCCGACGCGCTCGGCGAGCTGCGGCGACGCCCACCCGGCGAACAGCCCGGCCAGCTCGGGATCGAACCCGGACGGCAGGCCGAGCACCGACGGCGGCGGCGGTGCGGATCGTCCCAGCAGCCGATCCAGCAGACCCACGGGGCCGACTCTAGCGCACGATCGTTAGGCTGCCTAACCGGCCGGCGTGGAAAGTCGCTTGCCATCCCCCGGATCCTGTGGTAAGGTTCTTTCCATGAACACCGACACGCGCGCCACCAACCTGCACCTCCGCACCGCGATCGACCTGCTGGACGCGGGCAAGCGCCCCGGCTGGATCGTGGCCAACCTGGGCGACGACGCCTACCAGCTCGCCAGCCACTACTCCGAGCAGCTGAACGGCGTCGGCCTCACCGGCCTGGTGGAGGACATCGCCAACGGGAACGCTGACCGCGACGATCTCCGGTGCGCCCTGGAGCGCGCTGGGGAGGTCACCGCCCGCCAGCTGCGCGGCGGCCGCTAGGCCCGGCCGCCACCCACCCGATCGAACGGGCGCCCCACGGGGCGCCCGTTCTCGTCCTGGGTGGAAAGTCGCTTGCCATCCCCCAGGATCCATGGTAAGCTTGTTTCCATGAACACCGACACGAACACCACCACCGGCCGCAAGGCCCACGTCCGCGGCGCCGCCGCCGCCGTGATCGCCGCCGCCCGCGAGGCGCGCGGCCTGCACCAGGCCAAGGACGTGCCCGGCACCTACCGGGTCGGCCGCGAGATCATCGGCACCGACGGCAGCATGAGCGGCTACGGCGTCGCCTACCCGCCCAAGTTCGCGGCCGCCCACATGCCCTTCGCGACCACCACCCGCCAGCTCAAGCGTGGCTTTGTGATCCTGACCGAGGCCGAGGCCGCCGAGATCGCGGTGGCGTACGTGGCCGAGGACGGCCGCGGGGTGCAGGCCGCCAACGAGCAGCTGGCCAGCACCCGCAAGGTGTACGGCGCGTACACCGAGCAGTACCCGGATCGCGCCGAGGACTACGCCGAGACGATCGCCTGGGCCGAGCGGCGCCACGCCGAGACGCTGGCCAAGCTGGCCAAGGCCCGCACCCGCTACGGCAAGATCCTTGCCAAGGCCCAGCCCGTCACCGAGGAGGTCACCATGGGCAAGCTGCAGGCCGCCCCGACCCGCGAGAACCTGCGCGAGATCGACCCTGAGCTGGTCGCCCAGGTGGAGGCCAACGAGGCCGCCACGCTGGCCGAGGTCGCGGCCGCCGCGCCCGAGCTGGCGCAGGTCGCCGAGACCGCGGGCCAGGCCGCCGCCGCCGACCGCGCCGAGCGGCAGGACGCGATCGGCGCCACGCTGGTGGCGGTCGCCGCCGCCAAGGTGACGGCCGATCGCGCCTGGCGCCAGGCGATCGTGGACGCGGCCGCCGCCGGGCTGTCGCACCGCGCGATCGCGGTGCTCGCCGGGTGCACCCACCCGACGGTCGCCAAGGTGCTGGCCGAGGAGGCCGGGCGCTAGGCTCCGGTCTCCCGGGCTGCTGTGCTCGCAGCCTTCACGCCATGGTCAACGGGTCGCCCTCGGGCGGCCCGTTGGTCGTCCTGGGGGGCGGCGGCCGGAGCACGGTTCGCAGGCCAGCGTGGCGCCTCGATGATCGTCCGGCCGGAACGGGCGCCGTACCGTGTCTCGCCGCCCCCTGCCGCCAGCCTAGTAGATCGTCGGGGCGCCGCCCTGCTGCGCCTCGGCCATCGCCACCCACCAGGCCGCGCGAGCTGCCAGCGCCGCGTCGCCGAACCGGGCCGGGTCGTCCGGCCTGGCCAGCCGCAGCGACCCGTCCACGCCGAACCGGGCGCGCAGGTTGGCGACCTGCTCGGCCACCACCGGCGCGTGATCGTGCGCCAGCTCGCCGCCCACGATCGCCCGGTAGAACTCGTTGGCCGAGGTGGTCTCCGAGTCGGCCGACCCGTCCCACGGCACCACCGGCGCGCCCTCGTCGCGCAGCTCGGCGAACAGCCGCGACCGGATCCGGCGGTTGTGCACGATCGCCCGCACGTCCCACCGCTCCAGCGCCCTGGCCAGCTGCTCGTGCAGGTCGCGGTCGGTCGCCACCTCCGCCCACCAGCCGTGGAAGATCGCGCCGTCCATCGTCGCCCCGGCGACCGCCGCCGAGCGCCGGAACGTGCCTTCCACCGCCAGCACCACCTCGCCGCCGTCCGGCGGCGGCGGCTGCATCGCGCACGCCTGCCAGGCGCCCTCCGGCAGCCACGCTGCCGCCTCGTCCACCCACAGCCCGAGGTGGTAGGTGCGGAACTCGCGATCGCTCAGGAGGCCCTGCTGGACGGCCAGCGCGGCCGGTGTCAGGAACCCGGCCCGCAGCGCCGGGTTAGCCTTGCGCCACGCCCGTCGGTCGTCCGATGCCGAGCCGGGATCGGCTGCCCACTCCAGGTAGCGGACACCGGCGGGCAGCTCGCCGTCCAGGTGCGCGCCGCGCAGCCGCTGCAGGATGTTCGCCTGGAACCCGGGCGTGCCGATCCCGACCAGCCGCGCGTCGGGCCGCTTGCCCAGCCGGGCGATCAGCGACTCCACCGTCTCATCGTGGGCGAAGCCGATCTCATCGATGATCGCCAGCGAGAAGTTCAGGCCCTGGATCGCGGACAGCTTGGCCGGGTGCGCCTGCAGCTTGGATCCGGTCGGCCGGTACTCCAGGATCTGCTCGCGGCTGTGCCACCGGCACCGATCGACCAGCACCGGCGAGGACTCCACCATCCGCATCGCGGCCTCCACCAGGAACCCGGCCTGTTCCTGCTTGGTGGCGATCACGTCCACCTCCACGTAGTCGTCGCCGCGGGCGATCCGCTCCAGCGCCAGCGCCGCCAGGAACGTGGTCTTCCCGTTCGCGGCGGGCAGCGAGGCGAACGTGGCCAGGTGGTCGTAGATCTCGCGCAGCAGCTCGCGCTGGAAGCCCGCTATCCGGAACGGCCCGGCCGCGCCGTGGCCCGTCGGCACCACCAGGTAGGTCTCCAGGAACCGCTCGGCCCGCTTGGCCTCCGAGGTGTGGCGCCAGCCCGTCCACGGCGGCAGTTCGATCAGCCGCAGCGGCCGCTGGGCGCCCTTGAACACCAGCGATCCGTGCGCCGGGCCGGGTGCCGCCTCAGCCATCCGCGTCGATCGCGCCGGGCACCACGCCCCGCGTTCGGATCCGGCGCGATCGGGCGCCGCGCGGTGTGTTCCCGGCCATTCCAAGATTGCGGCCTGGCGGAGGCACGCCGTTGTAAAAAACGCGTGCGTTCACGAGCTGCGCGCCGCGCCGCGCGTTGCACGATCTGCAGGCCGCGACCAGGTTGGACGGATCGAACGGGGCGCCGCCCTCGGCCAGCGCCACCACGTGGTCGGCGGTGTCGGCCAGGCCGCCGCACCACCGGCACCGCCACCCGTCGCGCAGCAGCACCTGCTTGCGCAGCCTGCGCCACGCCCGGGTGTTGCGCGGCTCAGGCATCGTCCTCGTCCCCGCCTCGCCGGTGGCGTGGCCGCACGGTCGGGCCGCGCCACGCCTTGGCCACGTACTCCAACGGCAGCACCCCGACCAGCACCGTGCCCACGATCAGCTCGGGCACCGCGTTGCCCTCCCCGATCAGGGCGTCCAGGATCACCAGCACGCCGAGCAGGAACACCACCACCCGGCGCGCGTCAGCAGCGAGCTGTCGCCCGTCAGCTCGCGGCCGCGGGGTCGTCGCCGCCGCCGTCGTCCGGGGCCTCGTCGTCGGCAGGCGGGAACGTCTCGGGCTGCGGCTCGTCGGGCGAGCTGCCGTCCTCCTCGCCCGCCTGCTCGTTGGTCTCGCGCTCGGTGGCGTCGCCCAGCTTCTCGGTGGCGTCGTCGCTGAAGGCAGCGTCATCGGTGCGCTCGGTGTCCGGCGCCTCGGCCTGGTCGGTCACGTGCTCCTCCTCGTTGGTCACGGGTACGCCACCAGCGCGTAGCCCACCACGTCGCCCTTGGATCGCGTGCGCTGCGCCGAGGTGTCGGACGTGTTGCCCTCCTCGGTCACCGGGTTGGTGCCGGGCGTGCGCACCATGGCCACGTGCTGGCCGGGTGAGAACAGCGTCACCAGGTCGCCGGGCCGTACCCTGCTCGGGTCGGTCGTCCAGCCGGTGAAGGGCGCCTTGCCCGCCTTCGCGCGGGCCTCGATCCACTCCACGCTGGCCAGGTCGTAGGTCAGGCCCTTCACGCCCGCGGCTTGCATGGCGTTCGCGCACCAGACCCCGCACCACGGCTGGTAGCGCAGCCACGTGCCCGAGCTGCCCATGGCCACGCAGCGATCCTGCGCGGTGCGGATCCCGTCCGAGCGGCTGTCGCAGTTGGATCCGCCCGGCTGCTCGTTCAGGCCGCGATGCTGCGCCATCCAGCTGAGCGCGCGATCTCGAGCGCTGGTAGATCCGCTTCCACCCGAGGAGCTGCTGCCGTCGCCCTTCGGCTCGCCGGTGGTGGTGTTGTGGGACTTGCACCAGCTGTCGTAGGCGCTGCCGTGCTTGGTCGCGACCTGCAGGTTGGAGTACCGCTGGCGACGGTTGGCGTGATCCCAGCCGGGCGTCTCGCCGGGCACCTGGCCCTCGGCGAGGCGCCACACGTACTGGCGGCGCTCCACCAGCCAATCGGTGATCGCCTGGCGCCGCGCCGACTGCTCGGAGTAGGCGCCCTTCGGTTCGCGCCACCACAGCTCGCGCTGTGACGTGTAGACCTTCTCGGCGTCGGTGCCGCCCTCGGTCGGCAGCTGGCACAGCACCCGCGGCGCCGCGTCGCTGTGGTTCGCCTTGTGCAGGTAGTCGTACCGCTCGCGGCGGTGCGCCACGTCCCAGCCCGGCCCGTTGCTTGACTCCACCTCGCCGGTGGCCAGGTCGCTGATATAGGCGCGCCGATCGCGGATCCACTGCTGGGTGGTGTCGAACTGGGCTTGCAGGGTGGCGTCCCAGCCCGCCCAGTCGGTCAGCTGCATGAGGCGCGAGGTCTCGTTGAAGGTCACCCGCTCCGAGTCGGTCAGGTAGCTGTACGCGTCGGCCATGCCGTCGATCCTAGCGCGATCGTTCGGCAGCCGAACTACCCGGCCCGCCAGCCCGATCGCCACCAGGATCAGCGCCATCACGCCCAGCGCCTCCAGCCCGTTCACCGTGGTGGCGACGCGAACAGCGCCACCAGCGCGATCACGAGCACCAGCACGCCGAGCAGCCGCAGCTCGCCGCCCGTCAGGCCCAGGCTGGCGTCCACCGCGATCACGCGCCGCCCTCCAGGATCCTCCGCCGGGCTGCCGCCGCCGCCTCCCGCGCGAGCTGCGCGCCCGAGGCGCTGCCGTAGCCCTCGCCGCGGGCTTGACCGTCGCCGCGCGCGCCCGCGCCGTTGTCCTTCTGACCTTCTAGTTCGGGTGACACCCGTGTCACCGTCAGTGGTCGTGAGCTGTCACCGTCGGCGGTCTCAGCTGTCACCGTAGACCGTGACGCCCGTGTCACCGTCACGGTGTCGCGGGTGTCACCGTAGGGACGGCCCTGGTAGCGGTTCACGTGGTGCCCGATCGTGCGATCGACGCCCAGCAGCTCGGCCGCCTCCAGCTCGTGAATCCACCGCAGCGCGGTGCGCGCCGTCACGCCGAGATCGGCCGCCAGCCTGCCGCGCGAGACCTGCGCGCGGCAGGCCGCGTCCATGTAGGTGTCCAGCGCCAGCACGACGGCCTTGGCGCCGGGCGAGACGGCGGCCAGGGCACAGCGGCGCCGCCAGGCGGGCCTCGGTGGAAGGTCGCTTGCCACGGCCCTAGATCAGCGCCTCCGGCACGTGCACGGCGTGATGGCAGTCCCTGCACAGCCACGTCACGTCCAGCGGGCGGCTGTAGTCGGCGTGGTGCGCCTCGCAGAACCGCTCGGCCCCGCAGGACTCGCAGGCATCAGCCCGCACCAGCTCGCCTCGGGCCAAGGCCGTGGAGACCCGATTCCGCGCCCGCTTGCGCCGCCGAAACTCACGGTCATGGTGCCAGCGGTCGCGGTCGTACTCGCGCAGCTCCTCGGGATGCTCGGCCCTGCGGCGCCGCACCGCGGCTGCCGCGTAGCCGGGGTGCGCGGCCTGCCATCGGCGCATGTAGACCCGATGGCGGCAGGTCGCACAGCTACCGCAGTCGCAGGTGGTCGGCCGCGCCATCGACGTTCACCTCCCCGGTCAGCCACGGGTCGCGCCACCGGAACGGGATGTCCTCGTCTCGCTCGGCGGGGCCGTACTCGTACGGCGCGTCCACGCCGATCGGCTCCGCCTCGCGGCCGTAGATCTCGGCCTGCTCGTCGGTGGTCTGGAAGCCCAGCACCACCTCCGGGATCGCGTCGCGCAGCGCGAACGCGGCCGCTCGCGCCCACAGCATCCGGCGCGGGTGCGTCACCCAGGCCGACCGGGGCCGGATCAGCTCGGCCCGCTGGGCGTCGGCGATCGTGAACGTGTACCGGCCGATCACCTCGCCGTCGGCGCGGCGCACCACGTAGGCGGTGCAGCTGTCGTCTGTCCAGTCCTCGGGCGCCACGTCGTACCCGGCGCGGGCCGCGATCGCGCGCAGCAGCTCCGAGGACACCACCAGGCGGCCGTTGATCACCGACAGGTGGCTGGCCGCCCACAGCGGCAGGCCCAGCTGGGTCACGTAGTAGAGGCGCAGCGCGGCGCGGCCGCCGCGGGCCTGGGCGGTCTCCTGGCCCGACTCGGCCAGCGACAGCCACCAGCCCAGCTCGCGCCAGGACGGCTCCGGCCGGGTGACCAGCTGAACCCCGCGGCGAGCAGGCAGGGCACGGGGCGGATCGATCGTCCGCGTGGAAGGCCCGCTTCCACGTGCGGGCGTCGTAGCGGGCGTCTCCGGCGCGTCCAGCACCTCGGCCGTACCCTCGGCCTCGGACGGCGGGATCGCCTCAGCGGGCGTTTCAGGGGGCTTCTCGGGCGGCGGGGCGGCGCCGCCGTGCTCAGCGGGAGTGCTCACGGGTCGTCCTCCTCGGTTGCAGGTCTCGCACAGCCACGCGCCGGGCACCAGCTGCGCCGCCACCACCCGGCCGCACTCACGGCACAGCGTCGGCACGCCGCGCCATCCGACGGTTGGAGATCACGGCGTCCAGCTGGGTCACCCAGTCCTCCAGCTGGATCGCGTGCTGGCGGTCGTGCCCGGTCTCGGCGCGGCGCCGGTAGTAGGCGGCCTCGCTGGCCAGGTAGTCGCGCAGCGCCACCTCGGTGGCGATCTGCTCCTCCAGCGTCAGCTGTGGCGCGGTCACCAGGCCACCACCGTGGTCACGGCCACGCCGATCAGGATGCCGAACGCGACCAGGCCCAGGCAGCTCCAGACCAGGCCGTCCTGCCACCAGCGGTAGCTCCTCGGATAGTTCACCAGGGCCTCCTCTCGTGATCGGCCGGGCGGTGCTCCAGCCACGCCCGGTCTGCTAGCCGCCGTTCGATCTCGCCCGGCCCGGCGATCCACCGCGACGCCCGCGCGAGCTGCGCGAGCAGCACGAACAGCGCCCAGCCGACAGCGCCTCGGGTCACAGCTCCACCGCCAGCCGGTGCAGCAGGTCGTGAAGCTCGCCCAGC
>Ga0207681_10000734_pt1 | contig 21470 bp, 12 predicted proteins | sample KBSS53metaG_FD_184324 | JGI IMG/M metagenome (GOLD analysis project Ga0207681, IMG submission 184324) | Switchgrass rhizosphere microbial communities from Kellogg Biological Station, Michigan, USA - KBS S5-3 metaG (SPAdes) (version 2) | ecosystem: Host-associated > Plants > Roots > Rhizosphere... | reverse complement strand
GAAGGTCGATCCCATTTCGTCGGTGCTGACGACGTTCCTGGGCGTCTGCCTGCTGCGGCAGCTGTTTCTGGACGCGGTGTTGCGCCGCCGCCCCGCACAAGCCTGAGCCGGTCATGATCCGTCGTCCACTCTGGTGGGATGCTAGGTAAATAAGGCGCGGGGTATCGAGTGAAGATCGCAACCTGGAACGTGAACGGCATTCGTGCCCGTCAGGACGAGGTCGCCAGCTTCGTGACGCGCGAGCAGCCGGACGTCCTCTGCCTGCAGGAGATCAAGGCGACGCGCGATCACATCCCGGGCACCGTCGGCGAGCTCGCGCTCGCCGACTACTGGTGCTACTGGCACGGCACCAAGGGATACTCGGGCGTCGCGCTGCTGGTGCGCAAGTCGATCGAGGCGAGCCGCCCCGTTTACATCCACCCCGAGTTCGACGTCGACACGCGCATCGCGGCCGCGCGCGTCGACGGCACGACGGTGGCGTCGGTCTACGTTCCCAACGGCGGCAGGGACTTCGCGGGCAAGGTTCGTTTCCTGGAGGCGATGATCGCGTACGTCGCGGCGCTGCGCGCGACCAGCGACCGTCTGGTCCTGTGCGGCGACATCAACATCGCGCGCACGGAGATGGACGTGCATCCGCGGGAACGAGACGGCCAACGCGTCGGCCAGCGCCCCGACGAGCGCGCGCTGTTCGAGCGCATCCTGAACGAGGGCGCGCTTCACGACGTGGGCCGCGAACAGGATCCGGCGAACGACGCCCTGTACACCTGGTGGGCGCCCTGGCGCAACATGCGCCAGCGCAACATCGGCTGGCGCCTCGACTACGTGCTGGCCAGCCGCGCGCTCGCCGCCCGGACCGCGCGCTGCGTTTCGATGCGCGAGTACGGCACCAGCGATCACGCACCCGTCGTCGCGACGTTCGCCGAGGCGTCATGATCATCGTTTCGGACTTCGACGGCACGCTGACGTTGGACGACGTCACGACGTACATCTGGGACAAGTACCTGACGTATGACTGGCGCGCGAAGCTGTTGCCGCCGACGTACGAGGGCCGCTGGTCACCGCTGGAGATGATCGGGCACGGATACGGCGACGTTCGCGTGCCGCCCAAGGAGCTGCTCGCCGAGATCCGCGACAACATCCGTATGCGGCCGGGCGTCGAGGCGCTGGCGACGTTTTGCCGCGGGCGCGGCTGGCACTTCGCCGTCGTCAGTCACGGGCTCGCCTTCTACATCGAGGCGCTGTTGCCGTCGTGGATCCCGTTCACGTCCTTCGTCGGGACGTTCAACGAGTGGAGCTGGCGGGTCGCGCTGCCGTCGACGATGGTGCTGCTGCCCGGCGAGGACTTCAAGAGCCGCGTGGTCGCCGACCTACGCGCGCGCCATCCGGGCCGGCAGGCGGTCTACATCGGCGACGGTCGCCTGGACCTGACGGCGGCGCTGACCTGCGATCGGATCTTCGCGGTCAGCGGCAGCAGCCTGGCCGACCTCGTGCGCGTCACCGGTCGATCGGTGGAAGAGTTCGAGTCGCTCGACGAGGTCGCCGCCTCCTTGTAGATGCGCGTCGCGGTGCTACCATGCGCCGCATGGCAAATCCCACCGCGACGCTTTCGACCTCGATGGGCGACATCAAGGTCGAGTTGTTCACCGACCAGATGCCGATCACCGCAGGGAACTTCGTGAAGCTGGCCAAGAGCGGCTTCTACGACGGTCTGCATTTTCACCGCGTGATCGATAACTTCATGGTCCAGTTCGGCTGCCCGCACAGCAAGGACCCGAACAGCCCGCGCGCCGGAACCGGCGACAGTCCATTCGGCCGCATCAAGGACGAGCACCTGCCGACCGCCAAGATCTCCAACGAGCGCGGGACGCTGTCGATGGCGAACGCCGGCCCGAACACCGGCAGCAGCCAGTTCTTCATCAACACCGTTCACAACGACTTCCTCGACTGGTTCTCGCCGGGGAATTCCAAGCACCCCGTGTTCGGCAAGGTGATCGGCGGCATGGACGTCGTCGACGCCATCTCCAAGGTTCCGCGCAGCAAGCCCGGCGATCGGCCGATCACGCCGGTCAAGATGAACAAGATCACCGTCAGCGACGGCTGATCGTCGCGCCGGATCGATGGGAGCACGTTCGACCTCGGCACCGCGGACGCTCGTCATCGGCGACGTCCACGGCTGCCTGGACGAGCTGCGCGCGCTGGTCGAGCAGGCGGGCGTGACCGACGACGACGTCGTCGTATTCGTCGGCGACCTGGTGGCGAAGGGACCCGATTCGGCGGGCGTCATCGCCTGGGCGCGCGAGCGCGGCGCTGCCGCCGTGCTCGGCAACCACGACGACCACGTCCTGCACGCCCTCGCCGGCGACCCGGGCTCGAAGGCTGCTCATCACCAGGTCGCCCGCACGCTGAGCGCGGCCGACGCGGACTGGCTGGCGGCGCTGCCCTTGTGGTGGCGCGTCTCGTCCGGCGCCAAGCCTCACGTCGTGATTCACGCCGGCATGGTCGCGGGCGTCGCCGTCGAGAAACAGGCGCGCGAGCACCTGCTGGCCATGCGCAGCGTCACCGCCGACGGACGCCCGTCGAAGCGCGTCGAGGGCGCGCCCTGGGGCGCGCTGTGGCCGGGGCCCGAGCACGTGGTGTTCGGCCACGACGCCGTCCGCGGCTTGCAGCGACATCCGATGTCGACGGGCCTCGACACCGGCTGCGTCTACGGGCGCGAGCTGACCGCGCTGTGGCTGCCGGCGCACACGCTGGTCTCCGTCCCGGCGCGCCGCCAGTACGCGGCGATGAAGTGACGTCAGCTCGCGTGTGAAATGGAGGCGCCGGCCTGAAGGCGCGCCTGGGCCTGCGCGAGGCGCTTCCCCATCACGTTCGGGATCTTCTCGGCCAGCGCCAGCGCTTCGTCCAGCATCTCGCGCGCCCGATCGATCCGGCCGCGCCGGGCGAACGCGAGCGCGGTCATCTCGACGACCTCGACCAGCTCGCTCTCGAGAGAGTCGGTCCGCGCGCGCGTGTGTAACGCCGCCCATTCCTCGTCGCTCGCCTCACGGGTACAAAGGTCGATGAGCGTGAGGAGGACGTTTTCGTTTGGGCCGAACAGCCCATCACCCGTGCCACTCTGCCGCGCTTCGGCCTGGATCGCTGTGATCGTATCGAAGAGCGCGCGGGCCTCCTCGTCGCGGCCGAGGAAGGCGAGCACGCGCGCCTCCAGCAGACGCGCCGCGGGTATCGGCACGCCGGACAGGTGCTTCACTTCCAGCTCCACGGACTGGCGCACGGGGACCCAGGCCGCGTCCGTATCCCCAGCGTGGTAAAGCAGCTCGCCCAGGTTGTACTCCGCCATGAAAGACTGCGCCATCAGGCCCATCTCGCGCGCAAGCTCCCTGCATCGTCGCGTGTCGTCGAGCGCGCGTTCCAGATCGCGCCGTCCCATCCAGAGCGTCCGGCGGTTCATGTAACACGCCATGAGGTGCGCCTGGTCGCCGTGCTGCTCGGCGAGCGACAACAACGTCTCGAACACGGATTCCGCCTCGGTGATCTGGCTGCTCATCGACAGCAGGCTGCCCAGCATCACCAGGCACATGACGCGGATCTCGTAGGCCTGATCGCCGAGCGGCTCCGCCAGCGCGTTGCCCTCGCGCAGCCTCTTGATGGCGCTCTCTGGTTCGGCGCGGCGCCAGTGTGCCCGGCCCTGTCCCGCCGCCAGCGACGCGTGCAGGTAGCGGTTCTCGCTGCCCAGCGTTTCAAGTAGCGCCGCCGCCTGGCTAACCAGCTCGGTCGACCCGGCATAGTCGACCATCCAGTCCAGCGTCGTCGCGGTCTCCAGGACAATTTCCACCTCAGCGGCCCGATCCTCGAGCCGCTGAGCCGCGGTCCGGGCCGCGGTGAGATCGTCGACGGCGTCGCTGCGGCCGGTCCGGAACCGCATCACGCCGCGGCCGCGAAATGCCGCCATCCGAGGCCGCAGGTCGCCTTCGTCCAGCTGTCCCAGCGCGCGCGTATAAAGGGACTCCGCGTCGACGTAACGGTGGCGCTCGCGCGCGTGCTCGGCCAGGTCGATGTACAGCGGCGCTGCGTCGCCGCGATAGCCGGCGCTCGCGGCATGAGACGCGAGGCGGGCCTTCCGGACGGTCTCGTCGAATCCCGTCGCCACGCGGTAGTACCGGAAGGCGGCCGCGTGCACGTCGGCGCGCAGCTTGTCGGACGCCGACTTCTCGACGGCGGCGCGCAGCAGCGTGTGGCGAAATGCCGCTCGTCCGCCGCGCTGGCGCTTGAAGATACCCATCGACACGAGCTGGCGGGTGGCGACGTGCGGATCCAGGCGCAGCTCCGAATCCATCTGCGCCGCCGCCAACGTTCGTTCCAGCTCCGAAAGCACACCGTCGATCTCGTCCTCGGAGAAGTCGGCGCCCAGCAGCGCGCACAGGCGCGCGTGCGCCGCCAGCTCGGGAGGAAGGCCGCTGATCTCGCGCTCGGCGAGCCAGTCCGTCACCGCCAGGTCAGGGAGCTTCGCCAGCTCGTCGGTGGCGAGAAAGTAGACGCCGGTCTTTGGATCGGGGCGGACGATGCCGTCGCGTTTGAGGCCCCGGATCAGCTCGCTGAGTAGAAACGGGTTGCCGTGCGTCCCCGTGACGAGCTTCTCCAGCGCCGCGGCGGGCACGTATTCGAGCGGGTGAAGCAGCCGCCGCGCGAGCTGCGTGGCGGCCTCGGCCGAAAGCGGCCCCAGCTCCAGGCGCAGGTGCGCCCCGCTGCGCTGGCCCCAGCTGGGCTTCATCTGAGCCAGGCTGGGGCGGGCGGCGACGCAGATCCAGAGCGGTACTTCGGCCTCTGCCACGGTCGCGTATTCGAGCGCCTCCAGCGTCGCGTCGTCGGCGTGGTGAGCGTCGTCCAGGATCACCGCCAGCGGTCGCTCCTGCGCGCGGAGCCGAAGGGCCTGGGCCACGCTGCGGCTGACGGTCGCCCGCAACACGCCGGGCGCCGCGGCCAGCGTGCGCAGTTCCGGTTCGTCCGGCGTCATCCAGCCGAGCGTGAGCGCGGCGGCCGGCCACAGCGCCGGCCCCAGCTCGCCCAGCAGCGCCTCGCCGCGATCGGCGGGCTTCTCGACGGGCAGCGCGAAGCAGCGGCCCAGCAGCGCGCGCAGGTTGGCGTCGGCATCGCCCTCGACCGCCTCGCGGGCACGCAGCTCCACGACGTTGGCGTTGCGGTTCGCACGTTTCGCATCCTCGACCAGCGCGGCGCACAGATGCGACTTACCGAGACCGCCGTCGGCAACGATCGTGGCGAGACCAGGGCGCCTGCCCGTGATGGTGGCGCGCAGCGAGTCGAGCAACTGGCTCATCTGGTCGCCGCGGCCGTAGATGGGCGTCTGCGCGGAACGCACGACGGTCAGCGCGTCGTCGTCGCGCGGCGGTGGTAGCGCGGCGACGAGCCCGGCGTCGCCCGCGGCCTGGCCGCGGCGCTCGGGGACCAGCTCGGCGGCCGCGGCCGTCAGGTAGAGGCCGTCGCCGGCGATGCCTTCCAGCTGCTTCTGCAGCTTTGCGAACGCCGCGCTGACGTACCGGTCGGTGCCGTCGGGCTTCTTGCGGACCGCCACCGCCGCCACGTCGATGATGATGTTGCGGCACGCCTTGCGCGCGAGCAGGCCGTCCGCCATGCGGATCGCGCGCGTGACCGGGTTCTCGCTCGCCCTGTCGGTGAACAGTCCCACGCCGCCGCCCCGGCCGACCTCCGCGAGGTGGCCGCCGCCCGACGCGAGGGTCTTCATCAAGACGTCGACCGCGATGCCGTTGACGGCAAGCACCGCCATCGGTCGCTTGGCGGGCGCCGCTGCGGGCGCCTTCGCATCCGCCGGAGCGGCCGTCCGCGCCGGCGCTGTCGTCGCAGGAGCTGCGACAACCTGCGTATCGGCCAGCGCCGCCAGGAACGCGCTGGTCAGCTCCCCGGTCGATGCGAACCGGCGCACCGGATCCTTGGCAAGGCACTTGATGATGACGTCCTCGAGCGCCCGCGGCGCGCCCGCGACGTAACGCGAGGGGCGCGCCGCGCGGCGGTTCGCGAGCGCCTGCTGGACCTCGGCAGCATTGCCCCAGAAAGGCGGCCGCCCCGCCAGCATCTCGTAGAGGATGGCCCCCATCGCATAGATGTCGGCGCGCTGGTCGACGGGCGCTGACGAGTCGAGCTGCTCGGGCGCCATGTACTCGGGCGTTCCCATGAACGTGCCGACCGTCGTGTCCTGCTGGGGTACGCCCGCGGGGGGCTTCACCAGACCGAAGTCGAAGATGCGGGTTACCGGCGGCTGATCCGTGGAGAAGACGTTCTCTGGCTTCAGATCGCGGTGAACCAGATCCAGCTTGTGAATCGCTTCCAGACCGGTGAGCAGCGACAACCCGCGCCGGCCGATCTCGTCGATCGGCATCCCGTTCTCCAGCTCGCCCAGCCGATCCGCCAGCGTGGGCAGCGGGACGAACTCCATGACCAGACAGGGACGCCCGTCATCCAGCACGGGCGCGTCGTAGAGCGCGGGCGCGTGAACGCCGCCCAGCTGGCGCAACGTCTGGCCTTCCAGCTCCAGCCGCATGATCGCGTCCGGGTCGTTGTTGGGGATCTTGACGGCGACCTTGCGCCCGTCGGCGGCCCGGGTGGCGAGCAGCACCTCGCCGAAGCCGCCCTTGCCGAGCACGCGTTCCATGACCAGCCCGTCGATCCGGGGCATCGGCGCCGGCGCCTCGACCTGGGTCGCGTCCTCGGCGGCCTGCGCGGCGGGGCGGGGCGGGGGCGCGACCTCGGTCGCGCAGGCGGCGTGGACCGCCTGCCAGCGGCGCCCGCATTTCGGGCATCTGGGCCAAACGCGCTGCATCAGGGTCAAGCTATCATCGGCAGAAGCGTCACAAAAATGTGGTTCAAGGCGGGGGGCTCCGGAAAAGCAAAAGGCCGGTCCGCGCGAAGCGGACCGGCCTTTTTTGAGGCCTTACGACCGGGTGGTTACTGCGCCAGCACCTTGTACTGCTGGTTGAGGCCGCCGTTGCACCAGTACAGGATCATCTGGGCGCCGTTGTTCGTGCCGCCGCCGCTGACGTCCATGCACATGCTCGGAGCGGCCGCGTTCCGGTAGACGAAGATGCCGCTGCCGGCGCCCTGCTCGCTGGACATCCAGGCCTGGTTCCAGTTGCCGGCGCCGCAGTCCTGGACCTCGAGGATCGTCTGGGCCGTGGTGCCGTTCGCCCGCGGGCCGATGCACTTGTTCGTGTTCAGCTTCATGGTGAACTTCACGTTGCCGTTGCCGGCGTCGGCCACGATGAACTTCTGCGGGTCGCCGTTCCAGGTGCTGTAGATCTGCAGCGCGGTTCCGTTGGTCGTCGAGGCGTACGGAACGTCGATCGACATGCCGGTCGCGTGCTGCGGGATCAGGCGGTTGTAGCGGCCCGGGTCGAACGTCGCGAGGCCGATCGGGATGAACGACCAGCGCGCGAAGTCGGGGCTGCCGTCGCCCGAGGGGAAGCCGGTGACGGCCTGGACGGGCGCGTCGTTGCCGGTGCCCGCGTTATACGCGTAGCCCATCAGCTGGGCGCCGTTCGTGATCGACGCCATCTTGAGGTTCGCGCGGCCCGGCTCGCCGTTGATGTAGGTCAGCGGGAAGATCTGGCTGGACGCGCCCGTGTACGGGCGCTGCACGACCTGGGCGCCGTTGAGGTCCATGACCATGCCGCTGGTCCGGTTGACGACCTTGTAGTTGCCGGGCGACACCTGGAGGATCTGCCAGGTCTGGCCGAGCGAGGCCGTGTAGTTCTTCTGCTCGACGTTGGCACCCGAGGTGGTGCTACCGCCGACCACGCCCAGGCACTTGCCGCTCTTGCTGCAGATCTTGTAGAGCTGCGTCGGCTCGAAGTTACGCCACACCGTCACGACGTGCGACCACGAGTGGCCGCCCGAGTACGGCGTCTGCGGGCTGGAGTCCTGGCACGAGCTGAAGCCACCGCCCGACATTGTGCAGTAGTTGTTGCTGCCGTTCGCGCAGAAGACCGGCACGTTCTGGTTGCTGACGCCGTCCCACTGCGTGCCGTAAGGGCTGGCCAGAATGGAGCTCCCGATCGTGGAGCCGAGGCGGCCCTTCGAGGCGCCGCCGCCCAGGTTCGCGCCAGCGCAGTAGTTGCCGTGCGGGTTGGGCGCGAAGATGTTGCCGAAGTACCCGGCCTCCTGGTACGGGTAGTCGGGGCTGGTCGCCCAGCCGATGCCGTTGTCCGGACCGACCAGCCAGATGCCGACGTGCAGGCCCGAGTTGTTCACGTGGGCGAGCATCGCCGCGGTGACGCGCTCCTGGCAGGCCAGGTCGCACTGTCCGTATTCGAGCTCGGGGGCGACGCCCAGGGCGCCGTCGAAGTCGTAGCTGTTCGGCGGCACCGCGTTGTCCTGCTTCGTCAGGCGGGCGCCGGCAGGGTAGGCGACCTTGACCATGTACTTCACGAACTCGCGCCCACCGGCGGTGGTCATGAGGCCGCTGGTGCTCGAGAGGCCCCCGCCGGTGTTCTCGAGGCCGTTGAGCGAGAACCCGTTCAGCTGGAAGCCGTTGCTCGTCCAGCCGTTGGTGTTGAACCCGTTGAGGTTGAACCCGTTGAGGTTGAACCCGTTCATGCCGAAGCCGTTCAGCGTGAAGCCGTTGGTCGTGCTCCCGTTCAACGTGAATCCGTTGGAACCGAAGCCGTTCATCGTGAAGCCGTTGGTGTTGAAGCCGTTGATCTGGAATCCGTTCAGGTTGAACCCGTTCTCGGACGCCACTGCGGCGTTATTGCCTTCGGTATCGTCCATCTGCTCTGCGCAGCCGACAATTCCGACGATTGCCCCTAGGGAGAGGCCGACCGTCAGCCCCAACCTAATCGTGCGTTTTGCGGAAGCGTTCATGTTGTTTGTCCCCTTTTCGGTAGCCCGGCCGACTGCGAGAGTCCCGGAGGCTTTGCGTCGCCCGATCGCTCGGGGTTTGCTTTTGTCACAAGGTTTCGAGTCACCCACGTGCAAGAACCAAAGCAGTAATCGAGCCAACACTTTTTAAACGCCGATAAGCGAGATTTCGCGTGGTTAGCAGCCTGGGTGGGGCAGTCTTTGTTGACGTTGAAACAACCGTGATGTTCGCCGGTCAACAGACGACATGTGAGGGCCGCACGCAGCCGCGGAAACGCCCTTTCAGAGCGCGCCGAACGCGGTCAACGCGGAGACCAGGACGCCCGTCAGCGACTCCCCGGCCATGGCGCCGGCCGCGACCGTCATGACGTCGGACTCACTGAGCTCCGGACGCACGCGACGCGCGAGGACGACCAGCATCGACCCCACGAACAGCGCGACCGAATACGATCCCGGAATCAGCATCGCCATACCGACCGCGGCGGGCGACGGAAGGAAACGACCGATGCGGAAGCGTGCGCCAATCGCGAGGACGGCGCCCGCGGCCAGCCCCAGGCCCCCGGCGAGCAGCGCGTACGGCGGAAGCGCTGCGGCGCCGCCGCGGATCGCTTCCGCCATCGCCTTCCACGACTGCGCGCTGGGGGCGGGCATCGCCTCGGTGCCGATGCCGTACGCCTTGATGACCACGTAGTAGACGGGCACGACGACCACGGCGCCGAGGCCGGCACCCAGAAGATGCGCGCCGACCTGCGCGCGCGGCGACGCTCCCAGCTGGTGCCCGGCGCGAAACGCATAGAGCACGCCGCAGGCCGTCGTGGAGCTGGCGGTGGAGGCGCCGCCGGTCAGCAGCGAGGTGACCGCGCCGGACCCAGCCGCAGCGATCTGCGTCAGCATGCCGACCGCGCCGACGGGGGCGACGTCGGTTTCGCCCGTGGCCCGCGCCGAGACGTTCGTCAGCAGCAGCGCGATCACGGTCGCGATCAGAATGGCGCCCGCGCCGATCTCGAAGACCGACCGACCGACGATGACGAGGACCACGACACCCACCAGGACCATGGGCACCAGCACGCGCGCGCCGACCGTGCGTTGCGCCGGGTCGCCCCTGCCGGCGTCGGTGGCCCCACCGCGCGCGATCGCGCCGAGATCGCGGAAGGCCCGCCGCAGAGCGCCGGGATCCAGCAGGATGGGCACGAAACTTCCGGCGGCGAGCAGTCCGAGCGCCGGCCAGACCAGCCACGACGACAGCGGTCCGTAACTGGCTTCGCTGACGATGCCGGCCTTGAGCAAGGGCGGGGCGAGCACCGCCCACGAGATCGCGCCGCCCAGCAGCACGCTGATGCCCGCTCGCGGTCCGATCATCGCCCCGATCCCCGCCACCAGCGGACTCCAGTTCATACCCAGCGTCAGGCTTGCGATGGCGATGCCTGCAATCGCGCCGGGAAACGGGGTGGTCTCAGGGATGATCTTCGGAGTCCCTTGGCGGAACCAGGTGACCGCGACCGCCACCAGCGCTGCAGTCAGAAGCAGCCACGCCCTGCGCATCGCGGCGGCGCGGGTCGCGTACATCGTTTCGATCACCTCGCCGGTCGCCCGACCGGTCGGGAACGGAAGCGCGTCCTCGACGATCAGCTTTCGGCGCAGGAGGACGGCTGCGCCGATGCCCAGCAGGCCCGCGGCGAAGCCCCAGGCGGCGATGGCCCACCCGGGCGGTGTCTTGCCGATCAGCGCGAGCGCCGGGACCGGCCCCGAGAGGCCCAGCGCGATCCCCATGATCGCCGCGGATGTGGCGGTGGTCTGCGTGATGTTGTTCTCGAGCATGCTGTACGGGCTGGCGCCGAAGCGCCGCAGGCTCGAAAACAACATGAACGCCACCAGCGCCGCCATGATCGAGCCGCCGTCGATGAACCCGGTCTTGAGACCGGAGTAGACGTTTCCGGCGGCGAGCAGGGCGCCCAGCCCGCAACCGGTCAGCAGCGCGCGCGCGGTCGCTTCGCGGCGGACCGGCGGGGGGGACGCGGGGTCGTTCGTCGCCATCCTGTCGGACACTTATCGACAGGTCGTGTCAGAACGTAACTTCGCGCGAGCCGGCGGCCGACGGCCACGGGCGCGATTCGTCGGCTGAGGTTGTCGCGCCGGCGAGCTGTGGCACGCCGTCTTCATAGACGACGGTGTTCGTCATCGCGGCGGCGACGCGCGCCCCCGGCGTGACGATGCCGACCAGGTTCAGCGGATCGCAGGCTGACAGGCGGATGATCTCGCCGCGCTTCGGTTCGCGCCGGGCGGCGCGCAGGGCATCGACGGCGTCGGGGTGTGCGAACTGCTCGCCCACGAAACCCCCGACGAAGCGGCCGCCCCGCAGCTCGCCGCTCATCTCCAGGCGCCGGTAGATGCGCACGATGTCGCGCCAGGGCGGCGCCTGCGTCTCGCGCGCGAGCAGATCCCGGAACACGACGCCGTACCGCTTGATGTACTGGCGCGCGAGCGCTTCGTGGCGCGTCTCGTCGGCCAGACGTCGTTCGGGGCTGTCCTCGGGCAGGGCAGGGGCTGCGGTGGTCGGTCGCAGCAGGGACCAGCGCCCGGCGCCGACGGCGCCGCCGCCCGTGCGCCGGCTCCAGCGGGCGTGCCATCGGGCCCGCGCCCCGCCGCGCGTCTGCGTCGTCGAGATGAGCGCGCGCAAGCCGGAGAAACCGTCGCCGGTCACGCGGCCCGCGGACACGAGCTCGCCCAGCGCGTCCTCGATCTCCGCCCGCAGGCGGCGGGTGCCGGCGATGATCTCGTCCTGGAAGCTGGCGCCGGCGCGCGCCAGGAACGCGACGGCGTCGCGCGCAGCCGGCGACAAGCCCTCGTCTGCGGGCGGTAACCCGGCGTCGGGTGTGAGCAGCCAGGGAAGGTCAGCCCGGCGCACGAGCGCGATCGGCGCCGCGCGGCTGGGTGTCCCGCCCGCGGGACGCGCGGCGAGCCGGCCCCAGCTGACGCCGCCCGACAGGCAAAGCGCGTCCAGCCACGCCGGATCGTAGCCGACCACGCGCGCGGGCAGGATGGCGCGCTCCCAGGCGCCCGCGGCCGCCTCGAATCCCTGCAGGTCGGCGATGACGCGCGCCAGGCCGGGCTGGCCGTGAAGCTGGCTGCCGGGCCGCACGTGCTGCCAGCCGAACAGGAAACGCAGGAAGTCGGCGGCGCTGACCGGTTCGATCTCGCGGCGCAGCCCGTCGAGCATGAAGCGGTTGATGCGCGCGAGCAGCCGCCGATCACACCACTGGGTGACGCCTTCGGCCGCGTCCAGCAGGAAGCGCCCGCGCAGGACCGCGCCGTCCATCTCCAGGCGCGCGAGCGCGGCTTCGACGTCGGACGGCCGCACGCCCACGCGCGCGGCGATGGCGTCGGCCGTCGTCGGCCCCATCAGCGCCACGTGGCCGCGCACGATCTCGACCAGCGCGCTCTCGCCGTCGGGCGGCGCGGTCCGACGCGACGGAGGTTCGACCAGGTCGGGGCTGAAGCGGCGGTCGGGCCAGACGGCGGCGGCGACGGAACGCCGCTCGGCGGCGACCCAGTGGCGGGGCTCGCCTTCGAGGCGGGCCGCGCGCCGGCTGTCGACGAGCGCGTCGAACAGGTCGGTCCATTCGCGTTCCCGGCCGATCGCCTCGGGCAGCACGCCGACGTCCAGCAGCAGATCGTGAAGCTCGTCGGCGTCACGCGGATCGGGCTGCGCGCCGGCCACCACCGCCGCGACCGCCGCCGGATCCAGACCACCGATCCGTTCGACGACCGCCGCCGGCAGCCCGCGCCGGAGCGCGACGGCGCGCGTGCGCCGCTCTTCCAGGGGCGCGTCGTCGAGGAACGCATACGGGTTCGCGTTCAGGATCTCGTGAGCGAACACCGACGGCTCCGGACGCTCGCTGCCCGACGTGCGGATGCGCCCGTCGGCCATCGCCTCCAGCACGGTGCGCAGTCCGGCGGCGTCCATCGCCTCGACCAGACAGTCGCGCACGGTCTCGCGCACCAGCGGGTGGTCCGGCACCTCGATGGGGCCGCCGCCGTGGTTGTCCTGGCAGGCCGTCTGGCCAGGAAATACCGCGGCGATCAGGTCCTGCGCGCGCATGCGTTGCAGGGCAGGGGGGACGCGCCGCCCGCCGCGGCTGCGCAGCAGCGTCAGCGACCGCATCGCGTTCCAGCGCCAGCGCGTCTCGAACATGGGCGCCTGCAGCGCCGCCTGCACCAGCAGCTCCTCGACGTCCTCGGCGCGCAGCATCGAGAACACCGTCTCCAGCGGGAAGCTGTGCTGCGGCCCCAGCGACAGCACGATGCCGTCGTCGGTGGCTGCCGCCTGCAGCTCGAAGTCGAAGCTGCGGCAGAAGCGCTTGCGCAGCGCCATGCCCCAGGCGCGGTTGATGCGGCCGCCGAACGGCGCGTGAATCACCAGCTGCATGCCACCCGCGTCGTCGAAGAAACGCTCGGCGATCACCTGCGTCTGCGTCGGTACGCCGCCCAGCGCGGTCGCGCCCGCGACGACGTAGTCGCGCAGCAGCTCCGCGCCGCGGCGATCGAGCGCGCACGAGACCATCAAGGCCGCCGCCGGATCCTCGCCGCGCGCGGCCGCCGTCGCGATCTCCTCGCGCAGCGCCGCGACCTCCAACGACAGCTCGCGCGTGCGCGCCGGTCCCTCGCCCAGCCAGAACGGGATGGTCGGCGCCGCGCCGGCGGCGTCCTCGACGCGCACGCGGCCCGGCTCGACGCGCCGGATGCGCCACGACGAATTGCCGAGCAGGATGATGTCGCCCGCCATCGATTCGATCGCGAAGTCCTCGTCGACGTTGCCGATGACGGTCCCTTCCGGCTCCAGGACCACGTCGTAGTTGGCGTTGTCGGGGATGGCGCCGCCCGAGGTCAGCGCCGCCAGCCGCGCCCCGCGCCGCCCGCGCAGCCGCCGGTTGACAGCGTCGCGATGAACGAGCGCGCCCGACCGCCCGCGGCTGGTGGCGATGCCCTCGGACAGCATGTCGATGACGGCGTCGAAATCGGCGCGCGCCAGCTCGGCGTAGGGCGCCGCCCGCCGCACCAGCGCGAACAGCTGATCCTCGTCGCACTCCTCCGCCGCCGTCGCCGCGACCACCTGTTGCGCCATCACGTCCAGCGGCGCGTCGCGCAGGCGAATGGCGTCGATCTCCGCCCGGCGCGCCGCGCGCACCAGCGCCGCGCATTCGACCAGCTGGTCGCGCGTGAGCGGGAACAGCCGTCCCTTGGGCGTCGCGCGCAGCGCGTGGCCCGACCGGCCGATGCGTTGCAACCCTGTCGAGATCGACCGCGGCGACCCGATCAAGCAGGTCAGCTCGACGGCGCCGACGTCGATGCCCAGCTCCAGCGACGCCGTCGCGACGACGACGCGAAGGTCGCCTTCCTTCAGCCGCCGTTCCGCGCGATGACGCCGCTCGCGCGACAGGCTGCCGTGGTGGGCCGCGACCGCGTCGGCCCCCAGCCGTTCGGCCAGATGCAAGGTCACGCGCTCGACGAGACGCCGCGTGTTCACGAACACCAGCGTCGACTTGTGCTCTCGCGCCAGCGCCGCCACGCGATCGTAGAGCTCGCCCCACTGCTCGTTCGTGCACACGGCGCCCAGCTCGTCCTCGGGAACCACCACCGCCAGGTCCAGGTCCCGGCGCTGACCGACGTCGACGATCTCGGGCGGCGGGCGGCCGCCGACCAGCAGGCGCGCCGCCACCTCCAGCGGCCGCACCGTCGCCGACAGCCCGACCCGTTGCAGGCGCGTGGGCGGAGCCGGGCTTTGCCCGGCGGAGCCCGTCGCGGGAGGGAGCGGGGACCCGTCGCGGGTCCCCGAAGTAGATAGTCCCGGGCTGACCAGCGCCTCCAACCTCTCGAGGGACAGCGCCAGGTGCGCGCCGCGCTTGTCGGCGGCGACGGCGTGGATCTCGTCGACGATCACCGTCCGCACGTCACGCAACGCGCGCCGCCCGGACTCGGACGTCAGCAGGATGAACAGCGATTCGGGCGTCGTGACCAGCACGTGCGGCGGGTGAAGCGCCGCCTGCCGGCGTTCGCGCGCGGTCGTATCGCCGGTCCGCACCGCCGTGCGCACGCCAGGGGACGGAAAGCCCAGCTCGGTCGCGAGCACGCGCAGCTCGGCGAGCGGCTCCTCCAGGTTTCGGCGTATGTCGTTGGACAGCGCCTTCAGCGGCGACACGTAGAGGACGCTGGTCCGGTCGGGCAGCTCGCCGCCCGCCGCGATCGCCTCCGCGACCAGGCGATCCAGCGCCCAGAGAAACGCCGCCAGCGTCTTGCCGGACCCGGTCGGCGCCGTGCACAGGACGTCCTTGCCGGCGGCGATCAGCGGCCAGGCTTGCGCCTGCGCCGGGGTCGGCGCCCCGAACCGGCGCTCCAGCCAAGTGGCGACGACCGGGTGAAACATCCGTTCAGTATCTAACACACGAACCCCAGGCGGGAAGCCTATTTCTGTTGACGCCAGTATTGAGGTGTTTAGGTTGGCGGCCGGCCAAACGCCGCAGTTTTTTTCGAGAAGTCCTCGGACGCCAACGCGAAAAGGAATCAGCTCATGGGCAAGATCATCGGCATCGACCTCGGCACCACGAACTCCGTCGTCGGGATCATGGAAGGTAAGGATCCCAAGGTCATCGCGAACGAGGAAGGCGGACGGTTGACGCCGTCAGTGGTGGCCTGGGACGACAAGGGTGAGGTGCTCGTCGGTCAGATCGCCCGCCGCCAGGCGATCACCAACCCGGAGAACACCGTGTACTCCGTCAAGCGGTTCATGGGACGCCGCTTCGAAGAGGTCAGCGAAGAGATCAAGCGCGTCCCCTACAAGGTCATCCGCGCGTCGAACGGCGAGGCGCAGATTGAGATTCGCGGCAAGAAGGTCACGGCGCCCGAGGTTTCGGCGCGCGTGCTGATGAAGCTCAAGAAGGCGGCCGAGGATTACCTGGGCGAGAAGGTCAGCGAGGCGGTCATCACCGTCCCGGCCTACTTCAACGATGCCCAGCGCCAGGCGACCAAGGACGCGGGCCGCATCGCCGGCCTCGACGTCAAGCGCATCGTGAACGAGCCGACCGCGGCCGCGCTCGCGTACGGGCTCGACAAGAGCAAGGACCACCTGATCGCCGTTTACGACTTCGGCGGCGGCACGTTCGATATTTCGATCCTCGAGGTCGGTGAGAAGGTCGTCGAGGTCGTGTCGACCAACGGCGACACCCACCTGGGCGGCGACGACATCGATCAGCTCGTGATGGATTGGCTGGTCGCCGAGTTCAAGAAGGATCAGGGTATCGACGTCTCCAAGGACAAGATGGTGATCCAGCGTCTGCGCGAGGCGGCCGAGAAGGCCAAGATCGAGCTGTCGTCCGTGATGGAGACGGAGATCAACCTGCCGTTCCTGACAGCCGACGCGAGCGGCCCGAAGCACATGCAGATCAAGCTGTCGCGGGCGAAGCTGGAACAGATGATGAACAACCTCGTCCAGCGCACGATCGAGCCGACCAAGAAGGCGCTCGCCGACGCGAACAAGAAGCCGGCGGACATCGCCGAGGTCGTGCTGGTCGGCGGGTCGACCCGCATCCCGATGGTGCAGAAGCTGGTCAAGGAGTACTTCGGTAAGGAGCCGCACAAGGGCGTGAACCCCGACGAGGTGGTCGCGCTGGGCGCGGCGGTCCAGGCGGGTGTCCTGTCCGGTGAGGTCAAGGACATGCTGCTGCTCGACGTCACGCCGCTGTCGCTGGGCATCGAGACGCTGGGCGGCGTGATGACGACGCTCATCCCGCGCAACACGACCATCCCGACGAAGAAGAGCGAGACCTTCTCGACGGCGGCCGACAACCAGAGCTCGGTCGAGGTCAAGGTCTTCCAGGGCGAACGGCCGATGGCGGGCGACAACCGCTTGCTGGGCAAGTTCGGGCTGGACGGGATTCCGTCGGCGCCGCGCGGCGTGCCTCAGATCGAGGTCACGTTCGACATCGACGCCAACGGCATCGTCAACGTGTCGGCGAAGGACAAGGCGACCAGCAAGGCGCAGCACATCACCATCACCGCGTCGTCGGGCATGTCGGAAGCCGAGATCCAGCGCATGGTGAAGGACGCGCAGGAGCACGAGGCGGAGGACAAGAAGCGCCGCGAGGCGATCGAGGCGCGCAACAAGCTGGAGTCGCTGACGTTCCAGGTCCAGAAGCACCTCGACGAGAACCGCGACAAGATCGCCGAGGGCGATCGCTCGGAGCTGGAGGCGGCGCTGAAGGACGCGAAGGATACGGTCGACAACAACCGCGATCCCAAGGACGCGGCGCTGTTCGAGGGCGCATTCGAGCGATTGCAGAAGGCGTCGCACAAGATGGCCGAGACGCTGTATCGCAGCGCGGCCGGGGCGTCGGCCGGCGCGGAGAGCGCGCCTCCCGGCGGCGAAGGTGGCGAGGGCGCGACGCCGCCGTCCGGCGGTGGTAGCGGTGGCAAGGACGACGTGATCGACGCCGAGTACACCGAAGGCCCGAAGAACACGTAATATCGGGCCGCGATGACGGCGGCCGTCCGGCGAGGTCTGGATTACGTCGCCGTCTTCGTCGCCTACGTGGCGACGGCGCGGCTGGGCTTGACGTTCGATGCGCTGGCCGGCGTCGCGACTACGGTGTGGCCGCCCGCGGGCATCGCGCTCGCGGCGCTGATCCTGCGCGGGCCACGGCTGTGGCCCGCGATCACGCTCGCGGCGCTCACCGTGAACCTGATGACGGGAATTCCCGTCTGGGGCGCGGCGATCATTGCGGCCGGGAACACGCTGGAGGCGGTGGTGGGCGCGGCGCTGTTGCGGCGCTTTTCGTTCGATCCCCGCCTGGGGCGCCTCGGTGACGTGCTGTTGCTGGTGGGTTGGGCGGCGCTCGGAAGCACCCTGATCAGCGCGACGTTTGGCACCGTCGCGGCGGCGCTCGCCAGCCTGCACCGCAACGAAAGCTACCCGGTGTTCTGGGCGGTCTGGTGGATCGGTGACGCGATGGGGGATCTCCTGATCGCGCCGCTGATCTGCGTCTGGGCGTCGTCGATCCGACTGTCGCGGCGGCCGCTGCGCTGGCTGGAGGCGCTTCTGCTGACGGCGGCGCTCGCTCTGGTGAGCATGGCGGTGTTTCGTCGAACGCCGGACCTTCGCGCGATCGAATTGATCCGGGGGACATACGTCATCGTCCCGCTGTTGATCTGGGCGGCGCTGCGGTTCGAGCAACGCGGAACCACGGCGGCGCTGATCCTCGTCGCGGTCATTGCGGTGACCGCGACGTCGACGCCCGGCAGCTATTTCGCCGCGCGCACGCCGCACGAACGCCTGCTGATGACCGACTGCTACATGGCGATCACGGCCGTCAGCATGCTGACGCTGGCCGCGGCGCTGGCCGAACGTCGGGCGGCGATCGGTGTCCGCGACGAATTCATCTCGATCGCGTCGCACGAGCTGAAGACGCCGCTCACGGCGCTGAAGCTGCGGCTGTCGGCCGCGATTCGCACGCAGCAGAAGCCGCCGCCGCGCGACGACGAGGCCGAGCAAAAACTCGGGCGCGCGCTGGGCGCGGCCGGAACGACGACGGACCGCATCGTCAGCCTGGTCGACGATCTGCTCGACGCCTCGCGCCTGACCGCGGGGCGGCTGGCGTTACACCTCGAGTCGGTCGCGCTGGGCGATGTGGTCCGCGAAGTGACGGCGCGTTTGCGCGAGCAAGCGACGGAGGTCGGCTCGCGCATCGAGATCGCCATCCCGGAGCCGATCGTCGGACGCTGGGATCGCATCCGCATCGAACAGATCGTCACGAATCTGCTCTCCAACGCGATCAAGTACGGCGCCGGCCAGCCGATCCACCTTTCCGCGCACGTCACGAACGGGCGCGCGCGTCTCGACGTCAAGGACGCGGGCGCCGGGATCTCGCGCTCCGATCAATCGCGCATCTTCCAGGCGTTCGAACGGGTGACGACCGCCAACCGCGTCGGCGGACTGGGTCTGGGGCTCTACATCGGGCGGCAGATCGCGGCCGCACACGGCGGCACGCTGTCCGTCGACAGCAAGCCGGGGCATGGCTCGACATTCACGCTCGACCTGCCGCTGGAAGCGAACCTCTCCGGCGCTACTTCGCTGCCGCCAACGTCCTGAGCTGCGCTTCCGCTGATTCCACCCAGCGGCGTTCGCTCGGGCGTTTCTCCATCGAGAGGTACGTCTCGAACGCCCGCCGCGCGTCGGCCGCGCGGCCAAGGTGCTGCAGCGAGCGCCCCAGGCCGTAGTACGGATCCGGATCGCCGGGCTTCAGCTTGATGTAGTGCTCGTAGGCGTCGACGGCCGGCGCGAACTGGCCGCGCGTGCGCAGCGCGAACGCCAGGTCGTACCAGGCCAGCGAGTAGGTGGGATTCTTGTCGACGGCAGCGCGCAAGACGGTGATCGCCTCGTCGTCGCGCCGGATCTTCAGCAGCAGCTCGCCCAGCGCGGTGCGCGCCGCTGAATGCCGCGGGTCCAGCGCGATCGCCTGCTTGAACTTCACGATCGCTTCCTCGACGTGGCCGCGATCGCGCAGCAGCTGGGCCTCGTTGTAGGCGGGGGTCGCGGGCGAGGGCGGGGTCTTCGGCGGCGCCGCATCCGCCGGTCCGGCGCCAGGCGCGGGCGCAGGCGGGGGCGGCGCGCTCAGCTCCTGAACGACCGACGCCGCGTGGGTCTTCCAGTTGCCCGATTTCGCGGGCGCGACCGCCACGAAGTGGCGCAGCGCCGCCAGCGCGCCGACCTTGTCGCCGGTGTTGAGCAGACACAACCCGAGCCCGTAGTACGGATCGGGCATGGCCGGCACCAGGTCCATGTATCGCTTGTACGCGACGATGGCGCGATCGCAGCGCCCGGCCTGCCGGCTCGCGGACGCGAGCATGTACCAGCCGAGGTCGTTGCTCGGATCGGCGGCCACGACGATCTCGAACTTCGCCGCGGCACCGGCGTAGTCCTTGGATGCGTTCAGCGCCTTGCCCGCCTCGAACGCGGCGTCGGATTCCGGCGTCGCGCGCGCAACCGAACCCGACAGCAGCAGCACCAGCAGCGCGGCGGCGGCGACGATCTTCACGCTCGCGATGCTACCTGAAACCGGCCGTTTCTTGACAGCCTGGCGCATTGGTAGTCTAATGTAGGCAAAGGTATGCTTCCCGTCGTTGGCAGCCTGATCATGGGGTCGTTCGCGGGCCTCCTGTTCATTGTCACGGTGTCCCTGGGTCGGCGCTGACCGCGACGTTTGCGGTAGCCGGGGCCGTTCGGCGGACCTAGACTGTCGGGCTTCCAACCGCCGCGCACACGCGCGTCCGGGGTCATCGTGCCAGGCACCGACAACGCAACGCCCGCATCGCCCCCGCCCGCTGCGCCGGGTGCAACGACCGCCGAGCGCGTGGTGCGGCGCGTCCGCTACGAAGATTTCTCGATCGGCGACCTGACCGGGATCCGAAACCTGCTGCGCGGCGGTTCAGTGATCGACTGGCACCGGCTTTACTTCACGGACCGCGAGGAGGTCGACCGCTTCCTGCGCGTCAACGAGCTGGACCCCGGCGACGAGAACGACATGCGCCGGCTGGGCGAGCTGCGCGAGGCCGCGGTCGAATACCTCGAACGCCACCTGGGCTTCCAGATCCCGGACGAGGTCGCGCACGGTGTCCCGCCGCGCGACCTTCTGCTGATCGCGTCGCAGAAGGGGCGGCGGCGCACGCACGCCTGCGTGGTGCTGAAGGTCATGCACGTCATGCATCACCTCGCGGGCCGCGAGCTGCTGACCAAGCTGCCCGTGTCGGACGACCAGATCTTCCACCTGGTGGAAGAAAAGGTCCTGCGCACGGTCGAGGATCTCAAGGCGGTCGGGTGCCCGGTGGTCGAGTTCGAGTGGAGCCGCAAGCACGCCGACAGCCTGATCACCAAGCTGCTCGCCAAGAAGGAATCGATCGCCGCCGACGTCTACGACAAGCTGCGGTTCCGGGTGATCACCAACAGCGAGGACCAGCTGATCTTCGTCATGCGCGAGCTGACGCAGCGACTGATCCCGTTCAACTACGTGATCCCCGGCCAGTCGGAGAACGACATCATCAAGATTCGCGAGACGCTGGATCGATCACCGGCGCTGAAGCGGTTCTTGCCGGAGATCACCGACCTGGCCGCGATCGCCGCCGACAAGAGGCCGTCGCCGCAGAACGAGTTCTCGGGCCCCGGCTATCGCGTGATCAACTTCGTCAGCGACTTGCCGGTTCGCATCGACAAGTACTTGTGCCGGCGTCCAGACGACCCGATGTTCTCCGAATACGGCACGATCGTCTTCGTGCTGACGGAGTTCCAGATCATCGACGCGCGCACCGCCGAGAACAACGAGAGCGGCGAGAACAGCCACGACAAGTACAAGGACCGCCAAGCCGCGCGCGTCAAAGCGCGTCTCATGCACGGTATGAAAGACGACGCCTAGGCGCCGTCCCTCACCCTGACCCTCTCCCCGCAAGCGGGGAGAGGGAAATCAGGCACGGTCTACCAGCGGCCTCGGCCGCCGCCACCGCCGCCGCGTCCACCGCGGCCGCCGCCCCCACCGCCGTAG
>Ga0207681_10000732_pt1 | contig 21482 bp, 14 predicted proteins | sample KBSS53metaG_FD_184324 | JGI IMG/M metagenome (GOLD analysis project Ga0207681, IMG submission 184324) | Switchgrass rhizosphere microbial communities from Kellogg Biological Station, Michigan, USA - KBS S5-3 metaG (SPAdes) (version 2) | ecosystem: Host-associated > Plants > Roots > Rhizosphere... | reverse complement strand
TGGCGATGGGCCTCGACAACCGGGAGTGGCGCACCCCGAATCTATCTGGTAAGTTCGCCCGCTTGCAGCCGCAGGGCCGGCAGGTGTCGGTGACGTTGCAATCCTGCGCAATGGATTAGAAGAGTGAGAGGCGGTCTATTCATGTCCACCCAAGCAAAGCAACAGCAGACTCAAGGCCTCAACGGCTTCGAACCTTACGTAGAGACGAAAGGTGAGGAGTACATGGGCGAGCCCATGCGCGAGCACTTCACCAAGATCCTGAACAAGTGGAAACAGGACTTGATGCAGGAAGTCGACCGCACGGTTGACCATATGAAGGACGAAGCAGCCAACTTCCCTGACCCGGCCGACCGCGCGAGCCAGGAAGAAGAATTCGCCCTGGAACTGCGCGCCCGTGATCGCGAGCGCAAGTTGATCAAGAAGATCGACAAGACGCTGCAGCTGATCAAGGACGAAGAATACGGCTGGTGCGAATCCTGCGGTGTCGAGATTGGTATTCGTCGCCTGGAAGCCCGCCCAACCGCGGACCTCTGCGTAGACTGCAAGACCTTGGCCGAAATCAAGGAAAAACAGGTCGGCAAGTAATCCAGCCGAGCTGAACGAATGGGGCGTGCGAACGCCCCATTTTTGTTGCTGGCGTTTACCGAATTTCCAGTAGTATCCGGCCCATGACAGCCTCTACCTATATCGGGCGTTTTGCCCCAACGCCCAGCGGCCACTTGCATTTCGGCTCACTGGTCGCCGCCCTCGCCTCCTACCTCGACGCCCGCGCCAACCACGGCCGCTGGCTGATGCGCATGGAAGACCTCGACCCGCCCCGCGAAGAGCCCGGCGCCCAGGCAGCGATCCTGCATGCACTGGAAAGCTACGGGTTTGAGTGGGACGGCGAACTGGTCCGACAAAGCGAACGGCACGAAGCCTATGCCAAAGTACTGAACGATATGTTCAACCACGGCCTCGCCTACGCCTGCACTTGCTCACGTAAACAACTGGAGGCCTACAACGGCATCTACCCGGGCCTGTGTCGCAATGCCGGCCACGATCAGCAAGATGCCGCCATTCGTTTGCGTGTTCCTGAGCTTGCTTACCACTTTACCGACCGCGTCCAGGGTGAATTCCGACAGCACCTGGGTCGCGATGTAGGCGATTTCGTCATCCGTCGCCGCGATGGCCTCTATGCTTATCAATTGGCAGTCGTCCTCGACGATGCGTGGCAAGGTGTTACCGATATCGTGCGCGGTGCAGACCTGCTCGACTCCACGCCGCGCCAGCTCTACCTGCAGGAACTGCTCGGCCTGCGCCAACCGCGCTACCTGCATGTGCCACTGATCGTCCAGCCGGACGGTAACAAATTGGGCAAATCCTATCGTTCCCCGCCGTTGACACCCGACCAGGCCACGCCTTTGCTATTAAGGGCCCTGCGCGCCCTCGGGCAGCAACCCGGTGACGAGCTGCTCCACGCCAGCCCACGGGAACTGCTGGATTGGGGCATCCAGCACTGGGACGCCACGCGGATACCGCACAGACTCACGCTGGCAGAAGCGCAATTGAGCTGAAGGCGCTTGCAGCTTGGCCGGCATCCGTTACCATCGCCGCAGTTTTTCAATCAGAGGCCAACATGTACATCTATCGATTGGTCCTGCTGCTGGTCGTCGGGATCTACCTGTTTTCCCCCGCCATCATGGATTGGTGGATCGACGCCACGGGCGCCTGGTATCGCCCTTATCTGCTGTGGCTGATCCTGATCGTCGTGACTTTCATCCTGCAGAGCCAAAAAGATGCCGATGAGCTTTAGCCTCACCCAGATGCTGCTGATCAGCGCCGCCTACCTGGCCGCGCTGTTCGGGGTGGCCTGGATCAGTGAGCGTGGAATGATTCCGCGGGCGATCATTCGCCATCCGCTGACCTACACCTTGTCCCTTGGCGTTTACGCCAGCGCCTGGGCGTTCTATGGCACCGTAGGCCTGGCCTATCAATACGGTTACGGTTTTCTTTCCAGCTACCTCGGGGTATCCGGTGCGTTTCTGCTGGCACCGGTGCTGCTGTACCCGATCCTGAAGATCACCCGCACCTACCAACTGTCCTCCCTGGCCGACCTGTTCGCCTTCCGCTTTCGCAGCACCTGGGCCGGTGCGCTGACCACCATTTTCATGCTGATCGGCGTGCTGCCGTTGCTGGCCCTGCAAATCCAGGCGGTGGCGGACTCCATCAGCATCCTGACCCGCGAACCGGTGCAACATCGGGTGGCCCTGGCCTTCTGCGCGCTGATCACGCTGTTCACGATTTTCTTCGGCTCACGCCATATCGCCACCCGCGAGAAGCACGAGGGCCTGGTGTTCGCGATTGCCTTCGAGTCGGTGATCAAGCTGATCGCCATCGGCGGCGTTGGCCTGTACGCGCTCTACGGCGTGTTCGACGGCCCGCAACAGCTGGAACTGTGGCTGCTGCAGAACCAGACCGCCCTCGCCGCCCTGCATACGCCATTGCAGGAAGGCCCCTGGCGCACACTGCTGCTGGTGTTCTTCGCCTCGGCAATCGTGATGCCGCACATGTACCACATGACCTTTACCGAAAACCTCAACCCGCGCTCGCTGGTCAGCGCCAGCTGGGGTTTGCCGTTGTTCCTGCTGTTGATGAGCCTGGCGGTGCCGCTGATCCTGTGGGCCGGTCTGAAACTGGGGGCCACCACCAATCCTGAGTATTTCACCCTGGGCATCGGCATAGCCGCGAATAGCCCGGCCTTGGCGCTATTGGCGTACGTCGGGGGGCTATCGGCTGCCAGCGGGTTGATCATCGTGACCACCCTGGCCCTCTCGGGGATGGCACTCAACCACCTGGTGTTACCGCTGTACCAACCACCGGCCGAGGGCAATATCTACCGCTGGCTGAAATGGACACGGCGCGCGCTGATCGTCGCGATCATCATGGCCGGCTATGGTTTCTACCTGCTGCTGGGCGCGGGTCAAGACCTGGCCAACCTGGGGATCGTTGCATTTGTCGCCACCTTGCAGTTCCTGCCGGGCGTGCTGTCGGTACTGTATTGGCCGACCGCCAATCGGCGTGGCTTCATCGCCGGGCTGCTGGCGGGAATCCTGGTGTGGGTCGTGACCATGCTGCTGCCGCTGGTCGGCAACCTGCAGGGCTTCTACATCCCGTTGCTGAACATGATCTACGTGCTGGATGACACCAGTTGGCACATGGCCGCGATTGCGTCGCTGGCCGCCAACGTCTTGATGTTCACCCTGATCTCACTGTTTACCAACGCCAGCCCGGAAGAAACCAGCGCCGCCGAAGCTTGCGCGGTGGATAACGTACGCCGTCCGCAACGACGTGAATTGCATGCCGCCTCACCCCAGGAATTCGCCACGCAACTGGCCAAGCCGTTGGGTGCCAAGGCGGCACAGAAGGAAGTCGAGCAGGCGCTGCGCGATCTCTACCTGCCGTTCGATGAGCGCCGCCCGTACGCCCTGCGCCGCCTGCGTGACCGTATCGAAGCCAACCTGTCCGGATTGATGGGGCCGAGCGTGTCCCAGGACATGGTGGAAACCTTCCTGCCCTACAAGGCCGGCGGCGAAAACTACGTGACCGAAGACATCCATTTCATCGAAAGCCGGCTGGAGGACTACCACTCCCGCCTCACAGGCCTGGCCGCCGAACTCGATGCCCTGCGTCGCTACCACCGCCAGACCCTGCAGGAACTCCCGATGGGCGTCTGCTCCCTGGCCAAGGATCAAGAGATCCTGATGTGGAACAAGGCCATGGAAGAACTCACCGGTATCGCGGCGCAACGCGTAGTCGGCTCACGCCTGAATACACTGGGCGAGCCTTGGAAAGAACTGTTGCAAGGCTTCATCAACCTGCCCGACGAACACCTGCACAAGCAGCACCTGGCCCTTGACGGCCAGACCCGCTGGCTCAACCTTCACAAAGCCGCCATCGACGAACCCCTGGCCCCCGGTAACAGTGGTCTGGTGCTGCTGGTGGAAGACCTGACCGAAACCCAGATGCTCGAAGACAAGCTGGTGCACTCCGAGCGCCTGGCCAGTATCGGCCGGTTGGCGGCGGGCGTGGCCCATGAAATCGGCAATCCGATCACCGGTATTGCCTGCCTGGCGCAGAACCTGCGGGAAGAGCGTGAAGACGACGGCGAAATCACCGAAATCAGCGGGCAGATCCTCGAACAGACCAAGCGTGTTTCGCGCATCGTGCAGTCGCTGATGAGCTTTGCCCACGCCGGCGCCCACCAGAACCACGACGAAGCCGTGTGCCTGGCCGAGGTGGCACAGGACGCCATTGGGCTGCTGGCCTTGAATCGGCGCAATTTCGAAGTACAGTTCTTCAATTTATGCGACCCCGACCATTGGGTCGACGGCGACTCCCAACGCCTCGCCCAGGTGCTGATCAACCTGCTGTCCAACGCCCGTGACGCCACCCCGGCCGGCGGTGCGGTGCGCGTCAAGACCGAGGCTTTCGAACATACGGTCGATCTGATCGTCGAAGATGAAGGCAGTGGTATTCCACAGAACATCATGGACCGATTGTTCGAACCCTTCTTCACCACCAAGGACCCAGGTGAAGGTACCGGTCTGGGCCTTGCACTGGTCTATTCCATCGTTGAAGAGCATTATGGACAAATCACCATCGACAGCCCGGCTGACACCGAAAGCCAACGCGGCACCCGTATTCGGGTGACCTTGCCGCGTCATGTCGAAGCGACGTCCGCTGTGAACTGAGACCGTCGAGAGAATTGAATCAATGCCGCACATTTTGATCGTCGAAGACGAAACCATTATCCGCTCTGCCTTGCGTCGCCTGCTTGAACGAAATCAGTACCAGGTCAGCGAAGCCGGCTCGGTGCAGGAAGCCCAGGAGCGGTTCAGCATTCCCACGTTCGACCTGATTGTCAGCGACCTGCGCCTGCCTGGCGCGCCTGGTACCGAGTTGATCAAGCTGGGCCAGGGCACTCCGGTGCTGATCATGACCAGCTACGCCAGCCTGCGGTCGGCGGTGGACTCCATGAAGATGGGCGCGGTGGATTACATCGCCAAGCCATTCGACCATGACGAGATGCTCCAGGCGGTGGCCCGTATCCTGCGCGACCGCCAGTCGGCCAGCAGCGCGCCGACCGAGCAACGACCGGCGAGCAAAACCAATGACAAGCCAGGCGTCGACAACAGCAACGGCGAGATCGGCATCATCGGCTCCTGCCCACCCATGCAGGACCTGTACAGCAAGATCCGCAAAGTCGCCCCCACCGACTCCAATGTATTGATCCAGGGCGAGTCTGGCACCGGTAAAGAACTGGTGGCCCGCGCCCTGCACAACCTGTCCAAGCGTGCCAAGGCGCCGATGATCTCGGTGAACTGCGCGGCGATCCCTGAATCCCTGATCGAGTCCGAACTGTTCGGCCACGAAAAAGGCGCGTTTACCGGCGCCAGCGCCGGGCGGGCTGGCCTGGTGGAAGCGGCGGACGGCGGCACGCTGTTCCTCGACGAAATCGGCGAACTGCCTCTGGAAGCCCAGGCGCGGTTACTGCGCGTGTTGCAGGAAGGCGAGATTCGCCGTGTGGGCTCGGTGCAATCGCAGAAGGTCGATGTTCGACTGATCGCCGCGACCCACCGGGACCTGAAGAGCCTGGCCAAGATCGGCCAGTTCCGTGAAGACTTGTATTACCGCCTGCACGTGATCGCCCTCAAGTTGCCGGCCCTGCGTGAGCGTGGCGCCGACGTCAACGAGATCGCCAACGCCTTCTTGCTGCGCCAGAGCGCGCGCATCAATCGTACCGACCTGAAGTTTGCCCCGGACGCCGAGCAGGCGATTCGGCATTACTCATGGCCGGGTAACGTGCGGGAGCTGGAAAATGCGGTCGAGCGTGCGGTGATCCTGTCGGAGAGCCCGGAGATTTCCGCCGAGCTGCTGGGCATCGACATTGAGCTGAGCGATCTGGAGGACGATGACTTCATCGGCCTGGCCCCACAACAGGGCGGCGGTAGCAACACCAGCCACGAGCCGACGGAAGATCTGTCACTGGAAGATTACTTCCAGCATTTCGTCCTTGAGCACCAGGACCATATGACCGAGACCGAACTGGCGCGCAAGCTGGGCGTGAGCCGTAAATGCCTGTGGGAACGTCGCCAGCGCCTGGGCATTCCACGGCGCAAGACCGGCGTGGCCAGCGAGAGTTGAGGGGGCGCCCCCACAGGTAACACCCGCAGATGTGAAAAAACTGTTACCGCGGATATTTCGCGTAACAAAAGCCGGGGCTTACGGTAACGAAGCCCTGGCTTTTTTTGGGCCGTCAAAAGCCCGATACCACCTCAACCCCCCGGTTTTGCTGGGCGGTGCAAAAGTTGGCACGCACCCTGCTATATGCTTAGTACAAAAACAATAACAAGCTTTGTACAAGACAATAAAAATAAGACGAATCGACTCACGCATAACAAAAACAACACGGCGGAGGCGCAGCTAACTGATTCTTTTGGAGAGGCGTTGCATTTGGGGCTTGCCCCGCAACCAGGCCGAGAACAACAAAAACTGCCCTAAGGCAGAGCCTGAACTGGTTGGATCGTAGATCAGCAACACAGCGACCAAAGCAATCCGTTTGCTCTTGACTCCCGATTGGGAGTGTCATGAAGGTGAAGCTTCATGGCGAGGGCGATCAACAAAAACAAGAAGCCCGCAATCCATAATAAAAATAGAGCACGCAACTACTTCTGGGGGAGCTTCGGCTCCCCTTGTAGTTTCCGCCATTTGACCACCCAGCAACCTCTTGAAGCTTTTGGCTTGGGGCTTGCAGCTTGTTCCTACACCATCCCCTGACTAAATGCTAGAATCCCCGCCCATCATGCGGTCATTCTTCGTTATGGCCGAACATTCCTTCAAACAGTGCATCCCATGCTGAAGAAGTTGTTCCAGTCATTCCGTTCTCCCTTGCGTCGTACGCAACACAAACGCAGCACGCCTGAAGTGCTCAACAGCAGCCAGCATTCGCTGCAACGCGCTCAATTCAGCCGTTATGCCGTGAATATCGTCGAACGTTTGCAGAACGCCGGTTACCAGGCTTATCTGGTGGGCGGTTGTGTACGCGACATGCTGCTCAATATCACGCCCAAGGACTTCGACGTCGCCACCAGCGCCACGCCTGAGCAAGTGCGTGCCGAATTTCGCAATGCGCGGATCATCGGCCGGCGCTTCAAGCTGGTGCATATCCACTTCGGTCGCGAAATCATCGAAGTTGCGACGTTCCGCGCCGGCCACCCGCAAAACGATGAAGAGGAAGACACCAATCAGTCTTCCCGCAACGAAAGCGGGCGCATCCTGCGTGACAACGTCTACGGTACCCTCGAGGAAGACGCGCAGCGCCGCGACTTCACCATCAATGCCTTGTATTACGATCCGGTCAGCGAGCGCATTCTCGATTACGCCAATGGCGTACACGATATCCGCAACAACCTGATCCGCCTGATCGGTGACCCGGTCCAGCGCTACCAGGAAGACCCGGTGCGCATGCTGCGTGCAGTGCGTTTTGCCGCCAAGCTCAACTTCGGCATCGAGAAACACACCGCCGCGCCGATTCGCGAACTGGCACCGATGCTGCGGGAGATCCCTTCGGCGCGCCTGTTCGAAGAAGTGTTGAAGCTGTTCCTCTCGGGCTACGCCGCCGATACCTTCGAAATGCTCGTCGACCTGCAGTTATTCGACCCACTGTTCCCGGCCAGCGCCGAGGCGCTGGAATACAACCCGACGTACACCCACACCCTGATCAGCGAAGCACTGATCAACACCGACCTGCGCATCAAGCAGAACAAACCGGTCACCCCGGCGTTCCTGTTTGCCGCCCTGTTGTGGCCGGCCCTGCCCAAGCGCGTGCTGCGCCTGCAGGAGCGTGGCATGCCGCCGATCCCGGCCATGCAGGAAGCCGCCCATGAGCTGATCGCCGAGCAGTGCCAGCGCATAGCCATTCCCAAACGGTTCACCATACCGATCCGTGAGATCTGGGACATGCAGGAGCGCCTGCCACGTCGCAGTGGCAAACGTGCCGACCTGTTGCTGGACAACCCGCGTTTCCGCGCCGGCTACGACTTCCTTTTGTTGCGTGAGAGCGCCGGCGAGCAGACCGACGGCCTGGGCGAATGGTGGACCGACTACCAGGACGCCAATGACAGCGAACGCCGCGACATGATCCGTGACCTCGGCAGCAAAGGCGATGGCGAAGGCGCCGGGCCGAAGAAGCGTCGCCGCAGCAGCAGCAAGCGCAAGCGCAGCGCGGCCGACGCCTCGGGCGAATAAGCGTGGAACGCATCTACATCGGCATGGGCAGCAACCTGGCGGCCCCGGATCAGCAATTGCGCAGCGCTATCGAAGCACTGGCGCAATTGCCCGGCACGCACGTCGCCGGTGTCTCTGCCTTCTATCAAAGTGACTCCCTGCTCCCGGGCCAACCGCGCTATACCAATGCAGTGGCCGCCCTTGACAGTAACCTCGCCCCTCTTGAGCTGCTGGATGCGCTGCAAGCCATCGAGAACGACCAGGGCCGCGAACGCCTCGAGCGCTGGGGCCCGCGCACGCTTGACCTGGACATCCTGCTGTTTGGCGATCGCCTGATCGACGAACCGCGTCTCAAGGTGCCGCACTACCAGATGCACCTGAGGGCTTTTGTGCTGTACCCGTTGGCCTAACTGGCTCCCGCCAGCCTGGCGTTACCCGATGGCCAAACCCTCAACGAACTGCTTGAAGCCTGCCCGTTTGTCGGTCTTGAACGGCTCACCGTTGCTGAATCGCGTCAGTAACAGCGGTAACACCGTCATCGTAACAATGCGGTAACACATCCAATTGACTTCCCGTGTCCTCCTCACGACTATAGGCGTCCCGCTGCCGCCAACCCGGCGCTGAAGGGCGCAATCCAGGCCTTATAAGCACTGCTCTCAAGACAGTGCGCCTGTATAAACGAAGACTCACGCGCGTTACTCGCTGTTTCCAAGCGCCTGAACGAGGACCCTTTTCATGCCAGACATTACCCTGACCACCTTGCAGAGCCTCAAGCTCAAAGGTGAAAAAATCGCCATGCTGACCTGCTACGACGCCACGTTCGCCCACGCCAGTTGCCAGGCCGGGGTTGAAGTGCTGCTGGTGGGCGACTCCCTGGGCATGGTTCTTCAAGGGAATGACAGCACCCTGCCCGTCACCACCGATGAACTTGCGTACCACACCGCCAGCGTCAAGCGCGGTAACGATGGCGCCTTCATCATCGCCGACCTGCCGTTCATGGGTTACGCGACGCTCGAACAGACCTTCCAGAATGCCGGCAAGCTGATGCAAGCCGGCGCGCACATGATCAAAATTGAAGGCGCGTTATGGCTCGCCGAGTCGATCCGCCTGCTCGCGGAACGCGGCGTGCCGGTATGTGTGCACATGGGCCTGACGCCGCAGTCGGTGAACATCCTTGGCGGCTATAAGGTCCAGGGCCGGAATGAGGCCCAGGCGCGCCAGATGCGTGCGGACGCCATCGCCCTGGAACAGGCCGGCGCGGCCATGATCCTGCTCGAATGTGTGCCGAGCGAGTTGGCGGCAGAAATCACCCAGGCCGTGAAAGTGCCAGTAATCGGTATCGGCGCAGGTTCGGCCACCGATGGCCAGGTGCTGGTGCTGCATGACATGCTCGGCCTGTCGATCAGCGGTCGTGTGCCTAAGTTCGTGAAGAACTTCATGGCTGGCCAGAGCAGCATCCATGACGCCTTGAGCGCCTACGTCGCCGAAGTCAAAGGCGTGACTTTCCCGGCCGCCGAACATGGGTTCTCTGCATGAACACCGTTAAAACCGTACGTGAACTGCGGGCCGCCGTAACCCATGCCCGCAGCGCCGGCAAGCGTATCGGCTTTGTGCCGACCATGGGCAACCTGCACAGCGGCCACGCCACCCTGGTGACCAAGGCCGCCCAGCAGGCGGATTTCGTGGTCGCCAGCATCTTCGTCAACCCGCTGCAATTTGGCGCCGGCGAAGACCTGGACAAATACCCCCGCACCCTGGCCGCCGATCAGGAAAAGTTGCTGCAGGCCGGCTGCAACCTGCTGTTCGCACCTACCGTCGAGGAAATGTACCCCGGCGGCATGACCGGCCAGACCCGTGTCAGCGTGCCGCAACTGTCCGAAGGCCTGTGCGGCGCCAGCCGTCCCGGGCATTTCGAAGGCGTGGCGACGGTGGTCAGCAAGCTGTTCAACATGGTGCAGCCGGACATGGCCGTGTTTGGGCAGAAGGATTACCAGCAACTGGCCGTGATCCGCGCCATGGTGCATGACCTGAACATGCCGATCCAGATCATCGGCGAGCCCACCGTGCGCGCCGACGACGGCCTGGCGCTGTCGTCGCGCAACGGCTACCTCAGCGACGAACAGCGCGCCATTGCGCCGGTGCTGTACCGCAGCCTCAGCCAGATAGGCGCTGCGATCAAGGCCGGTGACCATGACTTCGCCAAGCTGCGCGCCGAACAGGTCCGCCAGATCGAAGCCGCCGGGCTGCGCCTGGACTACCTCGAAGTGCGCCAAGGCGTGCATTTGCGCCCGGCCACGGCCGAAGATCGGGATATCGTGATCCTGGTCGCCGCCTACTTGGGAGCCACCCGTCTCATCGATAACCTGCATCTGATCCTCGACTGACCCTTCCAGTTGCCCTCCTCACTGCGTAAATAAAAAGTGCCGGTATAAAAAAGTACCGGCCTTAGCGCAGACAAAGCCAAGACATATCGACACGCTAGGTTTAATGTAATCGCCCTGCGCTATGGTTAGCGCTGTCTGGAACCCATTGCTTGATCAAAGACTGGATGTTCCAGGCAAATAAGTGTCCTAAAGGCAGTCCCCGTAATAAAAGGAAACCCGCAGCGATGGCGTACTACCGCACCCCTCATGACGTTACCGCTCTGCCCGCCTGGCAAGCGCTCAATCAACATCGCCAAGCCATGCAGGATTTCAGCATGCGCGAAGCGTTCAATGCCGATCCTCAGCGTTTTTCCCAGTTCACCTTGAGCAGCTGCGGACTTTTCCTCGATTACTCGAAAAACCTGATCACCGGCGAAACCCGTGACCTGCTGGTAAACCTCGCCAAAGAGGTCCACCTCAAGGAAGCCATTGACGCGCTGTACAAAGGCGAACCGGTCAACTCGTCGGAAGGCCGCCCAGCACTGCACACCGCACTGCGCCGTCCGGTGGGTGACAAGCTGTCGGTCAACGGCGTGAACATCATGCCGGACGTGCACAAAGTGCTGAACCAGATCACCGACCTGGTCGGCCGCATCCACGACGGCCTGTGGCGTGGCTACACCGAGAAGCCAATCACCGACGTGGTGAACATCGGTATCGGTGGCTCGTTCCTCGGCCCGGAGCTGGTCTCCGAAGCGCTGCTGTCCTACGCCCACAAAGGCGTGCGCTGCCACTACCTGGCGAACATCGACGGCAGCGAGTTCCACGAGCTGACCCTGAAGCTGCGCGCCGAGACCACGCTGTTCATCGTCTCGTCGAAATCCTTCAACACCCTCGAAACCCTGAAAAACGCCCAGGCCGCCCGTGCCTGGTACCTGGCCCAGGGTGGCTCGGAAGCCGAGCTGTATCGCCACTTCATCGCCGTGTCGAGCAACAACGCGGCGGCCGTGGCCTTCGGAATTCGCGAAGAAAACATCTTCCCGATGTGGGATTGGGTCGGCGGCCGTTACTCGCTATGGTCGGCCATCGGCTTGCCGATCGCCCTGGCCATCGGCATGTCCAACTTCAAGGAACTGCTGTCCGGTGCCTACACCATGGACCAGCATTTCCAGAACGCCCCGTTCGAACAGAACATGCCGGTGCTGCTGGGCTTGCTGGGCGTGTGGTACGGCAACTTCTGGGGCGCGCAGAGCCACGCGATCCTGCCGTACGACCACTACCTGCGTAACATCACTAAACACTTGCAACAGCTGGACATGGAATCCAACGGCAAGAGCGTGCGCCAGGACGGTACGCCCGTCGCTACCGATACCGGCCCGGTGATCTGGGGCGGCGTTGGCTGCAACGGCCAGCACGCTTACCACCAGTTGCTGCACCAGGGGACCCAACTGATCCCGGCCGACTTTATCGTGCCGATCGTCAGCTTCAACCCAGTGTCCGACCACCATCAATGGCTGTACGCCAACTGCCTGTCCCAGAGCCAGGCGCTGATGCTCGGCAAGACCCGCGCCGAAGCGGAAGCCGAGCTGCGCGACAAAGGTATCCCGGAAGACGAAGTGCAGAAGCTGGCACCGCACAAGGTGATTCCGGGCAACCGCCCGAGCAACACCCTCGTGGTCGAACGCATCAGCCCGCGTCGCCTGGGTGCCCTGGTAGCCATGTATGAGCACAAAGTGTTCGTACAGAGCGTGATCTGGGGTATCAACGCCTTCGACCAATGGGGTGTGGAGCTGGGCAAGGAGCTGGGCAAGGGCGTCTACAACCGCCTGACCGGCGCCGAAGAGACCTCGGCCGAGGACGCTTCGACCCAGGGCCTGATCAATTACTTCCGCGGTCGTCACCGCGGCTGATCCGGGTTTTGCAAGGCCAATGTCCATTTGGAGGTTGGCCTTGAACCCTCCCCCTGCCGGGTGCATCTTTATGACTTGTCGCAAAAACAAGAATAAGGATCGCTCATGTTCGATATCAGCACGTTCCCCACCGCCGATGCCGTCCGCCGGGCTGCGCAACTCAGTCAAGAGGACTATCAGCGCCTCTACCGCCAATCCATCGAACAGCCGGATACCTTCTGGGCTGAACAGGCCGAGCGCTTTCTCGACTGGATAACCCCCTGGCACACCGTTCAACGCTCAGACATCCACACCGGCACCGCCCAATGGTTTGCCGGTGGTCAACTCAACGTCAGCTACAACTGCATCGACCGTCACCTGGCGCAACGCGCCGATCAGCCGGCCTTCATCTGGGAAGGCGATGATCCGGCAAAATCTTCAAAAATCACCTACCACCAACTGCACCAGAACGTCAGCCGCCTGGCCAATGTGCTGAAAAGCCGTGGCGTGAAGAAAGGCGACCGGGTATGCATCTACATGCCGATGATCCCGGAGGCCGCCTACGCCATGCTCGCCTGCACACGGATTGGCGCGGTGCACTCCGTGGTGTTTGGTGGTTTCTCGCCGGATGCCTTGCGTGACCGTATTCTCGATGCCGACTGCCGCACGGTGATCACCGCAGACGAAGGCGTGCGCGGCGGCAAGCCCGTTGCACTGAAGCAGAATGTCGACAAGGCCCTGGCCAGTTGTCCGAATGTGAGCACGGTGCTGGTAGTGGAGCGCACCGGAGCGACCGTTGACTGGAGCGAAGGTCGCGACTTCAAGTATCAACAAGCCCTGGATGCGGCCAGCAGCGACTGCCCGCCCGAGCCGATGGACGCCGAAGACCCGCTCTTCATCCTCTACACCTCCGGCAGTACCGGCAAACCCAAGGGCGTGCTGCACACCACCGGCGGCTACCTGCTGCAAGCGGCGATGACCTTCAAGTACGTACTCGACTACCGCGACGGCGAAGTGTTCTGGTGCACCGCCGATGTGGGCTGGGTCACCGGCCACAGTTACATCGTGTACGGCCCGCTGGCCAATGGCGCGACCTCGCTGATGTTCGAAGGCGTGCCGAGCTATCCGGACAGTTCGCGCTTCTGGCAGGTGATCGACAAGCACCAGGTCAACATCTTCTACACCGCGCCCACCGCCCTGCGTGCGCTGATGCGCGAAGGCCACGGCCCGCTGGAAAATACCTCGCGCGCCAGCCTGCGCCTGCTGGGCAGCGTCGGCGAACCGATCAACCCGGAGGCCTGGGACTGGTACTTCAATGCCGTGGGCGAACAGCGCTGCCCGATTGTGGATACCTGGTGGCAGACCGAGACCGGCGGCATCATGCTCAGCCCACTGGTCAGCGCCCAGCGAATCAAGCCAGGGTGCGCGACCCAGCCAATGTTCGGCGTACAGCCGGTACTCCTCGATGAACACGGCAAGGAATTCAGCGGCGCCGGCAGTGGCGTACTGGCGATCAAAGCCAGCTGGCCGGGGCAGATCCGCAGTGTGTACGGCGATCCGCAGCGCATGGTCGACACCTACTTCAAACCCTACCCCGGCTACTACTTCACCGGTGACGGCGCACGCCGCGATGAAGACGGCGATTATTGGATCACCGGGCGCATCGACGATGTGATCAACGTGTCAGGCCATCGCATCGGCACTGCCGAGGTAGAAAGCGCCCTGGTGCTGCACGACCAGGTGGCCGAGGCCGCCGTGGTGGGCTATCCCCATGATGTCAAAGGCCAGGGCATCTATGCCTTTGTCACCCCCATGAATGGCGTGGAACCCAGCGATGCGTTAAAAAAACACCTGCTGGATCTGGTCAGCAAAGAAATTGGCAGCTTCGCCAAGCCGGAACTGATCCAATGGGCCCCGGCCTTGCCGAAAACCCGTTCCGGCAAAATCATGCGCAGGATCTTGCGCAAAATTGCCTGCAACGAACTGGACAGCCTGGGTGACACCTCGACCCTGGCCGATCCGAGCGTGGTCGACGGTTTGATCGACAAACGCCTGAACCGATAGGAAACCCCACGTCGCCATGGAATTTATCCGCAGCCGTATCGAAACCCAGTTGATGAGCCTGACCGGCCTGTCGCTGGGCCAACTGGACCTGGAAAACCCCAAGGGCGACCCAGGCTTGTTCGGGCCCGACTCGGTGAGTTGGCAAGTGCATGGCGACTTCAGCAGCATGCTCATCGGCGGCATCAGCGCCTTGATGCTGCAAGCCTTGCATCCGCTGGCCCTGGCGGGCGTGTGGGACCATTCCAACTTTCGCCAGGACATGCTCGGGCGCTTGCGGCGGACCTCGCAGTTCATTTCGGGCACGACGTTCGGCTCGCGCAGAGACGCCGAATGGCTGATCGAAAAAGTCCGCACCATTCACTTGCAGGTGGTCGGCCACGCCCCGGATGGCCGGCCTTATGCGGCCAGCGACCCGGAATTGCTGACCTGGGTGCATGTGGCGGAGGTCAGTCACTTCCTGGCCGCTCACTTGCGTTATTGCAACCCGCACCTGTCCGGTCGCGACCAGGACCGTTACTACAGTGAAATTGCCTTGGTCGCTGAACAGCTGGGTGCGCGGCATGTTCCGCGTTCTCGGCAGGACGTTTCGGATTATCTGGCTCGCATCCGCCCGCAATTGCTGTGCGACGATCGCAGCCGCGAAGTGCTGCGGCTACTGCTGAATGCTCCCTCCCCCAGCCTGCTGGCCAAGCCATTTGGCAGCTTGATGATGCGCGCCGGGATCGACCTGCTGCCGGATTGGGCCAGCGCGATGCTCGACCAGCACCAGAGCCCGCTGCAACGCCAGATGATCCGTGCCGGCGTCAAACGCAGTGCCCCGATGTTGCGCTGGGCGATGCGCAATGGCTCTGTGCAACGCGCCCATCGCCGGATGGGGTTGATGTAGGCGACGGCGCATAGCTGTTAAACTTCGCGCCCTCAATTCCCCAGCAAGGCGCGCTCCATGTCTCCCTTGAATCAGGCGCTGCGCGCCGCCCTCGATCATCGCCAAGACCTGATCAGCGAGTTGCACGCCCAAGGCACCGACTGTTACCGGCTGTTCCATGGCAGCCAGGAAGGCGCCGGGGGCCTGACCATCGACCGCTACGGCCCGCAGTTGCTGGTGCAGAGTTTCCACCAATCCCTGGAAACCGCCGACCTGCTGGACCTGCATCAACAGGTCAACCAGTACATGGGCCTGGAGTTGCTGCTGGTGTACAACGATCGCGCCCGTGGCAATTCGCGCATCGACCGCGAAGACACGGTATATCGCGCCGAACCCGCCGCACTGCAGGACCTGGTTGGCCACGAGTGGGGCCTCAGTTACCGCGTGCGTGGGCGGCATGCCGGGCAGGACCCGCTGCTGTTCCTCGACCTGCGTAACACCCGCGGCTGGGTCAAGGCCAACAGCGCCGGAAAAAGCGTGCTCAACCTGTTCGCCTACACCTGCGGCGTGGGCCTGAGCGCAACCGCCGGTGGCGCCCGCAAGGTGTGCAACCTGGACTTTGCCGAGGGCAACCTGGCGGTCGGTCGCGAAAACGGCTTGCTGAACCCGCAATTGCCGAGCATGGAGTTCGTACAGTCCGACTACTTCCCGGCGATTCGCCAATTGGCAGGCCTGCCGATCACCCAGCGCCGTGGGCAAAAGCTGCCGAGTTATCCGCGCCTGGAGCAACGTCAATACGACCTGGTGCTGCTGGATCCACCGGCCTGGGCCAAGAGCGCGTTCGGCACCGTCGACCTGCTGCGCGACTACCAGAGCCTGCTCAAGCCAGCCCTGCTGGCCACCGCTGACAATGGCGTGCTGATCTGCTGCAACAACCTGGCGAAAATCAGCATGGAGGATTGGCGCGAACAGGTGCTGCGCTGCGCGGAAAAAGCCGGGCGCCCGGTGCGTGACTGGAAAATCATGACGCCTGGAGCGGACTTCCCGTCCCAGGATCAGCAACCGCCCCTGAAAACCCTGATACTCCAACTGTAAGACGTTTCTCAAAGGCCCTTGCTCTTCGGAACCGAAAACCCGTGCCATACTCCAAGGCACTCCTGTTTGACATAGATGGCGCCGCCCCATGCCCAAAGGATTGATTCGCGCCGCTGGCGCCTTGTTGACCGCCCTTGCCCTGTACAGCTTGCTGGGCTTTTTGATTCTCCCCGGCATCGCCCTTCGCATCGCCAACCAGCAGTTGGCCAATTACGCCACGGTGCCGGCGCGGATCGAGCGAATCGAGCTCAACCCGTTCAGCCTGGAATTAACCCTGTGGGGCCTGAAGATCGGTGAACCCGGCAAGGAACAAGTCGGGTTCGAACGCCTCTACGCCAACCTGCAGATCGACAGCCTCTGGACCCGCGCCCTGCACCTGGCCGATATACAGCTGGACAAGCCCAAGACCGAGCTGCTGTTCGACAAGTCCGGCCAACTCAACCTGGCGCAGTTGTTCAAACTGCCACCCAGCGAGCCAACACCGACCAATCCGGATGCCAAACCGTTCCCTTTGCGTATCGACAGCATCAAGCTGGCCGGCGGCTACGTGCATTTCGAAGACTTGCGCCCCAGCGAGCCCATCGAATTCCTCTACGACACACTCGACTTCGAGCTGAAGAACCTCAGCACCCTGCCCGAAGACAATGCCGACATGACCCTGGTCGCAGCTGGCCCCGCAGGTGGACAGATCGACTGGAAAGGCAATTTCAGCCTGGTGCCGATCACCTCCGAAGGCACGTTGAAGGTCACCAACGGCAAGATGAAAGCCTGGTGGCCCTATGTACGTGACGCGCTGCCACTGGTGCTTGAAGACGGAGTGCTCAACTTCAGCACCGAGTACAAATTCAGCCTGGCCAAAGAGACCGAGCTGAACCTGACCAACACCGCCGCCAGCATCGCGCCCTTTGCCATCAAGGCACCGGACGGCCGCCCATTGGTGCGCCTGGAGCGCCTGGACGTCAGCGAGACCACGGTGGACCTGGCCAAGCAGCAAGTGATGGTCGGCAAGATCCGCAGTAACAAACTGGAGACCTGGGCGGCCCTTGAGGCTGACGGGCAACTGGACTGGCAGAAACTGTTCGCCAGCCAGCCGAGCAAACCGGCCAAGGCGCCCGAAGCGAAAAACGCCCCCGCCACCGCCGACTCGCCAAAAGCCGAACCCGCCGCGCCAAGCAAACCGTGGCAAGTGCTGCTCAAGGACGTGCAACTGCGTAACTACCAGGTGCACCTGGCCGATCGACAGGCCAAGCCAGCAGTAGCGCTGGAACTCGGCCCGTTGAACGTCGACATGCAGAATTTCGACAGCCTCAACCGGAGCCCGTTTACCGTGAAGGTCGACTCCGGCGTGGGCAAGCAAGGCAAGCTCCAGGCGACCGGCGAGGTCAACCTCGACCCGGTCAGTGCCAGGCTGAAAGTGAATACCCAGGACATCGACCTGCGGGTGGCCCAGTCCTACATCAGCCCGTTCATTCGCCTGGAACTGCGCAGCGGTATGCTCGGCAGCAATCTTGATGTGAACCTCAAAAGCACCGATCCGCTGAAGTTGCAGGTCACAGGCCGGGCTCAGGTCGATCAATTGCACACCCTGGATACCCTCAAGACCCGCGACTTTCTCAAATGGCAGCGCCTGGTGCTCGAAGGCGTGAACTACCAGCACGGCGACAGCCTGTCGATCGACAAGGTCAACCTGCTGCAGCCGTATGCGCGCTTCATGATCAACGACGACCGCACCACCAACGTGGATGACCTGCTGATTCCACAAGCGCCCGACAAAGGTTCCAAACCCGCCAGCAAGGACAAGCCCCTGGGCATCCGCATCGGGCAGATTGCGATTAATGACGGCTCGGCCAATTTTGCCGATTTCAGCCTTACCCCCAACTTCGCCACCGCGATTCAACAGCTCAACGGGCAGATCGGCACTATCGACAGTCGGCAGGCCAAACCGGCCAGCGTCGATATCAAGGGCAAGGTTGATCGCTATGCGCCAGTGACTATCAAGGGCAGCGTGAACCCGTTCGACCCGATGGCGGCGCTGGACATTGCGACCAGCTTCAAGCGTGTCGAACTGACCACCCTGACGCCTTATTCCGGCAAGTTCGCTGGCTTCCGTATCCGCAAGGGACGACTGAACCTCGACCTGCACTACGTAATCACCAAAGGCCAGTTGAAGGCCGAGAACAAGGTGGTGGTTGAGCAATTGCAATTGGGCGAGAAAGTCGACAGCGCCGATGCCGTGGACTTGCCGATTCGCCTGGCCGTCGCGTTGCTCAAGGACAGTGATGGCAAGATCTCCATCGAATTGCCGGTAACCGGTGACTTGAACAACCCGCAATTCAGCGTGATGCCGATCGTATGGCAGACCCTGCGTAACCTCGTGGTACGCGCAGCAACGGCGCCGTTCAAGTTTATCGGTGGGTTGGTGACCGGTGGCGGCTCGGAAGATCTCGGTAATGTGTCGTTCGCCGCCGGTTCCAGCGAGTTGAACAAGGATGCCGAAAGCGCCTTGAACACACTGGCCAAAGCGCTGAAAGAGCGTCCTACCCTGCGCCTGGAAATCGAAGGCACCGCCGCAGCCAGCAGCGATGGGCCATTCCTTGCGGCCCAGCGGCTAGAGCGTGAATACCAGTACAACTACTACAAGATTCTTCAACGTCGCGGTGACAAAGTACCCGCCCAGGCGTCGTTGCTCATCGTACCCGAGAAGGAAAAAGCCCCCTTGCTGGAAGGCATCTACCGCACCCGTCTGAAACAACAACCGCCGGCCGAATGGAAGGACCTGAGCAGCGATGAGCGCAGCGCGAAGCTTCGCGACGGCGTGATCAAATTCTGGAGTGGCAGCGACGTACTGCTACGCCAACTTGGCCAGGACCGTGCCAGCACCATCAAGGATTACCTGGTGGATAAAGGCCAATTGGAAGATGACCGGGTGTACTTCATTGATGCCAATCTGGGCCAGGCGGAGAAAGATGGTCGCGTCGTTACGCCAATGCACCTGGATGCCGAGTAAGCCCTGTAGGAACCGCCCACAATAGAACAGGCCCCGACACAAGTGCCGGGGCCTGTAATGACCACATCCGTGTGGTCGGTCGCATGAACTCCAGAGGTGCATCGGGTGGATATCTAACTCACCCTAAGCCGCCGCCGTCTCGTTCAGACGAAGCTCCAAGGGTTACTCTGCTTTCAGGCCGTCGGCCGATACAGCTTTAACGCCTTTGATTTTCTTGGTGATGTTCACCGCGGTAGTTTTCTGAGCTTCAGTGACCGGGGTGGTCGAAGACAGGGACACTACACCTTTATTGGTTTCGACTTTGATGTCGGTACCAGGAATGCCTTTCTCGGTTACCAGGTCAGCTTTTACTTTGGTGGTGATCCAGGTATCGGAGGTGGACTCTTTAGCGCCTGCTGCTGCGCTTTTGGTTTTGTCGATGTTGTCCGCCTTGGTCGCGCCGCCAGCCAGCAGGCCGTCAGCCGAAACAGCGGTTACACCTTTGATTTTTTTGGTGATGGCTACGGCAGTCGCTTTTTGCGAGTCCGAGATAGCGACGTCAGAAGAAAGGGAAACCACGCCTTTATTGGTTTCAACCTTGATGTCGGAACCTGGAATACCTTTTTCGGTCAGCAGGTCAGCTTTGACTTTGGTAGTGATCCAAGTGTCGGAAGTAGCTTCTTTCGCCTTGGTGGCTTCACCCGCTGCAAGGGTCATTGGCGCTTGGGAAGTCTGGGCAAAGGCAACGTTAGCACCCATGGCCAGGGTCAGAGCGGTAGCAGTAGCGAGAGCGAACTTCTTCATACGAGTAACTCCTGTTTTATTGAAAGTCTGCAGTGTGTGAACCTTGATGCTGCAGCGTTAACAGGGTTATTGCAGGCAGTGTGCCAAGTCCGAATCACCAATAAAATCCTTTATAAACAACAACTTATAAAAAATAGAAAATTTCGGATTCGTGCAACTTGCATGATGCCGCCCGTGCCTGCATGCAAGTTGCGGCTTTTGCTCTCATTTAAGCGTCTGATTTTTAGGTACTTTCCTGCATCCCAAAAAAAAGGACTCCGAAGAGTCCTTTTTTTCAGCGTGAAGCCTGGGGGGTGATTAAACGCCCGAAGCCTTGGCTGCTGCTACGTCCTTGATGGACAGCTTGATACGGCCGCGGTTGTCCACGTCCAGTACCAGCACTTCCACTTCCTGGCCTTCCTTCAGAATGTCGGTGACTTTCTCAACGCGAGCGTCGCTCAGCATGGAGATGTGCACCAGACCGTCCTTGCCAGGCAGGATGTTGACGAATGCGCCGAAGTCGACGATGCGCTCAACCTTACCGACGTAGATCTTGCCGATCTCGGCCTCGGCAGTGATGCCCAGGACGCGCTGACGTGCTGCTTCAGCCGCTTCCTTGGTTTCGCCGAAGATCTTGATCGAGCCGTCGTCTTCGATATCGATCGAAGCCTTGGTTTCTTCGCAGATCGCACGAATGGTCGCGCCGCCTTTACCGATAACATCACGGATTTTGTCGGTGTCGATTTTCATCGCGATCATGGTCGGAGCATTTTCCGACAGCTCGGTGCGGGACTGACCAATGATCTGGTTCATCTGGCCGAGGATGTTCAGGCGCGCTTCCAGGGCTTGGCCCAGGGCGATTTCCATGATCTCTTCGGTGATGCCGTTGATCTTGATGTCCATCTGCAGTGCGGTAACGCCCTTGGCGGTACCGGCAACCTTGAAGTCCATGTCGCCCAGGTGGTCTTCGTCACCCAGGATGTCGGTCAGAATGGCGAACTTCTCGCCTTCCTTGACCAGGCCCATGGCGATACCGGCCACTGGCGCCTTCATCGGTACACCGGCGTCCATCAGGGCCAGGGAAGCACCGCAGACCGAAGCCATGGAGCTCGAACCGTTGGACTCGGTGATTTCCGATACCACACGAATGGTGTACGGGAACACGTCGG
>Ga0207681_10000729_pt1 | contig 21525 bp, 18 predicted proteins | sample KBSS53metaG_FD_184324 | JGI IMG/M metagenome (GOLD analysis project Ga0207681, IMG submission 184324) | Switchgrass rhizosphere microbial communities from Kellogg Biological Station, Michigan, USA - KBS S5-3 metaG (SPAdes) (version 2) | ecosystem: Host-associated > Plants > Roots > Rhizosphere... | reverse complement strand
ATCCACCGTAACCGAAGCGATGATCGAGGATATCCACGCGCTCAACCGCGAAATGATTGCTGCCGGCGTCAGGAAGTTCGCTTGCGGAATTTCCCCGGCCGGCAACGCCAAGACGGTGCGGAAGCAGTCCGACGGCACGGTGCTCGTCAGCGATGGGCCATACACCGAGACCAAGGAGCACATGGGTGGATTCTGGATACTGGAAGCCGCCAATATGGACGAGGCGCTCGCGTGGGCCCGCAAGGGCGCCATCGCCTGCGATACGGCGGGCGAGGTGCGGGAGCTTCTATTCTTCCCGGACCCGAATGCAGCAACGGAATAGTCTGGAATCTGCGACTTCCGGAATAGGCACCGTCTTGACCATAGGATGAACTACTCAAATGATGTTTTTCTCTTTGCAATCTCTGCGGTCCTCTGTGTCTCTGTGGTGAAATTGTGCGGGAAATCACTCACCACGGAGGCACAAAGATCGCACAAAGAACCACAGAGAGGATTCAGGATTCAAAGGGACCGGAGTCATGAGAAAAATTACCGTACTTGAACACATCACTCTTGATGGCGTCATACAAGCAGGCGGCGGGCCGGACGAGGATACGAGCGGCGGCTTTGCGTATGGCGGATGGGCAGCGCCGTATTCCGACGACGACGCGATCGGAGCGGCCGTGAAAAAGATGTTGGATCTGCCGATCGACCTGTTACTGGGACGTAAAACTTTCGAAATTTGGGCGGCGTTCTGGCCGCAACATGGCGACATTTGGCTCCGCGTCAACACGGCCACTAAATACGTCGCCTCGAACACCATGACTTCCCACGAATGGCAGCCGTCCGTTTTTCTAAACGGCGACGTTGCGAAAAAAGTCGCCGAACTCAAGGAAGGGGAGGGACCCGATCTGCACATCTGGGGAAGCGGTAATCTGCTCCAGACGCTGATGAAGCATGATCTGGTAGATAATTTCTGGCTGATGATCTATCCCATCACCCTGGGCCAGGGGAAGAAGCTGTTTGCCGAGGGCACGATCCCGGCGGCGTTCAAAGTGACGGAAAGCATCGTCGGTTCGAGCGGCGTCATTCTCGTGAATTACGAACGTGCCGGTGCAGTCCAAACCGGAACTATCGGGCAGTAACAACGCGGTCGCTCTTTAAGCCCTCTCCCTCTGGGAGAGGGTTGGGTGAGGGTCTAGCGACACACAGTATTCCACTGGTGAAACAGCGAGAGATGAATTCGCAGGGCGAATTCATCTCTCGCAAACTAATTCTGGTTCAAAACCCGCGCTAGGCCCTCATCCCCGGCCCTTCTCCCATGGGGAGAAGGGAGACGAAGAGGGGGAAAGACACTCAAATGAGAAATCTAATCTTCGCAATCAACACTACCCTGGATGGCTGCGTCGACCACACCAGGCAAGTTGCCGATGACGAGACCCATGAATATTTTACGGACCTTCTGCGTGAGGTTGACCTGCTCGTCTTTGGACGTATCACCTACCAATTGATGGTTCCTTTTTGGCCTGAAGTCGCAAGAAACCAGTCTATGGATAAAGCATCGAACGAATTTGCTCGAGTATTTGACTCCCTCAACAAAATTGTTTTCTCACGATCGTTGGACAGCGCTGAAGACAAAAATACGAGCATTGTTCGTGCAAACCTGCACGACGAAATACTTAAGTTGAAACAAGCAGAAGGCAAAAATATTTTGGTCGGTGGTGTAAGTATTCCTTCTCAGCTTATCGAGCTTGGTCTGGTGGACGAATATCGTTTTGTCGTTGGGCCCATCGTCGCAGGAGAAGGGAGACGCTTGTTGGAAGGAGTTAGCCTGCCCGAGAGAGCACAACTAAAACTTGTTGAGTCGAAGATTTTTAAATCGGGATGTGTCGCGCTTCGTTACTTGAAATAAAAACCCTTCAGTGCGTTTGAGCCAAGCGATCAAAGAAGCCGCGAAGCGGCGAAAGCCAGTAGCCCCGTGCGTGAGCGCGGGGTAACGAACGCATTAAGAAATTTGAGCGCCGAAGGTGCGACAGTAGGGTCGCTGAATTTCTGCCGGCCCTTCCGGCCTCGAACATTCTTGCCCGCAGATCCACGCCCTTACGGGCGCGGCTACTAAATACCGGCCCTTCGGGCCTGTCAATCTATCGTGACAGGAAAATCTGCCAGCGCTGTGTTGCTGGGCTCCGACCAGAAGAACTCTTGAACCAAAGCAATCTCAATCACCGGGCTAAAGCCGCGGTGTGAATGAGAGTAAAGAACCTTTGCCGCGCGGACTTTTTGTGCAAAGCCAACGTGGGAAGAACAATGAAATACATCTGTTTGGGATACATCAAACCGGGAACATTCGAAGGGATGACCGAGGACGAGCAACGCGCCGTGCTCGACGATTGTTTTGAGTACAACGACCATCTGCGCGCCAACGGAAGTCTTGTTGCCGAAGTACCGCTTCAGCCTCCAGAGACCGCCGTGACCCTGTACTGGAAAAACGGCGCGGTCGCCACGACTGATGGCCCGTATACAGAAACCAAAGAACAGCTCGGTGGCCTTCAGATCCTCGAGGCGCGAGACCTCAATCATGCCATTCAGCTTGTCTCACAGCTCCCTGGCTTTAAGTATGGACTTGGACCGATCGAGCTACGGCCGGTTGCTGATTTGAGCGAGTTGATGAAAGAGAGAGAGCAGCGACGACGAAAGGATACCTCGCGATGAGGGCGGCCACCTTCGGGATCAATGAGTCCTAATAGTGATGACGCGCGAAGTGGTTCTCTAAGCATAAATCTCCTCAGGATTTCTCCGTTGGTCCTTTTAAGTTTCCAGATTATCAAAATTACGTTTTGAGTCAGCAACTATTTTGTCAATCGCGCCACTGATCATTTCACTTTTTCCGCTCGACTTGTAAGTATCAATGAGCTTTGCGAACTGTTTCAGAAGGTTGCCTCTATACAAACGGTCCATCGGCCTGTTTTCGTAAGCCGCACGAGGGATGATCAGGCCAGCCAGGCTGGTTCCTCGCTGATGAGATGGAGAAGACAAACGCTGACAGGCCGCCATTAATTCGGAATAGACAACGGCGAACTGTTGAGCTAATCCTCGCACCTTGTCTTCTTGTTTTGCCCGCAGGTAGTGATTGCCTCGGAATAGCGGCCTCAGCAGCGAGCGAATTTTCGCTTCATCAGTACGACCCGGCCTCGCAAAATATACGCGCGGGTAGTTTTGCAGAAGATTGAAAATATCCAGCACCGAAATGTGTTCAAGCGGTGCTTTATTGGCATTGATTCTCCCGCGATTCCGCAGAGCGGTCATTTCGATCAAAAGCCGCGTAAACTCCTCGGACACTTCCGGCAGTTCGTTTTGCACAATTTGAGCCAGATCCATCGGCAACCCGGCCGCCTTCAGCAGCTGCACTCGCAGATGTTTCGCGTAACGGCGTTCCATCTCAAAAGCGAAACTGATTGAGTCGGCATTCATTTGTTTTCGTTGGTCATTGGAAAGCGTCTTCACCAGCGAGCGATACATAATTTGAAGCTGACGCGCTCGCTCAAAGTGTTCCAAACCAAAAACCAGATTCACGTCCGGGTGTTGAGTCAAAACCCTCATCGGCGCGGTTCGAGGCTGTGCTGATTCAGTAGTTGCGTCCAGCATAGCGCCGCTCATTTCCATGTTCGACAAGCTGATTGCGCCGTGCACGATCCGCCAACGAAATTGCTCGGCCGCTGTTAACGCGTGATCGTCGATTATCCGCAGCATCGTCTCTTTGATATCGGGCACAAGTTTCAGTCCAGGTCCGGCACGCCGCAATTGCAGCTGCCCGGTAACGTGGGTAATTCTGGTAAACAGCTCCAGCTTTGAATAACCGCCCTTGATACCTTTGGCAAAGAGATGGGCCGGCCTCAGTTGAACTCCGGCGCGGACCACGACAGCGCGAGCTTCTTTCTTGCCATTCGGATATTCCGTGTAGTCGCCCTGATCGATGATGGCTAAGATACGGGCTGATCCTTTTGTAAATAGATTGGCGTTCGCTTCACCAAAAACCGCTTCGAGCATGCCTTCCAGCATCGATAGCCCACCGTGTGAATGCTCGAAGTCGGTCGGATCGTTGTGCCTGAAGAGAGGCGTATGCCCCACGCCTTTTAAGTAAAGGTTTAAATAGGGAAGGAAACCTGCGCGGCCAGCACCTAAACACCCACCAAGATCGTCTCCTCCATACTTGTCGGCGTACAACAGCGAAGACTCATGCTGGTCCAACTCCGCGCCGGCTGGCAAAGCGCGAACCGAAAGCATTTCGAGTAGTTCATGGTGGACTTTGGAGGAAACAAAATTTGCCTGCGGAATATCAAAACCCAAACTGCGAGCCAGCTCATAGTTAAACCACACAAACTTTCCCGGAGTCTTGACCGTGACAAAGTTGGTAAAGCGTTCACGACCCAATGTTGTAAGTATGGGAGACTCGTTGGTCCCAACGGCTTCCGCTTTCTGCTTACGCATGATTCATCATTTCACTAGCTGAAACTCGGAAGTTTCATGCTTGTTGCGAAGTGGAGAGAAGTATTCCAACGCTGCAGGTTGAGCTCCCAATGTGAATTTTTTGAGTTCCGAGCGAGCGGCAGGATACTAACACAACGATGCAGCAGCCAGTCTCGAACCGCTTAGGATCGGATTGTCCAGCTCATTCGAGCAGACCATTATGATCCCTGTTGACTGATTGCGCGACATAAGCTAAGAATGTTTTCGTAAGATTCAAGTTCTTTCCGGGCTTCGCTCACGCAAAACGGAATATCGCAGGAATTGGCCGGCTGCGGGCGGCGTCGATCTGTCTTCGGACGTTCTCAACGAGATCAGTCATAACCTCGATCTGTTAATGGCGAACCACCATTTGCCAGGACTTCTTCACATGAGTACTCCTAAGCAAGTTACTACAGAGATCATCGCTGAGCGTGCGGATCTGCAAACGGTTCCTTTTTTCCCGCGGTTCATCAAAATATGGGACGTGCTTTACGAAGCTGATGTCCCGGCCAATACGCTGAATGACCTCAGGCGACTCTGGCACCGGCTTTCGCTACCCGAATTGGATCTGCTGTTGAGTTACCTCTACGACAAGTTTTGTACGTTTGGTTATGTAGGACTCCAACACCGTGACGGCTTTATTGAAAACGCGACCGGCGAAGTTCTTTTGGCCGGGTGCCGTGATTCGACAATTGCCGACTGGTCAGACCAGGCATTGGCTTTAGCGAGCATGTTCTGGTTGTTCGATAGCGCTGGAATTTTGGTCACCGAATACAATCAACGCCCATTGGAACTTGAAGCAATAGAAAAATTTTTGACGACGAAATGTCGCCACTATCTTGCCTTCCTGCAGCAGCCCGATGAGGTGGAAGCCACTTCAGTTGTGACTCTGTGCCAACAAATCAGTGTGCTGCGGGCGTACATACCGGCTCACTTCGTTCGTTCGTTCTCAATCAACGGCGGTACCTGGGAACGAGAAGAACGCTATCTGGATGGAAGTGCGACTGAAAACGTCGTGTACGCAGGCGTGCTAGAGGAAATCAGGAACCACCTCGGCTTTGCCTTGCCCGAGGCTGATACCGTGGAGCAACGATTTCAGGCCCTGGTAGATTTGGCAATAGTGCAAAAAATCAATCCCTTCGAGATATTGGTAGCTATCGCCAGAGCCGCAGTCAAAGACAGCACGCTGCAAGCGGACTACGCGGTAATTACGGTACCGCAGGGAAGAGGATTGAACTCTTTTTGGGATACCCGAATCAAGGACGTTTGCAGCTATGCGGTGGTCCGACCGGATTTTAGTTCCACCGACCAATCAGTTGAATACCAACCTGACCAGATCTGTCGCGCCATTCAACGACGCATGCGTTTTAATACTTCGTGTCGCAGCAAAAACTATCATCCGCTTCCGGAAGTCAGACGCAAGGCGCAGCCATTTCAATTTCCTGATATAGCCTTTGACGAAAGCAGTCATCACGTCGGTCATATAAGAAGTGGTATTCGGAATTCGGCGCGGACTCACTTTGAAATCCGCATTCCCCAGTGGGTGGATTACGGAGAGTTTCGCGGCTTTGGTGATTTACGGGTTAATCGTGCGACGGACGAAGTGGCGCGGCGTTATACCTTCGCTGAATTGGAATATCTCCTGGCATACGGTCGCTGGTGCAAGACAGTCTTTGACTACAGCCTGGCGCAAGGCGTTTCCATGGACGCCAGGTACTGTGAAGACTAATTGATTCCAGAACATCTAAATGGGATACGAACTTCCACTAACGGGCGTGACCATACTTGACGTTAGCCGCGTCTTGTCTGGCCCGTATTGCACGTTTCTTCTCGCGCAGTTGGGCGCCCGTGTCATCAAAGTTGAACTGCCTGGAAAGGGTGACGACTCCCGGCAGTTTGGTCCATTGATCAACGGAGTTTCCGGCTACTTCGCCTCGCTCAATCGGGGCAAGGAAAGTATCTGTTTAGATCTGAAGGCAGACGCCGACCGCGAAACTTTTGAGATGTTATTGGAATCCGCTGACGTCCTGGTTGAAAACTTTCGTCCGCAGGTTATGGATCGCCTGGGTTATGGCTGGGAGCTCCTTCACGCTCGTTATCCGCGTCTCATCTATGGTTCGATATCAGGTTTCGGTAAGCAGAATGTAGATAATAGCGAACCAGCCTACGACATCATTATTCAGGCGTTGAGCGGGATCATGTCGGTAACAGGCAAGGGAAAGGGGGACTACAATCGCGTTGGCGTCTCCATTGCCGATCTCTCGTCGGGATTGTTCCTCGCGATCGGAATTCTGGCGAGCCTGCATAAACGTCAAACTACCGGACAAGGTGAAATCATTGACATCGCGATGCTCGATAGCGTGCTGTCGCTGATGGAATATCCGGTGATGCGTTATTCGACCAGCGGCTCTTCTCCAGGGCCAATCGGCACATATCGGCCTGCGATTCCACCTCCGTTTGGCCTGTTCAAGACACGAAGCGAAGTAATTGTGATCGCGGCCGGGAATGATCGCTTGTTTCAAAGACTATGTGACGCCCTGCCGTTGAGCCACTCGTTCATCGAGCGCTATCTCGACCCGGAAGTCAGGAAAGACAGCGAAACCGCAATTACGCTTGAGATTGAAGCTATCCTGCAACAACGTGATGCTTCAGAGTGGATTTCGCTGCTCAAGTCCCAGGGAATACCGTGCGCCGTGGTCAATGATGTAGCTGCTGCGGTGTCACTTCCGACGGTGAAAAACGGCGGCTTACTGCACCGGCCGGAACCTGAATCGGATTTTCCTTTCCCGTTGGTGTCGTCGCCCATTCGATTCCCGTTGGACGACCAGGTTCGCGATCCTGGTGGGCCACCCAGACTTGATGAACATCGAGAGAAAATACTGGGAACCGCACCGGAGTTGGTGCAACAAGCGGTGGAGTGACTGAGTCTTTCCGGTTCCGGCAAATACGATGAGCGTAGCCAAATCAAAATACCTGCTTTACCTCGACACTCGCGATCTACCTGCAGAACGCGACGAGGAGATTAAGGCTGCCAACGATTCCGGCTACGGCCTGATCATCGCGACAGACCGACCCGATCGATTTCGCTACCACCGGGTAGATCAGATCATAGAAACGCCGCTGGGCGACTACATCCAGTCGCAGCGCGATATAACCAGCTACGTCGAAAAGCATAAAGTCGAATTGGCTGGAGTAATTTGTTGGAAAGATCGTGAGGTTGAGTTAGCCAGCCGCCTGGCATCCTTTTTCAAGCTGCGCGGCAGCTCTGGCCAATCCGCGCGCCGCGTGAGAGACAAAGCAGAAACGCGAAGGACATTGGATTCACTGGGAAACGTCAACCCGAAATATGCTGTCGTCGCCAATCGGGATGAGTTCGCAAAAGCTCTGGACACTCTCAGCTGCCCCTGCCTGCTAAAGCCCGCGGGAAATTCTGGCAGCCGGGGCATTTTTAGAGTTCTGCAAAAGCCCGGACTTGATGTGTACGATCACTTCTGTCGTTACAACGCGGAGAGCCAGGGTGACATGTTTTCTTACTACAAGGATCATGCGTTACTCGAAGAAGAGATCGAGGGGTCGGAACATTCTGTCGCTGGACTGGTCTGCGATGGCCGTTCCTACGTGACCGGCATCGCCGATAAACAATTTGAGCGCGACATTTTCATGCAGTACCAGAATATCGTGCCGTCGCTGCTGAAGAGTGAAATTCAGGACGCGGTCGTGGAAGCCGTGCTGGCGGCGGTCGCGGCGATTGACCTGACCGATGGAGGTTTTCACGCCGACGTGATAGTTGGTGAGAACAATCGAGTCTACATTCTCGAAATCGGCGGACGACTTGGTGGAGAAATGATTAATTCCCACCTGATACCTTTAGCCTACGACGGCTATTCACCTTATCAACAGCTCCTCAAGATTCTGGCAAATGAGGCTGCCACTCTTGAGACTGATCGATACCGACAACCGACCATGCAGGCCGGTTCTCGCATCGTCAGAGCGCCTCGCGTCGGCCGGATCGAACAGATCAAGGGGCTGGAAAGGGTAGCAAGGCATCCGGCCGTCCGGCTCTTGATGCCGATGAAAGGTCCGGGGGACCAAATTCTTAAGCCACGCGATAGTTTCAAGCAATACGAAGTCGCATACATAATCGCGCAATGCAAACTCGAAGAAGATATTCAGGCATTGCTGTCGTCGCTTGAGGAGTTAGTGAACGTTGAACTGAGTGACGAAGCTTCGCTTGTCACCACGGTCTAGTCTGGACCTCACCTGTAAACATGAATATTTCAAAAAGCGGGGATAAATCCACGCAGTACAAGGCATATCAGTTACACAACCTGGATGAAATTCCGGGCTTCCGACAGCTGCCCGCCACAATCAAAGACTCGGTTCGACTTGCAGCTAGGGTTTTTCCGTTCAAAGTCAATAACTACCTGACGAACGAGTTAATTGATTGGAACAACATTCCCGAGGATCCGATTTTCAGGTTGGCTTTTCCGCTCAGGGAAATGCTCACACCGCTGGACCAGGCAACGTTACTCGAAAACCAGCACAGCAAGATCCTTACAGACGCTGCGATTGCTGCGATTAGGAAACACTTGAATCCGAATCCCGGCGACCAAAAATCAAATGTGCCGACGTTTGAGGGCAGGCCCCTTCATGGAGTGCAGCACAAGTATGCGAGTACTGTGTTGCTCTTCCCGGAGGCAGGTCAAACCTGTCATTGTCATTGCTCTTTCTGCTTCCGCTGGAGTCAATTCGTAGGAATGAAGGAAGAGAAGTTCGGATGCGAGGATACGGCACGCTTTTACCGGTATGTCGCCGGAAACAAAAACATCACCGACGTCCTGCTCACCGGGGGTGATCCAATGGTTTTGAGCGCCTCCCGATTAGCGGACCTGGTAAACCCTTTGATAAGTGATGAGAAATTCCAGCACGTCAGGAACGTGCGATTCGGAACGAAGGCGCTGGGCTTCTGGCCCTATCGCTTTATCTCCGACAAGGATTCGGATCAGCTGCTACACCTGTTCGAACGCGCCAGCCTGGCCGGCAAGCACGTTGCTTTTATGGCCCACTTTAACCATCCTCGAGAGCTCGAAACCGCTGCAGTACAGACAGCAATTCGGAGGATACTCTCAACGGGCGCCGTTATCCGAACTCAAGGTCCAATACTTGCCCACATAAACGACAGTACCGCAGTTTGGCGCGAACTCTGGGAGAAACAACTGGTGCTGGGTTTGGTGCCTTACTACATGTTCATGGAGCGCGACACCGGCGCGCGCGAGTACTTCTCAGTACCGCTCGCCCAGGCAGTGGAAATCTATCAGCAGGCATTGCGCGGCTTGTCCGGATTGGCGCGGACGGCCAGAGGACCAGTGATGTCGACAAGCCCGGGTAAGATTGAAGTGCTCGGTGTTATGACCTTAGGAAACCAGCGATACTTTTCTCTGCGTTTCTTACGAGCGCGCCAGGAAAAGTGGGAGCACCGTCAGTTTCTGGCGAACTACAGCCCAACTGCCCGGTGGATCGATGAACTCACTCCCGCGCTGGACGAAGGGAAGTTTTTCTTTAACGAATCCGAGCCCGCCCCCGACGCCCATCCATCAACGTGTTATCAACGAAATACTTTCGCAGGATCGAGTTCCAGGAAATGAACGCCTCAGTTTGGGCCGATCAGGGCGTTAGTCTTAGCCCACCGCGCACCGCCGTTCCCAACGAAGCCGATGTGGTAATCATCGGAGCTGGATATACCGGATTGCACGCCGCGCGCGAGTTAGCCAAACGGGGCCGGCAGGTAGCGGTTCTGGAGCAGGGAAACATCGGCGATGGCGCCAGCGGCTTGAACTTCGGATCAGCGGCCCTGGGCGTGGCCGCACCTTATTCGTCTCTTAGTAAACGGTACGGGCCGGCCTTCGCGCGGGCTACCGCAGCACTTTCAACCAGAGTGCTCGACGATTTTTGCCAGTTCATAAGTGTGGAACAGATTAAATGCGACCTGCAAAAAACCGGCCATCTAACAATCGCGCTGAACCAGCGTCAGCTCACACAGCTTGCCCGCTCCAAAGCAACGCTTGATGAACTAGTCGATAATGAGCTCGTCTTAATTTCGCGGCAGCGCCTAAAAGAACATTTGGAAATCGATTCTGCGTGCGGCGGACTCTTCAATCCCAACAGTTATGCCATCAACCCGGTCAGCTATTTACAAGGTTTAGTTAAGCTTGCGTTCCGCGCGGGCGCCGGTATTTTCGAAGGGATTAAAGTTCAGGAAGTAAACCGGATCGGAGATAAATTGTTCGAGGTCCGTTGCGATGGAAACACCCTTCGATCTAGAGACGTCATCGTCTGCACCAATGGGGTTCTGCTGCCCGGATTCAGCCCGTCAGCTCGTGGTATCGTGCCAATCAACAGTTATCTGATAGCCACTGAGGTTCTCAGTGAAACTGCCGCGAGGAATGTCGGCAAACCGGTTTTTGCGACCGCCCACCTCGTCCCCAGCTACTTTCGCTTAACATCTGATAACCGGCTGTTATTTGGAAGTCGGAAGAATTTCGCGGCCGAACCCTTGCCCTCGCGCGATACTAAAGAATTAGTTGTGCGCATGCATGCCTTGCTTCCTTTTACCCGCGACTTAAGGGTTACGCACTCGTGGTCGGGGAAACTCGGGTTTACATTCAATCGGTTGCCGCACGTTGGCGTGGCGGATGGCATATATTACGCGATCGGATATTGCGGGAAGGGAATTCCGTGGTCAGCTTTCTGTGGGATTGCCGTGGCGAATCTCGTTGCTGACGGAGTCACTCCAGAGCCGCCGATTGCAACGCCGCTTATCCGGCGGTGGTTTTATAACGGAAGCCGCGGGTTTCTCCATCCGTTGTCGTGGTACTGCCGCGTTGTTGACAGGCTATCGTAGTGACACCTTATCAAGATCAAAATTCAATGCTGGTGACGTCTGGGCCAAACATGACAAAACCGTCTGCTGAGCAACGGACCGTTTTTCTTTTTGGCAATATCGGAAACGGTCATCTCCAACCGATGCTTGCGCTCGCCCGGCAACTGACTGAGCGGGGCTGGAAAGCTTACTTTTACGCGCACGCGAACGCTCGCGCGAAAGTGACTGATACGGGCGCTCTCTGGCGCAGTTATGGAACGGAGGATTGGGACCTCTTCGAGACTGCGCAACGCGCTACCACGGATCTCTTGCTTCTCGAACGAGAAGCCTTGCAAGGGTTATCTATGGTCCGCGCCGGATCAACTGCAGCCATTGCGATGCTTCCTTATCTGCTGCAGGAAATTGAAAACAGACGACCACTGTTTACGGTCCACGATGCCGCAGCGCCGTGGGGTTACCTGGCTGGCCGTATCGCAGGTCTGCCAACTGTCTGTTCTATGTCTGCGTTTCCTATGACAGCAGAACAAGCGGCTCACTCATATCCGGCCGGTCCCATTCAAAAGGCCGCCAGCGAGTATATTCGCAAGCACTACAGCTTTAAGTATGATCCGGCTGACTGTTATCTGAACTATTCCGATTTTACGCTCGTCTTCACTGCGAAGCTCTGGGCGGGAAACGGTTGCGACCCTGGTCATCATTTTTGTGTTTGTCCGCCGGCCGATTTAACTTCGACGGCAACGATCAATGAAAGCGTCACCGTGGCCAGGGCAGAGAAGGCGCTTGGGAAAAAGATTGTCTACGTGTCTCTAGGCACGGTCGTCAACGGCACCTTACGGGAGTATTACGAGGGCGTTGTTTATCGAATATTTTCAGATGTAATCCGCGCCCTGCGCGAAAGAAAGGATGTGCATCTCATCATTTCCGAGGGCTGCGCCGGAGTGCGAGAACCTGGTGCAAGTGTACTTGGGAACATCGATACCTGCGCGTCTGATAATGTCAGCGTCTTCGATTACGTCAGCCAGCAACAATTGCTCAAGTATGTCGATTGCTTTGTCACACACGCCGGTATGAACAGTACGAATGAGGCAGTCTGGCAGGGAGTTCCCGTCGTATGCTGTCCGTTTTTTGGAGACGGCCCACTAAACGCTCAACGATTCAGCGAGCTTGGCGCCGGGGTCACGCTCAATTATCAGATCGCCACACCTGCAGCAGTAGCAAGTGGCCAACCGTCTTTCTCCCCAGACCTCGTTAGCGTTGAAAGCATGCGGGCGGCGCTCTTCGAAGTTCTCGATAATGAGCGTTATCGAATTGCGGCGACCCATCTCCAGGACCAGTTCCGACAGGAAATGGACATCAGCCGAACGGTAGACAAAATGCTCGACTGGGTCGGAGAGACACGGTCCCCAACTCCGGTATAAGAGAACCTACTGCCGACTTGCGAAGCGATTACTGCAACTACAAGCGTAGGGCGGGAATATTTACTTGACTTTTCACCCTTTCACCATAATATGTATTATCAGACGCAATGGTATTGCTCAGTAGTCCACAGGAGGTTGGCAGATCCTCCGGTTAGGTAAAAGTGTCAAGTCCCCTTTTTTGGCCGGCAATTGGTACTTTCCTGTTCAGGCACCCTCTCAGGGGAGTTTCCAGGTAATTCTAAAGGCGTGCGGGGCTCGAGATTGGCGTGGCGGACATTACTACCGTGCGCCGCGATGTCAACTACGCCGGCACCCAGTTTAATCCCACGAGCCGTCTCTTCCATTCGGCGCAAAGATCTTCTTTGAGGTGAGAAAGAATGAACGGCACAACGACCGCAGCTAACAAAGCGGCAAGCCACCCGTACGGAGTAACCAGCGCTATGGCGATCCCCGTCACGTACTTAATCAAATCAACTTCGCCCGCGCCGGCGGCCTTGAGAAGTTTTTTAATTGCCTCATCACTCGTACAGATGCCTTTGTAGAGACTCACCTCAGCGTCCCTGCGCCAACGATCGAAATCGATCCCGAGGAATCCAGAGGCAGGGTCTTCTTGTTGTTGTTGGTGAAAGGCTTTTGCTAACACCGCCTCGCGTTGCTCAACACTGAGGTTCCCAACTTCTGCCAAAGTGCCCGCGGCAAGTATTTGAAGCTCTTGATCGGTTGCCATCCTGTTCGGCTCCTTATAGTTTGAGTGAAGAAAACATCAACCTGGCGGCTGATTATTGGGAGACTCTTTCGGGGCTTCTGAATTCGCCGGTTCTGGAACTGGCGTCGGTTCGTCCTTGATTAGGATCCACCCGGGTGAACCCCAAGTGGAAATCTGCTCTTCGCCTTGAAGAATCTTAATTTTGCCGGCCCGAAGGATTACGGATTTGGCCGTAGATTTCAATCTGAAGAATAGTGTGGAGATTTCTTCCTTATCACGAATTATTTCTCGCCCCTGGTTGTCCACCGTAATCAAAACCACCCCAGGCGAAAACGGCTTACTATTAGTGCCATTTCCTTGTTTGGAAACGATGGAGTCAAATTCAACCAGTTCATTGTTGAACCTTAGCTGAAATTCCAGCCGGGTTGGTTTGGAATCCTGGACACTCAACAGAAGAGGCACGGCCACAGGATCCTTCGTACCTGGCGAGGCGTAGCCATTGCTGATGTTTACATAGGTGCGCAAAACTTGTCCCAGGCTCTTCTCTGCCTGCTCGAGTTGTTGTGCCAGGAACGCCCTTGCGGCTGTAAACGTTGCCTTGTCATCCGGCATCAGCGGTTGCAAGAGCTTGGCATCCGCTTCTTCGATGAGCCGTTCATAGTCTGTAATGCGGGCGTGCTCTTTGTCTGCAAGCTTTTGCTTCTCCGGAGGCAACACCGGCTCTTCCGACCCAGTCATCTCAATTTCTGAGGTTAGAAAAACAACCGGCGAAGCCCAGGCGGTCGGTTCAATTCCCTTCTCAAGGCGGGCTTGGTCATATAGATCAGCCCGCGCCATTGCTACTGCCGCTTCCAGTGGCAAGCGTTCGTCCAGCCAGTTCGAGTAAAACACCTTCATGAATTTACGCGCAGCTTTTGCCGATATCTTGGATTGCATGCCCACCACGCAAGGAACGCTGTTCGATACAATTTGCTGGGCGACACCGTGGAAGGCGCTGACATCATCAGTGGTTGCCGTTTCGCAAGACTGCAGGATAACGGCCCGCACAGTTTTTTGTAACGCAAAACTCCGTGCCAGAATTGATCCTGGCACAGCCTGCATTGATCCTGGCACAGCGCTGTCTTTGAGACGGATAGAGCCCTCAGCCATGCGTTGATTCTGGTCAAAACTTCCATGTCCGATGAAGTGGAACACGGAGTAGAATCCCGGAAACCCGCTTTGGGGGGGGACGCCGATGCCCTGGACTCTGGCTCTTACTTCAGGCCAGGTCGCTTCCGGATCATTCTCGGTGCCGAGAAAATCCACCGACACAAAATTGAGATCGGCAAATATTTCCTGCAGGGATTTCTTTTCCTCCTCAACGTTGAAATCATCGTCCAGGGCCCCGCGGCTGATTACCACCAATATTCGTAACGGAAATGGAATAGTCGTTTTGCCGAAAGAGGTATCCGCCAGTGGCATGCGCACGAGCGACCATTGGGGGTTAAGCGCCAGGAAGACGCCGGGAGGATTTTCACTGTCGCGGTAGCAAAGAAATTCGATCGGCGTGTCAGGCATTGAATCGGAGCTGGTGCGAAAGATCAAACGAAGCCGCTCCTTTTTCTGCCGGGAAATCGCCTGGGCCACGGCTAATCGCAGGTGAAGCGTATCTCCTGGCAGCACGTCCTCATCGGTCCAGGTTTGACCGGAAGCGTGGAAGATCGAAGCGTAAATGCGCTTTCCTAAACGGAAGTGGGTGCTATCGGCCTGCGTAATCTTCTTCATCTCGTCACGGATCTCTTTAATATCAAAAGATATCCGTTCAAGCGCGCGCACATCAACGTCCCCGTTGCCGCGCAGCGTCGCAATCAGAGATTGCTTATCCTTGTGGATCGCAATGTCGAAATTATTGTAAGCCAACGCTAAGCTCCTTCGGATTTCGCCTTCGTCTCGGTAAGGAAATTCTCAAACTCAGGACTCTTCAGCAGATCCTCGACTTCGAGTCCGATTGTCTTTGATCCGGCAACGTTCACTATTTGCTGCACGGCGTTGAGCACTGAATCACGCCAGGCCTCCTCTTCCTTTTCCTTACGATTGACTAATTCGAACAACTGGTTATCGCGTGAGTTCATAAACAGAGCGAAGGCGCCAACAGGGTCCGCCGGGCGCGAAGCAAGTTTCTGCTGGCCCAGGTTGAGGGCCTCGTCCACCGGAAGACCCTTGGCCAGCGATGAATACATCGTTTGCACGAAGTCGGCGAAGCCTTCGCTGCTTGGTTCGACCTGCGTCGTGAGTACCGCAGGCACTCCCGCTTCCTGCAAGCGCGCCCCAAAGAAGTTAACGTTCCAGGGAGCGCCGTGCGAAAGCGGAGTTAACGTCAACAAGCGGACGCTGCTGCCATAGAGCAAACTCGTCAGCGACTGCATGCCGAAAGCAATCGGAATCTTCGCGTATTCATATAAAGTCAAATAGGGAACATCCGCGGACGCCTCTACCTGGGCGAAGAAATGCACCACGTGAAAAACTTTCTCACTAAGTGCCTTGACCAGTGCCTGGCCATCGTAACGAAGCACCTCTGCCTCCAGAATCCCGCCGAAATTCAGTGAAGGCGTTAGTGTTGCCGGATCAAAAGAACCCGATTCCTCTTCCTTACGGCAATCAACCAGTAGGACCTTCAGAGGTAGAACCACTTTCTGGCGACGCCAGGTTACGTGCGACGGCAACCAACGAATCATTCTCACTTCAGGAACGAGGGCCAAAAATTTGTTCTCGGGCGGGTAGTCAATATTTTCCCAGGGGATGGTGCTGATAAAGGAGCCTCCGAGCACCAGCCGCACGATTAATACTGTGTTGCTTTGCGATCTTACCTTGCTGAGCGCTTCAGCCAGCTTTTGACTTGATAAGGATTTATCTGCCAGTACGAGGTTATACAGATATTCACCGAGCTCTCGATACTGTCTGGCGTTTGCCCGGCCCGGTACCAGTAGCCGTCGTAGGTTAAAAGCGAAATCGTGAATGGAGAGCAACGACGGATTGCTAGTTAGGCGGTTCAGCCGTGGATCCTGGTAGTCCAAACTAAACAAATGACTGAAAGCCGCATCGGCTTTCGCCTCTTCTTCGGTAAATGCCTGAGCGCTCCAACCACCTTCGTAGGTGGGCACTTCCTCACTGACACTGACCGCGAACTTCGGCGCGGTCTCAGATCCGACCACCGGCCGAATAATCAAATAGAACTCTTTCTCTTCCACCTGGTTACTCCCTACTGGTTCCGTGTTGAGCTGACGATGCGACCATTTCAAAAAGATTTCGGGCCTGATTACTCATATGTTTTCGTTCAGCCTCACCTGGGTTGTCGTCGCCTAACTGTATGGCAGGCTGTTTGGCCTTTACAAGTTCCTGCGCTACCAGATTAAGCAAGTTCAGTCGCCGCGGCAGCTCCGCCGCGGTGCTGGTCTTAAGCAGTGCCTCAAACGCAAGATAGCTGGCGCTGGCAACGTGTCGCGCCGCCGGCGGTTCCCCCGCCTCGTTGATCGACACCGCCCGATTTGGACGGTCCACAAATTGTATTTCTCGGATCTTATATGTTGCGAACTCGGTTCCAATTCGTTTCCGACATTCATCTTCATCGAGATCCGTAAGCGGAAATAGTCTATCAACTATTAACTGCAATATCTGCCTGGTCGTTTCAATGTACTTTTTATCGTCGGCGGTGAAGGTAACCAATTCGGCGAGACGGTGGTTTTGCTTGTTCGCATCCTGCAAGGCGGCAAACGGTGTTTCCATCATTGTCCTGGCGACTATTTCGAAATCTTTCACATAGGGTGCCTGAATTTCAGGTAGTTCGCCAAAAAGAAGGCGCCAGTTCTTTTCCATTTCGTCCGCTTCGGCGCGGCCATCGAGCTGCTCTCTTAGGTAATAAAGAACTAATAACATTCGCAGGTAGTTGGAAGGATAAACAGTTGAACTCTCCGCTGTGACGCTTTCCTTGATGAGCAGCTGAAAACAATAGCGAGCATACGCTGGTCCCATCAGTCGCAGGGCCATCAGGTCCGCAAAGATCTCCAACGCCCACCCTTTCCAACGCGCACCGCGATCGGGGGCATCCTTAAATGCCGACTCAACGGCATCGGGCAAGTCGTAATGCAAAGTGTTGAGATCGCCGTCGATGTCATGCGAGACCTCGTGTGCCAGCACGACCAGTTCCCACATGCTCCGCATCAGGATTGCGGGAACTTCAATAACTGCGATTGGCAGCATCCGATTGCGTTCATTCCCGTCCTTGAACATAACTCCGGCAAACGGTTTTTGATCGAAGCGGCGCAGCGTAGCGATGCCTTGCATCCCACTCTCGAGATACGGAAGCGGCGCTTCTCCTCTTATCCGCAGCGGCGAACCATCGACGTCTTTCCTGGTCTGCGGAATACCTAACTCTTCCGCTTTCGACATCACAGTGTTGTAACAGTTGTAGGTAATTAAGTCTGCAGCCCAAAGCGCATCTTTGAATTGAGGCGTGAGACGCGTCGCTAATTTAGTGCGGAAATAATTCCAGAGAAACTCCGCCAAGCGCAGCCGCGTCTCAGCTTCTTCTGTGTTGAAGAGGAAGGTGTCCTGCGGAGCATCCAACCGAAGCTTGTTGAGAAATGGCAGCGCCAAATCGAGCATTTCGCCGATGAACAGTTTCAGCCTACGCATTTGCGAAAAGTTTCTGCCGAGAATTTGTCGTTGTTCCTTGAGATCGGCAAAAGCGAGCCATGCGTCTATTTCTTCTTTGAACAGACTTCGCGTTCGCACAAAGCTGAGGTATTTGTTCTTCAGGTCTGGCGAGTCCTGGACTCTTATCATGGCGATAGGTGAGATCGAGTTGGCTTCGCTAGGCCCGTATGATCCGGGTTGGACTTAACCAACTTGGAAACTTACTTGATAGACTACAACCTCGGTAAGAGTGCGTCGATTTAAGAGGGACGTTCACTCGGGTGGATTTTACACCTGCGTGCGTTGCTGGGGAAGAGCATATGAGACGGGTGGCGCCTGACCGGTGTCCGGTTTTTGAGCGCTTGCCGGCAAGCTGAAAGGGTTCGCGCTACGCTGATGGGTTACCTGGTTAGCTGCTCTGTCTCCTTTGCTCTTTGAAAGCCGGCAGGCGGCTTGACCATGTTTGGTTGCGGCTTTAGAGTGGCGAGTCCGATTTCATTATCTCGGCTCCGATTCATTATCTGATCGTGAGCGACTTCATATCTAACTAAGCGAGGGGTTCGTTAGTGGCAATCAAAATTGAAAATCAGTCTGAGCGAAAGCTGCCGAAGGATACGCTGAGCCACATCGAGGCGGCGTTTGACAGTCTGCCCCGAGAACATACGCGCGGCTTGGAGCGCGTGCGATTGGTGGAATTCATCTCCGATCCGCGTCTGAAGAACACGTTCCAGGCTTCTGAATTACCCGGCCTCTACCATCCACGCCAAGGTCCCAAGGGCGCGTGGTTGGAAGTGGCTGTGGGCGTGTTGCTGCCGGCCAACAAGCCGCCGCATAAGCGCATCGTGCCGAGGCTTTCGTTCAAGGGTAACCTGGTGGCCACACTCTTCTCCCTCGTCGGTCAACACTATCATTTCACGTTAAAGCATTCGCTTAAGAAGACCCAACTCGAGCCCGCCATTCGCGCTTACACCGAGAAACACCTTAAGTCCTGGAATGAAAAGAAGCACAGTTTCCGCGCGAAGCTGTTTAAGCCTTTGCAGCCAACCCTGGAGCGTTGGGCCAAAGGACTACAAAAGCGCGCGGCGGCTGAGAAGAAAAAGAGTGTGAGTTCTAAGTGACGTCGGCGGACGTCTCGTGCATTTCGCTGTTCTCGCCATCGGCATCGCCGCTATCGATACTCTTTGCTACCGATCTCAAGGCTTGCGCGATTTCGATTGTCTCGACGTTTGATCGTTTGAAGCGCAACTCCAAACTAAAGTCTTTTTTAGGTGAAACGTATTTGAACGTGTACGGCCGCGCTTCGGCGGAAACGCGCGGGCCCATCTCCTGACGTCTCACTTCCCTTGCGTCGTCGCGGGTTAATCCGCGCGAAGTTATTTGCCGGGCCAGGCGTCGCATGCCTTCCTCGTCCGGCTGCCGAACTATTTGCAGCAACATCGACTTGGCAGACACATCCGCTTGCTTGCAAAGCTCTCGCACGTCGGCAGGGATGGCCGCTATCGACAACGCTTCGGTAACAGTGCTCCGGCTCTTCCCTACTTTGCGCGCTACTTCCTCGTGCGTATAACCGAACCGTTCACACAGTGAAGACAAGCCATCGGCTTCTTCCCAAACAGTCAAGTCCTTCCGTTGCATGTTTTCGATTAGCGCGATCTCCGCCACGCTGCCGGCGTCGATGTCCATTTCAACGCAAGGCACTTCGGTTAGGCCTGCGGCGCGCGCGGCGCGGTAGCGGCGCTCGCCGGCAATTATCATCCAGCGTCCGGACGATCGTGACGGTTTGACGAGAAGCGGTTCGAGCACGCCTTTTTCGGCGATCGACGCGGTGAGCTCGGTCAAGTCGCCAAACTCAACGCGCGGCTGCTCCGGATTCGGATCGAGTTTATCCAGCCCAATCATTCGTCCCACTGCGGCGGGCTGATGCTGCGACAACTCCTCAACGTAGTGGGAGTCGTGGCGCATTTGAAGTCCAGTCGGCAGTCCCCTTTTAGACACGGCTCATTACCTCTTCACATAGATTTGCGTATTCAATCGCGCCGGATGAGTTCGGCGCGAAGCTAAAGATCGATTCCTTGTAGGCCGGCGACTCTTCCAGTCTGACGCTCTTGGTGATCACAGTCTCAAACAATTTCGGCCCGAACACTTTCCTGATCTGCTCGTGAACTTCGCGCGCCAGGGTGGTGCGCTTGTCGTGAAGGGTGACCAAAACACCAAGCAACTCCAGGTTTGGATTAGGACGCGCCTTCACCTTCTCGATCGTTTCCAGCAGATCGTCTGTGCCTTCGAGTGCAAAGTAAGACGACTGGATCGGCACCAGCACGTGCGTCGCTGCGACCAAGGCATTGACCGTAATCAAACCCAGTGTCGGCGGCGTGTCGATAACGATCACAGGATACTGATCGCGAAATGGGACCAGCCGATCCTTTAGCCGGAACGGCGCGTCGAAGTCGCCCACCAGCTTGGCCTCGAGCTTGGCGAGGTTTATGCGCGCCGGAATCAGATCCAGGTTTTCGACTGGCGTTCGGTAGACGGCTTGCTCGACCGGCGCTTGTCCGTCGGTCATCAGCTCATACGCAGATCGTTCCACCGAAAGTGGATCCAAAAAAGATATTGAACTGTTTGCCTGTGGATCTAGATCGAGCAGGAGGACACGTTTGCCTTGTCGGGCGAATGCTGCAGCCAAATTGATGGCGGTAGTTGTTTTGCCCACGCCACCCTTTTGATTTGCGATCGCGATAATCATTCGTTGCACATCGGTGGAGTTACTGATCTAAACCGCCAAGACGCCAAGAGCGCCAAGAATAAGATTGGTTGGCGGATAAGTTGACGCTCAATCATATCTCCTAAACCCTGTTCGCCTTGGCGCTCTCGGCGTCTTGGCGGTTCGCTTCCCTGTTGTTACATCGGTAGATCGCCGGCTTCCCCGATAACATCGGGCCACTCCTCTTCTCCCAATGCCGACTCCTCCGCGGCTTCATCGCCGGTCGGTACGGTATTCTTCGAAGCCTTGATCACTTCCTCGTCAACATAAATCGGACAGTCCGCGCGAAGCGCCAGGGCGATTGCGTCTGACGGCCGCGAATCAAGCACCATGCGATTGCCGTCGCTCATGCGCATTTCGATGACCGCAAAAAAAGTGTTATCGCGCAGGCTGGTGACGACCACACGCTCAACCTGAATGCCGAGTTCGATGATTAGGTTACGAAGCAAGTCGTGTGTCATCGGCCGCGGCGGTGCAATCTTTTCAATCTCGAGCGCGATCGCGTTTGCTTCGTAAGCCCCAACCCAAATCGGCAACATAGTGTCACTGTCGACGTCCTTCAAAATTATGATAGGCGTGCCACTATTCGGGTCCATCATCAGCG
>Ga0207681_10000725_pt1 | contig 21666 bp, 19 predicted proteins | sample KBSS53metaG_FD_184324 | JGI IMG/M metagenome (GOLD analysis project Ga0207681, IMG submission 184324) | Switchgrass rhizosphere microbial communities from Kellogg Biological Station, Michigan, USA - KBS S5-3 metaG (SPAdes) (version 2) | ecosystem: Host-associated > Plants > Roots > Rhizosphere... | reverse complement strand
GATCCGCATCGAGGGTTCGGGCGGGTAGATGTAGGTGTTGCGGACCATGAACTCCTTCAGAATGTCGTTCTGAATGGTCCCGTCGAGCAGCTTGCGGTCGACGCCCTGCTCCTCGCCGGCGACGATGAAGAAGGCCAGGATCGGAATCACCGCGCCGTTCATCGTCATGGAAACCGACATCTGGTCGAGCGGAATGCCGTCGAACAGGATCTTCATGTCCTCGACGCTGTCGATCGCCACGCCCGCCTTGCCGACATCGCCGACCACGCGCGGATGGTCCGAGTCATAGCCACGGTGCGTCGCGAGGTCGAAAGCCACCGAAAGCCCCTTCTGCCCGGCCGCGAGGTTGCGGCGATAGAAGGCGTTCGATTCCTCGGCGGTCGAGAAGCCTGCATACTGGCGGATGGTCCAAGGCCGCCCGGCATACATCGAGGCGCGTACGCCGCGGGTGAACGGCGCGAAGCCGGGGAGGCCCGGTTCAACGGTAACGTCATCGGCGGTGTAGAGCGGCTTGACGGCAATGCCTTCCGGCGTCTGCCAGGTGAGGTCCTTGCCTTTCACTTCCTTGGCCGCGGCGGCCTGCCACTGGTCGATGCTCGGCTTGTCGGTCATGCTCGGATCCCTGCGGCCTTACCGGCCCTTGAATTGCGGTTTGCGCTTCTCGCCGAAAGCGGCGATCGCCTCGGCGAAATCGGCGGAGCGGCCAAGTCGCCGCTGATTGTCGCGCTCGTGGTCGAGCGTGGCGGAAAAGTCGTGGTCGAGCGCGAAGGCCACCTGTTTGCGGATCGCGCCGATCGCCAGCGCCGGTCCTGCGGCAAGGCGGGCGGCAAGCGCCTGGGCCGTGGCCAGCACTTCGGCATCGGGCACGACCCGCGTGACCAGCCCGGCCGCCTTGGCTTCGGCCGCGCCAAGCCGCTCGCCCAGCATGGCCATTTCCAGCGCCCGGGCCCGGCCCGCGCTGCGCGCGACCAGCCATGTCGCCCCGGCATCGGGCACCAGGCCGATGTTGACGAAGGCCAGCAGGAGATAGCCGCCCTCGCCCATGACGACGATATCGCCCGACAGCGCGATCGACAGCCCCGCCCCGACCGCCGGGCCGTTGAGCGCGGTCACTACCGGCAGGTCAAGCGCGGCCAGCTTGCGCGAAAACGGCGCGTAATGCTCTTCGAGCAGCTCGCCGAGGTCTTCCGGCAGCCCCTCATAGCCATACTCGTCGGCGACAAGGTCCGCGCCCGAGCAGAAGAACCGGCCCTCGCCGGTCAGCACCACGGCCCGGGCGCCCTGCGCCACTGCCTCGTCGATGGCGGCCGACAGTTCCGCGAAGACCCGCGGAGTCAGCGCGTTGAGCTTGTCCGGCCGCGCGATCGCGATCGTCGCCACGGCGCCGTCGAGAGAGGCAGTCACCACACTCATCAATGCGCGCCCCCGTTGCCACTTTCGGCGGGCGTTTCCATGATTTCGGTGAGCTGGCCGCCCATGTCCTTGGGGTGGACGAAGAAGATCAGCGTCCCGTGGGCCCCGATCCGCGGCTCGCCCAGCACCCGCTTGCCCTGGCCTTCGAACCAGGCCTTGGCGGCATGGATATCGGGCACTTCGTAGCAGATGTGGTGCTGCCCCCCGAGCGGGTTCTTCTCCAGCCACTTGCCGACGGCGCTGTCCGGCGTGGTCGGCTGGAGCAGCTCAACCTGCGTCCCCGCCGTGCCATTCTCGCCCGGCGTATTCACGAAACAGACCCGCACCTGCTGGCTCTCCAGCACGAACGGCTCGGTAATGTCGGTCGCCCCCATCACGTCGCGATAGAAGGCGATGCTCGCATCCAGATCGGGCGTGGCAACGCCGATATGGTTCATCCGGCCGAGTTTCATGGTCACACCCGCTCCACGACCATGGCAATGCCCTGGCCGCCGCCGATGCACATGGTGATCAGGCCATACTTGCCGCCGGTGCGCTGCAACTCGTAGATCGCCTTCACGGTCAGGATCGCGCCGGTCGCCCCGATCGGGTGGCCCAGGCTGATGCCCGAGCCGTTCGGGTTGGTCTTGGCCGGATCGAAGCCGAGGCTCTTGGCCACGCCGCAGGCCTGGGCCGCGAAGGCCTCGTTGCTCTCGATGACGTCGATCTGGTCGAGCGTCAGCCCGGCACGCTTCAGCGCCACCGGCACCGCCTTGACCGGGCCAAGCCCCATCGTGCTCGGCTCGACCCCGGCATGGCCCCAGGCGAGGATCTTGGCCATCGGCTTCAGGCCCTTCTCCGCCACGGCCTTGCCGCTGGCGAGGACCACGGCGGCCGCACCGTCGTTGATGCCGCTGGCATTGCCGGCGGTCACGGTGCCATCCTTCTTGAACACCGGCTTGAGCGCCGCCATCGATTCCACCGTGGCATCGGCGCGGACATGCTCGTCCGTATCGAACACGGTCACGCCCTTGCGGGTCTTGATCTCGACCGGGAGGATCTGGCTCTTGAAATAGCCGCCGGCGATCGCCGCCGTAGCGCGCTTGTGGCTCTCGACCGCGGCCTGGTCCTGGTCCTCGCGGGTGATCTGGCACTGGGTCGCCACGTTCTCGGCCGTGACGCCCATATGGATGTCCTCGAACGGGTCGTGCAGCGCGCCGAGCATCATGTCCTGGAGGACCATGTCGCCCATCTTCACGCCGTTGCGGGTGTTCTGGATGATGCGCGGGGCCTGGCTCATCACCTCGGCGCCGCCGCCGATGGCGATCTCATGCTCGCCCAGCGCAATCGACTGGGCCGCCGAGACGATCGCCTGCAGGCCCGAACCGCACAGGCGGTTGACGTTCATCGCCGGGCTCTCGATCGGGATACCCGCGTTCACCGCTGCAACGCGCGAAACATAGGCGTCCTTCGGCTGGGTCGGCACGACTGTGCCCACCACCACGTTTTCCACGTCGGTCGCCGCGATCCCGGCGCGCGCGATGGCTTCCTTCATCACGAGGGTACCCAGCTCCGCCGGGCGAAACGAAGCCAGCGAGCCGCCGAAAGTGCCGATGGCCGTGCGGGCGCCGTTGACGATGTAGATGTCGGTCATATCGTTTACCAACCTATCCAGAGTTTGCTGACCAGCCCGAGGGTGCCGAGACACCCGAGGACATTGAAGGCTTGTGCCAAGCCGAACATGGTGGTGCCACGCTCGAATACATCATCACCGAGAAATTGGATGGGGATGTGGGTCACCCCTCTCCTCATCCCTTGCCAAAAATTCCAACCAAAAACGGCGGCTCCTAACAAGAGGATGCAACTCAGCCAAACCTCGCCGCCTGTAGCCATATCACAGCGGTATGTTATCGTGCTTCTTCCACGGATTTTCGAGGGCCTTGTTGCGCAGCTTGCGCAGGCCCAGGGCAATCCGGCGGCGGGTGGAATGCGGGTGGATCACCTCATCGATGAAGCCCTTGCTCGCCGCCACGAACGGGTTGGCGAAGCGGTCCTCGTATTCCTTTGTTTTCTCGGCAATACCTTCGGGCGAAAGGCCGCGGAAGATGATCTCCACCGCGCCCTTGGCGCCCATCACCGCGATCTCGGCGGTCGGCCAGGCATAGTTGAGGTCGCCCCTCAGGTGCTTGGAGGCCATGACGTCGTAGGCGCCGCCATAGGCCTTGCGGGTGATCACGGTGATCTTCGGCACGGTGGCTTCGGCATAGGCGAACAGCAGCTTGGCGCCGTGCTTGATGATGCCGTTGTGCTCCTGCGCGGTGCCCGGAAGGAAGCCGGGCACGTCGACGAAGGTCAGGATCGGGATGTTGAAGGCATCGCAGAACCGCACGAACCGCGCCGCCTTCTTCGACGAGTTGATATCGAGCACGCCGGCCAGCACCATCGGCTGGTTGGCGACGACACCCACCGTCTTGCCCTCGATCCGGCCGAAGCCGCAGATGATGTTGCCCGCATGACCCGGCTGAATCTCGAAGAACTCGCCCTCGTCCAGCGTCTTGCGGATGACCTCGTGCATGTCATAGGGCTGGTTGGCCGAAGCCGGGATGATCGTGTCGAGGCTGTTTTCCAGCCGGTCCCACGGATCGGCGCTGGGCCGCTCGGGCACCTCTTCCTTGTTCGACAGCGGCAGGAAATCGAAGAATTCACGCGCGGCCAGCAGGGCTTCGACGTCGTTCTCCAGCGCCAGGTCGGCAACCGAGGTCTTGGTCGTATGCGTTACCGCGCCGCCCAGTTCCTCCTGCGTCACGATCTCGTTGGTGACGGTCTTCACCACGTCGGGTCCGGTCACGAACATGTAGGAACTGTCCTTCACCATGAAGATGAAGTCGGTCATCGCCGGCGAATAGACCGCGCCGCCGGCGCAGGGCCCCATGATCAGCGACAGCTGCGGCACCACGCCGCTGGCGTTGACGTTGCGCTGGAAGATTTCGGCATAGCCGCCGAGCGAGGCGACGCCTTCCTGGATGCGGGCGCCGCCCGAATCGTTGAGGCCGATCACCGGCGCGCCGACCTTCATCGCCATGTCCATGATCTTGCAGATCTTCATCGCGTGGCGCTCGGAAACGGCGCCGCCGAACACGGTGAAGTCCTGGGCGAAAACGAAGACCAGCCGGCCGTTGATCGTGCCCGATCCGGTGACCACGCCATCACCGGGAATGGTGTTGTCGGGCATGCCGAAGTCGACGCAGTTATGCTCGACATACATGTCGACTTCCTCGAACGAATGCTCGTCGAGGAGGATTTTCAGTCGCTCGCGCGCGGTCAGCTTGCCCTTGGCGTGCTGGGCATCGATGCGCTTCTGGCCCCCACCCATGCGGGCTGCGGCGCGGCGCTTTTCCATTTCGGCGACATTGGCGGACATGCCGGGTACCCCCCCTTCAGCGATAATCGGGACTCTGGTTTCGCTAAGGCACGCGTGGGCGGCCCTCGTCAACCGGTTTTAAGCGATCGATTAAACCACGGCACCGGTGCAACCTCGCACCGGCCCTGCAACCTGTCCCTCCCTCTTGATGAGGGAACGCGCAGCGGGCCAAAGGCCAACGATGCTGGAGCTTGGCGACTTGTCGCCTTGCCCCAGCTGGATGGGGGTGATTCCCGCGGCCCTTATTCAGAGAGCGCCAACTCGCGCCCCTGACCCGATCAATGCTCTCCCGGCGGCAGCGACTGCGTCAGCGCATCGGTGCCCACCGTCAGCTTCGACCGGCCACCATCCACCAGTATCGTCTCGCCAGTGACATAGGCCCCTGCCCGCGAGCTGAGGAAGATCACCGCTCCGGCAATGTCCTCTGGCTCGCCTGGCCGGCCAAGCGGGATCATCTTGCCGCCAGCCTCCAGTCCGGCCTCTCCAAGAGCCTTGGTCGATGACCAGCTGCGGACCAGGCCCGGGGACACGCAGTTCACCCGGATCCGCTCCGGGGCCATCAGCTCGGCCAGGTTCCACGCCAGGTGCGAAACGCCGGCCTTCGCTACCGAATAGGAGAGGATGATCGGATTGGCGTTGGCCCCGGCGGCCGAGCCGATCAGCACGATGGATCCGCCGCCCCGGGCCGCGATCGCGCCGCGCAGCCCCATGCACAGGCGGAAATTGTGATGGATGTTGCTGGTCAGCTGCTGTTCGAACACCTCGGGCGGAGTCTCGGCCGGATCGCCGGCCCACGACAGCACGGCGGCGTTGCTCACCAGGATATCCAGCCCGCCGAACAGCGTCGGAGCCTCGGCGGCAAAGCGCTCCACACTCTCGATGCTGGTGAGATCGCAAGGCAGCCCCTTGGCAATGACCTCGCCCTTGCCGAACTCGGCATTGAGCTGGCCGGCAACCTCGTCGCACAGCTCGGCATGCCGGCTCGAGACGATAACCTTCGCCCCGGCGGCAGCCATCTCGCGGGCAATGCCCAGCCCGATACCCTTGGTCGAACCCGTGATCGCGGCCACTTTTCCGGTAAGATCGAACAGCGACATAGCCCTCTCCTGTATGGCCTGTTCGCAGTCTGAAGACACCCTGCCGCACGGTCAAACCCCGACCCCACGCATCACCAGTGTGAATGTCGCAAAGAGTCAGCGCCGTCCTAGCCCGTTCCTTCCGAGCGAAGTCGAGGGACTATTTCGAGCGAAGCGAGAAACAGGGTCATGCACCCGGCAGATACAAAGCCCGCCCTTGGTGCATCAGCACCAGCTCTTCCGCCATGTCCGGATGCAGCGCCACGGTCGCGCCCTTGCCCAAAGGCGGTTGATCGCCCGCATGCGGCCGTCCGCGGGGCGCCGGGTCAGGTTCGCGCGCCGATGCCCGCGGTCAACGGATTGGCCTCCACCGTGAGCCGGGAAGTCCCCCCATCGACCGAGATCGTCTCTCCGGTCACGAAGGCTCCCGCCGTCGAGGCAAGGAAGATCACCGCTCCGGCGATATCTTCCGGTCGCCCCACGCGGCCGAGCGGAATGGACTGGCCGGCCTGGGCCAGGCCGTCGTCGCCCATCAGCGTGAGGGTCGTGAAGCTGCGGATCAGCCCCGGCGCCACGCAGTTCACCCGGATGCCGTCGGGCGCCATCGCCTGGGCGAGGTTCCAGGCCAGGTGGGCGACGCCGGCCTTGGCCACGGAATAGGACACGAACTGCGGGTGCGGGCTCAAACCCGCGCCCGATCCGATCAGCACGATGCTTCCGCCGCCGCGGGCGGCGATCGCCGCCCGCACGCCGATGCACAGGCGATAGTTGTGATGGATGTTGGCGGACAGCAACTGGTCGAACACGGCGGGCGGGGTCTGCTCGGGCGGTCCCGGCCACGCCATGACGGCCGCATTGCAGACCAAGATGTCGAGACCGCCGAACAGGGTGGGCGCCTTGGCCGCGAAGGCTTCGACGCTGGCGAGGTCGGTCAGATCGAAGGCCAGGGCCTTGGCGATCTCCGCGCCCTTGCCGTAGTCCCGGTTCAGTTCTGCCGCCACGGCGTCGCAATCGTCCTGGCTTTCGCTGGCCACGACGACCCTCGCCCCGGCCGCAGCCATCTCGCGGGCGATGCCGAGGCCGATCCCCTTGGTGGATCCGGTGACGACGGCGACCTTCCCTGACAGATCGAACAAGGACATGCGCTTCTCACCCGTTTTCCGGCTGGGGCGGGAGCTAGGACCAGCCGTGAGGCGGAGTCAATCGCAGGCCGCGAGCAGGACGCGCGCCCTTCCCGGGGCGGTGCCTAGCGCATCAGCACCAGTTCTTCCGCCATGCTCGGATGCAGCGCCACGGTCGCGTCGAAATCGGCCTTCGTCAGCCCGGCCCGCACGGCAATTGCCGCCGCCTGCAGGATTTCCGGCGAATCCGGCCCGATCATATGGATGCCCAGGATCTTGCCCGTCTCCGCCTCGGTGACGAGCTTGTAGAGCCCGCGCTCCATCCGCCCGGCAAACACATTTTTCATCGGCCGGAAGTCCGAGGTGAACACCTTGATATTGCCGTAGCGCTCGCGCGCTTGCCCCTCGGTCAGCCCGACCCCGGCCAGCGGCGGCTGCGAGAACACGGCGGTGGGAATGCACGAATAGTCGACCGTGCGCGCATCCCCGCCGAACAGGGCATCGGCCACGGCATGCCCCTCGCGGATCGCCACCGGGGTCAGCTGGACCCGGTCGGTCACATCGCCCACGGCATAGATGCTCGGGCAGCTCGTCCGGCTGTGGTCGTCGACCGGGATCTCGCCCTTCTCGCCGGGCTCGATCCCGGCATTCTCCAGCCCCAGACCGTCGGTCTTGGGGCGGCGGCCGGTGGCGATCAGCACGGCATCCACTTCCAACGGGTCGTGCTTGCCGATGGACACGGCCAGGCAGCCGTTCTCCTGCTTCTCCACCTTGGCGATCGGACAGTTGAACCGGTAGACGATGCCGCGCGCCATGGTGATCTGGAGCAGCCGGTCGCGCAGGGCCTCGTCATAGCCGCGCAGGATCTGGTCGGACCGGTTGACCACGGTCACCTCGCAGCCGAGCGCATTGAAAATGCCGGCGAATTCCATGGCGATATAGCCCGCGCCCTGGATCACGATCCGGCGCGGCAGTTCGGGCAGGTGGAACACCTCGTTGGAGGTGATGCAGTGCTCCACCCCTTCGAACGGCGGCATTACCGGCCAGGCGCCCACGGCGACCAGAATGTACTTGGCGGTGATCTCCCGCCCGGAGGCCAGCCGCACCGCATTGGGACCGGCAATCGTCGCGCGTTCGAGGAATCGCTCGACCTTGTTGCTTTCCAGCGTGGTGGTGTAGGCCGCATTGAGCCGGTCGACGTCGCGCAGTACCGTATCGCGCAGGGTCGCCCAGTCGAAGCTCATGCCCTCGACCGTCCAGCCATAGTGCGCGGCGTCCTGCAGTTCCTCGGCGAAGTGCGAACCGTAAACCAGCAGCTTCTTGGGCACGCAGCCCCGGATCACGCAGGTCCCGCCGATCCGGTATTCCTCGGCCACGGCCACCCGCGCCCCATGCGCCGCCGCCACCCGGCTCGCCCGAACCCCGCCCGATCCCGCGCCGATCACGAAAAGGTCGTAGTCGAATTCCTGCTTGCCGGCCATGCGCTGCTCCATCGGTGAAGCGCGGATATGGCCCCTCGCTCGCCCGCTGGCCAGTCCCTGGGACTGGCCTCACCCACAATTGCTCACTCTCTAGAGCTGCCAGGCGCGGCGGGTGTACGACAGGTTGAAGGCGGGCGTACTGATGAAAACGAAATTGAGGCTGATCGGATAGGTGCCGGTCACGTCGATGTAATTGCTGCCATTCGAGGTGCCGGTACAAATGGTGGAAGTGTAACTGTCCGTGCGACCGGAGATTGCGCCGGTGTATGTTTTGCACGAACCACTGGTAGTGGACGTGGGCGCAGCAAGGGTCGGCATGCCAAATACACTGTTACGGAATTTGGTGACGATATCGTCCTTGTTGGTAGGATAGGGGTAAACCGTCGCAAATCGCGCACTTGCCTCGACACCGGCGCGCAAGCCAGCGTTAGCGAGGAAGGCAATGCCGAGCTGCAACACCCCCACCGTCGTCAGTACGATGATCGGAAAGGTCATGGCGAAGTCGACCGTCGGGGAACCCCTAAGGTCAGCCGACAACCTGCTGACAATACGAGCCATCATTGGAGCCTCACTTCCGAAAAGCCTCTCAACTGGACCGAATAGGGTTGATGGTTCCAACTCGGCACGATCTGCTCGAACATCCAGTTGTAGGTGTCAGTCAAGGTGATCGACACAAACCGCCCCGGCACTGCGGAACCCGTGCAGGTCGAGGTGTAGCTCAGCTGAACAACGCCGTCACACTCCAGCCAGAACTTGACGCACGGGTTGCTGGAAGACTGGCAATTGGTTGCGTCAGTTGTCGTGGAAACCGTGATCCCTGCGGCGGTCGCAGCTTCATTCTGTAGCGTCGTTGCCATTACCGATGGATCGGACGGCGCCCCACTGGCCAAGGCAAGTTCAGCCGTCCTCGCCGCCGCTTGCTGGATTGTCAGGCCTCGGGCGTAGCACATGGCCAGGTCCGAGGCGCCGCAGATGAGCATGATCAGCACCGGAATGATAAAGCTCAGCTCGATCACGCTGGTGCCGCGCTCATCGCGCAGCAGCCTTGCTGCCAAGGTCGTGAGCGCACAAGCCATTTCAGTTCACCAGCCGGATGCGTGTGCCGACAAGGCCCTTGGCCTTGTACTTGTCGCAATTCGAGTTCGAGATCCCGGTATGGCCGCTGAACGTAAGCTGCCAACCGATCAGCCGCAGGCATGCGGCACTGAACGCGCTGTCGCCCGTGAAATTCAGGACCTGCTTGGGAAAATACAGACCGCCGTCGAGGCCCCCACCGGCACTGCCGTTGATAAAATTGTTGCTTACCAACGTAGCATTGCGGTCCTGATAGAACAGGATGCCGTCATAGGTGCTAGCGTCCGCCGGCGCGCTCAGATCGACCGTGCTGCCACCATTCATGTTCACGGTTGCGACCTTCGAGTAGTCGGTCCCGCTCGTCGTCAAAAAGAACGTGCATTGATGACAAGTGAGGCTGCCCTGCGCGCCAACGTTCAACAGGCCGCCAAAAGCACCATTGACGATGATCTGCGAATGATCGGGGAAGGTCAGGCTACCTTTGACATCCATGTCGGTATAGCAGAATGACGTTCCCGTCGGCGAATAACTGGTATTCGGCGCTACCGCGAGCCGGTTGGCCGCGCTGTTCGACTGGCAGCCGTTGGGAACGGTCAGCATCGGCAGACTGGCATAAGGATCGTCGATCGGAAATGTGTAGGGCTGCAGGGTGGCATTGTAAGTGCCATTGATGCCCCCGACGGCGCCTATCGGATCGATGTTCAGCGTCCCCGAACCGGACCTGTCGACTGACTTGGTGCCCAGGGAATTAGATATGACGCCGCAGCCCAGATTAACGTCCGCGTTACCGCCGAAGTTGATGCCAGTGCCGGTGGTCGACATGAGCGCAGCACCACAATACTCGCCAAATCCGACGGCTGCGGCCGTCGCGGTCGCCGCCTGGGTGGGTACTGTCGTCAGGAAGATGCTTGAGAATGGCAAGGCCCGCCGCGCATCAATCGTTACCGTGACCGACTTGTTGGCGTAAGTCCCGGTCGTCGGCTGGGTGATCGAAGGCACGCTATTCAAGGTAATTATGTTAAGGGCAGTGTAGCGGTCCAGCTCTTTCTGCGCGCTCGCCTTGGTTTGATCATCACTCTGCTTGCGTGCCTTGGCGAATGCGCCTGCCAGCGCGGCAGAATCAGCCATCCGCTGCAGCTGCCGCTTCGATAGCGTCCACTGGATTGTATCGGTCGCCAGCCCGGCTCCCCCGATCATGCTCAGGATCGAGAAGGCGGTGACCACCGTCGCATTGGCCGAGCGGTCACCGAAAATCTTCCGCACCAGCCGCGGCAACCTCATCACGGGGCGAACCATGGTTTTTCTCCGAAGAATCAGGGCAAACCGTATCCTGCGGGCTTTTCGCACCCTCAGGGTTTCGGTTTCCCTCCGGAGTTGGCTTAATCCCACGGTAAGGTTGCCAAAGAGTTTAGATTTCCGCCCCTTGTCTCCGGAATATTACGGATCGCGATCCGGTTCGGCGGCGGGCGGCTGCCCTTACCCCAGCCCCGCCGCCGCCAGCAGCGCCTCGGTCGAGGCGTCGAAGCGCACCCCGCCCTGCTCGATCTGGTTGGCGATCTGCTTGCCCAGCTCCACCCCGAACTGGTCGAACGGGTTGATCTCCAGCAGCACGGCATTGGCGAAGGTGCGGTGCTCGAAGAAGGCGATCAGCGCCCCCAGCGTCGCCGGGTTCAGCTCCTCGACGAGGATCGTGGTCGAAGGCCGGTTGCCCGGATAGGCCCGCGCCGGGTCCTCGGCCGCCTTGCCGGCCATCAGCGCCGCCCCTTGCGCGAAGCAGTTGGCCAGGAGAATGCGGTGATGCGCCGGGTCGAGCGCATCGCCCGGCGCGATCGCGGCGATGAACTCCACCGGAACTTCCACCGTCCCCTGGTGCAGCAGCTGGAACACGGCATGCTGCGCATCCGTCCCCACCCCGCCCCAGGTGATCGGCGCGGTCGGCCCCGAAACCGGCTCGCCCGCGGTGGTCACCCGCTTGCCATTCGATTCCATCTCCAGCTGCTGGAGATAGCTCGGCAGCAGCGCCAGCCGCTCGTCATAGGCAAACACCGCCCGCGTCTGGCACCCGCGCAGCCGCGCATAGAGCTGGTCGGCGAAGGCCGCGCGCAAGGGCAGGTTGGCCGCGCCCTCGGCTTCCAGGAAATGCCGGTCGATCGCCGCGGCGCCCTCCAGCATCTGGGCGAATTCGTCCCAGCCGATCGCCAGCGCCACCGGAAAGCCGATCGACGACCACAGCGAATAGCGCCCGCCCACCGATTCCTGGAACGGCAGGATGCGGGTCTCGTCCACCCCCCAGTCCACCGCCTTGCCCGGCGCGGCGGTCAGCGCGACCACCCGGCCGAAGGGATCGGCCTCGCCGTTCTCGCGCAGCCAGTCGAGCGCGGAATGGGCGTTGGTCATGGTCTCGATGGTGGTGAAGGTCTTGGAGGCGACCGCGATCATCGTCGTCGCCGGATCGCAGGCGGCAAAGGCCTGCTCCAGCGCGCAGCCGTCGATGTTGGAAACCACGTGGACGTCGACCATCGGATTGTCCCGCGCCAAGGCATCGATCGCCAGGGCCGGCCCCAGCGCCGAGCCGCCGATGCCGATGTGGATCAGGTGGCGCACCTCGCCGAAGGCGCCGCCGTGGATCGCCTCGACCAGCATGTGCATCCGCGCGTGGAGCGAGGCCGCCTCTTCCACGCTGGCCTCGGCGCCAAGCCCGCGCTGCGCCATGTGCTCCACCGCGCGGCCTTCCGTGGCGTTGATGGGCTCCCCCGCGAACAGCGCCCGGCGCCGCTCGGCAAAGCCGGTGACCTCGGCCAGCCGCTCGAACCCGGCCAGGCTGGCTTCATCGAGGTGTGTCTTCGACCAGTCGAAGCGGATCGGGCCGCCCGGCAGGTCGAGCGACGTGGCGAGCAGGCCGAGCCGGTCACCGTGGGCAAACAGGTCCGCCAGGCTGGGTCGCGGCAGGGCGGCCAGGGCGGACCAGGCGGCGCTGACGGGGTCTTGTGCGGCTTGGGTCATCGGCATGCTCCATCGATTCGCCGCCGGACTTGCGACTCACCGGCTCCGCGTTGGCTAAACAACTCCCCGCAACGCGCAAGCATGCCGGGCCACGCATAGGTCTGCGTTGCAAACCATTGTATCAACTGAAACGAAGTGAATCCGTTAACCTATTGAATTTATATAAAAGTCGTGTCGCCCCGGCGCTCGCCCCCGCGGGCCCGGGCGGCACAGCACCGCATTAATACAATCTCAACCTTGCGAGACAGCAGTGACCCTGAATTACCGCCACATGCTCCTGATCGCAGCCTTGTTCATGGGCTCGCTCGCAGTGATGACCGCGATCCAGGGCTACTTCGAGCACAGCCCGGTGATCGTGATCTTCCAGTTCCTTGCCTCGGCCCTGCTGCTCTACTGGGCCATCGCCTGATTCTAATCCCGCCGGCAGCCCCAAAACCCCCTTCACTTCAGAGCAGGGGGTTTTGGGGTGGTACAGCAACGCCGCGCCATCTCGCTCCACGATTGATGCTCTGCATTGCCCCTCCCCTGCCCCTTCGACCGGACTGAACCGGATGGGGCTGGCCCTCTGCTAGCGGGTGGACTATGCCGCTGCCGACGAACCTCACCGGTTCGATGAGGCCACGGAAACCCTTTGCATGACCGACCATACGCCGGACCCGGCGCAATCAGCTTCCCTTGATGCGAAGCCTTCCGGCCAACCTTCCACCCCCGGCAAGCCCGCCAAGGCAAAGAAGGAAGAGAATTTCTTCGTCTTCCTCGTCAAGCTGGTGCTGGTCGTCCTGGCCTTCCGCAGCTTCATCTTCGCGCCGTTCAACATTCCCAGCGAATCGATGCTGCCGCGCCTTGAAAACGGCGATTACCTGCTCGCCTCCAAGTGGTCCTACGGCTTCTCGCGCTATTCGCTGCCGCTCTCGGTTCCGCTGATCCCCGGCCGGATCTTCGCCCGCCAGCCCGATCGCGGCGACGTGGTCATCTTCAAGGCCCCGCCGTTCAACGATACAGACTATATCAAGCGCGTGATCGGCCTGCCCGGCGATCAGATCCAGGTGACCGGCGGCGTGCTCCACATCAATGGCGTGGCCGTGCCCAAGGTCCGCATGGCCGATGCGGTGATCCCAGAGGTCGGCAACACCCGCTGCTACCACCCCGCCTTCGAACGCCGCGCCGCCGATGGCTCGCCCACCTGCCAATATCCGCGCTATCGCGAGACCCTGCCAGGCGGGGTGAGCTACTACGTGCTGGACTTCGGCCCCTATGCCTACCGGCCCGATCCCACCTTCGATCCCGATAACACCGGGGTCTACATCGTCCCCGAAGGCCACTTCTTCGCCATGGGCGACAATCGCGACAATTCGATGGACAGCCGCTTCCCGGCCGTGCCCGGCGGCGGCATCGGCATCGTCCCGCAGGAAAACCTCGTCGGCAAGGCCCAGATCATGATGTTCTCGACCAACGGGACAGCGAGCTGGTTCAAGCCGTGGACCTGGCTGACGGCGACCCGCTGGAGCCGCATCGGGAGCACGATCTAAGGTGACCGCGCTTGCTGATGAGACGAAGGCTTTCCTCCAGCAGTTGACCGGCCAAGCCATCGCCGCCGATGCCCTGTGGGTCGAAGCCCTGACTCACGGCTCCACCGGCGAACCGCGCAACTACGAACGCCTCGAATTCCTCGGCGACCGCGTCCTCGGCCTCGTCATCGCCGAATGGCTGCACGAACGCGGCACCGGAAATGAAGGCAAGCTCTCGCAGCGCCTCAATGCCCTCGTCAGCCGCGATAGCAACGCGAAGGTCGCCCGCACGATCGGCCTGGGCCAGCACATCCGCCTCGGCAAGCAGGCCCGCGACGATGGCGGGGCCGACAGCGACAATATCCTCGGCGACGTGGTCGAGGCCCTGCTCGGCGCCTCATTCCTCACCTGGGGCTTCGATCGCACGCGCGACCTCGTCCGCAAACTCTGGGGCGATGCCGTCGAAGGCCGCGTCGGCCAGTCCAAGCACCCCAAGTCGGCCCTGCAGGAATGGGCCGCCGGAAACCGCCGCCGCGTCCCCGAATACCGATTGGTCGAACGCTCCGGCCCCGACCACGCCGCCCACTTCCGCGTCTCGGTGCATGTCCACGGCGTCGGCGAGGTCGAGGCCGAAGGCTCCAGCAAGCAGGAGGCCGAAACCGCAGCGGCAGCGGAATTCCTCAAGCGGTTCGGGTAGCGTCCCGCCATCGGCTCCCGCCTGGGAGACGAATTGCGAAATGGAGGCGCGCGATCCTCCCCGCTCGCGGGGAGGTGGCAGCCGCAGGCTGACGGAGGGGGCGCTCATCCAAGCACAGCGTTTGCAGGACACTCCCCTCCACTGCCCGCTGCGCGTGCGGTCCCCCTCCCCGCGAACGGGGAGGATCGCAAGCCCGCAACCTTCCGGTCAAGGCCGGCACGATCCAACCGGCCCGCCCTCACCACAACCCAAACCCTTGCCCCAAACCCCCCAATGCCCCAAAGGCAAGCCAATGACCGAAGCCCTGCCCGAACCCACCGCTCCCCACTGCGGCCTCGTCGCCGTAATCGGCGCCCCCAACGCCGGCAAGTCGACCCTCGTCAACGCCCTCGTCGGCCAGAAGGTCGCCATCGTCTCGGCCAAGGCGCAGACCACCCGGGCCCGGCTGATGGGCATCGCCCTGCTCGATCAGACCCAGATTATCCTCGCCGATACCCCGGGCATCTTCGCGCCCAGGCGCCGGCTTGACCGCGCCATGGTCAATGCCGCCTGGGAAGGCGCTCAGGAAGCCGATGCGATCCTGCTCGTCATCGATGCCCGCAAGAAGAAGCTCGACCAGATCGAGTCCATCCTGGACAGCCTCAAGGACCGGTCCGAGCGCAAGCTGCTGGTGCTCAACAAGGTCGATCAATGCGTGAAGGAGCCCTTGCTCGCCCTCGCGCAGGAACTGACCGCGCGCGTCGGTTTCGACGAGGTGTTCTTCGTCTCCGCGCTGACCGGCGACGGCGTGCCCGAACTCAAGGCCCGCCTCGCCGCGCTCATGCCCGAAGGCCCCTGGCACTATCCCGAAGACCAGGTTTCCGATGCCAGCGAGCGCCTGCTCGCCGCGGAGATCACCCGCGAACAGCTCTACCGCCAGCTCCACGACGAACTGCCCTATGACAGCGCGGTCCGGCCGGAAAGCTACACCCAGCGCAAGGACGGCTCGGTCGAGATCCACCAGCAGATCGTCATCGCGCGCGACAGCCAGAAGGGCATCGTCCTCGGCAAGCGCGGCGCCAAGCTGAAAGCCATCGGCGAGGCGGCCCGCAAGGAACTGGCCGAACTGCTCGGCTGCAAGGTCCACCTGTTCCTCCACGTCCGCGTGGAAGAGAACTGGGCCGAGTCCAAGGAAATCTACGAAGAGATCGGACTGGACTGGGTTCGCTGATAAATCGTTGATTTAGAATAGTTTATTCGACAAAATTCAATCAACTCATTCGCATGTGTTTCATCAACTAAGCCGCGAGAACCGCCCCAGCTCCTTGGGGGTCAACCGAACCGTCACCCGCCGCAGCGGGCCACCCTCGCCCTCACCTGCATCCTCATCCCCAGTCACCTCGCCATTGGCATGCAGCCAGGCAATCTGCTGCCCCGCCGCCGCCGGGATCACGAACACATGCGGCCTCGCATCCGAGGTCAGCAGGTCCGAGAGCAGCGCCAGCAACCCGTCGCACCCCTCCCCCGTCAGCGCCGAGAGCGTAACGATCCGCTCATCCGCCCGCCGCTCCGCCTCTTCCGCCAGCTCGGCGATCCGCTCGGCGCTCAGCAGGTCGGCCTTGTTCCACACCTCGACGATCGGGATCGACGGCTCCCCCTCCCCGGCCTGCGTCTCCGGCAATACGCCGAGATCGGCCAGCACCTCCAGCACCTGCTTCTTCTGCGCCGATGTATCCGGGTTCGCGATGTCGCGGACATGGACGATCACATCCGCCGCCGTAACCTCCTCCAACGTCGCCCGGAACGCAGCGACGAGCTGCGTCGGCAGGTCGGAGATGAAGCCCACCGTGTCCGAAAGGATCGCCTTGTCGATCCCGGGCAGGCGGATCGCCCGCATGGTCGGATCGAGCGTGGCGAACAGCAGGTCCTCGGCCATGACCGAAGCCCCGGTCAGCCGGTTGAACAGCGTCGATTTGCCGGCATTGGTATAGCCGACCAGCGCGATCACCGGCCACGGTGCGCGGCCCCGGCGCTGGCGATGGAGGCCGCGGGTGCGGCGTACCTGTTCCAGCTCGCGGCGCAGGCGGGCCATACGATCGCGGATCATCCGCCGGTCGGCCTCGATCTGCGTCTCACCCGGCCCGCCGAGGAACCCGAAGCCGCCGCGCTGGCGTTCGAGGTGGGTCCACGAGCGAACGAGGCGCCCTGCCTGGTAATCAAGGTGCGCCAGCTCGACCTGGAGCCGGCCTTCCGCCGTTGCCGCGCGCTCCCCGAAAATCTCAAGGATCAGACCGGTGCGGTCGATGACCTTGCGCTTCAGCTTCTCTTCGAGATTGCGCTGCTGGATTGCGGTGAGGGAACCATCGACGATGACCAGCTCGGCCTCCTCGCGGTTGCAGGCCACCGCGATATTCGCGATCTGCCCCTCCCCGAACAGCGTGCCGGCCCGCGCCTCGCGAATAGGCACGGCAAAGGCTTCGGTGACGACGATGCCGATGGCCAGCGCCAGGCCCTTCGCCTCCTCCAGCCGGGAATCGATATCACCCGCCGAGGCCCGCTGCCGCATCGCCGGATAGACGATGACGGCGCGCGCCCCACGACTGACCTCGCCCTTGAGGTCTTCAGAATCGGTCAGTCTTCGTCCTCTTCCTCATCATCGAACTCGCCGCCCGTCAGGTCCACCGGGGTGACCGGCTGGATGGTCGAGACCGCGTGCTTGTAGGCCAGCTGCACATAGCCTTCTCGTTCGAGCAGCATGCAGAACAGGTCATAGGCGGCAACCCGCCCCTGGAGCATCACGCCATTCACCAGGAACATCGTAACCTGCACGCCGGCCGCACGAATGGACGAGAGGAACACGTCCTGCAGCAGCCGCACCTTCTTGTTCGCGGTGTCGGCGCCGGTGGAGAATACCCGCGCATCGATCGGCTGGCTCGGCATGATGGTCGAGACGGCATGCTTGTAGACCAGCTGCGACTGCCCGTCGCGGCGCAGGAGGATCGAGAAGTTATCGAACCAGGTAACGATCCCCTGCAGCTTCACACCCTTCACGAGGAACATGGTGACAGGCACCTTGTTCTTGCGCAGCAGGTTGAGGAACTGGTCCTGGAGGTTCTGGTTGCCCTTGCCCGTCAGCGGGGCTGGCGGCGGGGCCGGCTCCGGCTTGGGGGGCCGAGGGCGGGCGGAGAGAGTGCGTCCGGTCACCGGTATTTGCTCCTTTTTCTTGGCGGCCGTGTGTCACGGTCCGCGATCTGGCTGGGCAGGCCCTCATGGAAAGGTCCGGTCCAACCGCAATCGAGGGCAAACTACCGGGTTCCGCTCTCGCCGTAAATCGGGAAAGCGGAGGCAGGTTCCGATTGTGCAGACGAATTCAGGAATATTCGCGGCGCGCAACGGCCATCAGGCCTCCGCCGGCTCATCCCCCCGGTCGGCCATGCCGAGCAGCTTGAGCTTGCGGTGGAGAGCCGAGCGCTCCATCCCGATGAAGCTGGCCGTCCGGGAAATGTTGCCCGAAAACCGGCGAATCTGGACCTTGAGGTACTCCCGCTCGAAATGCTCGCGAGCCTCGCGCAGCGGCACACCCATCAGCGCGCTCACCGCAGTGTCGCCGCCGAGCTGGCCGCCCGAGATCTCATCGGGCAGCATGTCCGCCTCGATCCGCGCCAGCTTTTCGCGCGGGGTGAGGATCACCGTGCGTTCGACCACGTTGCGCAGCTGGCGCACATTGCCCGGCCAATCGTAGGCCTGGAGCGCGGCCATCGCCTCGGGCGATATCTCGGGCGGGACGATCCCCTGATCGGTGGCGAACCGGGCGAAGAACTGATCGACCAGCGCGGGAATGTCCTCGCGCCGGTCCGAAAGGGCGGGAACCTGGACCGGCACTACGTTCAGCCGGTAGAACAGGTCTTCCCGGAACCGGCGCTCCTCGATCTCCCGCTCGAGATCGCGCGAGGTGGACGAAACGACCCGCACATCCACGCGGATCTGTCGCACCCCGCCCACGCGGACGAAAGCCTGCTCGGTCAGCACCCGCAGGATACGGGCTTGGGTGGAAAGAGGCATGTCCGCCACCTCGTCGAGGTAGAGCGTACCGCCGTCGGCCATTTCGAGGAGGCCCGGGCGGATGAGATTGCCATCCTGCTCCTCGCCGAACAGCTCGTGTTCAAACCGCTCGGGCGTTATCCGCGCCGAATTGACCGACACGAAGGCGTGATCGGCCCGCCCGCTCCACGAATGGAGCAACCGGGCCGCCACTTCCTTGCCCACGCCAGCGGGCCCCGAAATCAGCAGCCGGCTGCCCGTGTTGGCGACCCGCTTCAAAGTCGCGCGGACCTGATTGATTGCCGTGCTGTTGCCGGTGAATTCGAAGCTGTCGCTCACCACGTTCTGGCGCAGCTGGGCGTTCTGACGGCGCAGCTGCTCGGTTTCGGTAGCGCGGCCGACAAGGTGCAGCAGCCGCTCCGCCTCGAACGGCTTTTCAATGAAATCGACCGCGCCGCGGCTGATCGCGGAGACTGCCGTATCGATATTGCCGTGGCCGGAGAAAATGATGACGGGCAGCTCGGGCTCGCGCGCCTTGATCGCATCGAGCACTTCCAGCCCATCCATCGGCGAGCCATGCAGCCAGACGTCGAGCAGGACGAGGCTCGGCCGGCGCTGGTCGACAGCTTCGAGCGCAGAGGTGCTGTCGCCGGCCGTGCGGCACTCATACCCCTCGTCCTCGAGCACGCCGGCCACGAGTTCGCGAATGTCGCGTTCGTCGTCGACGATCAGGATTTCGAGCGCCATCGGGTCACCTTTCTCATTCGGCTGCTTCGGGCGCGCGCTGGCCCTTGGCGAGGGGATCGCGCGCAAAATTGAGAGTAACCATCGTGCCGCCGCCCTCGGCCGCAGCGAAGGTCATTTCGCCGCCATGTTCCTCGACGATCTTCTTGACGATGGCGAGGCCGAGACCCGTGCCCTTCTCGCGCGTGGTCATGTAGGGCTCGGTGATCCGCTCGCGGTCCTGCGGCAGACCGATCCCGTTGTCGGCGATAGAGACCGCGATGCTCTCCCCCTCGCCGCGCATGGTCACGGCCACGCGCCCGCGGTAATCGGCCGGGGCATTGCGCGCCCGCGCCTCGATCGCCTCGATCGCGTTCTTGAGCACGTTGGTCATGGCTTGCCCGAGCTGGTGGCGATCGCACAGGATGCGCTCCTGGGCACGGGCATCGGCCTTGAAGGTGAAGTCCACATCGGGCCGGGCCACTTCCTGGAGGAACAAGGCCTGGCGGACGAGATCGACCGGGTCTTCCGCCCGGAACACCGGCTTGGGCAGCCGGGCAAACGACGAGAACTCGTCGACCATTTTCCGCAGATCGCCGACCTGGCGGATGATCGTGGAGGTCAGCTCCTCGAACAGTTGCGGATCGTTTTCGATCTGCCTGCCATACCGCCGCTTGAGCCGCTCGGTCGCCAACTGGATGGGGGTTAGCGGGTTCTTGATTTCATGGGCGATGCGTCGGGCCACGTCGGACCAGGCGGCCTGGCGCTGGTCGAGCAGCTGGCGGGTGATGTCCTCGAAGGTGATCACGTGGCCGGTTCGATCACGCGCGATCCTCACGGCCAGCGTCAGCAGGTCGCCGCCCTTGCCATGCTGGATGACGGCGCTGTCCTGCCCAGTCTCCACCAGCGCGGCGAGCGCAGGCGCCACTTCGGCCAACAATTGCCCCACAGGGGGCTCCGCCCCCGCACCGAACAACAACTTCTGGGCCGAGGAATTGATCAGCTGGATGCGCCCCTCCCCGTCCGCAGAGATGACGCCGGCGCTGACCGATTCCAGCACCGCCTCGATAAAGGCGCGGCGTTCATGCAGCTGCTGGTTTGCGCCGACGAGCGCCTGGGTCTGCCGCTCGATCTGGGCGGTCATTCGATTGAAAGCGCGATTGAGCTGGCCGATCTCGTCCGGCCCAGTGCGCCCCTCCACGCGCAAGGCATAGTTGCCGCTACCCACCCGCCGGGCGGCGCCGACAAGGTCGTAAAGCGGCTTCACCTGCCGGTCGGCAAATCGCAGCGCGAACCAGACCGACAGGCCAACCAGCGCCAGGCTGGCGACGAACAGGGCCACGTTGAACCGTAGCTGCAAGGTCCGCGCGCGCCGCGTCAGCACTTCATAGGCACGAACAATGTTCTGGGCGCGCTGTCCCTGGCTGAAGGCCAGCAGGTCAGACGAGCGGGCGGCATAGAGATAGACCCCGGTTTCCCGGTCGATCGGAGCGACGGCGTCGATGCGGTTGGCACTGGCCGAGACGACCACCGGCTCGCCCTTTTCCAGCCGGCCGAGCACGTCGGCCGTGATCCGCTCGCGGGTTGAGTTCTTTTCCGGATCCACGATGGCCGCCGTCAACAGCTTGCCGTCTGGGGCCTTCTGGATGATCGCGCTCTCATTGAGCTTGCGGCTGACGACCTGATACGAATAGCCCTCGGCGAACTGCGGGCTGGTGATGCGGGTCTGCGACAGATAGTCGCGCAGGTCCGTCGCCATGGCGATGGTCTCGTTGCCGACATCGCGCAGGTTTTGCTCGTAATAACCGCGCGCCAGCTTGTTGGCGTTCTCCAGCATGCCGCGCGACGAGTCAGAAAACCAGAACTCGACGCCCGATTGGAACAGGTAAGACGCGAAAACCACCACCAGCAGGGTCGGGATTGCCGAAATCAGCGAGAAGAAGAACACCAGCTGGGTGTGCAGTCGCCCGGTACCGCCCAGCGTTTGCGCCGCGCGGCGCAGTGCCATGCGCCGCCCGAGCAGAACCAGCAGGGCCATGGCCGGAACCAGGGTGCCCACCAGCAGGGTCGCGGTCAGGTCCGACGGCATCAGTTCGCGATCCGACTGGGCCCGGATCGTGGCGAAGGTCACCAAAGTCATCGAGACGAAG
>Ga0207681_10000722_pt1 | contig 21684 bp, 19 predicted proteins | sample KBSS53metaG_FD_184324 | JGI IMG/M metagenome (GOLD analysis project Ga0207681, IMG submission 184324) | Switchgrass rhizosphere microbial communities from Kellogg Biological Station, Michigan, USA - KBS S5-3 metaG (SPAdes) (version 2) | ecosystem: Host-associated > Plants > Roots > Rhizosphere... | reverse complement strand
CTGAACCTCGACCACACCTCGGGACACGACTGGACCGACTGGTACAGCTCGCGCGAGTTTCGCGATAACCGTACCGTGATTTTCATGGACTACTTCGACGGCGATGCAACGCTGCAGTATGCGATGCGCGTGCAAGTGCCGGGGCAATTTCGCGTGGCGCCGGCGCGCGCGGAGTTGATGTACCGTGCGGCCACGCAATCAAATACGGCGTCGGCGAGGCTAGCGTTCCTCGACCGGAAGTGAGTTCTCTACTGGGACCGCGGGCGTCTCGCCCGCTGTCGTTGAATGCCACGCTGATAGGGGTTTGTTGAGTGAACTTGTTGCTTGAGGCGGGCGAGACGCCCGCGATCCCAGTTGTTCCGGCACGGGCACGGCATGCCGTGCCCCTACGTGGGAACACGAACTATTTATTTTCGCAAGGTAAAAACACATGCTGACTGAAACCTTCCACTCGATTACTAGCGCGGCGCGTAATGTCTTTACCAGCTGGAAATCAATGCTGCTGATCGGCGCCGTTTACGCTTCGTTGCTCGCAGTGCTTTACCTGTTTGTCTCGATCAAGGAAGCCACCCTCACCCAGGTGACGCTGACCTTCGTCTTCGCCGTAGCCGTCCCGCTGCTCTTCTTCATCCTGCAAGCGATGATCGCGAGTGGGGACTCTGGCTTCGTAACGACACGGCAGGCCCCACCGGAAAGCGAAATTACAAACGCCGCAGCTGCGACTGACCACGCCACACCCGGTCTTGTTCTCAAAAAATCGCTGGCAAGCTTTTGGAAGCTGATACTGATCACGTTGCCGCTCATCGCTCTAGCCGTGCTCATCGCTTATCTGTTGGCCAAAGCTCAGAATCGCTTTGGCGCGAACCTTACCGACGTCGCGACCATCTCCTCACAGCGGCTGGAGGAGGTGATGAACCGAACCAAGCCTGCGCCGCGGCCAATCGACTGGCGCACGGCGCTGTTCTCGACGTTGCGTTACCTCAGCTTCGGACTGATTTTGCCACTCGCGGCAATTCACCTTTGGCTTGCGACTGTCCGCGACGGACTGGGCGCCGCGATGAGACGTCTGGCCACGCTGCTCGCGCGCGCGTTCTCGCCCCAGTCGGTGTTGATTTATATCGTCGGCTTCCTAATTTTCGCAGTGGCCCCTTATTTCCTGTTGTTCCGCACCACGCAAACGAAGCATGCCTGGCTGGAGTTATCGCTCCTGGTTGTGCGGCTTGTTGTTGTGTACGCCTTGACGCTGTTTGGTTGGACCATAACAGTGCGAGCTTTGGCAGCAACCCCTGTTGCAGAAGCCCGACCGTCAGGGAGGGCTTAGGTCCGTTCCTGGGAGAGCCCTCACTAACGGTCGGGCTACTGCCCCACCCGAAAAACATGAATCGCTTTCGCACGAGCAGAGCCCTTCCGCACATTCGGCGGCACGGCCGCGTTCTTTTTGGCGTGCTAAGTATCTGCATTTACTCCCTCGCGCCACTCTAATTCATCGAGCTCTGCCGCGCTGATCGACGCCCGACTCCAGCAGGCCGCAACCCGCGCGCTCGGCGATCGCCGCGGCACGGTCATCGTCATGGATCCGCAAACCGGACGCGTGCGCGCCGTCGTCAATCCTGATCTCGCTTTTGCCGAAAACCTGCCGCCGGGATCGACAATCAAACCCTTCACTGCCCTCGCGGCCTTGCGCTCCGGCGTCATCAATGCCGACTTCCGCACGCTCTGTCACGAGGATTATTCGCACGATCAATTTCACACTACCTGTTCACATCCGCGCGATCTGCCGCCGCTGAATCCAACCGACGCCATCGCCTACTCTTGCAACTACTATTTCGGAAAAGTCGGCGAGCGTTTGCAGCCAGCAGACTTCACCGCCACGCTCGCCCAGTTTGGATTCGGCAAGGCGACTGGCGTGAACGCCGCACGAGAAGCCACCGGGCTGTTGCGTCATGACGATTGGCATTCGGAAAACGCTATCGGCGAGGGCGAGTATGTTCGCGCCACGCCAATTCAACTCCTCAACGCTTACTCGGCACTCGTCAACGGCGGGCATTTATTCAAACCGCGTGTGGCCGCCGTGCCGGGCTTTGTTCCTGAACGACAAGGTGAGGTCGCAATCGAAAGTGAGCAGCGGCAAATAATTCTCAAAGGAATGCGCGGCGCGGTGCGCTACGGCACCGCTGAATCCGCCAGGCTTTACTCCTTGCCCGCTTACATTTTCGGCAAGACCGGAACAGCGACTGAAATCAACGGCTATCGCTCGCAGGGTTGGTTTGTTGGCTTCGTTTCTTCCCCGGGAGAAAACGGGGCCGACGAGTCGGCGCCGGAAAACGTGAAGCTGGCGGTGCTGGTGTTTATCGCCAAGGGACATGGGTCAGACGCCGCGGAACTGGCGCGGCCGATTTTGGATGAATACGCGCGTGAGGTTGCGGTGGGACGCAGCGACGCGGCTATCGTCAGATCATTGCAGAAGCAGGAACGTCAGGGAGGGCTTAATTCAGCTCCTGGTGAAGCCCTTCCTTACGGTCGGGCCTCTGCCTCCCTGATGTCCCCGCGTCCCTCGGAGATTCGGGTTCATCTCGTCAGCGAAAACAGCACGCTCACCCTCCCGCTCGAGGATTACGTGCGTGGCGTAGTCGCAGTCGAGGGCAGCATGGAGCGCGAGCCGGAAGCGTTGAAAGCTCTGGCCGTGGCCAGTCGTACTTACGTACTCCGGAATCTCGGCCGGCATGCTCGCGATGGTTACGACTTTTGCAACATGACGCACTGCCAAAGATTTCGACCGCTCGATTCGGAGAACGACGCCTCCGCGGCTGTCATCGCAGCGGTTGATGCGACGCGAGGCGAGATACTTCGCGACGGCGACAACATCGCGGAAGCTTATTTCAGCGCTTCGTGTGGCGGCGCTACCGCCAACCTAAAGACGCTCTGGGGCCGAAGCGCGCCTCCGTATTTGCGCGGCGTGTCCGACGAGTATTGCGCGACCGAAGCGCACCACGCCTGGACCGACGTTATTTCCCATGCAGACCTGCTCAAGGCACTGCAGACAGATCCGCGCACGAACGTGGGCCACCGGCTGACAAGTGTTAGCGTCCTCAGAACTGACGCGAGCGGCCGGGCCGAGTTAATTGCGATCGACGGTGACCGTCGCCTCACACTTAGCGGCTGGGATTTCAAGATTATTGTGGGACGCGCCCTCGGGTGGAACCTGCTGAAGAGTTCGCGTTTTGAAATTGCGCGCTCGGGCGCGGGCTTCATTTTTCGCGGCAGCGGCTTTGGACACGGGCTCGGGCTTTGCCAGGAGGGCGCGCATGTTATGGCATCGCGCGGCGCCAGTTATCGGGAAATTCTGGCGAAGTATTTTCCGTCGACCAGTGTGGGCGTTGAATACCGCCGGCAGGCTTCGGCGGATCTGATGTGGAATAACCCGCCCGCGTCGAGCCAGGGCTCAACATCAGAACCGGGAGCGGACCGGGGTCCCCACGCGGGCAACCCGCGTGGTGTGGTGGATGCGACCGGCCATAGAGTCAACTTGAAATACGAACAGTATGCAAAGCGCGTGAGCGGAAACGAGAGCATTTGGCCGGTCGCTACCGCTCCCGGTTCTGATAGAGCGAGGCGCACCCTCACGAGCGAAAATTTTCGCGTTAACTTCCCGGGTTCGACTGAACAGAAAGAGATCGAAGCCTTGCTGAGTTTTCTTCAATCAAGCCGGAAGTCGTTGCTGGCCCGCGTCAGCGCCGCCAAAATCTCCGTTCAACTTCCAACTCTCGAAGTCTTCATCAACGAAACAACTGGAGACTTTGTAGGTCGGACCGGATTACCATACTGGGCGGCGGCCGCGACGCGCGGCAACCAGATTGACCTTCAACCGCTCGGGACCTTGCGCCGCCGGCGGATTCTCGAAACAACGCTACGCCATGAACTCGTACATACGATGGTTGATATCCTCGGCCATGAACGCGCGCCGCGCTGGCTCGCGGAAGGCCTCGCGCTCTATTTCGCCGGTGAGGGTCCGCTCCTCGCGCGTTATGAGCCGCGGCCCCAAATGTCGACCGAGGAGATTGATAAACAACTCGGCTACTCTCAATCGACGATGAAGCCTGAAGAAATGCGCATCCTTTACGCGGCAGCCTACGGTCAGGTTAAGCGCCTAATCCAAAAAGAGGGTGAAGCGAACGTTTGGCGGCGAGTGGCGAGATGAATGTTTCTAACCAGAGAACAAGACGAACCACGAAAGTACACGAAAATTTTAGTGTGCTTTCGCCAAGTTAGTGTAATTTCGTGGTGGGTTTGGCGGAGCCCGAGGAGAATAAACCACGAAATCACACTAAACGATCAATGAAGATCTACACTCAACCTACTCAACGCCTGATTAGTTTCATCGTCGCGATAGTCATTTTCGCGTCTCCAGTGCTCGCGCAACAGCGACGCAACCCGCCGGCACGTCGGACTGCCCCGGCGGCGCCACGCGAGCCGGAGCCAACGTTTGATTCACTCCTCGCTTCGCAAAGTTACAAAGTCTATTTTGAGATTAGAGGCGCCGGCGCATTGATCCAATCGCCGGCCGTCAACGAACTCCTAGATCCGGTGATGAAGCTCGGCGACCCGCCGAAAGAATTCAAGACGGCGGTGAAATGGCTGAGGGCCCACGCCGACGTTCTCGGGGGATCGCGCATACTGATCGCCGTTTGGCCCTCGCGCCCCGAGCTGCCGAATGTAGTCGCCGCCATCGAGTTCGCTTCGCCGGAAGAAGTGAAAAAGTTTTATCCGGAGTTGCGCGACTTCATTCCGAAGCTGATTGCAACGCCGACGCCGACGCCTGCGCCATCACCCAATGCGAATCCTTCATCAGACGGACCCAATGAACTTCACGGCCGGACCCGAAACGCAGTTGTGCTTGTCCCTGCCAACCCCGAGCAGGTACCCATTCTTGAACCGCCGACGCCGGCGCCGCCGCCTTACTATTTGACCCAGGCCGGTTCCCTCATTTTGCTCAGCGACAAAGCCTTTGCCCTTCGCGACCTGCGACCGCGCGGCAGCAAGCTTTGGGCAGAAGATGAAAATTTTGTCCAGGCGCGAACTCGCTTCGCTTCCGAGTCAGTCTTTCTTTACGTCGACTTCAAATCGATTGAGGACGAAGAGAAGGAGCAGCGGAAGAAGTGGGAGGAGGAAGCGCAGAAACGAGCCGAAGCTGAGAAAGAGAATCCGGTAGAGACAGAGACGGCTGTGGCTGGAGATACCCCGGTTATGCAGCCTGACATGCAACCGAGTCCTGCTGAAGTGCCGCCCACGGAGGAACCCCCAATCGTTGCGCCGCCGCCTGATTCACCGTCCCCGAATGCTACTCCTGCTCCAACGCGGGTGGTAGACGACTCCGCTGTTCTGCCTGCACTCTCTGAAGCCTTCTTCCGCGGCGAGAGCAAATGGCCGGAGGCGATCGGCGCCGCCCTGGTAGCAGAGGGCGACACTTACGTCGTGCGCACGTTGCTCATCAACAGTGCTGACAACAAAAACAATCCCATTCCGTTTCTGCCGCAATTTGTGTCTGGCCCGGCCATCGCACCGGATTCGCCCGGAGTCTTGCCCGCCGACGTTCAGCTCTTCGTAAGTATTTCGGTCGACTATACGCAAATCTACGAGCGTATGTTGAAAGCGAGCGCGCACACCGCGGAACAGGCAAAACAATCACGCGGCCCAATGGTGCGGGAAGCAATCGCGGAGTCGCCATTCGCAATTTACGAGAAGAAGCTGGGTCTAAAAATCGAAGCAGACCTGCTACCGCTGCTCGGCAACGAAATAGCGCTGGTGCTGCCGAAGAAAAAGAAGACGCCAGTCAACGACGCCTCAACTAAGCCTGCTGAAGACAAGCCAACGCCGCCAGGCGATGAATTCAATGTTAATCCAGTGCTGGCGATCGCGGTTAAGGATCGCGAAGCGGTCGGGCGTTTGATACCGAAGATTATCGAGGCGATGGGCTTGAAGGGCGCGAAGCTTTTGGCGCAGTCGGAAAAGCGCGAAGGGACTGAAATTGTTTCTTACGCGGGAATGTTTTCTTACGCGTTCATTGAAAATTTCCTCGTGGTATCGACCGATCCATTGGAGACGCGACACGCAGTCGATGCTTATCTCAGTCACGAAACTCTTTCCTCGGATAGTAATTACAGAAACTTCACTCGCTGGCAGCCGCGGCAGGTTCTTGGTCAACTGTATATCGGGCCGGATCTAATGGCGCTATACAATCCTTTTGCGCGAGGGCTGACGGGCGGAGTTGGCAACAGTAAAACCAACGACTTTTTGGCGCGGCTTAGTCCGTTGATAGAGCCGACTACCTACGCGCTTACCAACGACGGCTCCGGGCCGCTGCATGAATTGCACCTGCCTCGCAATCTTTTGCTGTGGACGATTGGCGCAACCTTCTCAAACTCGGAACTGTCGCCGGTCCAGCGCAATGAATCTATTGCCAAGAGTATGCTACGCGCGGTGCATAGCGCCGAGACCAGCTATCAAGCGACCACGGGAAATGACAGTTACGGCTCACTCGATGAATTGATCTCGGCGAACTTGCTCAGCAAAGAAATGCTTGAAAAGTATGGCTATAGAATTGAAGTGAGGGCTTCAGGCAAGAAGTTTGAAGCTACCGCCGTACCTACGGAGTATGGCGTGACCGGCACGCTCTCCTTCTTCATCGACGATAGCGGCGAACTGCGAGGCGGCGACCATGGCGGCGGCCCGGCGTCAGTGTCAGACGAACGCGTCAACTAGATTTTTTGCCGCGGATTAACGCGGATGACTAAGATCTGAATTCGATTCTGATCTGCATAAATCCGCGTTAATCCGCGGCTAGTTTTTCAGGTTGTATATCTCGACCGGCTCCACTGCTTCAGCTAATTCAAAGCCGAACACACGTGAATAAAAATACAGCTCTCCATCCAGTGCCCGCTTGATATTCTTCCCCTGCCGAAACCCGTGTTGCTCTCCGGCAAACGGCAGATAGGCCACGGGAATTCCCTTCTTCCGCAGCGCCTCAACCATCGTCTCCGCCTGATTCGGCGGCACGACCTTATCTTCCAACCCCTGAAAAAAGATTACCGGGCACGATAGCCGGTCCGTGAAGTTTATCGGCGAACGCGCAAAGTAAACTTCACGTTTTTCCGGGTAAGGGCCCATAAACTTATCCAGGTAGCGCGATTCAAATTTGTGGGTCTCCTTCGCCAGCGCTTCTGCGTCACTGACACCGTAGTGGCTGGCGCCGGCGTTGAACGTGTCGCGGAAAGTGAGCGCGCACAGCGTTGTGTAACCACCGGCGCTGCCGCCGCTAATCATTAGCCGCTCGCCGTCGACTTCGCCCTGGCCCACCAGGTAACGCGCGCCATTGGCGCAATCGTCAACATCCACGATGCCCCACTTGTCCTTCAACCGCTCGCGATACGCGCGTCCAAAGCCGGAGCTGCCGCCATAGTTAACGTCTAATACCGCGATGCCACGGCTGGTCCAATACTGAATGCCAAGGCTCATCGCAGTGGTGGCTGCGGCGGTTGGCCCACCGTGGCTTTGAACCAACAGCGGCGGCAATTCGCCGGGCGCGGCAATGAAATCTTTGTTCGTCGGGCGATAGAAGAAGCCGTGGGCCGTCAAACCGTCTTCAGTGGGAAACTCCACGGCGCGCGGCGTAGAGAGATATCCGGCCTCAATCTCCAGACTATTGGACCGGCGCAGTACTTCAAAACTCTTCTGTCCCAGATCAAATCTTATGATGGCCGCAGCTTCCGTCGGCGAGCCGGCGCGCATCACCGCTTGTCCCGGAGCAGCGCGCACAAATCTGATGTCGGTGTAGGGACAGTCTACCGGTTCCAGCTTTTTCGTTTGCGTATCAAGCAACGCCAGTTGCGAAATGCCGTCGCGTATGTAGGCGCAAACAATCGTGTGCGCTGACTCAAAGCCGTAAGTCGACATGCCAAATCCCCACTGCGGCATGCCAAACTCGGCGTCCAGCTCACACATCGGCTCGATTGAGCCGTCTTCGTTGCGGCGATAGATGTTCCACCAGTTGCTGCGATCGGACACGAAGTAAAGCTTGCCGTCCGGCGACCACTCCGGCTGAAATATCGATTCATCAACTCCGCCGGCGACTCGTTCGCTCTTCAGGAATGAACCGTTCCGATCGAGTGTTGCGAGCCAGAGCTCCGTGCCGTCCCAGGGCATGTTGGGATGGCTCCAAGCCAGCCAGGCGAGCTTTGAACCATCCGGACTCAATCGTGGCGACGAAAGGAAGTCGTACCCCGCAGCCAATACTTCGCCATTTGTCTGATCGCCCGTGAGATTGAGACTTACTAAGGTATTCACCGCTTCGCGACCGGCGACAGTGTGATCTTCCCTGATACAAATCAAACGCCGGCGCGCCGGGTCGATCAGCGGATCGGCGTAGCGGAATTCGCCGGCGGGCGTGATTGGCTGCGGCTGATTTGTTTCAGCAGAGTAAAGACGCTGATCGCTGAAGTTTGAAAAATAGACCTGCGCGCCGCGGACCGTGTAGTCGCCGCCGCCGTATTCATGCACGCGGGTCCGCGCATTGAACGGCAGCGGATTCACATCGGTGAGATTACCCGCCGCGTCGCGTCTAACAATGACCGAGCGGCCGGCTTCAATTGGGCGCATCTCAACCCAATAGACGTCGGCGCCATCGATTAGCGGCTGCGACAGACCGATTGAGCCGCTCACAATCAGGTCGGACGTTATCGGCGACTTCCATGAACCATAGGGCTTAACTGACGGGTTGGACATAAATGGTCTCCAGATGATCCAGCATCAGAACCGGGAGCCGTAGCGACCGGTCAAATACTCTTCCTGGTTTTGCAAACTCTTCGTTTTTCAAGCTGATTCTTGGGCCGGTCGCTACCGCTCGCGGTTCTGATGCGGCTACCCCACGCATTTTATTTACTTTTTCGCGAAGGGAGGTGTGGAATTAATACCACCTTCGCCGAAAAAGTTTGCGGAAGTTTTTGTTACAGTGTTGTGAAGGCTTTGCAAGCTTACTGCAACCACCGGTTAGTGGACCGCCCCTAATATGCCTCATCGTTAATTCTCCACGGGAGAACTGAGATAAAGGCAAGGGCGCCGGTCTTGGGGGAGGTCGGCGCCCAACGTCTTTTCTGACGGTCTCTTCAATTTCCTTCCTTCAATTAAATCAAGCATCCGCAGATTACGCTGATTCCACGGATTTCGACAAGCAGCATGAGGTTTGGGAACGAGCGTCACTACGCGAGTCGTGACGGCACTCATCCTGAATTATGTAATCCGCGTAATCTGCGGATCCGTCTCTGTTTTGCGTTGACTGAAACCTCAAAGCGGCCCACAATTCGCACGCACGTCCATCCTTCCACGAGGACCGGGAAACCATGGCTGACAAACTCTTTCGCATAATCCTGCAGGTCGACGATCTCGACAAGGCGGCTGAGTTTTATTCGAAACTGCTGGACGATCCGGGCCGGCGAATTCCGCGCGCGTCGCGTCACTACATCGATTGTGGCCCAGTGATTCTGGCTCTGGTAGATGTCGCCGCGGGCGGCGAGCAAGCGAAACCGTTGCCCGACTACATCTATTTCGCAGTCTCCGATCTGGAAAAGGTTTATGCGCGCGCGAGTGAGCTCGGCTGCCTTTCTTCCGCCGACGTGCACGGCGCCAGCGCCGGCGAAATTGTCGTGCGCCCGTGGGGCGAGCGTTCATTCTATGTGAATGACCCCTGGGGAAACGGACTTTGCTTTGTAGACGAGAATACGCTTTTTACCGGCCGCTAGAGCCTGCTCACTAAGAAACTGATCCGTTTAGATAGGGCACTTGTGCCCCTGCTACCCAGGCGGACAAGACCGCTTTCTAAACACAGTTGGTGCTGTTTTCCGATCAAACTGCAGTGGTCCAAAAAGTCAAAATCTGTAGACCCAAAGCCGGTCTCGTTGTCGCGAGCATGGAGCGCAAACGACGGCCGTGCGGCAACTGCCATTTCCGACCAGGACTCTTCCTCTCTTTCCTGATGGCTCTAACGATGTGTGCTGCCGCACAAGGTCAAACTACAAAGTTTGCATCCAACTGCGAGCACATAACCGCCCAGCCTGACGCCTGGGTGGCCGGCCGCGTCGATGCCCTCGTGCTAGCGGCGCGTCGCGCTTATGAAAGCGATCGTGCGCTGCCTGCGTATGAAAGAACGCTCGACGGTATCACGCGAACACTCCGCGAGTGCAGTCTTACCAAGAGCGATCAATTCACTAATCGCTTTCGCGCCTTTGTTGATTACATTGAAACAGCCTCGCTCGAGCGTCAATCGGATCACGAGCTCGGACTGCTGGTCAGCGACAAGCAGTACTTCGATGAGACGCGCCGGCTGGTTGAAATCCCTGCTTACCTGCTCGACCAGACGTTTCTTAAATTCGTCAGTCGTTATGAAACTCTGGAACGGGCGAAAGCTCTGCTGCGTCAACTCAATTCAAAGCGCAGCCTTTCCGAACAACTCATCTTTTTCAGTTATAAGTCTCGGCATCTGGGCACGCCTGACAACAACAACAGCTACCGCAGATTGTTGATTGTGGTTCCGGGCGACGTGACGAAGGGAGAGCCTGATAAGTGGGTGCAGTTTGGCGTGCCCGATCCGGGAGCGCGAGCGCGCGTACGCAATGTTTCAGTGGTTTCAGCGATGCCGGCTGGGAACGGTGTCTTCAATGCCTACTTCAAAGATTTTTTTCGAACTTATCGTCGCGACGGTTCGATTGGAGTCGAAGGTCGTTGGGAACTGAAAGAGGGGGACGACAACTGCGCGCAGTGTCACAAGAGCGGCATATTGCCAATCTTTCCCGCGCGCGGCAGTGTCAACCCTGCCAACCAGCCCACGCTCGCGGCAGTGAACGAACGTTTCAGAAGCTACGGTTCAGCGCGCTTCGGAGGTTATTTGGACCCTGCGAAACTCGGTCCCGGTCTGAGCGATTCTGCTGCGGCCAGTCGTCAACGTCGTTTTGGATCAGAGTTCAATCAGAGTCCGGCCGGGCGCGCTATGGTTTGCTCCGCCTGTCACAACTCCGGGCGACTGGGCGCACTCAATTGGCCCATGGACCGCACGATCATCAAATCATACGTGACCGGCGGCCAGATGCCGTTCGGGCAGCACCTGACAATTTTCGAGCGACGCGAGCTATACGCGAAACTCGTCGATGAATACTTTGCCACGAACAACGACAACCCCGGCATTCTCAAAACGTGGTTGCTGGGAAAATAATTAGCTGCGGATTGAACCGTGCATCCGCGGCAAAAACCTTTAATGACTCGAAACCGCATGGAAGCGTTTAGCGATGGCGTGATTGCGATTATCATTACCATCATGGTGCTGGAACTGCGCGTGCCGCACGAAGCGAACCTGGCCGCGTTGCGACCGCTGCTGCCTGTCTTTCTCAGTTATGTTCTAAGTTTTATCTACCTGGGTATTTACTGGGGCAACCATCATCACTTGTTACACGCCGTCGATCACGTCAACGGTCGCGTGCTCTGGGCAAACCTGCATCTGTTGTTCTGGCTGTCCCTCGTACCGTTTGTCACTGGCTGGATGGGCGAGAACCACTTCGCTCGCGTGCCGGTCGCAGTCTATGGAATAGTATTGTTAGCCGCGTCGATCGCGTATTACGTCTTGACACGCGTCCTAATCGCCTTACACGGCAGGAGCTCAATTCTTGCCAGTGCCGTGGGCCGCGACTCCAAAGGCAAAATTTCCACTTTGATCTATCTGGTGGCAGTGCCGCTTGCGTTTTGGCAGCGGTGGGTTGCTTTTTCGTTGTATGTATTCGTCGCCATCATCTGGCTGATTCCGGATCGCCGGATCGAACGAGAGCTCGCGAACTGAGTTTAGAACTCATGTCCGCAGATGCCTTGCACGAAAATAAATAAACGAATCCGAGTGGCTGTATCAGAACCGAGAGCGGTAGCGACCGGCCAGATTTTCAACCTCCGAAATGGTGGAAGTTAATGTGATTCGTCTGTACCCAACTAAACCTGCCTCCATAGCCGGTCGCTACCGCTCTCGGTTCTGATACATCTCTTGAAATTATTATTTTTGAATCGGTGAAATCCGTGTAATCTGCGGATAATTCTTGAAAACAGGTGGCGTTAGTGGCATGCTCTCGGCGTTATCCGGCTTTGAATTTCACAACTAACCGCTGCAATACCCAACGAAAGGTCCCCCTATGAAAACATCAAGAGCATTCGCTACCCTTGCGGCCACGCTCCTGCTGGCGTTAACCATCGGCGGCAACTCGAGTATCGCAAAACCCATCGTCCCCAACCCCGTGCTGTACATGACGGGGATGGAGCGGTACTCGGCCGGAGGAAAAGATTGGATCCGCTACAAGTTTGACGTCGCCAACAAAGACAACTATCCAGCCGAGATGTTTGCAGCCGCTCCCAACCTGCCGCCGTGCGGCACGAACACCAACTCTTCGCGCACCTGGGTCGACTTCTACGAACAAAACGGCAAACGGATCTACGGATTTTGCGCGCTCGGCAAGCCCCAGTCACTCGATTCGATCTGGTTCGCCGTGGAAGAAGGCGAGGTCCCTCCGAGTTGGGTCTACATCGAAATGAACGATCGCCAGACCAACACCAAATACAAATCGAACCTGACAGATACAACTCTCTAACTTCGATCCGCCGCGACTACCGCACTAGTGCGCACGAATGGCCTGGCTTGACGCGATTCAATGGCCCGCGATGATAGTAACCGTAGTCGCGGCGTGGTTTGTCGCCTCGCAGAGGAAGTTCAAAAGAAACTGGGGCTTCTGGCTATTTCTGCTGAGCAATGTGCTGTGGATTGTCTGGGGATTGTATGACCATGCCTACGCGCTCATCTTTTTGCAATTCTGTCTGGCTGGACTGAACATCCGAGGCACAGTCAAGAACCGTAGCGAGTAACAACACGTTGTTGTGTTCTTTCGCTTGTCTTCGTGTGCTTTCGTGGTTCGTATTGATCGTCTTCGAAGGACACGAACAGACGAAATGCTCAGCGAATTTCGAGGTCGGCGACGAGCGGCAAATGATCTGAAGCGAGAGTTGTAACCAGCCAGACTCTTTTTGTTTTCACTCGATCCGCGCGGCGGGTGAATACGTAGTCAATTCGTTTCGCCGGTTTATCGGCCGGATAGCTAAGTCCATCACCCTTCGCTTTCGCCGCCAGCCAGGAATCGGCAAACTTCGTGAACATTAACTTGTAAGCATCGCCCGCCGGTTCATCATTGAAATCGCCCACGACGATAAGCGGTCCCTCGACACCCTCAAGAAACTTCAACATTTGTTCGGTCTCAAAAGTCCGGCCGTCCGCATATTGATAATCGAGATGGGTGGTAACGAAGTTAAGCTTGCGGCCGCCAATCTGCACCTCGATGCGTAACATGCCGCGCCGCTCCGCCTCTCGCCGGTTCTCATACTTGCGATGGTCCGTGTTCTCAATTGCGAACCGGGAAAGAATCGCGACGCCATACTGGCCGCCCTGGTAATCGAGGTTGTGCGCGAACGCGTAGTTCATCGACGTTAACTTTGCCAGCTCGGCAATTTCGTCTTTGCCTTCGGTACGCTTGACGCCGCGATCGACTTCCTGCAAGCCAACCAGATCGGGATGTTCCGCGTTAATGACGTCGGCGATACGTTGCAGGTCGAGCTTCTTGTCCATGCCGACACCGACGTGAATGTTGTAGCTCATCACCCGAAGTTTTGTAACCGCACGTGAATTTGCGGCAGACCTCCACCGGCCCTCAGCGCTATTGCCGAACATAAGCGCTGAGAAGATCGCGAAGGCGCAGACAAAAAGCAGCAACCGGCGGCTGATCATAATTAAAGATTCATTGCAGAAGCCCGACCGTCAGGAAGGGTTATTTCACAATCCATACAATTGGGGAGACCCCGTGGAACGACCCTCCCTGACGGTCGGGGTCCTGCAAACTGCAAACGCCTTCGGTTTGTGAAACTGCGTGCGCTCATCCTAACATGCTCTGGAAGTTTCAAGTTCCAGGTTTCAAGTTTCAAGTTCGTCTTGGAAAACGTTCTGAGTTACCTGTGCCGCGTGGTCCCGAACCTGGGGTCTGAACTTGAAACCTGAAACGTGAAACCTGAAACTGCCTATGTCTCTCCCCAACATGCTCTTGATGATCGCGGCCGCCTTTGCTGCCGGCGTCATCAATTCCATCGCCGGCGGCGGCACTCTCATCACATTTCCGGTTCTCATCTGGCTCGGTCTTGATCCTCGCGTTGCCAACGCCACCAGCACCGTCGCCCTCTGGCCCGGACTTTTCGGCGGTCTCTTCGGTTACCGGCGCGAACTGGAAAACAGTTCTACTATTCTCTTACGGCTCGGCATTACCAGTGTTATCGGTGGCGCGGTGGGCGCGTGGTTGCTCATTCGCACGCCTTCGCCCACCTTTGCCCGGCTCGTTCCCTTCCTGATTCTTTTCGCGACGATATTGTTCATGGCCCAGGGGGCCATCACCCGGCGACTGCGGCTGCAGCCCATCGTTTCGCAGCCGGGCGCGGTGTGGTGGCTGGGCGCAATCGTGTTTCAGTTTTTCTCGGCGATCTATGGCGGCTACTTCGGCGCAGGCAACGGCATTCTGATGCTGGCGGCGATGGGCCTGCTCGGACTGCACGACATCAATCGCGCCAACGGAATCAAAAACTTTCTGGGCATTTGTATCAACAGCATCGCGGTCCTGATGTTCAGCTTCGAGCATATCGTGGTTTGGCCCGACGCTCTTTTGATGGCTGGCGCGGCGCTCGTCGGTGGTTACTTCGGCGCGCGCATCGCCGTGCGCGTGGACCAGGCGCACGTGCGGCGCGCGATTGTGTTGATAGGATTCGTGATCACGTTCGTGATGATTTGGCGGCTGTGGAAATGAAATAGTTTCAAGTTTCAGGTTTCAAGTTTCAAGTTGGTTCGCACTTGAAACGTTCGGGCTCTCGGGGAGATCCGAACTTGAAACTTGAAACTTGAAACTTGAAACTAAAACATGAAACTCGCGCGCGAATTCTATACTCGTCCCAACGTTCTGGCAGTAGCCCGAGACTTACTCGGAAAACTTCTCGTGGTTCCCACGTCAGGCAGAAAGAGAGTTTCGGGAAGGATCGTCGAGGTTGAGGCTTATCGCGGGCCGCAAGATCGCGCTGCACATTCCTTCGGTGGGCGACGAACAAAGCGCACGGAAACGATGTATGGCATCGGCGGCACTGCCTACGTATTTTTTGTTTACGGCATGTACTACCAGTTCAATGTGGTGACGAACAACGCCGAGGCCCCGCACGCGGTATTGATTCGGGCGGTCGAGCCGGTTGAAGGAATCGAGTTGATGCGCCAGCGGCGGCACGGCCAACCCGATCACAATCTAACCAACGGCCCGGGGAAACTTTGTATTGCGTTAGGCATCGATCGCACGCTGGACGCCGCGGATCTTCTGGGTGAGAAAGTCTGGCTCGAGCCGGGAGATAAAGTGTCGCGCTCACTTATCGCCACCGGCCCCCGAATCGGAATTGATTATGCCGAAGGATGGAAAGACAAGCCGTGGCGATTTTGGGTAAAAGATAATCCTTACGTCAGCCGGACTGGTTTGCGGAAAAGTAAATAGCCGCGGATTCACGCGGATATACGCGGATCAGAATTGAACACTAAGCGTGCATTAACTTTTGCTGTTTCTGATTCGCGAACATCCGCGTAAATCCGCGGCTGACCTTTTCGCTCATTAATCGCTGCCGTAGCGGACTTCCATGTGACGAATGCGATAGGCAGCGATGATTAAGACGATCACGGTGACGATGACCAGGCTGGGCACTGCAATCCACGCCGGCGTCGGTTCCGCCACCACGGCGAACGGTCCTTCCGAAACCGGCACCGGAGCGAGCGAGTTGAGGTAATGAATCACGCTGATCTTTTTCAGCAAAGGCGGCAGCAGAAAGTTGAGCCACTCCCAACCGTAAAGCACGATGGCGGGAATAATCGGATTGCGGAAGAACAGGCCGACCACCAGAAAGAACGCGCCGTAACCGATGCAGGCGAGCATAGTGACACCCGCGTAAGTCAGCAGTTGGCCCATGCCCGCGCCGTCGAAAAAGAAGCGAGAACTTTCCGAAGGAAAATGCGGCAGGTAAAGCAAAAGCATCGCGATGATGGTCGTGGCGGTGAAGAGAATAATGGAAGTTACCAGACCTGAAAAGTACTTCCCGATCACCAACACCTCACGTCGCACCGGACTCAGAAAATAAAAATGCAAACTGCGATCGATGATGTCGCCGCGGAAAAGGTTCATGAAGATCCAGGCGCAGCCAAAGAAAACGACCGTGCGCAGGATCAGCCCGCCGTAGTAGATCGCGAAGATCATGTTGTACTGCGTGAAGTCTCGCCATTCGCGACCAGGCGGCGTAAACGGCGCCAGCATCAGCAGCGGAACCACGGGAATCAGCGCCAGCAGATAAAGCAGAATTGAACGGCGGCCAAGAAAGTTCTTCTCAATCTCGAGACGGAAGATGGCGCGAATCTGGCGAAACCAAAGCGACCACGGCAGCGGTTGCTTGTCGGCGGTTTTTGTCGGGGCGATGTCTACGGTTGAACTAGTCATGGTTTATTTCGAGCCTGAAGTTCAGAGTTCAAGCTTTAGCTTGCTGCTTGCGAAAGACACAACCTAAAGGTTGAACTCTGAACTACTAGCCGCCTCCCTCCGAGCCGATCAGATATTGGTAGACAGCGCTTAGATCGTCGTCAACCGGCGCGACCGACTCAATGTTCACTTCTCCCTCAGCCACCACCTGATTGAGTAGCAGATAGAAACGATCAGCGTCGCGAGTTCTCACAAAGAGGCCGAGCCGATCGTCATGCAAACGCGCCTCGACCACGTGGTCTTTATCGAAAACGCGCGCGGCCAGCTGCGAAGGCTTGTCGCAGCGAATGAGAATTTGCATCGGATGCTCTTCCATCTCATCGCGCACACCGTGCACGTTGCCCTCCGCCACCACGTAACCATTGTTCAGCAGAATTACGCGGTCAGACATTACGTCAACTTCATGCAGAATGTGGCTGGAGATGATCAGGTGCAAACCCTCAGCCGCCAGCTTTCTGAAAAGGGCGATCGTTTCGGCCCGCACCATGGGATCGAGTCCGTTCAACGGCTCATCAAGTATCAAGACGACCGGCTGATGGGCAATTGCCTGGGCCAGACGAATGCGCTGGCGCATGCCCTTGCTGTAGCCCGCGATCTTCCGGTTGGCGGCGTCGAGCAAACTGACGCGTTCGAGCGCAATCTCGGTTAGTGAATTTGCTTTCTTTCTGTCGTAACCATGCACCAGCAGGAACGAACGAATAAATTCGCGCCCGGTCAGTCCGCGTGGAAACGAATCAAACTGGGTGCAGTAACCAAGCTTGCGAAACAGGCGCTCCGGCTGATCGGTGGGAATACCCAGCACGGTGATGTGGCCGCGGCTGGGGCGAAGCAGTCCGGTCATCAGGTTCATCAGCGTCGACTTCCCCGCCCCGTTTGGTCCAACCAGACTGGTGATGCCGGGAGCAATGTGAAGATTGACGCGATTGACTCCGAGTATCTCGCCGTAAAACTTCGAGACATCATCGAAAATAATCATTGTTGCTGAAGAGTCTTTCATGATTACTTTAAACTGAACAGCCAAGACGCCAAGGACGCCAGGAAAGCTAAAGGGTAAAACTAAACTTATATCTACTGTTGGCGATTAATGTCCTCTCGTCTTCACCTTGGCGTTCTTGGCGTCTTGGCGGTTCTTCTTATCTGACCACCTCGTAGGCTTTCACTTTTCGCGAAAGCAACGCCAGGCAAATCGCGCAAACCACGAACAGCACGAACCACGACGCCCACAACGGTGGTTCGTTGACGACAATCTCGCGCGCCACTCGCCCGTCCCAATCGGTGATGTGAGTGGAGCTGATGCGGAAAGTTCCAAACAGTCCGGACGTCACATTCCGCATCAGCGCGCCAAGGCTGATTAAGTTTCCCCAACGCGTAAAGAAAAGGTTGTTGACTACTTCGCCAAACACCGACGGAATGAAAAAGATTCCGATGAGCGCGCCGCTGGCGATTACGCGCCATTTCACCAGGGCCGACACCGCCTGCGACAACAAAGCCAGCAACAATATCCAGACGACGCTCGCGAAAAAGATCGCGCTGGCTATCGACAGGTTGTCAACTAACCAACCGGCGCCCTCGAGGTACGACTGGAACAAGAACAACAACAACTGTGGAATCCAGGTCATCGCCGAAAGCAGAATCAACACCACCGACATTTTCCCGATCACGTATTCGGTGCGCGAAAAAGGGCGGCACAAATAAAGCGGGAGCGCGTTGTTTCTCAGGTCACGCGCCACGAGCGGCGGTCCCACCAGCAAGGTTACAAAAAACGCGAAACCAGCCTGCACGTTAACAAACGCCTGAAAGAAAAATGCGTCGATGGGAATCAGCTCCTGAATGTTTACTTTCAGGATCGCAATCGCGTTCACGTTGTGATGCAGGTAAATGAGAATCGCTTCGATCAAAACCGGGATGAAACAGACGATGAAAAACCCCGTGAACAGTTTTGATCTGAAAACGTCGCGGAAGGCGTGCCGCGGAATCACCAGAAACCGGCTCCACTCGGGAGTCAGCTTTCCGAGATACTGCTTGTAAGTGTGCTCATAAACCGCCATGGCCGTTCTCCATCGCTTTCAGGAAGATGTCTTCCAAAGAATCGCGCTTGTAACTCAGTTTCCTAATCTGCACGTCAAACTTCGAAGCTATTCGATAGATGTCGCGCACCTCAACGCCTTCCTGAAGCACAACCTTTACGCGGTGATCTCCGGTCAATGCATATTCACAGCCGAGCGCGCCGATCGCGGCGGCAAACGGCTCCTGGTCACCGCGCGTTTCCAACAACAGGAAGCGGCGATTTGATTTCCGTTCTTCCTCGAGATTGCAGTAAACGGCGAGGCGTCCATCCTTGAGTATCAGGATCTCTTCGCAACACTCTTCGACGTCGCGCAGCAAGTGCGACGACAAAACAATGTTCGCCTTGCCGCTATCGCGAATTTCGCGGACCAGCCGGATCATGCGTTGTCGCGCGGGGGGATCGAGACCGTTGGTTGGCTCGTCGAGAAAGATCAAACGGGGACCGTGAACGATTGCCTGGGCCAACTTGGCGAGCTGCTTCATCCCGAGCGAGTAAGTATCGAGACTGCGATAGCGAGCTTCGCCCAGACCGACATAAAACAGCGCTTCATGCGCGCGTTCGAGTGCCGCCTCGGACGGCAGACCCGACAGCTCGGCCATCAATCTCACGAAATGCACGGCGCTCATCTTCGCGATAAAGGAATCGCGCTCGGGCATGTAGCCGATGAGCGATCTGATCTGCTTGGCGTCAGTGGTGATGTCCTGACCAAAGATGTGCGCGGTGCCGGATGAAGGAGGATGGAAGCCGAGCAGAGTGTGTATCAGCGTTGTCTTGCCGGCGCCGTTTGGACCGAGCAGACCGATGGCGCGCCCGCGCAGTTCACCTTCCAAATTTTGCAGAATCGGACGGCCGCCAAATTTGACGCTGAGACCGTTGAGATCGATGACTGGGGCGAAATTCGCCGGATTGCGAAGGATTGCCTGATCCTGGATCGTTTCAGCTAACGCCATCTTGCAGACTTTATATCCCTGTTCTGATAATTCCAAACGAAAGCGAGACCGAAGGTCGTGCCCATCAATACGAATGCACCGATGAATGCAAACGCTTCGGCGGGTCCTAAAGTTCTGCCGATTGCTAAAATTCCGATCAGAAAAACGGGCAGGTTCAAAACTACCGCGGAGGCGACCGGGAACAATGCCGCCGGACGACAACCGCCGAGCCGCTTGCGCAACCAGAACAGCGAGGGCGCGTAGGCGAGCGAGAAGAGTAAGGCTGCGACGACGAGAGAAGTAAGCGTGGCGCTTTTAATATCAATGAGGCTCAGGCTCGCGCCGCCGGCGAAAGAGAACGTGAGCGAGAGGGCCAGCAAGCCGATTAACCAGGAAGCGAGTGAGATGCAGATGAGTTTCATGATGGTTCCTATTGCGCTGAAAGCGCAAAATAAAATAGCCAGGGGCAAGCGCGAAGCGCGTCGCCCCTGGATCGAATCCCTCGTAAATCCGAGCCCTGAAAGGGCTCAATAGAGCGAGTCATTTAAAAATTCTTCGCACCCCTTCAGGGTGCGAACATTCATAACTAAACTCTAACCAGGGGCGTCGTGCTGCGCACTTGCCCCTGGCTATTTTATTTCGCGCCTTCAGCGCGAGACCCGACGGTCCAACCGCTATTGATTTTGCGCCGTGGCATTTCCCGAACTATTCGCGCGCAAATATTTTTCAGTCTCGCCGAAGTCCATCGAGTTCACCGCGACGCCCTCATCGGCGATCAGCACCTTGTCTCCGGGACGCAACTGTCCGGGCGTACCGTTCACCGTGATCTGGTCACCACGTATTGAAACCTTCATGCCTTTGCCGTCAGTACTGAGCCCGGCATATTCCAACGTAGGCACCGTTCCGGTATCCACAACATGAAGCCGTTTCTGAAAGCCGTGCCGCGAGACAATTACCGTGTGCGTGCCGACGCTGGCGATATTGCGATGGGTGCAGGCCGGCAACAAAATTACCAACCCGAGCAGCGCTATCGACAATGTCAACGTGTTTGTATGAAAGCTTCGCATGATGCAGTTCCTTTCTTTATCCTTGGAGTGCCCCACCTGTCAGCGCTTTAGGTTTCTGCGACCTGTCGCAGCTGTCTTGAGTTGCTTCAAATGAACTTGGGCGGCAGGCCGCCCAAGACCCAAAGCGCTGACCGGTCAGCGCACTCCAAATAATTAGTGCTTCATTCCCTGCTGCAGAATGTGTTGAATCTCCAGCGAGTTTGGCGCGCCCAGCAAAGTTGCCGGACTCAAACCAAACGGGCCACCCTCGGTATTCGCCGCGAAGGTAATGCTGTCGCCCTTAGCGTAGGCATACGCGAGGGTCGGCGGCATATCGGCGGCCATCGCCTTGATTGCCTGCTGCTGCTCCTGGGGCAAGCTGCCCGCGGAGCTGGCAATGCGCTCGGCAAACGGCTGCACGAGTGGCGCCAGGTTGTGATAGAAGAGCGCCGAAAAGTTGGCGTTCCCGTCAGCCGGCAGGCCGGCGGTGAACCGTGACGAGCGCAGCAGCGTGTAGCCCTGCTGTTGCATCTTCACTGAACGCTCGACCATCGCGCGGCTTGGGCCCATCACCATGTAACCATTCACAAAGGTGTAGTTAACTTCGAGCCCGAAGTCGGCTGACTTCAGCGTGTAGTAACCGCGACCGTCTACCTCGCCGCGATCCCAAACCAGTCCGGCCTTGCCAAACTTCGCCGCCTCTTTATTGATTTCGCCGACGATGCGTTCCAACGTCTGCTGTAGATGCGCCGAGTCGTTGACCTCAAACACCATCTTCCACGAAGGCGTTGGCAGGATTGGACCATCAATCGCGAAGGCAAACTCACCACCCAGTGGCGCCGCAATGTCCTTGCGAATGTCGAGCCCGCGCTCTGCCCCGTGGATCCGGCGACCGCGTTCAGGTTGCCCCCAACCGCTACCTGCCCGTCGCCGCCGACGCCCCAGCCTGGCGGCTTGCGCAGGTCGTTGAAGCCGAGGCG
>Ga0207681_10000716_pt1 | contig 21770 bp, 22 predicted proteins | sample KBSS53metaG_FD_184324 | JGI IMG/M metagenome (GOLD analysis project Ga0207681, IMG submission 184324) | Switchgrass rhizosphere microbial communities from Kellogg Biological Station, Michigan, USA - KBS S5-3 metaG (SPAdes) (version 2) | ecosystem: Host-associated > Plants > Roots > Rhizosphere... | reverse complement strand
CTCGTTGCGGCTGCCCGTGCGCACGACCGAGTAGTAGGCGACCAGCCCCGGTGAATCGAAGGCGACGACGTAGATCTTGAGGCCGTTGGGCAGCGTCTTCTGCGTGACCGGGAACGGGAACGCCTGGCCGGCGGCGGGCGCGCGCTGCGCGGCGGGCTGCGGTTTTGGCGGCGCGGTGGCGGCCGGCAGCGGCGCGGGTGGCGTCGCGGGTGGCGTCGGGGCCGCCGGCGGCGCGGCCATGAAGATGGAGACGGGTAGGACCGGCAACATCATCGGAAAGCGCATCGAACCTCCGTTAGGATGATGGCGGGAGCAACATGACAGAATCCCCTGCGGGTCACAACCGAGACGGCGCCGTTGCAGCCGTCGCCGGACGCCTGCTGGTCGACGGAAGCCTGGTTCGGGGCGCGGTCGTCGTCGAGCGCGGGCGGATCGTGGATGTTCGTATCGGTGACGTCGGGTCGTTGCCGTCGCCGCGCCTCGACGCCGAGATCGTGTCGCCGGGCCTGGTCGACCTGCAGGTCAACGGCGGCTTCGGCCTGGAGGTGGGCGCCGACGCGGACGCGCTGCGCGCGCTCGCGGCCCGCCTGCCGTCGACGGGCGTCACCACGTTCCTGCCCACCGCTGTCAGCAGCGCCGCCGCCGAGTACCGCGCCCTGGCCGCCGCCTTCGCGTCCGCGCGCGGCGCCGCCGGTGCGCGCATGCCGGGGCTGCATCTGGAAGGGCCCCTGCTGTCGCGGGCGCGGGCGGGCGCGCACCGCGAACCGGAGATCGCCGCCGCGCGCGACACGCTGGACGCCGTCCTCGACGATCTGCTGGCGGCGGGCGGCGTGCGTCTGATGACGCTGGCGCCCGAGCAGCCCGGGGCGCTCGCGCTGATTCGACGGCTGCGTCAAGCGGGCGTGGCGGTCAGCATCGGCCACAGCGACGCGACCTTCGAGCAGGCGGTGGCGGCGATCGACGCGGGCGCGACGCTGGCGACGCACCTCTTCAACGCGATGTCGCCGCTGCACCACCGCGCGCCCGGGGTGGTCGGCGCCGCGCTGGCCGACGAACGCGTGACGGTCATGCTGATCGCCGACGGCGTGCACGTGCATCCGGCGGCGCTGAACGTGGCGCTGCGCGCGAAGGGTCCCGAACGGGTCGTGCTGGTCACCGACGCGATCGCCGCCGCCGGGGCGCCGGCCGGGCGGTTCGCGCTGGCGGGCGTCGAGGTGAGCTCCGACGGCAAGAGCGCGCGCCTCGCCGACGGCACTCTGGCGGGCTCGACGCTGACGATGGATCACGCGGTGCGGATGATGGCGGGCGTGGCGGGCGCGCATCTCGAAGATGCGCTCGCGATGGCCAGCGCCGTGCCGGCGGCCGCCATCGGCCTCGCCGACGCCGGCCGCATCGCCGTCGGACAGACGGCCGACCTGACGCTGTGGTCGGCGGCGCTGGAGGTGACGGCGACGATCGTCGGCGGTGAGATCGTCTACCAGCGCTGACCCGATCTGATCTCCCTCTCCCGCTTGCGGGAGAGGGTAGGGGTGAGGGCAAGCCGCTTGCGGGCGACGCGCTATCGCGGGAGAGGGGATCTGATCACCCTCTCCCGCTTGCGGGAGAGGGTTGGGGTGAGGGCCGCCTTCGGGCGACGCCCGTCAGTGGATCCGGCTGGCGTGTGGGAGCGCCGCCAGGATCTCGCTCTCGCGTTCGGCCAGCTCGGCGATGCGCGCGTCACCGTCGGCCGCGGGCAGCAGCGGTCGCGCCAGCTCGATGAAGATCTCGGCGTGGCGCTCCTCGGCCGTCGCCAGCGCTGAATAGAACTCCGCCAGCTCGCCGTCGCCCCGGCGCGCGAACCCGCGCGCCAGCAGCCCCAGCCGTTCGTGCGAGCGCGCCTCGATGAACGCGGCGACCAGCAGGGCGTCGAACAGCCGCTCGGGCTCGCGGCCGCGCACCTCGGCGAGCAGCGCGCGGGCGTACCGGTTGGGCGTGTCCGTGCGCGGCGTCCACCCGCGCCGCGCGATCAGCGCGCCCACCTGGACGACGTGGCTGGTCTCCTCGTGCGCGAGGCGCGCGAGCTTGTCGACCGAGGCGCCGCGGTGCGGGTAACGCCGCACCAGCGACAGCGCGTTCTCCGCCGCCTTTCGCTCGCAGTGCAAGTGGTCCGACAGCAACGCGAGAAGGTCAGCCGAGCTCGCGTCGAACCAGCGCGGGAGTGTAGATGACAGAAGCATCATCATCCTAACGATTCGGTTTGAACCCTATCCGACGACGTCGCTTCGTCAGTGGCTCCATCAGAGCACGAATCGCGTCGAAGACCACCTTGAACTGCCGATCGTACTTGCGTTCGAGCGCATCGAGTTTGGTTGCGAGATCGCGTTGGTGCGTCATCGCTTCCCGCATTCGGATGAAGGCGCGCACGACTTCGATGCTCATCCCAACGGCCTTCGCACTCTTCAACACATTCGCCAGCATCAATGCACCATGTTCGGTAAACGCGACCGGAAGGACAGGTGAGAATTTGAGACGCTGTAGGTGATCGCATTTTGCGATCACCTCGTCCCTTTCGTCGCTGGTGAGCCGAAACATGAAGTCTGGTGGAAACCGCTCGCAGTTCCTGCGGACCTGCTCATTGAGGCGGCTCGTCGTTACGCCGAAAAGGCCAGCAATATCGGCATCTAACATCACGCGCTGTCCCCGCAACAACAGGATCTTAGAATCGATCGAGGCGGCCCGGCGAACGAGGATCTTCTTCACGCCAACTCTTGTCGGCGCGAGGTGGTCACAAGTTGTGACCACCTCAAACCTCGCCCGTCAGGGCTTTGCGAGCATGAGGCCGATAGCCGCGGTGGCCAGCCCGAACAGGCCGGCGCCCAGCGCGTAGAGCGACTCGCCCGCGATCAGGCCGCCGCCAACCAGCGACGTCGCGCTCATGTCGCTGGGCAGATCGTCGGCGCCGCCCCGTCGCTTGCGCGCGTTTGCGTACCAGGCGAGCAGCGAGCTGGCCACGCCCCCGGCCGCGAACCAGAGGCTGACCTTGAGGTCGAGGAATCCGCCCGTCGACGAAGCGTATGGGCTCGAGAACAGGATCGCGTCGACGATCCACCCGATCGCAAACCCCCTCGAGCCCGACTTGATCCAGCTCTGGTAGCTGGGCGATACCGCGAGCAGGCGCCGCACGATCGCGATAACGAGGCCGATCGCGAGGCCGATACCCAGCGCCTTGACCTGATACGGCGCCAGATGGCCGATGCCGCGGATCGCGCCGACGAACTTGTAGGTCATCGCCGACTGCCACTGACTGCCGGCGATCTGCTCCGGGTGACTGAAGGCGTCTACACGCAGCACCGGATAGACGCTCATGAAGAACTTGGCGAACACCACGCACAGGATCGAGCCCATCGCGATCCCCGCCGCCTGGTAGCGGAACTGGATGGCGCGCTTCGATCCCAGCCGCCAGCCGGTCGACCGATCCTGCTGCATGTCGCAACCGACGATGGTCGACACCAAGAGGACGCTCGCCGCCATGATCGCGACCGTCGGATCGCGCAAGCCCAGCGCCGACATCAGCAGCACCGAAACGACGAACGCGCTGGAGATCGGATTCCAGTCGGAGATCCCCTGCGAGATGCCGTTGATGAACACGAACAGAAAGCTCAGGGCGATCGCGAACAGGACGTAGCCGAGCGGTTGCCCCAGCAGCAGCGTGGCGACCAGGACCAGCGCGGCGCCCCAGCCGCCCACCCACGCCGCCAGTCGCCCCGTGCTCAACCCGCCCGATTGCACGGGCACCGGGGCCCCGCGCCGCTCGCGTACGCGCTTCGCCGCCTCCAGCGCGATGAAGGTCAGATCGACGATGCCGGCGCTGAAGATCATCGCCAGCCCGACCAGGAAGCCGATCTTGCGAAAGGGATCCTGCGGCCGCAGCACGCCGACGTCGCGCAGGTAGGGCGTCATGAACCAACCCACGCCCGCCATCACCGCCGCCGGCACGCCGATGCGCGATCCGACGATCAATCCGGCGCCGACGGTCGACGCCGACAGGCCCATGGTCTCCTCGACGAACTTCACGCGCGCCGCGATCGCGGCCACCCCCAGCCCGGCGCCCGTCCCGCCGCCCAGCCGGCCGATCGAACGCCGCAGCAGCTTCGGATCCGTCAGCGCGCGCAGGATGTTCGCGACCGCGTGCCCCGACGGGTACTCGAGCTGCAGCCGGTCGACCAGGATGGGCGTGTACAGCATGCCCACGCCGATGCCGAACATGCCGATGCAGCCGAAGTACAGCACCAGTTTCCACGTCGCGGGCATCGGCATGCCCAGCCAGACCATCGCCTGGATCAGCACGCACATGCCCGCCATCGACGCCACCGACGCCGCCAGCGTCTGGATGTAGTTGCCGCCGTGCTTGCCTTCCGGGCCGTAGCCGAACGTCACCGCCGAGCCGAGGATGCCGGCCAGCACCTGCCCGCCGACGGCGAACCCCAGCGTGAAGAACATGTACGCGCTGGTGACGCCGCCCAGCGGCCCCAGCAACAGCATCGCCACGCCGCCCAGCAACAAGTGGTAGTTGCGGGTCTCCGACGGCGGCAGCCAGCGGAACCTGGGCTGCCCTGGGTCCGGCGCGCTGGCGTTCGGCGACGACATCGCGGCCGGCTCTCTACTTTCCGACGGCCCCGCGCGTCTTGAGGCGAATGCGCGTCAGCTTGTCGTTGGCGGTCATGTACAGCGTGCCGCCGTCGTCGCCGAACGCGCAGTTGGCGGTCGGCTCGCCGGTGACGATCGTTCCCAGGTGCTTGCCCGCCGGCGAGAACACGAACACGCCGCCCGGACCCGTCGCGAAGATGTTGCCCTGGACGTCGATCTTCATGCCGTCGGGCAGCCCCTTCTTGCCGGCTTTCACGAAGGATGTCGCGTCGAAGAACACGCGGCCGTTGGCGACGCCGCCCGATGCGTCCACGTCGTACGCCATCCAGATCGCCCGCGCCGGATCCGACACCGCGACGTACAGCGTCTTGCCGTCAGGCGAGAAAGCGAGGCCGTTGGGGTACGTCAGCGTCTTGTCCAGAACGTCGACGCCGCCGCCGGCGCGCGCGCGGTAGACGCCGCTCCACGGGATCTCGCGGGCCGGATCCTTCTCGTGCCCCACCAGGCCGTAGATCGGATCGCTGAAGTAAACGTCGCCGTTGGTGTGCACCACCAGGTCGTTGGGACTGTTGAAGCGCTTGCCGTCGAAGCGGTCGGCGATCGTCTCGAACGATTTGCCGTCGGCGGCGAGGCGCGCGATGCGCCGATCGCCGTGCTGGCACATGTACAGGCGGCCCGCGCCGTCGACGGCCAGACCGTTTGATCCGGGCTCGCCACCGCGCGGGACGCTGCCGGTGTAGCCGCTCGGGCGCAGGAACTCGCGCACGCCTTCGGTCTCGTGCCAGCGCCAGATCACGTTGTTGGGCACGTCGGAGAACAGCAGCGCGCCGCCCGTCCACACCGGTCCTTCGGACCACTTGTAGCCCTGCGCCAGCACCTCGGGACGCGCGTCGGGCGCGACCAGCGCGTCCAGCGCCGGGTCCAGCCGTTCGACGCCGCCGACCAGCGGTCGTGCCGCGGTCGCGGCCGCGGGAGTCTTCGTCTGCATGTCGGCACTATGGCATCCCACGGCCGAAAACGCGCCTGCAACGAGCAACAACCAGGGTCTGTTTGCCGTCGTCATGTTCGCTTCGTCTCCTCGGGTTCAACCAGCCGTTGCTTGCCGATCAGAACGGCGCGGCGCACGTAGTCGGCCAGCGCCACCAGGCCCAGCCCGAACGCGCCCCACGCGAACGGGAGCGCCGCCGGCCAGCCCATCACCAGCGACCCGATCGCGAGAAACTGCACGATGGTCGCCGCCTTGCCCAGGTGGCTGGCGCGGAAGTCGTAGCGCAGCCAGTGTCGCAGCGTCGGGAACGCGCGGTAGACCAGCACCATCGGCAGCTGCATCAGCTCGCGCGCGACGATCACCGCCAGCAGCCACAGCGGCACGCCGCGTTCGAAGTGCAGCGCCGCCAGCACCGCGCCCACGAACAGCTTGTCGCAGATCGGATCCAGCCACGACCCCATCCCCGCCGTCGACATCCCGCGCCGGCGGGCGATGGTCCCGTCCAGCACGTCGGTCACGGCGGCCAGCGCCATCACGCCGATCGCCAGCACCGCGTTCGTCGGCGTCGCCGTCGGGCCGAGCGCGACCCAGAACGCGCCACCCAGCGGCAGCCGCGACAGGCTGAGCAGGTTGGGCAGGCTGGTGATCGACGTGGGGGCGGGTTCAGACATGCAGCGGCGCGCAGCCTATCAGCGCCCGGCACGCCGTGGCGGATCCAACGTAATTTCGCGAAACAAAAGATCCAGTCGTGTCAAGTCACGGAGGCGCGCTGGTCGCGTCGACGATCGTCCGGATGACACGCCATTCGGGCCCCCACTCGCTCTGCTCGTCCTCGACGTAGGCGATGTGCCCGCCGCGCGTCGTCTCCCAGGCGCGCAACTCGTACTCGGCTCCGCCGGAGCCGCCTTCCCGCTCCGTGACCGCGTAGTGGATCGTGCGCCCGCGGACCAACCAGGTTTTCGGCCAGTCGCCCGCCGGCGTCGCGACTCCAGGGTTGAAAGACACCGACCCCCGCGTCGGCGTTCGCACGTCGCGTGGATCGGCGTACGCGAAGCCCGCCGGCGTCTGCACGAAAGCGAAGCCGCGCCCGTCGATCACCTCGGGAACCTTCAGCACCAGGCCGTTCGGGTGCGCCAGCGTGACAACCGGGCCGGCCGCGCGCCGATGACAGGCCGCGACCGCGATCGCGGCCGTCACGGACATGACGATCAGCGCAGGCCTCACGGGCACGATCATAAGCCGCATCGTAAGATCGCGTCGTGTTCAACCTGGGCTTCGGCGAGCTGGCGGTCCTCACCATCATCGCCGTCCTCCTTTTCGGTAACGTGAAGCTGCCCGATCTCGTCACGCTCGTGCGGCCACCTTCGACGCCCGCGTCGTCGCGCTGGTCGCGATCTGACTGGCTGCTGGTTTGCGCGGCGGTACTGGCGGGCGGTTTCGCGCTGTCGCTGCTCAGCGTCCCACGGCACTGACGCGGGGCCGCGCCGCGCCGGGCGCCGGCCCGGGAGCGATCAGCGCCGTGTCCATGATCTCGCCGTCCCTGCAGCGGATGTTGTCGTCATTCGGCGAGGCGGCCGCGCAGACCGCCTCCAGCGCGATGCCCTCCTCGCGAACGGTCAGCTTCACGAAGCCGTGATGGATGGCGCGAAACGCGATCCAGGGGGGCGTCTTGCAGTCCGTCCACCGGCACGCCGTCGACGCGTGTTCCAGCTCGCCGCCGCCGATACCGGCGGTGACGTGAATGACGTGCGCCTGCGGCTTGGTCCGTTCGTAACCGTGGCCGTGCCCGTTCAGGTTCAGCACGTACTTGCCGAAGCGCTTGCCGAACCCGTCGAGGATCGCGCGCAGCTGCGCGTTGCCGCCGTGGTGACCGGCGCTGTACGCGGCGCGGTGGCCGGCGGTGACGATGAAGCGGAGGTTGGCGTCGGTCTGCGCCTCGGCGAACAGCGGCTCGACCTTCCGCGCCCAGTCGGTCCACGTCTCGGCCGCGTACGGCTCGGGATAGATGATGAAGCGGACGGCGCCGTGATCGAACCAGTACCAGTCCTCGCCGCAGCACCCCGCCGCGGGCGCGCCGGGCGACGCCGCCGCGTGCGGCAGCGCGAAACGACCCTTGTAGTTGCGCAGGTCGTCGCCCTTTCCCTCCCATTCGTGGTTGCCCCACACCGGCATGTAGGCCGCGCGCCGCGACCACGCCATCACGTCGTCGAAGTGCCGGTCGACGTCGCTGGCGGCGTGCTCGTCGGCGTACGTCAGATCGCCCAGCCCGAGCACGAACGCCGGCTCGCCGAGCGCGATGACCCGATGCACGACCGCGCCCGCGCGCCCGCTGCTCGCCGCGCCGAAGTCGCCGACGGCGACGAACTCGAATCCCGTGGCGCCCGCGGCCGGCGGCGCGCGGAACGACTGTGTCGTCGGCCGCTCCGGATGGCCGACCTCGTAAAAGTAGTTCGTCCCGGGAACCAGCCCGTCGGCGACCGCCTCTTGCCACGGGCCCGCCGACGAGACGGGCGCCGGCACGGGCGGCTGCGCCTGGACGGTCCGCGGCGCGATGTCCTTTGCCCAGAAACGCAGCGTCGCGTCGCTGCCGCGCCAGTCGAACGTCACCGCGTCGCGCGCCGTGAACGTGAAGTGAACCTGGCTCGGTTGCTCCGTCGGGATGGCCGCGGCCGGCATCCCCGCCTCCAGCGGCAACGCCAGCAGCTCGGCAGTGCGGCCCTTGCAGCCGGAGCTGACGACGATCGCGAGGACGGCCGCGAGCCGGGTTAGCCGCCCCCGCGCGAAGCGCGGGATCGCGGCTACCAGAAAAAACAATAGTCGCACACCGCGCCTGCGGCGCGGAGCGACTACCCGCACTGGCCGCGCTGCCGCAAGAAATGATCGGCGAGCACCAGCGCCAGCATCGCCTCGACGATCGGGATCGCCCGCGGCAGCACGCACGGATCGTGACGGCCGCGCGCCTTGATGGTCGTGTCGTGGCCCTCCTCGTCGACCGTCTGTTGCTCGCGCAGGATGGTCGCGGTCGGCTTGAACGCGACGCGGATACAGACGTCCTCGCCGTTCGAGATGCCGCCCTGGATGCCGCCCGACCGGTTGCTGCGCGTGCGCACGTGGCCGCCGGCGTCGTAGAAAGGATCGTTGTGCTGGCTGCCGGTCAGCAGCGTGCCCGCGAAGCCGCTGCCGATCTCGAAGCCTTTCGACGCCGGCAACGACAGCATCGCCTTCGCCAGGTCGGCCTCCAGCTTGTCGAACACCGGCTCGCCCAGCCCGACGGGCACGCCCCGCGCCACCGCGGCGACCACGCCGCCCAGCGAATCGCCCGCTTTGCGCGCCTCATCGATGCGCGCGATCATCTTCTCCGCCGTCGGCGCCTCCGGACAGCGCACGATGTTCGCGTCGACCGCGTCGCGCGTGACGGTCGCCGCGTCGACGGCCGCTTCGATGTCGGCCACGCGCTCGACCCACGCGACGATGTCGACGCCGCGTCCGCCGGGCCCGCCGGCGCTGGCGAGGACCTTGCGGGCGACAACGCCTGCGGCCACCCGCCCGATCGTCTCGCGCGCGCTGGCGCGGCCACCGCCCTGCCAGGCGCGGATGCCGTACTTGGCCTTGTAGGTGAAGTCGGCATGCGAGGGACGAAACTTCGTCTTCATCTCCTCATAGTCCCCGGACCGCATGTCCTGGTTGTGGACCAGCATCGCCAGCGGCGTTCCCAGGGTCAGGCCCTCGTGCATCCCGGACAGGATCTCGACCCGGTCGGCCTCGCGGCGCTGCGTCGTGATGGCGCTCTGGCCGGGGCGGCGCCGGTCCAGCTCGCGCTGGATCTCCTCGACCGCCAGCGGCACGCGCGGCGGACAACCGTCGATCACGACCCCGACGGCCGGGCCGTGCGACTCACCGAAGGTCGTGATGCGGAACAGGCTGCCGAAGCTGTTCCCGGCCATCAGCGGCCCGGCAGCACGTCGATCATGCCGCGGTGGACGGATTCACCCGCGAGCATGAATACGCGCCCGCCGCCTTCCTCGATCTGCAGGAACAGGTCGCCCGCGGCGCGGAAGCGCCAGACGTCGGCGCTGCCCGCGGCCCGTTCCGGCACCCGCCCCGCGATCTCGATGTTCGCGCGGCCCGAGAGCCGCTGCACATAGATGAGGTCGTGGTAGCTGATGCTCTCCGGCGGCGGCACGGCAATTTCCAGGTCCCGGATCTCGCGCAGCACGAGCAGGCGGTCGTCGGCCTCGTCACGCAGCGCCTCGATCCAGAACACGATCTCGCCGTCGACGGCGCGGGCCAGCACGAAGGTCTTGCCGCCCAGGTGGTAGGTGGCCGTGCCCTCGACGATGTAGTCGCGGCCGGCATAGCTGACGACGTCCTTGGGATTGATTCGCATGGGGGTCTCTGTCATCTGATTCTAGTGTGTGTCGTCCTTGCCGGGCAGCTTGACGCCCGCGCGTCGGGCGATTATACGGTTCGCGGTCCGCAGGGCCAATGAAGCTCGAAGTCATCCGCGTCATGGACGACGAAGGGCGCGTCGTCCACCCCGAGCGCGAGCCCAAACTGACAGGCGACGAGTTGCGCCGGCTGTTCCGCGCCATGACGCTTCAGCGCGTCCTGGACGAGCGCATGATGATGATCCAGCGGACCGGGGGAATCGGGTTTTACCTGACCTGTACCGGCGAGGAGGCTGTGCCTTACGGCGCCGCGCACGCGCTGCGCACGAGCGACTGGATCCTCACCGCCTACCGTGAGACGGGCGCCGCGCTGTACCGGGGTTATCCGTTGCGTACGTTCATGTGCCAGATGTTCGGTAACGCCGAAGATACGGTGAAGGGGCGCCAGATGCCCGTGCATCATTCGGCGCGCGACATCAATTTCGTGTCGATCAGCTCGCCGGTCGGGTCGCAGATCCCGCACGCAGTGGGGGCGGCCTGGGCGGCCAAGCTGCAAAAGAAGGACGACGTGGTCGTCGGGTTCTTCGGCGAGGGTGCGACGTCGACGCCGACGTTTCACGTCAGCGCGAATTTCGCCGCCGTCTTCAAGATCCCGGTGATCCTGATCTGCCGGAACAACGGCTGGGCGATCTCCGTGCCGCGATCGGGACAGACCGCGTCGCCCACGTTCGCTCAGAAGGCCGTGGCGTACGGCCTCCCCGGCGTGCTGGTCGACGGCAACGACGTCCTGGCGATGATCCACGTCGTCCGGGAAGCAGCGGCGCGCGCGCGGAGGGGGGAGGGCGCCACCCTGATCGAGGCGCGTACGTATCGGATCGGCGCCCACAGCACTTCCGACAACCCCACCATGTATCGCGATCCGGCGGAGCCGACGGAGTGGAAGAGCCGCGATCCGATCCACCGGCTGCGCGCCTACATGCAGGCGCGGGGCGAGCTTCCGGCTGATTTCGAGGCCATGGTCCAGCGCGAGGCGAACCAGGAGATCCGGCAAGCGATCGCCGAGGCAAGGAGCATCGCGGCCAAACCCCCGATCGCCAGCTTGTTCGAGGACGTCTACGCGGACGTCCCCTGGCACCTGCGCGAGCAGCAGCAAGAGCTCGAGGCCGAGCTGCGCAAGCACGGCGACAAGAAGTCGCCGCACGCCGAGTAGCCGCGCGCGCCGTCAGCGCAGCAGCTCGGGCCGATTCACGAGGCAGGCCTTCGTAACTTCGCGGCACACGAGGCAATCGGCGTTGGCGACGCTCTCGCAGGTGGCGCCGAGCGGGCACTCACCGGTCTCCGAGCAGTCCTTCAGACAGTAAAAGGGGCCCGTCGCAACACCGCCGCAGATCTCGCCGGCCGCGCACTCCGCGCTCGACTTGCAGGGTTTGTCGTCATCCCAGCAACTGCCGGCGACAATCAGCAAGACGCACCCCGCCAGGAACCCGACGCGCATCGCGAAAGAATACCTGGATTCAGCGGAGCGGGCGGGGCGGGGTCAGGACGCAGGCGCGCGTGATGACGTCGCACACGGGACAGTCGGCGTTGGTCACATACGCGCAGTCGTAGCCGAGCGGGCACTCGCCGGACGGGTCGCAGTTCTTCAGGCAGTCGTAGGGACCGCTCGCGTTGCCGGCGGTCGCGCACATCTCGCCCGCGGCGCACTCCGAGCTGGCCCTGCATTTCCTCTCGTCGTCGCAACTCGGCGCGGCGACAGCCAGAAGCACGCACGCACTCAGAAATCCGATACGCCAGCCGCGCGTCACCGCCTGATCGTTACGCATGCGGGCCCGGCGAAGCAACAAGCACGCCGGTCAGGCCGGCGCGTCGCTCTCGCGGCGGACGCGGACCGCGCAGTGCTTGTACGCGGGTTGCCGCGAGTAGGGATCGAAGATCGCCAGCGTCAGTAAATTCGTGTCGACGTAGTGCATCGGGATGAACAGGTGCCCGGGCTGCACGACGTAGGTCGGATGGGCGCGCGCGCGCATGGCGCCGCGGCGCGATTCGACGACGATCCATTCGTTGGGTGACAGGCCCAGCGTGCGCGCGTCGCCCGGATTGATCTCGACGTAGGGCTGCGACGGGTACAGCTTGCGCAGCAGCGCCGACTTCGCCGTGCGCGTCTGGGTGTGCCACTGGCTGGAGCTGCCGCGTCCGGTGAGCAGCGCGAACGGATAGCGCGTGTCGGTCGGCTCGGGCACGGCGCGCGGCGCCTCGAAGATGAAGCGCGCGCGCCCGTCCTCGTGGAAGAAGCGGCCGTCCTCGAACAGCCGGCGCTCGCTGCTGGGCGCGACGTCCTCGCCCGCGCGCAGCGGCCACTGCACGCCGCGGCGATCGTCCAGCATGGCGTAGTCGGTGACGCCCGTGATGTCGCAGGGCTGCCCGCGCGACACCTCTTTCAGCAGCGCGAACACCTCCTCGGGCGTCTTCCAGCGCGCGAACATGCCGCCGCACCCCCACGCCTCCGCGATCAACCTGAAGATGTAGAAGTCGGCCAGCGCCTCGCCCGGCGCACGCGCCACCTTCTTCAGCAATCCCAGGCGCCGCTCGGAGTTGATGAACGTGCCCTCCTTCTCGCCCCAGCCGGCCGCGGGAAGCACGATGTGCGCGTGCGCGACGGTCTCGGTCGAGGCGTACATGTCCTGCACGACGAGCGTGTCCAGCCGCCCCAGCACCTCGTGCGCGTCGGCCTGGTTGATCCACGAATGCGCCGTGTTGGTGGCGACGATCCACAGGCCCTTGATCTTGCCGGCCAGGATTCCCTCCATGATCTGGTCGTAGGCCCAGCTCCCCTCGCGCGGAATGCGTGCCTCGTCGATGCCCAGCGCGCCGGCCACCTTCTCGCGGTGCTCCGGCTTGGCGAAGTCGTGCCCGCCCAGCAGGTTGGTCGTGTTGCTGAACAGGCGCGATCCCATCGCGTTGCACTGTCCGGTGATCGAATTCGCGCCCGTCCCCGGCCGCCCGATGTTACCCGTCAACAGCGCGATCGCGACGATCGCCTGCGCCAGCCGCACGCCCTCGTGGCTCTGGTTGACGCCCATCGTCCACCAGAACGACACGCGCTCGCGCTCGTGAATCGTGGTCACCAGCTTCTCGATCGCCGCCGCGGGCAGGCCGGTCGCCTCGGCGGTCGCTTCCAGCGTGTACGGCTCGACGGCGGCCGCGAACGCGTCGAAGCCGCTGGTGTGACGTTCAATGAAGCCGCGGTCGATCCAGCCGCGTGCGATGAGCAGGTTCGCCAGCCCGTAGAACAGCTTCAGGTCCGACTTGGGGCGCAACGCCAGGTGTTGCGTCGCCGCGACCGCCGTCTCGGTCTTGCGCGGATCGATGACGACGATTTCCGGCTTGCGCTTGTTCTTGCAGACGCGCTCCCACATGATCGGGTGCGCGATGCACAGGTTCGACCCGACGAACACCAGCGCGTCCGACTCCTCGAAGTCGGCGTAGCTGTAGGGTGGGGCGTCGAAGCCGAACGCCTGCTTGTATGCGACGACCGATGTCGCCATGCACTGGCGCGTGTTGCCGTCGCCGTGCACCATCCCCATTCCGAACTTCGCGAGCGATCCCAGGAACGCCAGCTCCTCGCTGGGCAGCTGGCCGGTTCCCAGGAACGCCACCGACTGCGGGCCGTGCGCCTCGCCGATCGCCTTGAAGCGCGTGACCATCGCGCTGATCGCGGCGTCCCACGACACGGGCACGAGCTTGCCGGACGCGATGCGCACCAGCGGCCGCGTCGCGCGGTCGGGCGCGGCCAGCGGCGTCAGCGCCTCCCAGCCCTTGGGGCAGGCGGTGCCGCGGTTGACCGGGTAGTCGCGCGCGGGCGACAGGTTGATCGCCTCGCCGTTGCGCAGGTGAATCTCCAGCCCGCAGCCCGTCGAGCAGAAGCCGCACACGGCCGTCGTCGTCGCGTCGGGCGCCAGCCGCGTCGGGACCTGGCCCAGGCCGAAGCCGCCTGGCTTCCGCACCAGCTCCTGCGTCAGCGGGCCGGTGCGCGCGTGCAGCAACGCCGCGACCTTGTCGGGCAACTTGCCGGACATCGGCCTAGACCCCGCCGGGCATGCGCGGTGGGCTGGCCGCGCGGAAGAAAAGCGCGCGCTCGATCAGCTCCGCGACCACCAGCGCCGCGGCGCCGAGCGCGGCGAAGATCAGCGCCGCCAGCGACCTGTCGCCCGCGTCGGCGAAGTGCGCGACAGCCAGCGGCGCCAGCACGCCGCCCACCACGCCCAGCGCCAGGCGCAGGCCGGCCTCGTCGCGGAGATCGCCGAGCAGCAGCGACGCCGTGCGCTTCAGCGGCCCCAGCTGCTTGTCGCCGAGGTGAACCAGGATCGCCGCCTCCCAGGCCAGCTTCACGCCGGTGGCGATCGCCAGCAGGCGCGCGGCCAGGCTCACACCCGCGCAGACACCGCCGTTCGGGCCGCACCCGAACGCCAGCAGCGTGACCAGCGTCGTCGCGAGGCCCAGTACCGTCGCCGTCGCGTAGAAGCGGAAGGCGGTGCGCGCGCCGCTCCACCATTCGCGCGCCGTCTTCACATACAGCATCACCGAGCAGCCGACGCCGGCGAGCCCGGTCACCACCACCGCCGTGCCCAGCACATCGCTCGCGCGCGCCGTTCCCATCCATCCGGGCAACGGCGGCAGGTGCAGGCGCGCCAGCAACGGCCCGCTCCAGACGTGCGCCGCGTACGCGGCCGCGGCGCCCGCGAACCCGCCGAACGCGAGGATCTCGCGCGACAGCCAGGACGTGCGCAGACCGATGACAGCGCGGAACGCGTACTTCGGCCGCCCCAGGTGGAAGATGCTGGCCGCGAGCGCGAGCAGGCCCGCCCCCAGCGCGACGATCGCGTGATACGCGCGCGCCCGCGTCAGCCCATCAGATGACAGCTGCGGGAACAACCGCCGCGTAAGGAACTCGACGGCGAACGCCCCCACCGACAGCTGCGTCAGCACCAGCATGAACACCAGCGGCAGGTGCGGGTGGCCGGTGCGCACCTGGTAGAAGTCGGCGGGCAGCAGGTTGCGCGGGAACGCGCGCTTCGTGACGTACTCCGTCGTCGGGACCGTGATGGCGGGCGACGGCGCGCCGGGCAGGAACGCGCCGCCCTGCGCGTCCTCCAGCGTGCGTGCCTTGTCGACGATCTGGATCGAGATCGCCTCGTTGGGGCACGACTGCACGCAGGCGGGCGCCTCGCTCGCGGCCAGACGGTCGCTGCACATGTCGCACTTGCGTACGATGCCGCGCTTGCTGTTGAACTGCGGAACCTCGTACGGGCAGGTGAGCACGCAGTACTGGCAGCCGATGCACTGGTCGTCCAGGTGGCGCACGATGCCGGTCGCGGGATCCTTCTCGTACGCGCGCACCGGGCAGCCGTTCATGCACGCCGGGTCCAGGCAGTGGTGGCAGGCGGTCGTCACGGTCTGCTGCACGGGCGCGTGGCTGGACCCGCCGTGAAGCAGACCCACGCTGCGCCAGGCCTCGTCGTCGTCGAGGCCGTTCAGGCTGTTGCACGCGGCGACGCACGCCTTGCACCCGGTGCAAGAATCCAGGTCGACGCGGAAGCCGTACTGCTCGCCCGGCTTCGGCCGCCCGAGCGGGATCAGCGCCTCGTAGCAGCCCGAGGGCGGCGTCTCGCCGGCATCGTGGCGCTTCGCGAAGCGCTCCACCGCGGTCATGTCTCGCTGCCGGAGGAGAAGCTCGCTGACGATCAAACTGTTCGCGGGCGCCGACATCCGACTTTAACGATGCGTGATCGCTCCCGGATCCGGCAACGCTTAAATTGTTGATATTGCTATGTAATTTGGAAATGATCTCTCGTCCGTCGCGAAACAGGCACGAAACAATGAGACAAGCGGCCGGCACAAAACCCTATGAGGGGACGGAAGGAAGGGCTGCGTCGTGAAACGAGACGAGCGAGATGCCGAGCTGAGGCTGATTGCCCATGACCTCAGCAACCTGCTGGCCGCGATCCGAACGTTTGCCACCATGATCGGCGACAAGCAGCGCGACGACCCGGCGACGCGCGCGGACGTCGAACAGATCTTCGAGGCGGTCGATGCCGGTGTCGCCGCGGCGAAGCGGTTGCGCGCACTCGCCGCTCCGGTCGATGAGTTGCTGGGCGAGCGCTGACGTTCGCCAGGCGTGCCCTCACCCCGACCCGAAGATCATCTCCGGCCGAGGGCGAGGACCAGCGCCGCGCGGGCGGTCGCCAGCGCGTACTCCGCCGCGACGCGCTGGGCACCGGTGTTTGCCGCGCCCAGCTCGGCGTCGGCGAGCTCGATGATGCTACCGACGCCGGAGGCGTAGCGGCCGTCGGCGAGGCGCAGCCGCTCGCGCCCCGCGGTCAGCGCTTCGTCCGCCGCGATCAGCGCCTCCTGCGCGGCGCGCACGCTGGCCGCCGCCTCCTGGACGGCGACCCACACCTCCTGGACAAGACCGTCGCGCTCGGCGCGCGCGGCCGCCGCCTGCGCGTCAGCCTCGCGCACCTGACCGCGCGTCAGCAGCCCCTGGAACAGCGGCCAGCGCAGCTGGACGCCGCCCCAGACGTTCCACGCCATGCCGCCGAGGGTGACCGCTTGGCCGAAGTTGTCCGAGGTGTGAGTCTGCTCGAGGCTTTGCCCTTCATCGCGCGCGGCGCCGACCAGGTTGAGTGTCGGCCAGTAGCCGCCGCGCGCGGCGCGCGCCGCCAGATCCTGCGCCTGCACCTGGTGATCCAGCGCGGCCACGTCGGGGCGCGCGCGGATCGCCTCGTCGATCAACGGTCCGACGGGACCCGTCTCTCCCGGCACGGCGGCGAGTGTGTCGTCGGCGACGTCGTAGTCCGTATCAGCGGCGACGCCCATCGCGCGGTTCAGCTGCGCGCGCGCCACCGTGAAGGCGTTCTCGGCGCGGATGACGCCGACGCGCGCATTCGCGCGGCCGGCCCGCGCCTGCGCGAGATCGATCTCCGGCCGCGTTCCCGCTTGCACGAAGCCGCCGATCTGGACCAGGTGCCGCTCCTGGTTGGAGAGCGTCTGCTGCGCCACCGCGATCAGCGACTTGGCGGCGCGGGCGCGGAAGTAGGCGGCGCGCACGCTGCCGATCGCTTCCAGGCGCGTCGCGCGTTCCGTGTCGGCCAGCGCCACCGCGTGCATCTCGGCGGCGCGCCACTGGTTCAGCGTCTTGCCGAAGTCCCACACCAGCTGGGTCGCCGTCACCTGGCCTTCGAACCAGTTGTAGAAGGTCCAGTTGTTGTCGACGGTCGTGGTGCGGCCCGGACGCTGGCGGCGGTTGCCGGTCGTCCGGTCGTATTCGGCCTCGACCCTGACCTGCGGCAGCACGGGGGCGCGCGCCTGCTCTGTGCGCGCGTCGCCCGCGGCGGTGTTCGCCGTCGCGACGCGGACACTTGGCCGCTGTGCTTCGGCGGCGCGCTCCGCCTCCGCCAGCGTCACGGTGCGCGTGGACAGCGCGGCCAGGAGGATGATCGGCGCGGCCGTCATCACTCGTACCGCAGCGCCTGGATCGGGTCGAGGCGCGACGCCTTGTGCGCCGGGTAAAGGCCGAAACCGATGCCGACCGCGGCCGAGAAGCCGACCGCGACAGCGACGATCTCCGGGCGGATCAGCATGGGCCAGCCGAACTGCGCGGCCAGCCGGCCCGCCGTCACCACGCCGACGGCGACGCCGATGACGCCGCCCGCGAGGGCGAGCGCCAGCGCCTCGGCCAGGAACTGAAGCCGCACGTGGCGCGGCTTCGCGCCCACCGCCATGCGCACGCCGATCTCTCGCGTCCGCTCGCTGACGCTGACGAGCATGATGTTCATGATGCCGATGCCGCCCACCAGCAATGACACGGCGGCGATGCTCGCCAGCAGCAGCGTCAGCGCTTCGCTGCTCTCCTGCTTGCGAGACGCGGTCTCGGTCAGGTCCTTGATCGTGAAGTCGTCGTCCTCGCCGATGGCGATGCCGTGGCGGTCGCGCAGCAGCGCCGCGACCTTGTCGGACACCGCGCCGGTCACCTCGTCGGACGTGACCTCGATCAGGATGGTCCCGGGGATGAACTTCTGCAGGCTGCCCTGGATCTTGGCGAGGAACGTCGTCACGGGCACGTACACGACGTCGTCGTAGTCGTTGCCGCTCGCCGACTGGCCCTTGGTCGCCGCGACGCCCACCACCTGGAACGGCACGTTCGCGATGCGCACGGTCTGGCCGATCGGATCGGCGCTGGCTCCGAACAGGTTGGTGGCGACGGTCTGGCCCAGCACCACCGTCTTGGCGCCGGAATCGACCTCCTCCGGCGACAGCACCACGCCCAGGCGCGCGGGCCAGTTGCGGATGTCGAAGAACTCGGGCGTCGTTCCGGTCACGACCGTGGACCAGTTCCGATCCTCGGCGACGATCTGCGCGTTGGTGTGAACGCGCGGCGCGACAAAGCGGACGTCGTCGACGTCGCCGCGGATGGCGCGCAGGTCGTCCCAGGTCAGCGTCGGCAGCGATCCCGCGCCCGCCTTGGCGCCGCCCGACGTCTTCGCGCCGGACGAAACGATCAGCACGTTCGTTCCCATCGCCGAGAACGCCTGCTCGACGCGGGCGCGGGCGCCCTCGCCGATCGCGACCATCGCAATCACCGCCGCCACGCCGATGATGATCCCCAGCGCGGTCAGCAATGACCGCAGCTTGTTGCGCATGAGCGCGCGCAGCGCGACGCGGACGACGTCTCCCGGCCTCATGGCGCCCCGACGGCTTCTTCCGCGAGCCCGCCCCGACGATCTTCCTGGATGAGGCCGTCGCGCACCACGATCACGCGCGCGGCCCGCGCCGCGACATCGGGCTCGTGGGTGACCAGCACGATGGTGATGCCGTCGGAGGCGAGCTTGGCGAGCAGCGCCATCATCTCGTCGCTGGCCCGCGAATCGAGGTTGCCGGTCGGTTCGTCGGCCAGCACCAGGCGCGGCCCGTTGACCAGCGCGCGGGCGATGGCAACCCGCTGCTGCTGCCCGCCGGAAAGCTGGCTGGGGTGGTGATGGAGGCGTTCGCCCAGGCCGACGCGTTCCAGCGCGGCGATGGCGCGCTCGTGGCGCAGGCGGGGCGCCACGCCCGCGTAGACCAGCGGCAGCTCGACGTTTTCCAGCGCGGTGGTGCGCGCCAGCAGGTTGAAGCTCTGGAACACGAACCCGAGCGTCTGGTTGCGCGTCTCGGCCAGCGCGTCGGCGCCCAGGCCCGACACGTCGTCGCCCGCCAGCCGGTAGCTTCCGCGCGTCGGGCGATCGAAGCACCCCAGGATGTTGAGCAGCGTGGACTTACCCGAGCCGGAGGGGCCCATCACCGCGACGAACTCGCCGGCGTCGACGTCGACGCTCACGCCGCGCAGCGCCTCGACCTCGACCTCGCCCATGCGGTACGTCTTCGTGACGTCGGAGATTGCGATCAGCGGCGCGCTGCTGGCCATGTCATCCCGCCCTCGCGCGCGCCCTAGAACAGACCCTTCTTCTTGCCGCTGCCTTCACCCTTGGCGACCGCGTCGGTCACCAGGACGTCACCTTCGGCCAGCGCTCCGTTCTTCACCTCCACCTTGCTCCCATCCGACACCCCAATCTCCACCCGAACTTCCTTCAGCCTCTCCCCCTCCAACACCCACACACTCTTCGTCACCGACGCTGACGCTGACGCTGACGTGGTCGTAGTCGTGGACGTGGACGTAGGCGTGGACGCAGACGTCGCCGCCGTCGCCGCCACCGCCGCCCCTTCCAGCTTCTCCTTGTGCTTCTTTTTCTTCTTCCCGCCGCCGCCATCGCCGCCGCCGCCCACGTTCGCGCCCACCAGCTCCTCGGGCGGGCGGAACCGCAGCGCCGCGCTGGGGATGCGCAGCACGCCCTTGCGTTCGGCGTAGACGAACGTGACGTTCGCGGTCATCCCCGGCTTCAGGCGCAGGTCGCTGTTGTCGACGTCGACCACCGCATCGTACGTGACCACGTTCTGCAGCGTCTGCGGCGCGTCCCGGATCTGCCGGATGACGCCCTTGAACTTTCGATCCGGGTACGCGTCGACGACGAACGTCGCGGTCAGCCCCGGCTCCAGCCGGCCGACGTCCGCCTCGGACACCGCCGCGTGCACCTGCATCTTGCCCAGGTCCTCGGCGATGGTGAACAGCGTCGGCGCCTGCAGCGACGCCGCCACCGTCTGTCCGACGTCGACGTTGCGCGAAATTACGATGCCGTTGATCGGCGACACGATCGTCGTGTAGCCCAGGTTCACCTTGGCCTGGTGGTAGCTCGCCGTCGCCTGCGACTGGTTTCCCGTCGCCGACGCGACCGCCGCGCGCGCCGCCTTCGCCGCGGTCACCGCCGCGTCCAGATCCGCCTTCGCGATCAGATCTTGCTCGGCGAGCGACTGCGCGCGTTGCAGCTTGCGGTCGGCTTCCTCGGCCTGCGCGCGCGCCTTGGCGAGATCGCCGACCGCCGCCTCACGGTTGGCGCGCCCCTGCTCGGCCTGCGCCTCGAACATGCGCTGGTCCAGCTTGGCGATCACCTGACCGCGCTTCACGCGCTGGCCGAAGTCGGCGTAAAGCTCGGCGATCCGGCCCGACACCTGGCTGCCGACCTGCACGGTCACCAGCGCCGACATCGTGCCGGTCGCCGTCACGCGACCGGTGACGTCGCCGCGTTCGACCTTCGCCTTCTCGAGCTTGTATGGCGACTTGTGCGCGGACGGCCGCGTGCAATCGAGCGCCACCCACCCCCCGCTCAACCCGAGGGCCGTCGCCAGCCCAACCGCAATTCCGCCTCTTCGCCTCAAAGGTCAACCACTCCGACCACGCGAAAAACTAAGGCTGCGGCGGCCGAGATCCAGAGGCCCGTCGGGGGTAGCCCCAGGCGCGGCCATCGCTATGCCACAAGTTATCCGCCGTCTCTCCCCGCAGGTGCCGTCCCGCCGACATGGGCGCCACCGATGCTGGCGTCATGCGCAAACGCCAACCAGGAAAATGGATCGTCGCCGCGGCCGGCTTGCTGGCGGCGCTCGCCCCCGCGTCGAAGGCGCACGCGTGCGTCGACAGCGAGTCGCTCGCCATCATCGGCGCGGCGACCGCGCTGGTGCCCGCTGACCTGGGCGTCGCGCTGCCGGCCGCCGACGCTTCGACCGCGCGTCTCGTGATCGGCTGGTCGTGGCAACTTCCGGTCAGCGACGGGAACGGCCACGGGATACGCCACCGCGTCATGCCGGAAGTCGACGTGCTCCCTCATTCAGGCGGCGCGGATTGGCGCGGCCGGTTGGGCTATCGCTACGGGCGCCGGCACATGTTCGCGGGCGCCGGCTTCGGCTTCGACGCCGCCGGCGTGAACGTGTCGCCGGAGCTCGGCCTCAAGTTCCTCCACGCGACAGACGCCGACGACGAGTTTGATGCATCGCTGCACCTGCTGGCGCGCGCCGAGATCGCGCCCGATTCCGGCGGCGTGCGCGGCGCGACCGTGATGCTCGGCTGGAACCTGTTCTAGATTGCGCGCAGCGCCCGAACCGGGCGCGCGCGTCAGCGGTAGACGTTCGCGTAGACGTCCAGCTCGGTGCCGTAATACCAGGTCGCGACGGCGGTGCCGTTCACGCCCACGCCCAGCGCGGGGAACCAGACGCCCTGCGTATCGCGCGTCTCGAGCAGGGTCGACGGTGTCGTCCATGCGGTGCTGCCGGCGGGGAAGCGCGTCCCGTAAAGGTCGAAGCGCGTGCCGGTTCGTTTGCGCCAGATCAACGTCACGTTGCCCGCG